>OBLU010004745.1_pt1 | contig 12220 bp, 12 predicted proteins | sample 1518681 | NCBI WGS metagenome assembly OBLU01 (sample SAMEA3539304, study PRJEB22396) | soil metagenome | biome: tundra; feature: field; material: soil | place: USA | collected 2010-05 | depth 0.15 m | reverse complement strand
GAGCCTCGCCGTGAGGAGGCGCGCGGTGGTCTCGATCGCTGCGGGCGCGTCGATCTGACGCTCGGAGGCGATGCCCGCCTGCTCGATGCTGCGGATCTGCGGGATCAGCTTGTGGTCAAAGGAGCCGACCGCCCGGTTGTAGGCGCTCACGGCCGAGTCGAGCTGGCGACCGGTCTTGGCGAGATGGTCGGCGAACGGGCCCAGCCGGCGGTGCAGCTCGCGCGCCGAGGCGGCTATCTCGCGCGCAGACTCCGCGATCCGCTCCTGACTCCAGCCATAGTGCACGGCCCGCAGCAGCCCGATCAGCGTGGTCGGAGTGGCCATCAGAACCTGCTGAGAGACCCCGTACTCGATCAGCGCGGGATCCTCGGCCAGCGCCGCCTGGTAGATGCCGTCTGAGGGCACGAACATCACGACCAGCTCGGGCGTTGAGTCGAACTGGCGCTGGTAGCCCTTGGAGGCGAGCTTGGTGATGTGATCGCGTGTCTGCCGGGCGTGGCGCGCCAGCTGCAGCTCGTGCTGAGGCCGATCCTTCGCCCCGGCCTCAATCGCGGCTAGGTAGGCGTCGAGCGGGACCTTGGAGTCGACCACGATCACCTTGTCGCCGGGCAGGCGTACGAGCAGGTCGGGCCGCAGGCGGCCGTCCTCGGTGTGGATCGTGGACTGCTCGGTGAAGTCGCAGTGGGCGACCATGCCGGCCAGCTCGACGACGCGGCGCAGCTGGATCTCCCCCCAGGAGCCGCGCGTCTCCGGGCGCTTGAGCGCGGAGACGAGCTCGCCGGTCTCGCGGCGCAGCGTGTCGGTGCCGGCGCTCAGCGTTCGCACCATCTCCGAGAGCTGCACCTGGGAGTCGCGACGCTCGCGCTCCAGACGCGAGAGCTCTGACTCGACGCGCCCGAGCTTCTCGTTTACCGGTGTCACAAGTCCCTTGATCTCCTCCGCGCGGCGCGCCATCTCCCCGGATGTGCGCTCCTCCTCGGCGCGGCGTGCCTCGCTCATCCGCTGCGCGAGCGAGTCGCCGGTCTGCTGGAGCACATCCAGCGAGATCGCCTTCAGCTCGTCGCGCATGCGCTCGCGTTCCTGTGCCCGGCGCTCCTCATCGCGCGTGTGGGCGCCGCGGCGCCCGAGCGCCGCGGCGCCCACGGCGCCCAGCAGCAGTCCGACGATCAGCAGCAGAATGGACATGGCGATCACGATGACAGCCGTTGCGGACAGGCAGCGGGTTGGACGGGCCCCAGGATGGTGTGGGCTCGATCAGGACTCTCGCTGGGCTGCCTTGGCGATGATGCTCTCCAGGGCGCGATGGTTGTCCGTGGGCCCGCCGCGGATGGCCGTCCGCGGACGATCCGCGCAACGCGCCAGTCAGCTCGCCAGGTGCGCCGCCCCGAGGGCCTCGTAGTCCGAGGCGACCTCCTGCAGCACGCTGAGCATCGCGGGGGCCGCGGGCAGCAGGCGAGCGCCGGCGGCCGTGGCGGCGATCACCTGGCGCGCCGGCGGTCGTGGGGAGAGGGCGCGGATGGCGATATCCTCGCGCACGACCGACAGCGCCAGCTCGGGTATCAGCGCGACGCCGACGCCGGCGCCGACGAGGCCCTGGACGGTCTGGTAGTCGTCGCTCTGAAAGGAGACGCGTGGCTCGAACCCAGCGGCGTGGCAGCAGCGCACGACGTGGCGTGCGCAGGGGCTGGCCTGGGAGGTCTGAATCCAGGCTTCGCTGCGCAGGTCCTCCAAACGCAGCCGGCGTCGTCCGGCGAGGCGGTGCGCGCGTGGCAGCGCCAGGTACAGGGGGTCCTGGAGCAGCTCGACACGCGTCAGGCGCTCGCCGACCGACCCGTCCGTCGTCCCCGAGCCGCCGCCGTCAACGTCGGCATCAAACTCGAACAGCAGCGCGAGGTCCAGCTCGCCGGTGCGCAGCCGGGGCGCGATCTGCTGGGGCTCGCCCTCGGCGAGGGTCAGCTCGACGTCGGGGTGACGGGAGCGGAAGGTGGCGATCGCCAGCGGCATGAGCGTCGCGCCGGCGGTGGGGAAGGAGGCCATCCGCAGTCTGCCCCCGCGCAGGCCGGCGATCGCGGCGAGGGCTGCTTCGGCGGCCTCCAAGTCGGCGAGGACGCTTTCGGCGTGGCCGACGAGCGTCTGGCCGGCCGCGGTCAGGCTGACCCCGCGGGGGCGGCGCTCGAGCAGCGTCATGCCGGTCTCGGCCTCGAGTGCCGCAATCTGCTGTGAGACGGCCGATTGCGTATAGGAGAGGGCGTCGGCGGCCGCGGAGAACGAGCCGCGGTGTGCGACCTCTCTGAGGAAGCGCAGGCGGTTCACGTTGAGCATAAGTAAAGCTTATCGCAATGATCATCTATTGCACTGGAACTGATGCCAGGACCGTGTAACCATGAGCCCATGAGCCGAGGCCAGAACTTGAAAAAGCCCACCGTCCATAGATAGGAGAAAGAGAATGGCAACCAAGGTGATCGTTTCCTACGACGGAACCGCCAACGAGAACGACGCGATCGCGTTCGGCTCGCTGCTCGTCCGCGCCGGCGCAGAGGTGTCTCTCGGGTACGTCCGTCACACCGACGAGGCGGTGAGCGACCAGGAAGCTCAGGAGGTGCTCGACCGCGGCGCCGCGCTGCTGGACGGCACGTTCGCGAGCAGCCACGCGGTGACCGATCGCTCAACTCCCGAGGGTCTTCAGGCCCTCGCTGCGCAGATCGGCGCCCAGGCGGTCGTGTTCTGCTCGGACTCGCACACGGCCAGCGGTCACATCACGATTGGCAACTCCGCCGAGCGCCTGCTCGAAGGCGCCAACGTCGCCGTCGGGATCGCGCCGGTGGGCCTTGCCGAGTCTCGCGAGGCCACGCGTAGGATCGTGGCGGTCGGCGAGGCCGGCGGCGACGGCAGCGCCGAGCGGACCGCACGCGCGCTCGCGAGCGCCCTCTGCGCGGAGGTCGTGCCGGTGGCCGACGACGAGGCCGACCTGCTGGTGATCGACTCGCGCCCCGACGCCGAGCCGGGCCGGGTGTCGCTCAGCTCCTCGGCCGAGCATCTGATCGAGATCGCGACCTGCCCCGTGCTGGTCGTGGCGGCTGGGGTTGCTCTTCAGTTCGGCGGAACTCCCGCGGCGGCGGCCGTTGCCTGACCGACAAGCGGTATCCCAAGCGGTATTGGTATTGAGTCTAGACGGCCGAGAGGCAAGTGAGGCCAGGGTTTTGAGCCCGCCCGCCCACGTGGCGTACTACGTACGCGTGTTGGCCGATCGGCGATCCCATCGATCGACGATCGGTAAGGACGCCGCCTCACGCAGCCTATCGGTCGTCTAGCGCGCTCGGGCGAGCAGGTAGCGCCAGAGTGCCTGGCCGAAGTCGAAGCCCCCGCCGATCAGATGGCCCACGGGGCCGGTCCACAGCCACGTCTCGATGCGTCTGTGAGGGGCGCGGGCGCGGGCCGCGCCCGCGCCGTGACGATCTGCCTGGTCGGGCGGACGGGAAGGGTGGGAAGGACGGGGTGGGCGAGCCGTCGTCATCGAGCGGCACGGTATCGTGGCGGCAATGGCTGAGCCCGCCGCCGTCCCCGTTCCCGCCGCCGCCGCCGTCGTCCAGACGACCGTCACCGAGCTGGCGGACTCGCGCGTGCGCGTGGACGTGCAGGTGGCGCCGGGCGAGATCGAGGCGAGCGTGCAGCGCGCCGCGCGCGGGCTGGGGCGCGAGCTGAAACTGCCGGGCTTTCGCAAGGGCAAGGTTCCCGCGCCGCTCATCCTGCAGCGCGTCGGTCGCGAGGCGGTGTTGGACGGGGCCGTGCGCGACAGCCTCGGAGGCTGGTATGCCGAGGCGATCCGCACCGCGGATATCGTGCCCGTCGGGGACCCCGCCATCGACCTGGGCGAGCTGCCCGAGCAGGGCGGCGCCCTGGCGTTCTCGATCGAGATCGGCGTGCTGCCGGCCGCCGAGCTGGGGCAGTACAGCGGGTTGGAGGTGGGACGCCGCGAGCCGGAGGTGGCCGACGAGCAGATCGAGCAGCAGGTCGAGGCGATGCGCGAGCGCCTCGCGCGCCTGGAGACCGTGGAGCGCCCCGCGGTCGAGGGCGACTACGTGGTCGTGGACTACGTCGGGCGCCTGCCGAGCGAGGACGATTCCTCGCCGGGCGAGACGACGCTCGTCCCGTTCGAGGGTGGCGAGGGCCGCGACCAGCTGATCGAGCTCGGCGGGGGCAACCTGATCCCCGGCTTCGAGGAGGGCCTGCTCGGCGCCGGCGCGGGGGAGACACGCACTGTGCAGCTGAGCTTCCCGGCCGACTACGGCAACCGGGAGCTGGCCGGCAGGGAAGCGTCGTTTGAGATGACCGTCAAGGAGGTCAAGGCCAAGCTGCTGCCCGACATCGATGAGGATCTCGCGATCGACGCCGGCTTCGATGACGTGGGCGAGCTGCGCGAGGACATCGGCCGGCGCCTGCTGCAGGCCGAGGAGGAGCGCGTGCAGGAGGAGTTCCGCGAGGCGGCGCTCGACGCGGCGGTGGCCGGCGCCAAGGTGCCCGTCACCGAGGAGCTCGCCCGCGCCCGTGCCGGGGAGATGTGGGAGCGGATGCTGCACTCGCTCTCTCACCGTGGCATCTCGCGCGAGGGCTACCTGCAGGTAGCCGGGCGCAGCGAGGAGGAGATCCTCGCCGAGATGATCCCCGAGGCCGAGCGGGCGTTGCGCCGCGAGGCGGTGCTCACGGCGATCGTTTCCGCGGAGGGAATTGAGCCCTCCGAGCAGGACCTGCTGGAGGCGCTCACGCCGAGCGCCGAGCGCGAGGGGATCGCGCCGGAGAAGATGATCGAGCAGCTGCTGGCCGATCCCCGATCGGCCGGGCGGCTGGATGAGCTGCGCGAGAACCTGGCGGCCCGCCAGGCGATCGAGCTGATCGTGGCGCGCGCCGTGCCGATCGGACTCGAGCAGGCGATCGCGCGCGAGAAGCTGTGGACGCCGGAGCGGGAGGGCGCCGGCGTGGGCGAGGGGGGATCGGCTGCTGGATTGTGGACGCCAGACCGCTAGCCTGAAGGAATCGAGCCGGCGATGAGAAACTGAAGCGAGGACGATGAGCCCACTAGTGCCAATGGTCGTCGAGCAGACCTCCCGGGGGGAGCGCGCGTTCGACATCTACAGCAGGCTGCTCAACGAGCGGATCATCTTCCTCGGCACCCCCGTGGACGATCAGATCGCCAACCTGATCGTGGCGCAGCTGCTGCACCTGGAGTCAGAGGACCCCGAGAAGGACGTCTCGCTGTACATCAACTCGCCCGGCGGCTCGGTCTACGCGGGCCTGGCGATATACGACACGATGCAGTTCATCAAGCCCGACGTGCAGACGATCTGCGTCGGCATCGCGATGTCGATGAGCGCGCTGCTCTTGGCGGGCGGCGCGCATGGCAAGCGCATGGCACTGCCCAACGCCAAGATCCTGATCCACCAGGTGAGCTCGAGCTTTCAGGGGCAGGCCACGGACATCGAGATCCACGCCAAGGAGATCATCGACGTGCGCCAGCGCCTGGATGAGATCATCGCCAAGCACACGCACAAGCAGCTCGAGGATGTGCGCCGCGACACCGAGCGCGACTACTTCATGAGCTCCGAGGAGGCAAAGGAGTACGGCATCATCGACCGCGTAATCTCCGAGCACTAGCCGCCGTTGTTCGCATGGACGGCGTCTGACTGACCAGGGGATAGCAGGGGAGAGCAACGGATATGGCCAGACCAACAGACTCCAACGAGCAGCTGCTGTGCAGCTTCTGCGGCAAGTCTCAGCGACAGGTCAAGAAGCTGATCGCGGGGCCGGGCGTGTACATCTGCGACGAGTGCATCGACCTGTGCAACGAGATCATCGACGAGGAGCTCTCCGCGCCGCCGGCGTTCGACGTCGAGAACCTGCCCAAGCCGCGCGAGATATACGAGGTCCTGGACGAGTATGTGGTCGGCCAGGAGGCCTCCAAGCGGACGCTGTCGGTGGCGGTGTACAACCACTACAAGCGGATTCAGATGATGAACTCCGGCGAGGACGAGATCGAGCTGCAGAAGTCCAACATCCTGCTGCTCGGCCCCACCGGCTGCGGCAAGACGCTGCTCGCCCAGACGCTCGCGCGGATCCTCAACGTCCCGTTCGCGATCGCCGACGCGACCGCGCTGACCGAGGCCGGGTATGTGGGCGAGGACGTCGAGAACATCCTGCTCAAGCTGATCCAGGCCGCCGACTACGACGTCAAGAAGGCCGAGACCGGGATCATCTACATCGACGAGGTCGACAAGATCGCGCGCAAGGCCGACAACCCGTCGATCACCCGCGACGTCTCCGGCGAGGGCGTCCAGCAGGCGCTGCTGAAGATCCTCGAGGGCACGCAGGCCTCGGTGCCGCCGCAGGGCGGGCGCAAGCATCCGCACCAGGAGTTCTTGACGATCGACACGACCAACGTGCTGTTCATCTGCGGCGGCGCGTTCGCCAACCTCGACAAGGTCATCGAGCGACGGATCGGCAACAACGGCATCGGCTTTGCCGCCGCGATCGAGTCAAAGGCCGAGCGTGACACCGGCGAAGTGTTCGAGCAGTGCCTGCCCGAGGATCTGATCGAGTACGGGCTGATCCCCGAGTTCATCGGTCGCCTGCCGGTGATGAGCGCGGTGCACCAGCTCACCCGTGACGATCTCGTCTCGATCCTGACCGAGCCGCGCAACGCGCTGGTCAAGCAGTTCCAGCGCTTCTTCAGCTTCGACGGGATCGAGCTGGTGTTCTCCGAGGACTCGCTCACCGCCGTCGCCGAGCGCGGCCTGGAGCGCGAAACCGGCGCGCGCGGGCTGCGCTCGATCATCGAGGAGATCCTGCTCGAGGTCCAGTTCGAGCTGCCCTCTCGCCGCGACGTCAAGAAGTGCGTCGTCACCAAGGAGACCGTCGAGCGGGGTCTAACCCCAACGCTCGTCACCGAAGCGGCGCCCGAGGACTCCGCCGCGCAGGCGAGCGTGCAGCTGCGCGAGGAGTCGGCGTAGGGGCGTCCCGCTGGATGTTCGATCGCCGCTCGACCGCTACCATCGCGCTGTGACTCGCGCTCTGAGCAAGCCCGGCAAGTCCTCGGCTAAGCCCTCGTCGGCCAAGTCCGGATCCAAGCTGGCGCGCACCCTCAGGGTGGTGCCGTGGGCCACGCTGCTGCAGGGCACGGTGATCGTCGGCAGGCGCTGGGCGGCGCTGTCGGTGAAGGAGCGCGCCCGGCTCAGCGAGCTCGTGCGCAAGTCGCGCGGGCGCATGGGGACGCTCAGCGCGCGAGAGCGCCTGGAGCTGCGCAAGCTCGCCCATAAGCTCGACCTCAGAGGCATGGGCGATGAGCTGATGGCGCTCAGGCTCAGGCGCCGCAGGCGATCTGCTCGGCGTAAGCACGGCTGATGCTCTCCCGCGGTGGCATGGTCCGTCCTACTCACGCGATCGCCGCGGCGGGCGGGTGATCGGCGAAATGGCCGAGGACCCGCACAACAGCACCGAGGATCTGCAGGCGCTCTCCACGCGCGAGCTGCACGACCGCGCTGTTCGCCGCGCCGAGCGGCACATCGACATGAAGTTCTTCTGGTCGCTGTTGAAAATGATCCCGGCCGCCGAGCTCGTCAGCGGGGACGAGGGCGAGGCCGACTACGACCTCGAGTCCTCCAAAGGCCTGATCACCGACGCGCTTCACAGCGGTGACGGCGAGCTGGGCGAGGCGCTGCGACCGGTGTTCCTCGACTACCTGCGCAAGCACCCGGACGCGTAGCGCGCTCCGGCGTCCCCTCCTGCGCAGCGCGCATGCACCCTCCCGAACGCACCACCAGCTGGACCGAGGCTCAGGCCGAGCAGCGCCTGCGATCGCTGGAGCTGTTCGGGATGCGCTTCGGATTGGACAGGATGCGGCGACTGATGATCGCGCTTGGATCGCCCGAGCGGTGCGCTCAGACGGTGCACGTCCTCGGCACCAACGGCAAGTCCTCGACCACCCGCATGACCGCCGCGATCCTGAGCTCTCACGGCCTGCGCACGGGCGCCTACACCTCGCCGCACCTGATCTCCTACCGCGAGCGGGTGCTGATCGACGGGTGCGAGCTCGACGCCGGCGCATTCGCCGCCGCGGTCGCACGCGCTTCGTGGGCCGCGGAGCGCGTCAATCGCACGCTCGACGAGGACGACCACGTGACCCAGTTCGAACTGCTCACGGCCGCCTCGTTCTGGGCGATGGCCGAGCAGGACGTGGACGTGGCGGTCGTGGAGGCCGGTCTGGGCGGCCGATACGACGCGACCAGCGTGATCGACTCGCCGATCGCCGTGCTCACGAACGTCGGCTTGGAGCATACCCGCTGGCTGGGGCCGACACTGAGCGACATCGCCGAGGAGAAGCTCGCGGTCGTGCGCCCGGGAGGGACGCTCGTGCTCGGAGCGTGGCTCGTCGCACCGGCGCTGGCGGTCGCCGAGCGTCTCGCCGGCGAGCGCGGGGCTCAGATCGTGCGGGTGCACGAGGAGTCGCCGGCCGTGACGCTCGCGGCGAAAGGAGCGTTCCAGCGGCGCAACTTCGCGCTCGCGCGAGCCGCCGCGCAGGCATACCTGCGGGGGGCGGGGATCGAGCTCGACGAGCGCGCCGTCGGCGCGGCCGCCGCCGCGACGGAGGTGCCGGGCCGCCTGCAGGTGGTGGGCGAGCGCCCCTTGATCGTGCTCGACGGCGCACACAACCCCGATGCCGTGGCGGCGCTGGTGCAGGCGCTGCCCGAGGTGCTCGACGGTCGCCGCACGGCGCTCGTGATGGGCGTGCTGGAGGACAAGGACGCCGCGAGCATGCTCGGCGAGCTTCTGGGAGGAGCGTGCCAGCGCGCCTGGTTCACCGCGCCGCCCAGCTCCCGCGCGCTCTCGCCGGCCGCGCTGCAGTCGCTCGCGCGCCAGCTCGGATTCGACACGGACGCGGTCGTGTGCGAGGCCCACCCCGAGCGCGCGCTGGCGGCGGCACGCCGCTGGGCCGCCGAGTGCCCGGACGAGCGAGCGGTGCTCGCCACCGGCTCGATCTATCTCGTCGGCGAGCTGCTGCGCCGGCTGGACGACCGCACCTCCTCCTCCTCCTCCTCCTCCTCCACTACCACCACCACCAGCAGCGCCTCCGATGCGCTGTCTGCACGGCGGGCCGCTTCACGGGGGCGGATCGGATGAACGACGACGGTCCCTCGGTGCTCATGATGATCGGCGCCGTTGCGCTGATCGTGGCGTTGGTTATCCTCGTGTTCTTCGCCGCCGGCTACGGATTCGGCCGGTTGTTTCTCTAAACTCAGCCGCCCGATGCCACCGCTCGCATATTTCGGAATAGAAAGCAGCGGTCTGAACCTGGCCATCGACCTGCTGATCCTGTTCGTCGTCGTCCTGTATTTCTCGTTGATCTACTGGACCTACGCGGACGCCCGGCGGCGCATCTTCGACCCGATGCTGATCGGCTGCGCGACGGCGGCGTCGCTGTTCCCGTTCGTCGGCACGATCGTCTACGTGATCCTGCGCCCGCCCGAGTACCTGCAGGACGTGCGCGAGCGCGAACTGGAGACGCAGGCCGCCGAGGCGCGCCTGCACGAGCTCGATCACTCGCTGTGCCCGCATTGCGACTACCGGATCGAGCGCGACTTCGTGCGCTGTCCCAGCTGCCTGCGCAAGCTCAAGGAGCGCTGCGTCAACTGCCAGCGCCCGCTCGATCAGGCGTGGGCGATCTGCCCGTACTGCGAGACCGAGGTGCCGGGCGCGATCGCGCCCGATCGGAGATCGGCGGGATCTCCGATCGGCCAGCGGCGCAAACGCCGCCGTCGAGCGTCAACCGAAGAGGAGTCCCTGCTGAGCGAGGACGATGCCTCGCTCGGGCGCGACACTTCGCTCGGGCGCGACATCTTGCTCGGGCGCGAGCCAGACCGCGCGCAGATCGACCTGCCCGCCGTCACGCCCTCCTCCGGCGGCGAGGAGGACGCCGCCAGGGTCAAACCCGTGGCAGCGCCCGAGCCGTCCTCGTCGCGCTCACGGAGCTCCGGACGCGCTCGCCGTCCGCGCTCCACCTCCTGACGAACACCCCCAATCCAAGCAAAGGAAGTCATGGACCGAACGCTGATCCTCGTAAAGCCCGACGCGTTTGCGCGGGGTCTGACCGGCGAGATAATCGCTCGCTTCGAGCGCAAGGGTCTTGAGATCGTCGCGCTGGCGCACATGACCGTGACCCGTGAGCTGGCCGAGCGCCACTACGCCGAGCACGCAGAGCGCCCGTTCTTTGGCGAGCTGGTCGACTTCATCACCTCGGGCCCGATCGTGGCGATGGTGCTGGAGGGCGCCGAGGCCGTCAGGGCGGCGCGGCAGGTGATCGGCGCGACCGATCCGCTACAGGCCGCGACCGGCTCGATCCGTGGCGACTACGCGATCGAGATGGGCGCCAACATGGTCCACGGCTCGGACTCGCCCGAGTCCGCCGCGCGCGAGGCGGCGCTGTTCTTCGGAGAGCTTTAGCGGGTTGGGGGCAGGCCCCCTCCCGACCTCCCCCGTATTAGTTAAAAGCTTGCCACAAACGTCACGAGCTCTGGCCGGCGAGGAGGACCGGCTGACACCTTCTGAGCCGCCTCCTCGATTGGTTCTGGCCTCGAGCTCGCCGCAGCGGCGGGCGATCCTGGAGCGCCTGGGGGTCGCGTTCGCCGTGCGCGCCACCGACGTGCCGGAGCTAAGCGAGGGCGATCCGCCGGTCCTCGCGCGCGAGAACGCGCTGCGCAAGGCCCGCGCGGCTCAGATCCCGGGCGCAAACGAGGCGGTGCTCGGGTGCGACACGCTGGTGGCGCTCGACGGCGCGATCTACGGCAAGCCCGCGGACGAGCGCGCGGCGCGTGGGATGCTGCTGGCGCTGGCAGGAGCTACGCATGAAGTTCTCAGCGGGCTGGCGCTGCTCGAGCCCGACGGCGGGGAGCGCGTGGCGATCGCCCGCACCGCGGTCACGTTCCGCACGATCGACGCCGCGCTGCTCGACTGGTACATCGCAACGGGCGAGTGGCGCGAGCGGGCCGGGGGGTATGCGATCCAGGGGGCCGGCGCGGTGCTGATCAGGGCGGTGCAGGGCGACTACGAGAACGTCGTCGGGCTGCCGGTGGCGACGCTGCTCGACATCTGCCCGGGGCTCCTGCGGACCTGGCGCGGAGCGGTGTAATGCCTGCAAATCCCCTCGCAGCTGTGGTGGGCAGAGATTGCGGTCCGCTAGACTGCCGCGGGCGACGTCGGCCGCCGGACACGCCTGAATCAGGGCGCAGCCGAGCTTGAGCGCGTGTGCGCATGAGCCGACGGATACTCCACCTGAGCGATGAGCATCTTCACCTACCTGACAGGATTTGGCGGCCGCGACATGGCGGTCGATCTCGGTACCGCGAACACGCTCGTGTACGTGCGCGGGCGCGGGATCGTGCTGTCCGAGCCGAGCGTCGTGGCGATCGACTCGCGCACCGGAGAAGTGCACGCGGTCGGCATCGAGGCCAAGCGCATGCTCGGGCGCACGCCCGGCACGATCCAGGCCATCCGCCCGCTCAAGGACGGCGTGATCGCCGACTTCGACGTGACCGAGCAGATGCTCAGGCACTTCATCCAGAAGGTCCACCAGAATCGCTGGGCGCACCCGCGGGTGGTGGTGTGCGTGCCCTCCGGGGTGACCGGCGTGGAGAAGCGGGCCGTCGAGGAGGCGTGCCTGTCGGCGGGCGCTCGTACGGCGTACCTGATCGAGGAGCCGATGGCGGCGGCGATCGGAGCAGGGTTGCCCGTGGGGGAGCCGACCGGCTCGATGGTCGTCGACATCGGCGGGGGCACCTCCGAGGTAGCGGTCATCTCGCTCGGCGGGATCGTGGTGTCCCAGTCGATCCGGGTCGGGGGCGACGAGATGGACGAGGCGATCATCAACTACGCCAAGAAGGAGTACAAGCTGCTCATCGGTCAGCAGACCGCGGAGGAGCTGAAGCTCGAGATCGGCTCGGCCACCAGGATGGCAGAGGAGCTGCAGGCGGAGATCCGCGGGCGCGACATGGTCGCCGGGCTCCCCAAGACGGTCGTGCTCACGAGCGAGGAGATCCGCCAGGCCCTCGAGGAGCCCCTCAGCCAGATCATCGACGCCGTCAAGGAGACGCTCGATCGGACTCCGCCGGAGCTGGCCTCCGACATCATGGACCGTGGGATCATGCTCGCCGGGGGCGGATCGCTGCTTCAGGGGCTC
>OBLU010004744.1_pt1 | contig 12220 bp, 7 predicted proteins | sample 1518681 | NCBI WGS metagenome assembly OBLU01 (sample SAMEA3539304, study PRJEB22396) | soil metagenome | biome: tundra; feature: field; material: soil | place: USA | collected 2010-05 | depth 0.15 m | reverse complement strand
AACAACTACGCGCCAACTACCGCGCGTATGGACGTGATCTGGCCGAGCGCGGCTATGTCGTGCTCGCGCCGGCCTATCCGCTCATGGCCCAGTACCAGCCTGACATCAAAGCGCTCGGCTACCAGAGCGGCACTATGAAGGCCATTTGGGACAACATGCGCGGACTGGATCTGCTGGAGACACTGCCCTTTGTACGGAAGGGGAAGTTCGCCGCCATCGGCCACTCGCTGGGCGGACACAACGCCATCTATACCGCGGTCTTTGACTCGCGCCTCCAGATGGTGGTCTCGAGTTGCGGCTTCGACTCCTATCTCGACTACTACGGCGGCGACCCGGCCGTCTGGCAACCGGAGCGCGGCTGGTGTCAGACCCGCTACATGCCGCGGTTGGCCGACTATCGCGGGCGCCTGGGTGACATCCCGTTCGATTTCCCTGAACTCATAGCCGCCCTCGCGCCACGGCCCCTGTTCGTCAACGCCCCGCTCCGCGACGCCAACTTCCGCTGGCAAAGCGTGGACGCAGTCCTGCACGCCGCCTCAGCCGTCTATCGCCTTTACGGTATGCCGCAGAACGTCGTGGTGGAGCACCCGGACTGCGAGCACGACTTCCCGCCCGAAGTGCGGGAGGCGGCTTACCGCTTCCTTGACCAGCACCTCCGCTGACCGTTTCAACTCCGCCAACTCCCCAAGCCCCCGCCGTCGGGCTCCGGCAAGCTCAGCCAGCGCCCAGCCTGCTGCGAGCGCGTTGCTGGCGTGTGGTAAGGGTCATGTAAGCGTGATGTTACGATGGAGCTTCGATGGCACTTCGATGGTTCTTCGATGGTTCTTCGATGGTTCTTCGATGGATGTTCGAAGGATTTCAGGGGGTTTTGCCTCTTTTCCACCAATCTCTTCTGCCCGCCCGCCCGCCGCGCCATCCCCCGTTTCTGCATTAGTCCCGTGTTGGTCTTGTGTTGTAACGGGAGGGGTGCCGGCGGTTCTCAGAAGTAAGAATGTGCCTGTTGTTGAGACACTTTCCGCCCCGGAAATCGCCCCTTTTTTACCTTAGCGATTCATACTTGACATGTCGAGTTAACGCCAAAACCTGTTCTCCGGAGCAGAGCTGCGTAGGGTGGACACAAAGGAGCAGAGGCACGGAGCTGGTGAAGTGTTTCCCACCGTTTTCCGTCTCCCAAACCGGAAACCCGCCGAAATCCACTCCCGCCCGGCGAAGCCCGGCCTCTCGGAGCTATTGAAATCCCCGCCCCATCGACACGCCCTGACCCGCGCCTTACGCACCGCCAAGACCTGCTCGACTTCCCCTGCCGGTCACAGCCGCCGGGCTCTTGGCTATCCTGCCGAGACAAACATCGTCACTCGAGTGCAGACACCCGCGCCGCTTCAATTGCTCGATTCTCGGTAGCTATTTGGTCACCCAGTGCCGACCCGGGCCTTCCCCCCTCGATTGCTGAGGCGAAAAACGGGCTTGAACGGTGCCGTATTCGCGCCCAATACTCTCACCGATGGATGCCAGCAATTACCACGACATCAAGAGCTTTCTCCACAAGCTCTACGCCAACCCCTCCAACGGCGAATGTCCCATCCTCACTGACACGCGCACCCACAGGCGCGGGACCTCCCCCTTCGGCTGCCTGTCGAGCATTTTAGGGGGCTCACGGCAATGAATTCTCCCCTGAGCTTCCTGGGACCGGCTATCGAGCTGATTGGGAAGAACGCGAGCGTTCTACCGGCCACTGGCGGCGCCTTCGAGGACATGGCCCGGCCTGACGTTGAAGAGGCTGACGACCGGTTTTTCGGGTCACGCGGCGAGGCAAGAGAAGGATTCCAGGACTTCGCCGAAACTCCCGCGCCTGACTGGCGCAACCTCTACCGCCGGACGCCCCCCACCTTCAGAACCGATAAACACCTCTTCCGTTACTTCTGCGACGGCTCAATCAAGACCTACTTCCTCGGCACGGTTATGGAGGGCGACCGGTCTTATCCGCTGGAGTTGACGCAGATCGGGGCTGCCATCGTTTTCCGGAAAGAGGATGGGAGGCTGGAGGTTGCCAAGTTCGAGCGCCAAATCCTTCTCCTTGTGCCTTACGAGGACGGGAAGGGCATCTCCGAGTCGCTTCTCAACGAGCTCAGGAAGCTGGAGAAGCCATTCTTTCGGGTCATTGATGTTGTCGTTCCCGATCCTTTGAGCGAGCGCCGTCAGGACCAGCGCGACAAATCCGGTGCGAAAGCGCGCTTCGAGATGCACAAGCTCGAAAAGAAACTGATTGAGGAATTCGCCGAGAGGCGAGCGCCTGGGGAATGGACCATCATTGATGGTGGCGTCCGCAAGGGGGAATTTGTCGAATTGCCACGCACCATCGGAGTCGCGAAGTCTTTTGACCGCACGCCGACCTTCACCATCCGCAAAGGCAACAAGGGTACCATCCGCAAGGATATCACCGGCCTCCTGGCGGGCCTGGAATATGGGTGCCGTACGGCGGCCTTTTTCGCGCATGGCGGCAAGGTTGCTTTCTGGTATGTCCGGCTGCGCGCACAGGGCGAGGTGGATTATCCGCTGATGGGTGTCGTGAAAGTCGAGACTCCCACCCCTGATGGCCAGCCAATTCCAGCCGAACTGGCCGATACCCTCAGTTCAGCCCTGGTCGGCGAGCGCAACGTCACGCCGCACGGCTTGGACAAACGATGGCACGCACACCTTTATCCGATCTTCTGCGCCGAGCGCGTCATCAAATCCAACTTCTTCACCGAAACCGTCCTGCTGGCCTCCATCCGGTGGCCCAGGCCCAAACTTGAACTCTGATTTCTATGCCCGACAAAGCTGAACCCACCCCGCAACCGGTCATCGGCAAGACCTCCGCTACCGAGCGCGACGCCAATTCCAGCGACAAATTCAATTTCTGGCTTGCGCCAGCCCAGATCACCAACCCATTCGATATCGTGCAGGTCGAACACATGGGGGAGGCGCTGGTGGACGGCAAGCCCACGGGCAAACCCTCCCGCTCTTACGGCTTGGTCACCACTATCGAGCACCGGACCGATTCGCCGAACCACCTTGCGAACTTCGTCTCCTCGAATTTCGGCGATGTGAACGAAAACAACATCAACACGCCACGGGTCGGAACGAACGTTGCCAAGGTCAACGTCCTGTCCAACAACGGCGAGGTCTATATGCCGGTCCAGAATGACCGTCCGGTAACCTTCGCCAGTTCCGAAGGCATCCAGGAAGCCCTGGGCATTGACACGATGGCTGAGAAGAACCGCATTCCCGCTGGCCTCATCAAAATGAGCAATGACGCGACCACCGTTGCCTACATTGACCAGGAGTTCATCCTCGGCCCCGAGGGGGCCCACATTAACATGTCTGGCATCAGTGGTCTGGCCACCAAGACCTCTTTCGCCATGTTCATGCTCCAGTCCATCCTGCAAAAGGCGGAGAAGACCAAGGACGAGGACGGTGTCGCGCTCAGCGACAAGATCGCCGTCATCATCCTCAACGTGAAGCAGGGCGACCTGCTGCAGATTGACCAGCGGCCCGACAAGAACCCCAGCGTGGAGCAGATGGAAATGTGGGAGGCGATGGGCATGGAGCCCCGACCTTTCAAGAACGTCCGTTATCTCCTCCCCCGCAACAATCAGCCGGGCATGCCCAACAGCTTCTTGGAACCGGTTTCGGGTTACCAGATGTTTGCCTATGCGCTCCCAGACGCGGCGGACAAGCTTGACCTCCTCCTCTCCGATATCTCAGACCAGTCTGGCGCCATGGACGCCCTTGTCGGCGACATCATGCAGGGCCTGCAGTATCGGGAAGTCGCATTCAAGAACTGCAACAGTTGGGACAACCTCAGCAACGGAGAGCCGCTCGTTGAGAACGGCAAGACCAAGACCAAGTGGGGCGATCATTACGGCTCAACGATCGGAAAGCTCCGCCGGCACCTGCGGCGCATCGTGCGGACCCGCAGCACGGGGCTCTTCACCAATGCCCGCGCACGCAATGAACTCAACCTCGCCGAGCAGGTGCGCGAAATCGAGGGCGGCAATACCTACGTCGTGGACATTGCCCGCCTGAACGACGAAGAGCAGAAGCTCGTCTTTGGCGACGTCCTCAGAACAGTCTATGAGCTCAAAGCCGAAGACCCGGAAAACCGGGTCAGCAAGAAGCCCATACCCGAGAAAATCATCTTCTTTGTGGATGAACTGAACAAGTATGCCCCTGCGGGCGTGCGAGGTTCTCCCATTCTGGAGCAGGTCCTCGACATCGCGGAGCGCGGGCGTTCGCTTGGCGTCGTCTTGTTCTCCGCCCAGCAGTTCCTCTCCGCAGTGCATTCGCGCGTGACCGGCAACTGCGCGACCAAGATTCTTGGACGCACTGGCGCAAGCGAGATTTCCACGCCCGACTACCGCTTCCTCGACGACGACCTCAAGATGAACCTGACCCGCCTCGGCAAAGGCGAGTTGATAGTCACCCACGCCGTCTATCGCCAGCCGGTCAAGATTGTCTTCCCGCGCCCAGCCTACAAGCAACGCCAACCCGGAACCTGAGCTATGCCCGACACCGAGAGCCTCATCCATCAAGCCGCCAGGACACTGGCGGAGAAGACCCTGGCGGCTGCCAGGGGCGCGGCCAATGAAGCGGAGTTCCGAATCCCGTTCCAAGCGGCCATTGCCGAGGCTGCCCTGGTCATCGGCATCTCCATCCAGCCGCGTGATGAGGTCAGCCTCATCGAAGGCCGCGCCGACACCGTCTATAACCGCCTGGTCATCGAATACGAGCGCCCCGGTGCCCTGAGGTCTTCTAACAGGCACGGCGGCAACCAGCACGCCATCCAGCAGACCAGAGAGTACATTACCAGCCTGCATCGCCGCGAGCGCCACAAGATGGAGCGCTATGCCGGTGTTGTGTGCGACGGCTGTTTCTTTGTCTTCTGCCGGTTCCGCGAAGAGCAGTGGCATGTTGAGCCGCCCGTGCCGGTGGACGTTTATTCTTGCGAGCGGTTCCTCCACTACCTTTCCGCCCTCCAGACTGAACTGGCCACCACGCCCGAGAATCTGCTGCGCGACTTCGGTGAAAACACGCCTTGCTCGCGCAAGTGTGTGGGTGCCTTCTACCAGTCTCTTACTACCAGTAAGAGCCCAAAGATCAATGCTCTCTATCGCCAGTGGGCGCGCACCTTCAGCGAGATTTGCGGCTACGAGCAGGACTCGCCCAAGCTGGATGTCGAGCAACTCGCCCGTCTTTACGCTGTTCGCGCCGGTGCGCGCGACAAGCTCCAGCCCTTCAAGCTCTTCTTTGCTATCCACAGCTACTACGCCACGTTCATCAAGCTGCTCGCTGTTCAGATCGTCAATTTCTACGCTCGCACCAAGGTCGCCCGCATCGCCCATCTTGAGCCGGTCACATTGGCGCACGCCGTTAGCCTGGACGCCGCCGGCCTGCAAAACTACCTCCGCACGATGGAAGAGGGCGGCATCTTCCGCCACCTCGGCATCCGCAACTTCCTCGAAGGCGACTTCTTCAGTTGGTATCTGGAAGACTGGACGCCCGAAACGGACGCGGCCTTGCGCGGTGCCATGGAGCAACTCGCCAATTACTCCTTTGTCACGCTCGACACCGACCCTGATGGCACCCGCGACCTGCTGAAGAAGCTTTACCAGAACCTCATGCCCCAGGAACTACGCCACGACCTCGGGGAATACTACACACCCGACTGGCTCGCCACGCAGCTTCTCAACCAGCTCCACGGCGGCACGCCCGATCGCGTGCCTCGCTCACCCGACGAGCGTCTGCTGGATCCCGCCGCCGGTTCGGGCACATTTCTCGTCCTCCACATCCGCGACATCCGCTTGCATGCCCGCGATGTGCTCCTGCCGCAGCGGAAAATCACCCGCCGGCAGTTGCTGGACAAAATCCTCGCCAACGTTGTCGGCTACGACCTCAACCCCCTCGCCGTCATCAGCGCCCGCACCAACTACCTGCTCGCGCTCGGTGACCTGCTCGACCAGGTCGAGGGCGAGATTGACATCCCCATCTACCTCGCCGACTCCGTGCTCACCCCCACGGCGGGCGAGGAACTCGACAAGCAGGGCAAGGTGCTCTTTATGACCTCTGTCGGCGAATTCGCGCTGCCTCGCTCGCTGGTCAAGGCCGACTATATTGACGAACTGGCCAATCTGCTGGAAGAACACGTCAAGAACGACTCCGCGCCCTCCGCCTTCACCGCCGCGCTCTGTGAGAAATTCCCACTCGACCCGAAGAAGGACAAGCGCGACATCGGCATCGTCGAGGAACTCTTCCTCCAACTGCGGGAACTGGAGCGCCAGCACATTAACGGCATCTGGGCGCGCATCATCAAGAATGCCTTTGCCCCACTCTTCCAGCCACCATTCGACCGCGTCGCCGGCAACCCGCCCTGGATCAATTGGGCCAACTTGCCGGACGAATACCGCCAGCGCACGGCCTTTCTATGGCAATACTATGGACTTTTTGAGCACAGGGGACTACGCGCAAGAACCGGGGCCGCGATGGATGACCTTTCGGTTCTCATGCTTTACGTCGCGGCTGACAAGTATCTGAAGAAGAACGGGAAGCTGGGATTTGTAATAACGCAGTCGGTTCTGAAAACCGAGGGAGGAGGACAAGGTTTCCGTCGCCTCCAACTGGGCGAAGGCGACCATCTTCGCATGATTCAGGTGGACGATTTCAGCGGCGTCCAGTGCTTCGAGGGCGCGACCAACCGAACTGCGGTAGTCATTCTCCAGCGAGGCTCTGAAACCCGCTTTCCAGTACCATACAATTTCTGGCGCAAGACGTGCCGAGGGGCCATTCCAACCGAAGCGGACCACGATGAAGCAATGGCGCGGCTGAAGTATTCAGCATGGGTGGCTCAGCCTGTCAGTCCCGCGAAACGAACATCTCCTTGGCTGACCGGGAGGCGCAAAGCCTTGTCACATCTGGAGAACGTAATTGGCCAGGCTGACTATGCCGGGCGTTACGGATCACATACGCACCTCAACGGCGTTTACTGGCTCGAAGTCGTCACGACTCGCAAGGACGGGTTGGTACTTGTCAACAATCTTCACGATTGTGGCAAGACAAAGGTCAAGAACGTCAATATGGCGATCGAGCCTGACTTGGTCTTCCCATTGCTACGCGGACGTGATGTTCAGCGATGGAATGCAAAACCATCCTGCCGAATACTCCTGCCGCAGGATCCCGGCGACCCCGCCAAGGGCTATCCTGAAGCCGAAATGCAGTCTCGATTGCCGAAGACCTACGGCTTCCTGAAGCAGTTCGAGCAGGAGTTGCGACAGCGCAGTGGCTTCAAACAGTTCTTTGACGTAGACACTGCCCCTTTCTACTCTGTTTACAATGTCGGCCCATACAGTTTTGCCAAATACAAAGTCTGCTGGCGAGAGGTTGCTCCTGACCTGAGCGCGGCTGTCTGTTCTTCGTTTGAAGGAAAAGTCGTAACCTTCGATCACACACTAGTCGGCGTCTCCTGCCAGACAGAAACGGAAGCCCACTATCTCTGCGCGTTGCTGAACTCAGCCCCAGCGAACTTCGTAGTCCTGGGTTATGTCACTCTGCATCCCAGCCCCGCAATCCTGAAATACATCAAGATTCGCCGGTTCGATCCGAAGGACAAAACCCACCGCGCTCTGGCCGCCACCAGCCAAAGCTTGCACGAAGCCGCTGCCGCTGGCGAGACGGAGAAGGTGGCGCGCCTGGAAGCCGAGAACCTTGAACTTGCCGCCGCCTACTGGGGCCTGGAGAAATCCGAAGTCACCGATATCAAAGCCTCACTGGAAGAACTCGGCTAAACCCCATTCCATGCTGCCAACCGATCGAGGAGAAACCCCATGAAAGCCACGCAAGTCATCGAGAAACGGGACGAGTATTTCGCCTATGGCTCAGTTCTGGAGGCGGTAAGCCAGGGCCTATACCCCGACCGAAAACACATTATCCGCGAATTTGTACAGAACGCCTACGATGCGATGGGCGACCTTCGGCGGCAGAACCCAGCAGCCCACCTCGCGCCCGTAGAGATCACGCTATCGCCGCCCTCAGTGGTCATTGCAGACAAGGGGTTAGGCATGTCGGGGGAGACGATGCGCCGCTACCGGTATCTGGGATTTTCAGAGAAGCAGGTCGGGATACACGCGGGCTTTCGAGGCATTGGGAAGTTCTCCGCCATCAGTGTGTGTGACAAGCTCATCGTCCGGTCGTCCAGGCTGGGCGAGCCCAAGAGCCGCCAGGTTGTCATTTCCGCAGCCGAGATGTTCCGGCGGTTGCAGGAAGAAAAGAACCCACCGCTTGAAGCGCTCTTGCGCGAACACAGTCAGATTTCCGAAACGGCTGAAGACCCAGAGCGCCACTACACCTTCGTCGAACTGCACGGAATCCATCGCGACGCCGCAGAGCTCCTGGATGCAGACATCGTGAAACGTTACTTGGTGCGGATTGCCCCGCTGCCCTTCGATCCCGCGTTTGCCCATGGGAAGGAGATCAGCGACCGACTAAGGCAAGTTGATCCTCGATTCTTGGAGGTGCAGCTTCTCGTCAACGGGAAGCCGATCTACAAGCCCTTCTTAGAAAACTGTCTGCGACCAGCCTTCGAACCGATCTTTGCCGCTGATGGCGCTGCGGAAGCGATCGCGTTCGCGTGGTCATCCCAGCATGCAGGCAAAGGGCAATTCCGTGAGCCAGGACAAGAAGGAAGCAAAGGTCACCGGCACCCAGACAGTGGGTTGGTTTACCGTGTGTCCAATTTCGCGGTGGGTGATAGTATTCTGACCCGCAAGACACTCTGGCAGACGACGCCCGAACGGGCCTTCTATTTCTTTGGTGAGATACATGTTCTGGACCCAAACGTTGTCCCAAGCTCCGACCGGGACGATTTCGAGGACAGCTCGGCCCGTGGGCGGTTGTATGGTCGGTGCCGTGCGGTGGCAAACACCTTGAGTTTTGAGGCGGGACTTCAGAGTCAACAGCAGCGGTTTAGCGAAGTGGTTGTCGGCGGCGACAAGCTCGTGACAGACACTGAGACCAGCCTGAAGGCAGGCGGCCTCGTCACAGAACTCAAGGATGACCGGAGTTTTCAAGTCCAGAAGCTTCTTGAGGACTTGTCGAAGCGGCTGAAACAGTCCACCCGATCCAAGCGACAAGACAAAACGGTCATTCGGAAGGCCCGACAGGTGTTGCAGCGTGCCGAACAACTGAAGCGGGCACTCAAGTCGAGTGGTGATGGTCACTACGTCATCGTGGATATCAGCAAGGAACTGAAGATGGACCCCAAGACAAAGGCTATTTACGAGACCATTATTTCGGTGCTTCACGACGAATTGCGTGACGAACCCAAGAGATTTGAGGCGGTCCTGCGGAAAATCCATGAAGCCCTGCGAAAGGGTGTCCCGTGCTGAGGCGGCCACAGAGATTCACTTCCAACAAGCAGGTTGTCCGTGATCTGCAATGCGAAGTGATCCGTCAACGCTTTGCGGCGCGACTCGGGACTCTGAGCTATTTCGGCTTGCCGTCTTCCTCGCTGGAGGATGTAGCCCAGTGGTCTCCATTGCTGGATCGCATCACTGCCGTTGAACGTGGGGCGGCGGAGAGAGAATGGGAGGTCCAAAATGAGCTTCTCGTAAACGCATTTCGGCAGGGTATCTCGCACAAACTCACACTGCTGCGGGGCGATATCGACAGCATCCTTTTGTCCGGATTGGACACGCACGGCAACCAGCCAACGTGGCCATACGACGTTGTTTCGCTGGACTACTCCGGTGGCCTCTTCTACCGGAACGAAGGGGCACAGCTATCCCGGCTGGAAGCGATCAAAAGGGTGTTCCAACGTCAAGCTAGCGGCGGTGCAAGGGAGTTCCTCTTGTTCTTGTCCTTCAACCTCGACCAGATTGACCAACGCGAGGTACGGGAGTCCCTCGAAACGATACGCCGTGATCTCAAGCGATTCGGCCATGCCGCTGACCAAGTGATTGAGGCGTACCTTAGCCATGCCAAAGAGCAGGCCCGGCTCAAGCTTTACGTCATGAACTTAATCGCACGTCTCGCAGCACAGGAGAACTTCGATTCCGAATCGGAGTCGCCGATCTTCTATCTCGGGAACAACAACACTGAGATGATGGCTTTCCGGTTCTACCTGAAGGCGTCATCCCGGACCTTTACGCCGCGGTCACCGAGGGAACGGCTCAATCAAATCGTCAATCGTCGAATGATCGAGATTGTCAAGGGGCAGCAGAAGCTCACAAATCTGCGCCTGCCACTTATCAAGGCGGAGCAGGCGGATGCGCCCTAAACAATCTGGCCGAACGGAGCATTCCGTGCGATAGCATTGCACTATGAACATTCTCCTTATCGAACCGAGCTACCGCTCCAAGTTTCCCCCTTTGGGGCTGATGCGGCTTTCCACTTACCACCGGAATCGCCGGGACCGGGTGACTTTTCTTCGCGGGCAGCACGACTGGGCACGCAGCCGGCGCTGGGACCGCATTTACGTGGCGTCCCTCTTCACCTGGGAACTGCCCCGCACCGCCGACACGATTGGCTTCTATCAGGGCAGCGTGAAACAGCCCTCCGACATTTTCGTGGGCGGCGTTGGCGTCACGCTGCTGCCGGATTACATCCGCCAACGCTCCGGCTGCACGGTTATCGAAGGCCCACTCGACACGCCCGGACGTTTGGGTCCCGGTACTCCTGCCATCGGTGATTTGGTCCCGGACTACGGCCTGCTCAAACGCATTGACTACGAATACTACCCGGGCAATGCCTTTTTTGTCCGTATCACGAAGGGCTGCATTCGCTCCTGCAAGTTCTGCGCGGTGCCCCTGCTTGAAAAGGAGTTCGGCACGATGAGTCCGCTGCGCGCCCAACTGTCCCAGGCACGGCAGCAGCACAGCGAAAAGCAGCACCTAGTGGTAATGGACAACAACATCCTCGGCGTTGCCGGCATCGAGCAGATCATCGGCGAAATCCGGTCGCTCGGCTTTGAAGCTGGCGCGAAGCGCAAGAACCGGGAGCGCACAGTGGACTTCAATCAGGGCTTGGACGCCCGACTAATCGCTGCCAAACCTGAACTGGCCAAGCTCCTGGCGACGATTTGCGTCTCACCCATTCGCTTGGCTTTTGACTTCGTCGGCATCCGTCCCGCTTACGAGCGGGCGATTCGTTTGCTGGTGGACCAAGGCTTCAAGGAGTTTACGAACTACATGCTGTTCAACTTCAAGGACACCCCGCGCGAGCTTTACGACCGGTTGTGGGTCAACGGCAACTTAAACAAGGAACTGGGTATCCGGATCACCGGTTTTCCGATGCGGTTCATCCCGATGGACGACGTGAGCCGCCGCCACGTCGCACCCGGTTGGGAGTGGCGCTACCTGCGCGGTATCCAGTGCATCCTCCTGGCCACGCGCGGCTTGGTGAGCCCCAACCCGGATTTCATTCGCGGCGCATTTGGCGAGAGCTTTGAGCAGTTCCTGGAAATCCTCTCCATGCCCGACCGCTATATCATTTACCGCGAGCACTACCGCCACGATGGTGCCGCGGACTGGAAGAAGCAGTATGATCGCCTCAACGCCGAGCAAAGGGCGCAGCTCCTGGATATTCTCCATGACCTGAATGCTGCCCCGCGCGAACGGCCTGGGCGTCTTTCCACCCTCGACCGTGCCTTTCGCCCAATCATCGACCACTACTATCCAGGTGGGAAGACCGCACCAAAGACGCCTGAAGACGAAGAACTAGCCCAGCAAGGCGTCTCCGTCGGCTACGACAGCGGTCCGGGTTGAGCCAGACGGTAGCTGAGGCCAAAGGTGTTGTAATATTTCTCTGCCCGGTTGGCCGTGCCGGTACAGCCGCCATGTAAGGTAGCCCCGGCTTCCCAGGTTCAACAGTTGGGCAATCCAGAAGAGCAGCATCGTCGTCCTGGCTCTCAACTCAGTCCTTTACGCAACCGGCGTCAGTCGGCTGTCGTCAAATCCTGAACACCCGCTTGGCGTTCCTGTAAAGCAGCTTGCGCTCGATCTCCTTACTCGGCGACAGGCGGCGGACGGCGGCAATCATCTGCGCGCCGCTGCACTTCGAGCCCTGGCCATCCAGGTCGTTGCAGTCGCTCCCGAATACCAGCTTGTCCTGGTGACGCTGGATGAATTGGCGGGCATGGTCTTCGTCGCGGGTGAACGCGTTGAGACCCGAGCTGGCGGACAGGTCGCCATAC
>OBLU010004742.1_pt1 | contig 12223 bp, 13 predicted proteins | sample 1518681 | NCBI WGS metagenome assembly OBLU01 (sample SAMEA3539304, study PRJEB22396) | soil metagenome | biome: tundra; feature: field; material: soil | place: USA | collected 2010-05 | depth 0.15 m | reverse complement strand
GCAGCCTCCTCGACTTCGTCCAGACGCTGCTGGTGGAACAGGACTGGGCGTAGTGCCTGCGTGGGACGATCGGACCACCACACGGGATTGGGCACTCGAGAAGAAGTGCCCCGTCGGCCCAGATGTCCAACGATGGCACCCTCAGTCGACACTGTCTGACGCCTTCCGGCCAACGACATGCTCCGGGGATCTCGCGTCTCGGATCCGGTACACTACAGATGTGGCTCGCATCCATCCCTATCTCGGTGACCTGGCCCACGACGACGAGCAGGATCCCGGCATCGGTCGGCGAATGCCGACCCTCGCGTCTGCACTGGTGGTGCAAGCCCGTCAGCTCACGGGGCTCACCCAGGTGCAGCTGGCCGAGCGAGCCGGTACGTCTCGAAGCGCCATCAGTGCCATCGAGCACGGCAAACGGGATCCAGGCCTCGAAGGGCTCCAGAAGATCCTCCTCGCCGCAGGGTTCGATCTCCTCGCGCATCTCGCCCCCCACGATGACCACGATGACGTGCTCAAGGCGCTCGACGCTCGCCTCGACCCCGAGACTCGACGGAAGCGGAAGGCTGCCATGCGCGAATTCGGCAGTGAGCTCCGTCAGGCGATGAGCAGTAGTCGACCGCTCACCCCTCGGTGAGCGCCTCGTCCGACCGATTGCCCCCGGGCATCCCCGATGTCCCTGCCGTCGTCGAGGTCCTCAATCGTCATGGCGTCCGCTACGTCGTGATCGGTGGGTGGGTGGCGCAGGCCTATGTCGAAAGCTACGTGACCGAGGACGTCGATTTCACCCCTGCGACCGACCCCGACAATCTGGAACGACTCTCGGCCGCTCTCACCGAGTTGGGTGCTCGAATCCGCACCGAGGCTGTCCCCGAGGGCCTCCCCTTCGCCCACGACGCAGTCTCCCTCGGTCGGACCAAGATGTGGAACCTCCAATGCCCCCTCGGTGCCTTCGATATCGCATTTGAACCGGCCGGCGGGGGCTACGACTATCTCGCCGGTCATGCCCACCTGGTGAATGTCCGTGGGATCGAAATCCCGGTCGCGGACCTGGCCGACGTCATTGCATCCAAGAGGCTCGCGAATCGTCCCAAGGACCAGCTGGTCCTCCCCCAGCTCGACCAGGCGCTGACCGACCGGGACAAGGGACCCGAAGGCTCGCCCATCAGGGTCGAATTCCCAAGCGACCGCGCTCGCACGACGGACCCGGAAGTTGAGAAATAAGACTGGGCGTCAAGAGGTTTTGGTACTGGTCTTGCTGGAAGCCGCAGGTGGCCTCGAACCTGCCGCTACAAGTCCTCCCAGAGCGACGTCCATCGCGTCCGCTGCAGATCTGAGCTGCGCGTCGCCGATGTGGCCGTAAGTGTCCACCGTCATGCGGATTGACGAGTGCCCGAGGAATGCACTCACCACCTCGACCGGTACACCTTGGGCAAGCGACGTACTGGCCGCCGAGTGGCGCAGTTCGTGGATGTGCCACGCGCCGAGACCAGCTTTCTTGGCAAGGTCGGAAAACGCCCGGCTGGCGTTCCGTGGGTCGACCGGCGTGCCGATCGTGGTCGTGAAGACGAAGCCGGTGTCCTTCCACGCCTCGCCGAGAGCGAGCCGTTCCGCCGCCTGCCGAGCCTTGTGGACTTTCAGGACGTCTACCACCCAATCCGACAGCGGCACACTTCGCTTGCTGGACGCTGTTTTCGGTTTGACGAGGACGAGAGCGGCGCCCACGCGGATGCCGGTCTCTGGGTCGATGCGGCCGGGCTCTCGTCGCAGCTGGTCCCTCACCGTCAAGACCGCGCGCTTGAGGTCGACGTCGGCCCACCTGAGTGCAAGCGCCTCGCCTCGGCGAAGACCCGTACCCAACATGGTGAGGAACAGACCCGCCAAGCGGTCGTCGGTCATCTCGGCAATGAGCTTCTTGATTTGCTCGGGCGACAGAGACCGTCCCTCGCGCCTCGGAGCCCTGGGGGGACGACTCAGCGATGCGGCGTTCCGGCCAACCATCTCCCACCGTTGGGCCTGCGTGAGCGCCTGGGCAAGCACGGAACGGATGCGACGGACGGTGGAGACGGACAGGCCACTATCAAGCTTTGCAGACAAGAGCGCGTCGATTTCGGCGGGCTTCAGTTTCGAGACCTGCTTCCGGCCGAGGGTCGGCCGGATATGGCCCTTGGCGATAGCCTCGTAGTTCGAGAGCGCCGGAGAGGCGACTTGATGGCGCATCACGTCCTTGAACCAACGATCGAGCAACTGGTTCACTGTGAGCTTGTCGTCACCAACCGGGAGTCCGGCATCGACCTTGGTTCGTACCTGGCGGAGCTTTTCCCGTACCTCGGTGGCCGTCTTGGCCGCGACGGTCTTTCGGACACGCTTGTCGCCATCCCAATCGAGCGTGACCGATCCCACCCACAATCCATCGCTGGCCCGCTGGTAGATCGACCCTTCGCCGTTTTGTCGCCTTCGTGCCATCGGGACCGCCTCCTGTGTCAACAACTGTAGCCACATAAATTCGCCGTGGCTACAGTTGTGGCTACAGTGCGACCTTTGGGGGCCTACCCCTTGCACGCATTGTGCTGTTTACCTGGTCTTTTCTGGTGGGCCGTGCGGGACTCGAACCCACGACCCCTTGCGTGTCATGCAAGTGCGCTACCAGCTGCGCCAACGGCCCGTGAACGAGGACGATACCACTGAGGCTGGGCGAGACCGACGGAAATCCGTTGCCGGACCCATGGAGCGAGTGGAGTGGTCCCGATCCTTGGCCCCACCGGGCAGTTGTCTCGCCAGGTGATGGAGTCTGTCGCGGTGACCCCCGAGACGTGGCCCACTCGACTGGTCGTGATCGGCGAGCACCACTCGGAGCGGCAGCTCTTCAGCTGGCTGCCGGAGTGGCCGCCGGGTTTGAACAACCCATCGGGAGTGCGGCGGCGGCGGAAGTCGAGGCTTCGAAAGCGTCGCTTTCGAGGTTGGTCTTGGCCACCCAGTTGGCCAGCCAGTGGGCCGGTCCGTTGGCCGGCATCTTTCTGATCGGTGCCGTAGTGTCTTGAATCCCACATGATCGGCACCACCGAAGCGGCCGCCGGCCCTCCGCTCAATGGCCAGATGACTCACCCGTGTTGGGCATGTGTGGTGATCACCGCACTGACATCGGCGGAGGCCATCGTCGGAGTTGAGAGCGACATCTGGCTGCCGGCATTCCTCGCCGGCACCATTTCGATTCAGTTTCCCTCTCTGGCACAGAACAACGTGGGTGTTCTCTTTGCCGCGGTTGCCGGATGGTTGACCCTTGGGCCGATTGCCGAGTTGAATCGGCATGGCCATCGGTCAACGACCAGCACTCACGCCTGACTTGGGGCTTGCGGCGTCGCCCGTTCGATTGCCTCCCAACCGCTCAGGGTGTGTCGCCGGTCCATCTCCACCTGTTGTCCGCCCCGCACGCCGAACAATCGCTTTGCCATCAGCAAATAGATCACGATTGCCACGTTGATCACCAGGGTCACCACTTTGAATACGCTCACCCCGGCCACCAGTTCGTAGATCTCGAACGGCACCAGCATGGTGGTTGCCACGAACGTCAGATACTCGGCCCACCGCTTGGCCAACCACAATCCGACCATCTCGGCTGCTTCAAGGATGGCATAAGCGGAAATCACCAATCCCAACGTCACCAGATGGTCAGGTGAGTAGCGGAATGCATTGCGGAGGTGACCCAGCACTCCCCTCACGCTTGTAGCCCCCGGATCCCCGCCCGACAGGTCGTTCATGATTGCGTTGTAGTCGTGCTGTAACGCGGTGTGATGCCGGGCAAAGGTGAACAAGGCTGCGGCCAGCGTGGTGAGCAACACCACGTGAATGGCACGATCGAATGCGATCAGCCTGAGCACGTAGCGATCACGCAGCACCGGTCCCCGATCCGGAAGAGCGATCTCGGCGCGGGTGGGCACCGTCTCGCCGGTCGTCGAACTTGGTATCTGATGAGGGAACCAGCCGTCACAGCGAAGGCAGCGGAGCCAGCGAATGCCGTCTGTCTCTCGAACCAACAGATAGTCGTCCTTGGTGATCCGAGCGGCATTCTTGCCAACAACCACGTGACCTCGCCACGCACAGGTCAACAACTCGTAGCGGTTGGTCGGTCGTCCGGCGTGAGCCACCCCCCGCACCATAGGCTGTTATGCGCAGGCACAACCGAGGAGGCCGCCATGGAGATCGACGTCAACACCCACGCGGCACGCATCGCAGACCAGGGTTACACGATTGTCGAGGACGCCATCGATATGGATCTCATCAACTCACTGGATGAGGATCTACGGCGTCTCGAGCGTGACCTGCATATCATCCCGGCGGGCAACGTGTTCGAAGGGACCCACACCACTCGGATCTACAACTTGCTCGTTCACGGACCCCTCTATGAGAGCGTCCCGGTCCACCCGAGCATCCTCCCCATTTGCGAGAAGGTGCTCGACCCAGGCCTGCTGGTGTCATCGCTCTCTTCCATCGCCATTGGCTCCGGAGAGACACCCCAGCCGATCCACGCTGACGATCAGGTGCTCCCTCTCCCGAAGCCACATCCGGCCACCGTCTGTAACACCATGTGGGCGCTGACCGACTTCACCGAGGAAAACGGGGCCACCCGGATCATCCCCGGCTCCCACCTCGCTTCGGAATCACCCGACCTTGTCACCAGCTACGACTCGATTGCGGCCGAAATGCCCAAAGGGAGCGTTCTCGTGTGGCACGGCAGCCTGTGGCACGGAGGCGGCGCCAACACCACTGACACCCGTCGGGTCGGTATCGCCATGAATTACTGTGCCGGTTACATCCGGCAACAAGAGAACCAGCAATTGGGTATCCCTCGCGAGACCGCCAAGCATTTTCCTCGACGGTTACAACAGTTGGTCGGGTACGGGATCTACAACGGCCTGATCGGCCACATCGACAAACATCTCCCAGCGAAGATCCTGTTGGATGACCCGGAAGACGCATTTCTGCTTTGGGACTACGCCAAACCGTCCTCCAGCTGAATCCCCACCGCACCCGGTTTGGGGCAGCCGCATGGGGCCGCATGGGTCGGTCAGAGGCGGCGGATCAGTGGAAGAACGCTCACCTTGGTTGGACCGGGGACGCCCGCGGCCGCCGATGCGGGGCCGAGCTCGTTCTCCAAGAAACTCTGGTTGGCCTCCCGTGAGGTCCATACCTCGGACAGGATCGCGCCTCCCTCATCGCTGAAACCCGACATGTGGCATTCGCAGCCCTCGGGAAGATGGTCCCGCAAATCCATATCGTCGGTGAGCCTCCAGTACGACTCGGTGGTCATGCCAGCGCCAGGTTCCCATTCACTCACAATGAGGACAGATATCGCATTTTGCCCCTTCTGCTCTTCTCCGGCTCCTCAGTAGTCGCCGTTACGGCGCAGCCTAGGTGCCAATTTTCTGATCGGCTCGGATGTTCTCGACGATCTCAGATGGTGCTGGGGCGGTCCGGCCTCTGGCCGAAGCCCTCTGCATCCAACCCTTCTTAGAGGCGGCGGGCGGAATCGAACCGCCGTACGGGGCTTTGCAGGCGAAAAATGGGGGTTCATTGGGGGTTGCTGGTGACCGGAAACCGCAGGTCAGAGGCCATGTGGGTTCGGGGCCGTCCGTGCTCGTACAGGGGAGCCGCGGCATCCACGCGGCATAGAACTCGGCTCCATGAAGACTTCTTGGGCCCGTCCGCCCTGCCATACGGACCGAGGAGAATGACTCAGGTATTGCGATTGCAGGACTATGTAGAAGTATGTAGTCTTGCAGACATGACCGCACTTCGCATGCCTGTCACCACAGCCTCAAGAAAGGGAGTCTCGAAGCTCGCCGCCGAGGCCGAACATCATCGAGTTGTCCTCACCAGCCACGGCCGGCCGGTCGCAGTCGTCGATTCGGCTGAGCGTCTCGACGAGGACCTGCGCCGGGTCCGCGAGGCCACTCGTTCGGTCGTCGAGACTGCTGCGGACATGGCTCTCGGTCGGACCAACCGATTCTCACTTGAAGAGGTGTGCGCAAAGCTGAACATTGATCCGGCCCGGGTCCGTGAACGTGCCGCAGCAAAGCGGATGTGAGACGGGGCAGCCGCTTTCCGAACGATCAGGCCGAAGTTGTCTTCGCCGACATCATCGTCGAACAGCTTGAGCGCTTCACCGAAGATGAGCGGATCGATGTCCTCGCGGATATCGTCCACCTCTGTGGCGACCCCGCTGGAAAGCATCCCCTCCGTGCGCCTCTTTCGGGTTGGAACACGCTCGATGTCCTCAGCGGCCATTGTCGGGTGGTCTACAAAGCCACGATCTCCGAGGGCGTCGGCCTCTTAGAGGTCCTGTGCATTGGTCCGCGATCGGACTCAGAGGTCTACGACATGGCGGTCGGCGCGGTAAAGACGGGCTGCCTGTCCGAGGACGAGGTGACCCAGCTCTGGGAAGCCCTCGGCCTCCTTGACGTCGTCACCGAGGAAGTTGGACTCGAAGGTTGGGACTACCGACCGGCTCCAGCGCCAGAAGGAATGCGCCGAGCGGCTGTCGCGGCCGGGTTGATCGACCAGGACACCGCGGACCTGCTCGCCAAAGACGAGCTGGAAGCTGCCATGGCGTCGGGATGGGGGCCCGACGGACCCGATCCCGAGAGAGCACTCGTCGCCGCACTCGAGCGTGCTCGTGGGAGTGCCGACTTCTCTGCCCGCAAGATCATCGAGGTCCGCCAGGACACCCGCTGTGGCGTCTTGATGATTCGGGCGAGGTCGAACTGCGTGCGCCGGGCTGGGCACCCCGGCCCACATCGGTCCGCCTAATTACCGCGGCGGCGCGCTTGCGAGAGTTCCCTACGCCCCAATCCGACTAGGGCACCCGCGGCTGGCCGATCACGGCCGCTGACGCGGCCCCCAACGGCCCAGGTCCCGGCGTACCGACTACCTGCTATTCGAAGAGCCGTAGGTAAGCCATTCGCACGACCCGATCACACACGCGCACCCCGGCGTCGACGGTACAGCTGCACCCAGCGCAAAGGACCTGCGCGACTCCAATCGTAAGCGCGAGGACCGTGAATCTGCCTCCCCCTTTTCTTTGGTGCCCACCCCACGGCCGGCCACCGGGGGCACCCAGAAGTTGCCTTACAGAATCAGCCGCAATTTCCGTAAGGAATCAGGAGGCCCGGCTTGTCGGTCGCAGGCGTTGGAGACCTGCCACCAGAGTTCGCCAGCCGAGCATTAATGCGCCGAGGAAACCGAACGCCACCAACACAAAAGCAAAGGCCATCCCCTGTCCCGATACCACCCGCAACGTCATCCCGACTACAACTGTCACGAAGCACACGATGAGTCCGCCGAGAAAAGACGTCGAAGAGCGCTGCCAAATGACCGATGCGAGCCAGCCAACTACCAGTCCCGCAACAAATGGCCATGCGGTGGAGACCATTCCGGCGATGCTCAGACCATGGTCGTGTACGGACCGTCCAATCCCCACAAAGAGAAGAACGGCAGCGAGATCAATCACCGCCCCTGAGCGTCGCATAGGTACACCACGGTATCGCCTAGGAGCGTTCGGTGATCCACGACCACTAGTGCGATACGGACGCAAATGCTCCGCCTAGTGTGACAACGGACAAAGGAGTGTGAAAGCGATACAGGGGGTTTGATGGGGGTGTCACGGGACGACGTGACACGTCCTCACCAGGTGCGATGTAGGCGGCTCACAATTGCCGAAGACGCCATTCTGCGCGATTTGTAGGGCGATTTGTAGGGCAACTGACCTCAGCCGTATTGACGTGCAACGGCTGAGGTCAGTCTTGAGGTGTCCGGCATGTGCCGTAAGGAAACCCCCAGGGCCGCAACGGGTGAGGTGGCGCGTATTTTCCCAAATAACAACGATGAAAAGTACGGCGAACCTCTTCAGATGTAGTCCTGCCTGACTGGGGTTGATCACCAGTAGCGGGGTTCTCTCGCTATTCGGTTCCAATTTGTGTCAATTGGATGTCAATCCTCCGATTTAGAGGTTTTTGTGCTATATGATGAAGCTCCCGATCCCCCCAGCGATACAGAGCACAACATTTGCGCTGCCGAACCTCAACCTACCCGGGTGGGGGGAACCGCACCAAATAGGTGTGCGTAGTGACATTCAAGCCCTAGACGCGCAAGCAGCGGATGCCCATGATGCACTTTGGGAAAGGGGGAACGAATGGCCGAAGAAGCCGGATACCAGAAATATCGTTCTCGCCCCAACTGTGGAACTGCGTCCGTCATTGGCACTTCATTTTGTGGAGCCTGCGGCCATTCACTCGTAAGCCCGGCCGCCGACCATTTAACCCCAGAGTCGGGCGCGACAGCATTAGACCCTGGAAATGTCGAACCGGCAGCGGGATCTCGGCGCACTTCAAATCGGCGCGACAAAATCGAAATCACTGCTGCAGGGGCTGCACTGACCGTCGCTGGTGAAACGGCGTCCGCCTTCGTTCTAACCAACAACGGTCCCAGCGGTGGGAAGGCGGCAACCGCCAACCACACCGCGCTTTCGAGTTCGACGACAACCACTCGTGCCCCAACAACAACGACAGCGGCCGCATCGACAGCAACAACCCCCTCTGGCCCTGTGACTATGCCAGTGGTGGAGTGCCCAACGACTTCGGGTATTCAGGGCTCGCCGCCGTCGGTGTACCCGTCGAGCATCGCTGTCTCGAGGTCAACGTGAGTTTCAGCCAAGAGCTCCATAATGGTCAGTATCCGGTTGAGGCGCTACTCGAGTCGGCCCCATACGCCATGGTGATCGTCGATGGGACCGGCCAAATCGTGCTGATCAACGCCCAGACCGAGCTGCTGTTTGGGTACCGGCGCGAGGAGTTGATCGGCCAGCGGGTGGAGATCCTGGCCCCTGATCGTTTCCGGGACATTCATTCAGCGCACCGCGGCGGCTGTGTGGCCGAACCGTGGGTGCGGGGTATGGGCGCTGGCATGGACTTGCAGGGCCGGCGAAAGGACGGGACCGAGTTCCCAGTCGACATTTCGCTGTCTCCGCTAGAGACCGAAGACGGGCTCCTGGTCTCAGCAGCCATCCGCGATATCACCGCACGTCAACGAGAAGAAGAAATGAGCGCATTCGAGCGCCGCAGCCTACGCGCAGTGGAGTCGATCGGACGGGTAGCCTCTTGGGAGATGGACATCGCCACCAACGAGGTGGCCTGGTCCGACATGCTGTTCGAGTTATACGGCCTCCAACCGGATCGTATCGACGCCACTATGGCGACGGCCCTGAGGAATATCCATCCCGACGACGTTGCCGAGGTGGAGGAGGCCCTCAACGTGTGTGTGCGGACCGGCGAGCCCATGAGGTGCCGCCACCGGGCCTATCGAGTCGATGATGGCGAACTGCGGTGGTTTGACGTCCGCGCCGAGCGTATTACGGAGAGCGGACATGACGTGCGCCTCGCAGGAACGGTGGCGGACGTGACGGAACTGATGCTGGCGGAAAGGGAGGTGGAGGAGGCCCGAGACTTGGCGTTGGAGGCATCCCGACATAAGTCGGCGTTCATCGCAACAATGAGCCACGAGATCCGTACCCCGATGAACGCAGTGATTGGGATGACCGGACTCCTGCTCCGCACTACCCTCGACGACGAGCAGCGCGAGTTTGTGGAAACGGTCCGCGCCAGTGGCGACGCCCTCCTCAGCATCATCAACGACATCCTCGACTTCTCGAAGATCGAGGATGGCGGACTCGATCTGGAGCAGCAACCGTTCGATCTGTGCAGCTGCGCCGAGGATTCCCTCGAGTTGGTGGCGGCCACATCGAACGCCAAAGGCCTAGAGATGGCCGGTTACATCGATGCCCGTTGCCCGAGCCGAGTCATCGGTGACGTCACCCGATTACGCCAAGTTCTGGTCAACCTTCTCGGCAACGCCGTCAAATTCACCGGCCAGGGGGAGGTGGTGTTGAGTGTCGAGCCCGACGAAAGCCCCCTCGGCGGTCTGCGGTTCGCGGTCACAGACACCGGCATCGGTATCCCCCCCGACCGCATGGCCAGCCTATTCGACTCGTTCAGCCAGGTCGATGCGTCGACCACTCGTGTCTGCGGAGGGACCGGTCTCGGACTGGCCATCAGCAAGGCGCTGGTCGAGGCGATGGGCGGCACCCTCGAAGTGGAGAGCGTCCCCTCAGCGGGCAGCACCTTCCACTTCTCGGTCCGTCTCCCGAGCGCCGCACCGCTCACCGAAATCTCTGGGCCACCGCAGGAGACCACCCTCGACGGCCGATCCGTCCTGGTGGTGGACGACAATCCCACTAGCCGCCGGATCCTGCGTCTCCAACTCGAGAGTTGGGGCACGAGCGTCACCGAGGCTGACAGCGGGGACGCTGCTATCACGCTCGTCGACTCCGGCGCTCAGTTCGACGCCGCCGTGGTCGACATGAAGATGCCCGGGATGACCGGCCAGGAACTCGCGGTGTGGCTGCGCTCGTCGGCCACCGCCCATCAGGTCCCCATCCTCCTGCTCAGCAGTCCCATGGACCGCCCGACGATCCAACCCGACGACCTGTTCTCGTCAGTCCTCACCAAACCAGTACGCAGCGCACGGCTCCGCCTCAGCCTTATAGACGCCCTCAGCCCCGATGGGATCTCGTCAGGCCCATCCGAACTGCCGGAGGTTTCTACCGGGACCAAACTGGCCGCGTTGCGAGTGCTGTTGGCCGAGGACAACGCGATCAACCAGCGCATCGGACGGCTGATGCTGGAAAAGCTCGGACACCACGTCGACACTGTAGGCAACGGACGAGAAGCCATCGATGCGGTCCAACTCGTCCCGTATGACGTCGTGCTGATGGACGTCGAAATGCCCGAGATGGACGGGCTGGAAGCGACCAGGGCCATACGACGCGAGCTGCCCGCCCATCGACAGCCCCAAATCGTGGCCATGACCGCTGGCGCTTTAGTTGAGGACCGACAGGCCTGCACCGATGCTGGCATGGACGACTACATGGCCAAACCGGTACGCCTCGAAATACTCGACGCCACACTCACAAGAGCAGCCGCAGCCCGAAATGAATCGGCGATGATCCCCCCAGGGCAAATCACGGAGTCGGACGTCGACCCAAACGGGGCGAGAACCATTCGCACCGCCGCTATCAACGCCAATGTGATCGACACCCTCGTCGATGAACTCGGCGACGGCGGCACCACCATCGTTGCCGAGCTCATCGTCTCCTACTTGGGCGACAGCGACGACCAGCTCGCCGCCATCCACGCCGCCAACGCCAACCACGACCTCCAAATCGTCGGGTCGGTAGCCCACAAAATAAAATCCTCGACCGCGCTACTCGGCGCGGACACCTACGCGGGACTCCTCGACGACACCTGCGTCAGTGCACGCAATGGCGGCGTCGGCCTCGATCACCTCATGACACTCCTCGACGAAGAACACAGACGCGTGGTTTCCGAGATGACAGAAACACTGCACAGGTTGACTCCAGCCCTTCACTGAAGATTCTGGGAACCCTTTCCGCTGAGGATGCTGCGGACGTGCGCTCAATCGGCGAATAGTGCTTCCTGTGGATTCACTATTGCACGTAGGTTGCACGCCAGCCGTTTTGGCGAGAGGTCCGGCCCGAGGCGAATCACATATCCCCTGGTCAGACGTGGTGTCGGAGGACCGACTGGCAACTTAGGTCCACGCCCTGTTGTGATGGAAAGTGGCTGGTCAGAGCTTCGACGAACCGACTGATTGTGTTTCGGTCCGGCGCCAGCTGCTGGCCAGGGCGCTTTGGCGCGGTACGCAGGCGGCAGCCTCCGCCCGACAATTGCCACCTCGCCCGGCTTAGCTACTGCCAGGGGACCAGCAGGGCCTACGATTGGAGCCATGAGCACGTCTGACGCCGCCTACGAATGGGACCTGACCGTTCCTGGCGACGACGCCGAGCTGGCGGGCGAGTTCCGCCGCCACGGCATCCAACCGGGACAACGCGTCCACGTCGCGGTCGTTGCCAACGGCGACAACGACGGCGACGGGACGGGCGAAGCACTCCCGGCGTTCTTTGGCAGCTTCGACGGACCCGCGGACTTGGCGGAAAGGTCCAGTGAGATTCTGAGGGCGGAGTTCCCCAACGGTCGATGATTCTGGTGGACACCGGCCCCCTGGTGGCCGCCGCCAACCGAAAGGATGCCCACAACGCGGCATCCGTCGCGGCGCTCGCCGCAGCCCACCCACCTCGCTTCGTTCCGGGCTTGGT
>OBLU010004739.1_pt1 | contig 12226 bp, 10 predicted proteins | sample 1518681 | NCBI WGS metagenome assembly OBLU01 (sample SAMEA3539304, study PRJEB22396) | soil metagenome | biome: tundra; feature: field; material: soil | place: USA | collected 2010-05 | depth 0.15 m | reverse complement strand
CGCAGGCGCAGTTGTTCCTGGACTCCGCGTCCGCCTCGCTGTTGGGGCCCGGACGCGAGTAGCGTGGCCCGGGCAATTGTTGAGGCCATTCCTCGCCTATGACATGGCCACCGGGAAGAGCACCTGGGACAGGCTTCCCTGCAGATTCGCAAACTGGGTCACCAGCGCGCGGTCGGCGCGCTGGAGCCGATCTCCGTTCCACACCTGGAGTTTCACGAACCAAGGTTTTGATTCGGCGGCTGTCACGTGGCTCTCATCTCTTAGCTTACCGGTTGGTAACCTGGGTCTTTCACGTTCGACCAGTTGCTTGACCGGTTCCTTTCCCACACCCGAAACGACTCCGGCGCGGGCCCGCGTGCTGCATGTTAATATCGGTGTTATCACTGAGGACATTCTCAGGTAGATCACGCAGGCCGACTTGTTCGGCCCAGCGTCCAGAGGCCCGCGTGCGTCACACGTTTGTTTTTTGGCTCACCATCGGTGCGATCCTCCCGGTAGTCCTTGGGGCAGATCCGGCTCCGGTTGCCGATACCGGGGTTCTTCGCGGCAAATCCGTACTCGTCCTGCACTCCTATTACAAGGGATTTCGATGGACCGACGATGAAGGCCGAGGCATCGACTCCGTGCTCATCCCCGCGCTGGGCGCCAGCAATTTATATGTCGAATACATGGACACAAAGCGCTTTTTCGGGCCCGGATCATTGGAGCAATTCCCGGAGGTATACCGCCGCAAATTCATGTCCCACCATTTCGACTTGATCGTGGCGACGGACAACAATGCCTTCGACTTCCTGCGCACCTATCGAGACCTTCTGTTCCCAGGCACGCCCGTGGTGTTTTGCGGAGTCACCTACTTCAAAGAGGAAGACATCAAGGGGCATGGCCTGTTCACCGGGGTAAGCGAAGAAGCCGACGTCAAAGATACGCTCGACCTGGCGCTTCGGCTGCATCCCTGGACTACTCGAATCTATGTGGTCAACGAGATGACCGAGACCGGCCAGACGGTGCACGATGAGGTGGTCAAGCTGATGCCCTCCTATGCCGGCCGCGTGCAATTCACGTTTCTCGAAGACTACAGCATGCCGGATTTGCTGACCGCGCTGGAAGCTCTTCCTCCGAACAGCCTGGTTTTCTACTCCTTTTTCTCCCACGACAAGACGGGCCGGTTTTTCGAATACGATCAGAGCGCTACGGCAATTGCCGGCGCCAGCAAGGTTCCCGTCTACGGCGCGTGGGACTTTAACCTTGGCTACGGCATGGTGGGGGGGAAGCTGATCAGCGGATTCTATCAGGGGGAGACTGCCGGAAAGATCGCCCTGAGGATACTGCGCGGCGAGAATCCCGACTCGATTCCGGTGGTGCGGTTCGCCGCCAACCGCCCGAACCGTTACATGTTCGACTACCAGCAACTGGTCCGATTCGGTATCCTCGTGGGCGCTTTGCCGAAAGACAGCGTGATCGAGAACATGCCCGAATCCTTCTTCCGGCGCCACCGGGTCGAGTCTTTGGTGGGATCGGCCCTGTTCCTGTTTCTGATCGTGGTCAATTCCATCCTGGTGCTCAACATTCGCCGCCGTAAGTCCGCGGAACGGGCGCTGCGCGACCAGCAGGAACATCTGGAAGAACTCGTCGCCAGCCGCTCGGCACAACTGGAAACACTCAACAGCCGCCTCCGCGAGGACATTCTCAACCGCGAGGCCACGGAGCGCGCACTGCGGGAATCTCAGCGGCTGCTCAACAAGACCTTCGCCAGTTTGCGCGACAGCCTGCTCATCATTACCGCTGAGTCGCGCATCATCATCGATTGCAATCCCGCTACCACCAAACTGTTCGGGTATGCGCGCGAGGAAGTGGTGGGCCAATCGGTGCGGATGCTCCACGTCGATGACAGTGCGTTCGAGCATTTCCAGGACTTCTTCCTTCAGGCCGTCCAGGAGAAGGGTTACCTGCGGATTCCCGCATTCCAGATGAAACGCAAGAACGGCGAGGTCTTCGCCACCCAACACAGCGTCATGCCGCTCTACGACGAAGACGGCGTCCTGGTGAGTTTGGTAAGCGTGATTCGCGACATCACCGAAGAAAGGCGGTCCGAGGAAAAGCTCGGGGAGTACCGGCGGAAACTGCGTAAGCTGGCGGCGGAATTGACCGTTGTGGAGGCTAGAGAACGGCGCGCGATTGCGGCGGAGTTGCACGAGAACCTGGGGCAGGTTCTGGCCACGGCGAAAATGAAAGTAGCGCCATTACGAGCCCTGGTAGCCGATGGGGAGCTGCAATCGCGGATCGGGGAGGTGCAGGGTCTGGTCGAGGAGGCTTTGCAGCAGACCCGCTCGGTGACTTATCAATTGAGTTCTCCCATCCTGTATCAACTCGGACTGGAAGCCGCGCTCAAATGGTTGGCTGAGAACACGGAAAAACAGTACGGCTACCGGGTCGCTTTCACGCGTCTGGGCGAATCCGGCGAAATGCGAGAGGAAAGCAGCGTATTCCTGTTCTCGGCGGTGCGCGAGCTCCTGGTAAATGTGGCCAAACACGCTAGAGCCAGCGACGTCAGCGTTCGTCTGCGCTGGCTGGAAGACTCCGTGGAGGTATTGGTGAAAGACAACGGGAGGGGTTTTCGACGACCGGGACTTTCCGGCATCTCCGATTTGAGCATCGGCACCTCGGATTCCCAAGACGGTTTTGGGTTGTTCAACATCTACGAGCGCGTCTCGGACCTGGGCGGCCGGGTTTCGCTGCGCTCCGAGCCGCTGAAGGGCACCGCGGTCAAGATTCACTTGCCGCTGGATCTGGCCGCAAAGGATAAGGGAGGCGACCGTGAGCATCAGAATTCTGCTGGCCGATGATCATCGGATCCTGCGAGAGGGGCTGAGAAGCCTTCTGGCGCAGCAGCCCGACATTAATGTCGTGGGCGAGGCATCCGACGGCGAAACGGCCGTGTCTCTCGCGCTCCAGCTCCGGCCGGACCTGGTGATCATGGATGTCGTCATGCCCGGATTGGACGGTGTGGCCGCCACCCGCCGCATCCATGCCGAGTGTCCGGACACCAGGGTCATTGCGCTGTCGATGCATTCGGACCGCCGTTTCGTCAGCGAAATGGTGCGTGCCGGCGCCTTAGGGTACCTGGTGAAGGACAGCGCCTTCGAGGAATTGAATCAGGCCGTGAAGACCGTCATGGCAAACCGGCCTTATCTCAGCGCGGTGATCACGGGCGCGCTGGTGGAGGATTTTGTCCGCCAAACCAGTACCCAGGAGCGGCAGCCGGCGTACCCCCTGCGAATGCTGACGACACGGGAACAGGAGGTGTTGCGGCTGCTGGCGGATGGAAAACGCGTAAAGGATATTGCGCGCGATCTCAACATCAGCGCCAAGACGGTGGAGTCTCATCGGCAGAACATCATGGATAAGCTGGAGATCCACAGCACCATAGAACTGACGCGGTATGCCCTGCGCGAAGGCCTGACGTCGATCTAACATCCCCGATTCCGACTGTTTCCCTCCATGCTTTCACCCAGGGCAGGCCCTGGGGTTTTGCCCGAATCTAGTTTTTCCTCAGAGTGCGTAATATATCGACAAACAGAACCTTAATGCATCGAAAAAGGGCCGTAGGTCTCGCTGAGGAGCGCGGGGGGCTCGGAGCTAAGTACGTGGAGGCAAAGGAGGGCGGCCTCCGGGACCTAGGCGTAAGACGTTGACCTGATCTGAGTGTTTTACCTGATTGACGCCATGTTATACCTGTGGAAATATACAATATCACAGGATTAACAGATCTGAAATGCTGAGTTGGACCCAAGTTTATACCCCAGTAGCCGGCAGTCTGGCGCTGTCCGCTCTGCTCGCAGCCCTGCCGGTGGTCGTTCTGTTGGGGCTCCTCGCATTCGGCCATGTGAAAGCTCATTGGGCCGCGTTATCCGGGCTGGCTGCTTCGCTTTGTGTGGCCATCCTGGTCTTTGGAATGCCTGCTCCACTCGCCGGAGCCGCGGCCCTCATGGGCGCCGCCTACGGTCTCTTCCCGATCGGCTGGATCGTTATGGGCGCGATCTTCATTTACGATGTAACCGTTAAATCCGGCGACTTCGAGATCGTGAAAGATACCATCGCCGGCGTAGGCAGCGACCGGCGCATACAAGTACTGCTCATCGCCTTCTGTTTCGGTGCATTCATTGAAGGCGCCGCCGGGTTTGGCACCCCGGTGGCGATTTCCGCGGCCATGTTGATCGGGCTTGGCTTCCGGCCGCTTCAGGCAGCCGGTCTGGCGCTGATCGCCAACACGGCCCCGGTGGCCTTCGGAGCCTTGGGCATTCCAGTGATTACTCTGGCCACAGTTACCGGTTTGCCGTTGGATCTGCTGAGCGCGATGGTGGGCCGCATCCTGGTGCTGTTCTGCCTGGCAGTGCCGTTCTGGGTGGTCTGGACGATGTGCGGCCGCAAACAGATGATGGAGGTCTGGCCGGCCTGCCTCACGGTCGGCATCACATTTGGCGCCACTCAGTACGCCATCAGCAATTACATCGGGCCTTCGCTGGCAGCGATCGGCGCCTCGGTGTTTTCCATGGTGGCGCTCATCGTCCTCCTCAGATTCTGGCAGCCGGCCACCATCTGGTCGTTCGAGCACGAGGATAGCGCCGGACGGGCGCAGGAACATGCCAACCGCCGCGTGCATACCGGCGGGCGCAAGCTGAAGGCCTGGATGCCGTGGATACTGCTCTCTTTGTTCGTTTTTGTTTGGGGCCTCACCCCCGTTAAAACTTTCCTGAACGGCGGTCCGGCCAAAAACCCCAATTTTCTAAGCGGCATCTCCCTGCGTAACATCACCGTCCCGCTTCTGCATAAAGCCGTCACCCGCACGCCCCCCGTGGTTGCCAAGGCGACGGCCGAACCGGCCATCTTCGTATTCAACTGGGCTTCCGCCACCGGGACCAGCCTGCTGCTGGCGGCCGGCATCAGCGGGTTGCTGCTTGGCTTCACCCCGTTGGAGCTTTTCCGGATCTTTCTCGGCACCCTCAAGCGAATTCGAAAATCGCTGCTAACAATCGCCGCCATGCTGGCTTTGGGCTATTCCACCCGCTACGCGGGCCTGGACGCCACCATGGGGCTGGCCTTTGCCAGCACCGGTGTTCTGTTCCCATTCTTCTCGCCGCTGCTCGGCTGGCTCGGTGTGGCCCTGACCGGCAGCGACACTTCCTCCAACGTGCTGTTCGGCGGCTTGCAACAGATCACCGCCCGGCAGGTGGGAGTTTCGCCGCTATTGGCCGCCGCGGCCAATAGCGCCGGCGGCGTGATGGGCAAAATGATCGACGCGCAAAGCATTGTCGTGGCCGGTGTGGCCACCGGCCAGCAAGGCAACGAAGGCAGCATCCTGCGCTATGTCTTCCTCCACAGCATCGTGCTTGCCTGCCTGGTCGGCTTAGTCGTCTTCCTCATGGCTTATGTGTTCCCGTGGATGATTCCAGTAGTGGAGAAGTGATGAAGCACGCATCGCAGAATTCCGACGGAGGGAAGACGGGGGATAGGAATATTGAGCACACCCCACCAGACGTACGAAGTTGCCGCCGCCTCTGGTGCTCGCACTTATTTCCGCAATCGGTGCAACTGCGCCCGAGGCGGAATCCATCGGCCCGGGCGCTGTCCCGGGCAGAAACGAAATTCTCGAAGCCGACGCCGGTCTTGGACACACAGGGCAGTTACCCGTCTTTTATCGGCGCCAATTGGAAAGATATCAGGAAGGAGCCGATATTCAATGTCGAATTCGAAGAAATGGCTGTGTAGACTAGTACTGACAACGTTAGCGGCCGGCTTGGTCATGGCGGCTACCGGAGCTGGCCCCGGTCCGGATCCTGCAACCCCGGCAAACGCAACCGGCACGGCGGCCCCGGCTGCCGCGACGGCGAATCCGAGCCCGGCGCCGGCAGTCGCCAGAGCGAATATGACGGCCTTACTGGGCGTGCTCGTGATGAAAGGGATTCTCGCGCCCTCGGAAGCTAGATCCATTCAGGACGCCGCTCCCGGAACGGAATTCCAGACCCTGGTAGCGGCACTCTCCCGTAAGGGCCTGCTGGGAGCGGTCGATTTGTCCGCCCTCGCGGCCCCCGCGACAGGTTCGGCGCCGGCATCGCCGCCCACCCCGGCGCCGTCGGTTGCGCCGCCGGCTCCAACCGGACCTTCGGCCCCGCCACAATCGGCCGCGCCAGTTCCAGCCCCAAGCAAGCCCGCGGCCCCGGCGGTGATTCCCGCCGCGGCGCCGCTTCGTGTCCTGCCCCTCGATCCGCCCGTGCGAGACGGTCTGGTTCCAGCTTTCAAGATGGGCCCCGTCAAGATGACTCCGTACGGTTTCATCAAGGCCACCGCGGAACACGATTCCAGTAACCCCCGCGGCGACGATTTCCCCCTTCCGGGCTTCCTGAACGCCGACACCGGCCCCACCCTCGACCCTGCCTGGCACATCAAGGCGCGGTCCTCGCGTATCGGCGCCAACTTCGAATGGCCCGACGTATCCCAGAACCTGACCCTTACGGGCCGAATCGAGGGCGACTTTGAAGGCAACTTCAGCCGGGCGGACAACCGCAACATTTCCAGTATCCGCAGCAGTGCCTTCCAGGTACGCCTCGCCTGGTTACGGTTGGATTACCGTGCCGGCGATAATACGGACATCTTCTTCCAAGGCGGGCAGGACTGGTCCATCTTCGGGTCCAGCGTGCTTCCCAACATACTGGAAACAACCTTCCTGGGAGCTTACTTTGGCGATATCTACGAGCGCTCTCCGCAGATGCGTGTCGGCTTTGTGCAGAAGCTCGGCGGTTCGCGGAACGTCAAGTTCTCCCCGGAGTTTGCGATCATGATGCCAAGCGAAGGAAACCTTCCGGCCGATGTCACGACCTGCAGCGTGCCAGCGTCTCTTGCGCCTGGCGTGACCACCACCATAGCATGCAGCGTCACAAACGGACTGGGCAACCAGCTCGGCTATGGCGAGCGCCAGGGTTCCGATGCCAACCGTCTCGAATATGAAGCACGGGCGGTCCTGCAATGGCAGCTCGATACCGCTCCGGGTGTTGCGTCCGCGCAACTGGTTTTCAGCGCCTTCGACTCAAAGCGGTCGGCCATCGTTTTGGGCTCCGCCATCGCCGCGCCGGCCGGCAGTGCCGCGGCCACCGCCGCCGAATATGCGGCCGCCAAAGCCGCCTTTCCGACAGGCGCCATTGACTCCAGCCACGGCTACGGTCTCCAGATCGCGACTCAACTGCCCACCCGTTGGTTCACCCTGTCCGCCAGCGCCTACCGCGGAGCCGACCTGAGGTTCATGTTTGGCGGCCAGCTCCTTTCCAACTACAGCAACTCGACCGGCCTCGCCAAGACCGTCGGCATCACCTCGGTGGATGCCTCTTCCACCGTGATTTTCGGCACCAACGCCGCCGGTCAGGTGGTCATGGCGCCGCAGATCGCGGTCCGTGGCTACGGTGGGTTTGTCAATCTCGGTATCCCGCTCTCGCGGCTGTTCAAGGCCAATCCCGCCGGCCACAACTCGGGCTGGTCGCTCAACCTCGACGAAGGCGTGGATGCCGCGGTCCACTACGACTTCGTCAAGGCCAAAGCCATTGGCGCGGCCGGCGCCGGTCCTTACCGGAGCACCATGCGGGCGGCAACGCTGTTCTACAAACTCAATAACTGGTGCACATTCGCTTACGAGCAGTCTCTCTACAGCAGCTATTCGCTACCGAATGCCGAGGGAGTCTACACGGCCGGCACCTCCGTGAGGGGTGTTCCCAGCCGGACGTGGAAAGATCTGCGCATGGAGTTCGGGCCGGTGTTCACTTTCTGAAAGGAGCAACGTGGCCTCGCGCAAAAGGCTCGCGCACTGCAATCCCGGAGATGGGACTGGTTCCCAAGTTCTAGTGCACTGTCCAATAAATAACTGGACAGGCTGTGGGGCAGCCAATCCTGGCTGCAGCCGCCTTTCAGGCGGCTCTTCCCGTTGCGCGGCTGTCCACCCATTTCGCGGACACTACACGCGGGAAATGGTTCCGTCTCCCGGAAGCGAGGCCGAAGACGGGTTCCGGCCTGTGAGAGCGCCGGGGCTGTCCGATTGAGATAAGCTGAAGGTATCGCTGGCGGAGGGAGCTGCGGCCCGTCCGCGCGCTCCCACGGCCGCGATTGGGGATCCGACGGGACCGGCACAGGCACGCCGGTCTTGAGCCCGAAGGCAAGGGAGGGAGTTTGGCATGAGCCGGCACACGAGTATAGCTCTTGGGATTTTCTTGATGAGTACGGCTTGGTCGGATGCCGCATCGAAGGACCAGCCGCTGACCATCAGGGTACTGAGCGCAAAGACGGAAACCATCCCCGTCGACACTGGCGCGAACGATGTCCCGAAGGATTGCAGTCTCACGGACTTCTCCGCTTACTGCAACCAAAGCAGGACGGCAAAAGTCTGCAATACGATGCTGGTCCGGGATGGGAGCGGGAACTCATTCACCATTTCCTGCATGGTCGATTCACGATGGTCCAGGTGTGTCTCTCTCCCGGCAGGGGAGGCGTTTGAAGCCCAAAGGGAACAACGCGGATTCGCGGTTTGGTATCGGAATTCGAAGGGCAAGGAAGTCAAACAATCGTATGCCCTCGTTTCGACTGCCGGCGCGCCTGCGGCGACGCCAGCCTCGCAGCCGGGTTCCGAAATCGCGAACCCGGCAAACCGCGTTGAGGATCGGGCCCCCGCGGTGGTTCTGCAGGATGGTCCGCGGACGGCAAAGTGCCATTTCACTTCGACGCCTGCCGGCGCTGAAATCTCGATCGACGGCAGGTATGTCGGCGACACCCCTTCCATCATTACCGTCGGCGCCGGGACTCATGTCATCATGATTTTCATGCCGGGCTTTGCCGAGTGGAAGCGGGAGATTGCCGTGTCGTCCGGATCGGACGTAAACGTTGGCGCCACGTTGGCGAAGGTGCCACAGTGAACGGCCGCCGGACGTCTGGGTGAGCCGCCGCGAACGAGAGTGGAACATGGATGCCGACACTTTTTGACACTTTCAAAACCCGCGCCGAGGCGGTCAGCGCCGAAGTGCACCGCGTCGCCACTAGTGCCGAGGCTCTCGACATCATCCTGGCTTTCCTCGCCTCGGCTGGGGCATGCTTTAGCTTGCCCTCGGCATCAGAAAAGAATTTGGACAGGCAAGCTAAAGCATGCCCCGTCGCTCTCCACCGGCGCCGCATCGCTCACCAGCGTGCCCGTATCGGATATGGCACACTCCACCTGGCTGATGCCGATGGCGGCGGCTTCGGCCGCTTCGCGCGTGACGTGGAACGTCAGACCGGGCGCCTGTTGGGCGAGGTGTGTCCGTGTTAGATAGATCCATTACCGGGCGGCTTGAGGCGATTGTGGGAGCCAGCCACGTATTGACCAGCAAAGTCGACCTGGTTACTTACAGTTACGACGCCACGGCAGACGTACCCCGGCAGATTCCCGATGTCGTCGTCATGCCGGAGAACGTGGAGGAGATCCGCAACATCGTCAACCTGGCCCGGGCTCACGGTATCGCGATCTATCCGCGCGGCGCCGGGACCAACTTGAGCGGCGGCGCAATCCCCCTCCAGCGGGGTATCGTGCTCTCGTTCCAGAGGATGAACCAGATTCTGGAAGTGGACGCCGAAAACCTGACCGCCACGGTCCAACCCGGCGTCGTCATTCAGGAACTCAATAACGCGGTCGCTCCCCATGGCCTGATCTATCCTCCCGACCCCGGCACTGTGAACACGGCCACCATGGGCGGATCGGTCGCGGAAAACTCCGGAGGTCTGCGGGGCTTGAAGTACGGCGTCACCAAGCACTACGTAATGGGCATGGAAGTCGTGCTGGCCAACGGAGACAAAGTCCGTTTCGGCGGCAAGACGGTCAAGAATGTCACGGCCTACGATTTTGCCAGCCTGTTCGTCGGTTCGGAGGGCACGCTCGGAATCATCACCGAGATCACCGTCAAGCTGATCCCCGCGCCCAAATTTCGCCGCACGATGCTGGCCACCTACCAAACCATCGAAGACGCGGGTGCCACCGTCGCCGGTATTATCCGGGCGCAGGTGATCCCGGCCACGCTGGAGATTCTGGATCGCAAGACCATCGAAACAGTCGAAGCTTTCGCACACGTGGGGTTGCCCACGGGTGCGGAGGCTCTCCTGCTGATCGAAGTCGATGGGATGGCCGGCACGGTAGTGGACGGCGAGGCCGATGCCGTGATCGGGACCGTGGCCGAAAATCACGGGGTGCTGCGATTGGCGAATTCCGACGCGGAGCGCGACCAACTTTGGGCCGCCCGGCGTGCCGCTCTGCCCGCGCTCGCTTCCCTGAATAACACGGTGGTGTTGGAAGACGCCACAGTGCCGCGCAGCCACATCACGGAAATGCTGGTGGCCTGCGCCAATATCGGGCGCAAGTACAATCTGGTGCTCGGAACCTTCGGCCATGCCGGCGACGGGAATCTGCACCCCACGATTCTGGCGGACAAGAACAACGCGGATGAAATGTCGCGAGTACACCAGGCCGTGGAAGAGATCTTCGAAACCGCTCTGAGGCTTGGCGGCACACTTTCGGGCGAACACGGTATTGGGATCGCCAAAATGAAGTTTCTGGGCAACGAGATCGGCGACAGTGGCCTGAATCTCATGCGCTGTATCAAGGATGCGCTCGATCCGACGCACCTGCTGAATCCCGGCAAACTAGTGCCCTTCGGAGATGCCTCGCATGCTGGCAGGTGAGGATGGCGCCAGGCTCCAGGCGGAGCTCGACAAGTGCATGCGATGCGGCATGTGCATGTCGGTTTGCCCGGTTTATGCCACCGAGAAGAACGAGTCGGCAGTGGCTCGGGGCAAGATCGGCATCGGCGAAGCGGTGATTTCCGGCGATCTCGCGCTCGACGACCCGGAGGTGATCGACGCGCTGTTTAATTGCCTGGTCTGCAAGTCGTGCATGGAGAGCTGTCCCTCCGGTGTACGGTTCGATCGCATCATGCTGGGCTTGCGGGCGGCCATCGTAGAGCAGAACGGGCTGCCATGGCTGAAGGCCGCCATTTTCGACACGCTCCAGCAACCTGCCGTGCTCGATGGGGCCATGAAGGTGGGGGCCGCGCTGAAAGGCCTGGTATTCCGCCAGGATCCACGGTTGCACTCGGTTTCTCCGCGATCGCCATTCGCGCTTCTGGGTAAGAGCGCCGGGTTCGGCAGCGACCGCCTATTCCCGGCTCCCGCCGCTAAGCCTTTGCGCGCCCGTGTGCCGGAAGTGGTCCGAGCGACGCCGGCGAAGATGCGGGTTGCGTTTTTCACTGGATGTTCGTTCAACTACTTCTACCCGGAAACCGGCATCGACCTGATCGACGTCCTGACCGAGAATCGGGTTGAGGTCGTGATTCCCAAGCACCAGCAGTGTTGCGGGACTCCGGTTCTGGTTCATGGGGATGTCGTCACTGCCCGGACTCTGGCGCGGAACAATATCGACGCCATGGACCAGAGCGGTGCCCGGTACATCGTCACCGGCTGCGGTTCCTGCGGCAGCGCCTGGCAGCATCAGTTCGCGGAGTTGCTGCGCGACGATCCGGCGTACACCGGGAGAGCCGCGCACTGGGGCGCTCACACCTATGACATCTCCACGCTCTTGACCGATGTCATCGGGTACCGCGTTCCAACGGGCCGGGTAGATGCTGTGGTGACCTACCACGATTCGTGCCATCTGAAGAAATCCATGAAAGTGGCCCGCGAGCCGCGCCAGATTCTGCGCGCCATCCCGGGCGTCGTCTTTAAGGAGATGTCCAAGCCGGACGCCTGCTGTGGAAGTGGCGGATCTTATGGGTTGACCCACTTCGGGACATCTTCGGACATCGCGCGGCGGAAGGCCGTGGATGCCGCCAGTACGGGAGCCAGTGCGATCGCCACAGGCTGCCCGGCATGCATGATGCAACTCCTGGACAGCACGCACCGTTTCGGTGCCAGGCAAAGGGTCAGGCATTACATCTCGCTGCTGGCGGAAGCGTACCGCGGTGAGAGTGAGAGTGAGGAAATCAATGTCGCCGCTTTTTGATAACTTCAAGACCCGCGCCGAGGCGGTAAGCGCCGAGGTGCACCACTTCCCTACCAAAGCCGAGGCTCTCGGCTTCATTCTCGCCTTTCTGGGGGAAGAGAAAGTCGCCGACGTCAACCAATCGCGAGCCGTTTGGGTAAACGGTTCGCTGCTCGATGGGGTGGATCGGAA
>OBLU010004737.1_pt1 | contig 12230 bp, 11 predicted proteins | sample 1518681 | NCBI WGS metagenome assembly OBLU01 (sample SAMEA3539304, study PRJEB22396) | soil metagenome | biome: tundra; feature: field; material: soil | place: USA | collected 2010-05 | depth 0.15 m | reverse complement strand
CCATCACATTGCCCACACCAAACGACGTTTTAGGAGAAAGGTGAAGGCCGGTCATTTTCGAAACGATTTCGGGGCTACCGGAAAATACTGGCTTTTCGGGCCACAGGACGCGTGGAACGAGTGAAAGTAATCCCTGCCACAATGAATCGCCTAAGATGTAATCAGTCAGGCCAAGCTGAATTCGTCGGGCTGCCAGGCCGACAAAATAGTTTTGATTGAGCCTTTGATCGAGCGCGATGACGTGCAAATTGTTGTTTGGGTCAAACCACTCAAACCCTTTAACCGTATCAGTAACGGAATGGATCCGCGCCTCGAGAGGTGCTCCGCCCCACACTTGTTCACGAATGTCATTGCGGTGCTGAAAGTAATTTACGAAGATGCTCAAACTTAAGAAGACAAAGATAGTGAAGCCGAGAATCACACGCCAGTAGCTTCGCGTAGAAATGGTGAGTGCGGAACAAACGATAACGATCGCCGCGGATCCGTAACTCAGAAAGCCTCCGAGCAAAAGCATCAGAACCGGGTAGACCATAAGCGCGCAAAGCCACATCCCTATTCGTTTGTTATCGCTACGCTGGCAAGCCGCTCGCAAACCTAACATAACGCCCAACATCCAAATACCCCCTCCCTTTTCAACAGCAGCACTGATACTGGGGATATGATAGAGGGGACTGAGGCCGTAGATGAGAGACCACCCGCCGAGCAAGCAAAACCACCAAAAGCGATGACGATCCGCCTCCAGGCGGATTGGTATTCTTGGAGTCGGGGAATGCGCCAGCCACACCCCTGCGACAAAACACACGGACCCAAGCGCTGTGAATCGCATGCCAATCTCAGTTAGGTCCGAGTGGAAAAGAAAATCGCGGCCGATAATCTGAGCAAACGCGCCGGGAACATGGATCAACAACAATGAAAACAGGTAGGCTATGGGCAGGCCTAGCGATACTCTATCTCTTCGGAGAAGGCCCAACAAACATAGAAAGGCCGCGAGGCAAATGCAGATCAATAATGTCATGGTTGTTGAAGAACCACTCTAGGGCCGGGCTCGATACGCAACGACATCGCTCAGTCTACGTAACCAATCACCGGCATTCTGCCAAGTCAAGCGTTTGCCTGGTTTTGAGAACCAATAACCTGCATCCTCGAGGAAGTGAATCGACTGGGTGGCCGCACATGTTGCTACGGCAGTTGACGCCCAGTTAAGCTCCATAAAAATCATTCTAATATTACCGGACCTTATAAGCCCCTTTGCCCCCTCTAAGGCTGCATATTCCTGACCTTGAATGTCGAGTTTCATAAGATCGATATGGTCAATCGCATGATCCTGGCAAAACTGATCGATACACACTGTGCGTACACGTTCGGTTTCACGATCGTCGAAGTCGCGTGAAACGAAGTTCATTCCTTCGTTATCCCCGAAGTCTCCGCGAAGACGCTTTAGTACAGCCTCTCCATTCTCGCTGAATACTGCCAGTTCGTGGACCTGCAGATTATCAAGCCTGTTTAACTTCGCTGTTTCACGCAGTCTCGCCGCAATTTCCGGGGTAGGTTCGAAGGCGTGGACCGTAGCGTCGGGCTGTATTGCCAGTGCCGCCAAACTGTAAATTCCGGCGTTCGCTCCTACGTCTAGGATAAACTCGGCTCCCTTCGCCGCGGTCTCCCAACATCGGAGCACGTCTTCTTCGAGAAAATACGTGCCGAAAAAATAGAATTGCCTCTGGAGCATTTCGCGGAGGTCGCATTGCATTTTAAATCTCCCGTGTTTCAAGGCCGCCAAGCGATGTACGCTTTGGTCATCGAGAGCCGCTCGCCAGAACGAGTTGACGATTCTCAATTTCCCACGTCGAATGGGAAAGTTTCGCGCGTATAGCATCAAGTATTTCTCTAGACTCAAAGACAATTGACCGCCTCTCAGGTTAACTTCAGGGCCTCGATCGCATGGTTGAGGCGATGCACATAGGCGTATCCAGCGTCAATGCAGCGCTTGTACCCTCTCTCGGCAATTCCCTTTCTCGCAGACTCATTGCGACAATATGACTTCACTTTGTCCAGCAGTTCTTCCGAAGAATCAAAGAACTCCGCCTCTTTCCCTTCTTCGAAGAATTCCTGATGCTCCTGGGTCCGGTCAGCTAAAAGCATGCTACCGCAGGCAGGAATCTCGAAGGTACGTGTCGTATGCTGGTCTGGCCAAGTCGTACGTAAGAAACCGAGGCCGATCTTGGAGCCCGTAAGGGCCCGCGCGTAATCGTCCTGGTAAACTTCTCCCCCTTGATTGGCACGTGTAATGAGTTCATCGGTGTGGAAATTGAAGCGATCGTCTCCCGCTAGCTGCCGCAAAATAATGTGTTGCCGGAGAGTCCATTTACCATTTCGCAAGAAATCCCAATATGCACCCCAAATTTTGACGTCTACACCAGTGGCGGCGACTCGGTGGAGGAGGCGCTCACGTCGTGGTTCCCACCCTCCTAGAAATCCAACATCGCAGTTCCATCGCGCATCCTTGGACGGCAGCGGACGGTGTACCTCATCGCAATAGCCAAGTGGCATGTAAACAACTAGTTTGCCCAGCGCCTCGTACTGATTCCGCTCGTATGACTTGCAATAAACCAGCGCGTCGAATTCCCCCATTGCTTCATCCATGAGCTGTGTACGCTTCCACTTGACTGAAAAATATGGGTCCGGTGTGAAGTGCACCGATTTCGCACCAAGCTTTCGCAATTCCTCAATTGTTTCGGCTCGGAGGAACTCCTGCTTGTCGGCCCAGACCATGGCCGGCTTGAATTGACGCGCCGCAGACACGATGGTGGAGTTGATCTCGTCCACGATGGATCCGCGCCGAATTTGTTTCTGAATCTGTCGCTTGATCCACGGGGCACGCTTCCAAAGGTCTACCGTGTTTACACCGCGGATAATATGCCCTAGACGCTCGAGGGCCCGCATGCGCATGAGCGCCGTTTGGCCGGGACTGATCTGCCCAAGATAAAGGATCTTCACCGGGAAGTCATCCCGTCGAGGATTGGGGCTACCCATCCGCAAACAGTCTCTAATGCCGAGAAAGTGCGTCGTTCAGTTGTCAGAGGCAATAAAGTATGTCGGCTGTATGCCATACACCCAGGTACTTCCCCTTGTCGTTTATTTGGACGTCCGAGAAATCTTTTATGATGTGAATCGGCTCCGGAAAGTTCAAGGGACTGAGTTGCATGTTCAACGCTCGCCAGTAAGGCGTGACTGTATCGGCGTTTTCCCGGTGATAGGGGAAAGTTGTCGTTATGAAGTATTTTGGAGAAGCGGCTTTGACGTTATGGAGCACGAGTCGAATTTCTCGAAAGCTTAAATGTACGAGGCAATCACGACAGAAGATGACGTCGACAGACGGAAGACGGTCACGTAATAGATCAAGACGGACAAATTCGCCTCGTTCGCCAAAAACTTTTCGGTTACTCTGAATTAGCGGAAGAACAATGTCCGCGCCGATGTATTTTCCAACACCAAGGTCGACATCTTTCATCCATCGAAAATCGCCGCAAGGTACATCCAGAATCGAACGGGCGCCCAGTTTCGCCAATAAATTCGGCAAACATTCTCGAAGGGCTTGGGTAGATTCCAAGGACGAGCCTGGTCCAGAGACTGAACTAACTCCGTCCCAATAATTATTTTCGTATATCTTCAAAAATATGTGTTCGCGATTGTGCGAGCGTATCCTCGCATAAAAATGGTGGCGCAGAATATTGTAAAGCGCAGGATATTTCTTTAGGGTGAGGAGTAGTCGTTTCACCATCTTACACCGTAAGTGTCGACTTCGAGGCAGCGTTCCTCAAGATTGTCGTAATGGTCTCGCCATACGCCTCTGAGTTGCAATTGTTGGACATCCAAAGCCGGCCGTTGTGAACGAGTTCATTTCTCCGGTCGCCGTCAAGCTCGAGTGCTCTCCGTAATGCCATCGCCAGCGATTGAGGGGTCTGTTCATCGTAAATGACGCCGCCATCCGCAGCTGCAACAATTTCGGCAGCTCCGCCGCTTCCCGCAAAGACAATGGGGAGCGCACCAGACTCCCAACCCTCAAAGATGACCCGCCCGAGGGGCTCCCTACGGGACGGGCAAACCAGCACGGAGCACGTTCTTAGGAGCGAAAGCACGTTACTGACGAAACCGAGCCACCGAATTGGGGGAACGGGGTTTCCACGCGAAGCCGTGTCTCGTAAGCTTTGAGCAAAATCTAAGTCGCCGTCCCCCGCGAACAGACATTCCAATCCGACCTCGAAGTCATTCAGCATACACAACGCGCCAACTAGGACGTCTTGGCCTTTGACTGGCGAGAGTCGGCCCACACAGGCGACTCGGTAAGCCATCCTTTCTTGCCGCGGCGAGTTCTGAGATGCATGGACTGCAGGATTGCACGAGTAAGCATCATAAATTTGATGGAGCTCGAGGGAGTCGAGTTCGTGGAACCGCCGGATTTCCGTCTGAATTGCTGAACTGATTGCAATAATGCTCCTAAGCCGACCCGGGTCAGGCTTTTGTCTCGCAAGATAAGCCGCATCCTCGAAGATGCGGATGTGCGCCACGATCGGCAAACCCAACAGTGTTGCCGCGGGCAAGGCCACTTTATAGCAACCACATTGATTGAGGTAAATGACGTCCGGCCGAAATTCCAGGCAAGCTCTAACCACACCGGCGGCGGCTTGTAAGCGGTGCCGTTTCGATTTCTCGTGAAGACCGTAAACATAATATGGCAGGGTGCGGATGTGCAGCTTCTCGAGTTCGCTGTTTAGCGGCATTTGCGGCGGACAGCAGACCGCCACCTCCAGCATTGGTACGGCACGGAGCAGATCAAGGAGAGCGCGCTCAGACCCCCACAAGTTGCCTGAAGCTTCGATAACTAAAGCGCGTGTCATTGCTGGGTTGAACTGTATATCTCTTCGAGCCGCCGTGCGGAATTCGCGATCGAGAACGGTGAGGATTCCAGCGCGCGACGGCAGAGTTCCAGCGGAGGGCGCGGCTTAGTCATTATTTGGAGTAGTGCGGCCGCCCAAAGCTCGATCGGCTCGTCTAGCGCCAGCGCGCTATACAGCTCGGGGATGACGACACATTCGCGGGGCACGGCAGTGCTGGCCAGAACCGGCAGGCCGGCCGCCTGCGCCTCTACCGCCACCATCCCCAGCCCCTCCTGCCGGGAAGGAAAGAAGAGCACGTCTGCAGCACGCATAAGGCGATCGATATCCTTACGGACGCCAATAAGGCGCAAGTTGTCTTTCAATCCCCAACTCTCGATACGGCTTTCCAGGTCCTGCCTCGAATGTTCCCCTGCACCCGCCATCAAGAACCGGACGGAGGGCTGTCTCTCCACTGCGGCCCGCACGGCGTTCAGCGCGAACCACGAATTCTTGTGGTTTTGAGGGTGCTCAAATTCCATCGCCCGATCCAGTCGCCCAGCGAACAAGACGACTCGGGCTTCCTCCGGCCAGCGAAACTCGCGCAGAACTGACTGCCGATCGGACTCGCGCGATCTGTTGAACTTTTCGATGTCAAATCCGCAATGGACGACGGAGACTTTCGGGCGCCGGGCTTGCGCCGGCTGGAATCCGTATCGGCGGAGGATCTCTTCGGAAGTGCCGCAGACATGAGTGGCGAGTTGGCGGACAAGGCGCTTTCCAACGATCGTCGTAAGCCGCCGCGAGAAACTCACCGCGTAGTTGGCCTCGATATGAAGCCACGGATTATGTACATGCGTCACCCGCACAGGCGGCAGCGCGCTTGCGCCCATCAGGAAATGCCATCCGCTGGCGTAATCTGCGTGGTCGTGGATGGCGTCGTACTGCCCATCCCGCATTATCCTGCGGAATTCCTTGGCAAATCGCGGCAAATGGGCGCGTTCATAGCGCACATAGTGGATCTGCGCGCCCAACTGCTCTGCCTCATCGTCGAAAACCCCGCGGTTGCCGCTCGTCATCAGAAAATCCATGCGGACCGTCTCACTCTTGGACCAGAGTCGCAACACCTCCATCAACCAAGTCTCGGCGCCGCCCATGCCTAGACTATCGATGATTTGGAGGACCCTGATTGGGCGCTCAGGCTTCATGTATGAAGTGCGAGAAGGCCGTTAAGTGCCTGGTCCATATTCATCGGCGATTTCCGGAGCGCGGCCAGTGCAGCGGCCCTTGATGGCGCGGGATTGCGCAGAAGTTCCATCGCGGCGATCGCCCACGCCTTGGACCCGCCGGAGAGTGGGAGGCGCCGAAAACACGCTGTTGGAAGCAGCGGATCGTCCGGAATTCCACGCGACAGAAGCATTCGCAGACCCGCGAGCTGAGCCTCGACAACAGCCAGCCCGAAACCCTCCATTGTCTGCTCTGGGTGGGGAAGTATGAACCAGTCGCTGCAACTCATGATCTCGGGCAGATCGTTTCGCCAGCCTAGCAGGCGCACCGAACTTTCGACGCTGAGTTCGCGAGCACGCGCCAACACGTCTCTCTCCTGAGATCCGAGGCCGGAGAAGACGGCGACAGCTCTTGATTCAATGCAACGCAGATCGGCCAGCACATCCACCACAAACACTGGGTTCTTTTCCGGAACCAGTCGCCCCCCGAAAAGAAGAATCCGCGCATCCTCGGGGAGATCCCACTGACGACGAAACCCGGCACGATCGGCAGTGACATGCTCGAATGGCGTGGGATCCAATCCGTAATAGTGCACGATATCCCGTTCGGGACGCCGTGCGCGTCCGGCGAGAAACGTATCGAGCGTATGGTTGGAGATTCCGACGATGCGATCGGCCATGAACAGACAGACTCGCCGCATCGGTTCGCGATAGAAGCGCTGCTTGAGGCGGCTGGGAGTGGGCAATGCTTCGTCCGCGTTGTGCACGTGAACGATTCGCCGACGGATCCGCGTTCCTGACGCAGCCAGCAAATAGACTGCGCTCATAATGTCATGATGGCAGTGTAAGACGTCGTATTCTCCACGCCGCAACTCCAGGCGCAGGGAGCGGAGAAATTCCAGTTTCTTTACGATCGGAACCGGCGAACGGATTATGCGTGCCCCGAGCGCTCGCGCTTTTTCGTCCATCGCTCCAGGCTGCCCGAGCGTGCAATAGAAAGTCCAATCAACCTCAATCCCCCGTTGGCGGGCGTGCCCCAACATCCGCACGAGCCAATTTTCTACCGCACCGCGGTTGAGATTTTCAACAACGTGAAGAACCCGTCGCGGCGCCTTTTGGATGCTCGAAACTGCCTTCTCCGACCCGAGCTGTAAAGCTAGGGCTAACGTTCCAAGAGTACTGTACCGTACTCCGCCTGTTCGCCGATCTCCGTGTCCTGATCGAGATAGCGAATGCGACGGCCAGCCGCGGCGGCCAGGTTCTTGAGTTCCGCGAGCGTGCTGCCGAACTCCGGCCACGCATAGGGGTGCAGTTCACAAAGAATGGCCGCGTTGCCCCGAAGAACCTTCTGCGCACCCTTTAAAATACGAATCTCCGCACCTTCAGCATCGATTTTCACCCAACGAGGTTCTGGCAGGTTGTGCTCAAGCACGTAGGAGTCAAGAGTGACGAGAGGTACACGAAGTTCCTCGGCGTTGCGTGTGGGTGAAGACCTGACAGCAGACCGTACTAGCGAAGATTGGGCATTGCCACCGCAACTAAAGAGCGTGCCCTCCCCGTCTGAATCCGAGCAGGCGCAAGCCTCGATCAACGGTCGCTTGATCCAAGGGTTGAGATTGAGGTTTTTCTCAAGCACTTCGCGGGCGTAGGGGTCGGGCTCAAAGGCGACTACGCGCCCTGTCTGTCCGCACAGCGCTGCCATCAGAACGCTGTACACGCCATAATGTGCGCCAATATCGAGGGCAGTGTCTCCTTCGACCAAGCAACTGCTGAATAACTTGATCTGAAGCGCGTCATAGCGCGCAACAGCATCATCCACGGAGTGGACGTAGCGCACTCGCACAGGACGAGTGCCTGGCACGTAGCGCAACGTGTGTCATGCGATTCGATAGGGCTCGCCACGCCGGCCATAGAGCGCCCGCTTTAGCCCGAGGACGAATTGGTGCCGAAACTTTGTGACATTCATAGTAGCTTTTTTCCCTGAACCTGAGGAAACTGTACCTTAGTGAGCTGTTCCAGTGCACGATATCGCCCCTGCGAACCCGCTTCGACGCCCATTGACTGAATGCAGATGTAAAAGACCGGATCAGCTTCGCGACAACGCAGCTAACTTATCGACTTTCTGGATCGTAGTGCACGCTCAATGAAGGACGTGGTGCGCTTAAGCCCAAACAGCTGGATGGAAACCATGACGAAGTAATATTTCACTTGGAACTTTACGCTTCCCCTGAGGTCAGCAGCCTCCCGCAAGAGCTCTAGAAACATTTTTTTGTCCCCGGCTAGGGCCGATGATCGAGCAAGTTGTAAATAAAACGTCCAGAGGGAAGATTTCCATTCCGGAGGCGAACTTTTGGACGCCTCCAAGATAGTCCTCGTGAGGGTCAGGGACTCAATAGCACTGTGAATATTTGAATGGTTCCGGTCGGAATTGCTGATGCGCTCACCGCTGTGCTGGCGATAGAAATATAATGGCTTGTTAAGACGCGCATAACACGGGAGTAGAGCAGCAATCCTGGCGTGATATTCAAGGTCAACCCATCTCTTGAGCGATTCATTCCAATCACCAACCCGCTTCAAAAACTTGCTTCGGAACATTGCCGCCGACGGGGCGTAGTACGCGAGCCAGGCATTTTGAGATAGCGTAATTTGCAAATCGAAAGGCTCTGGTGCTCTGACCTCAAAACCATTCAATGAAAAATCCTCACCTACAAGGACATGTGGAGCCCACACGAATTCAACGCTCGGATGGTTCTCACAGCTTTTCAGGGAAAGATGCAATTTGTCGGGATGTAACAAATCATCCGCATCCAAGAATTGTATCCATTCACCTCGCGCGGCTCTTAAGCCAACATTTCTGGCTGCGCAGGGCCCACGATTTGACGTGGATAGCCAGTTTATCTTCCGATCAAACTGCTTTATGACTTCTAGACTTCCGTCGGTTGAGCCATCGTCGACCACAATAACCTCGGTGTTTGTATAGGTCTGGCCTAACGCGCTTTCAATGGCTCCCGCCACCCACCGTTCGGCGTTGTAGCAAGGAATGACTATACTCACAAGAGGTTCGGTCTGCGGTTTCATCACTGGTTAACAATACCCGGCCGATAAAACAACCTCATTAATCATATCAAATAGATCAAATCAGATCTGTGAGAGTCCGGGACCCACTTTGCGGAAAACCCACTGCCTAAGCCGTACGAACTTCGCACGCCATTGACGCTCCGTGGGACATACGGCGGAATCTGTACCGAAGAGTTGTCGTCCGTCCCACGGAGCTTGGAAATCCGCACCAAACGCGGGGTTTACACATTCCCACAGCGACTACGGCGACGGCGCCCGTTTTGGCCGTAAAGCCAACCCCACTAACTTCGTGGCTCCTGTCAGATTCCTGCACAGAACCGAATAAACAAAGATGAACTCACATCATAGAGACGAAGATTGGTTTGGGTTGAATTCCAACCGCTAGGTCGACACTCGCTCCTGCCCGACGAATATCCTCCGACAAACGCCCGGCGACAGCCAGACCGCACCGATTTTGCTTCGATTCTACTTGCACGTCGAACTACCGTACATCAAGTTGGCTCAACACGACGGAATATCTTCAATCCTCTCAGAGCCGCGCCCGCCGAGGGCGGAATTTTATAAATTCGGGCATGTCGAAGTGCCTCAGGTATGGCCAAACACAACTCGCATCCAAGCCAACTCATTTCCCAGCAAGTGATCCATATATCTGACTTAGTTTTTGCAACTGAGTTTCTAGAGAAAAATAGGTCTCGACATGTTTGCGACCTTGCATGACTAGAGTTATGGCATTTGTGGGATTGCGGGCCAAGCTGAAAAGAATCTCTGCCATCTCAGAAACGTTACCCGCTCCGCACAGATAACCGGTTTCACCGTGAACGATAACTTCCGGGATGTCGCAATGACGCGTGCCCACACAAATCAGCCCCAGTGCCATAGCTTCCGTCAAAACGACTGGCGACCCCCCTTCTGCATCTCCATTGCTCGCGTGTTTGCTCGGGCACAGGAATATCTCGTGTGCCCGCATGGTTTCGTTGGTTTGTTCCATCGGCAAAAAGCCCGTGAATTCGACACGCCCGGACAATTCAGGCGCGCTGGCCAGCTTGACCAATTCGTCCTTGATCTGACCTCCCGCCTTATCATGGGTCAAAGCGTCTCCAATCACCGTAACTTTTAGATCAACGCCATACGATCGTGCCGCAAGGCACGCGTGCAAGCCGTCAATAAGGCCCTTTTTTTCAACAAACCGTCCAACCATCACAATCCGCAGCGGAGAAGAAAGTGCCTTGGGTGTAAACGGATGCGTGTTAAGATCCACTCCTATTCTGTGAATCTGAACTTTCTCTATCGGGCATCCCAGATGGATTAGGCGTTTGCACATGGCAGGCCCTTCGACAAGAAATGCGTCGCCAGTTGTAAATAAATGTTGATACCGCTCGAGCCAAACCGGCTCTCTTTGTGGCAGCATCCAGGCATCGTATCCGTAAAACGAAGTTATAAGCCGGGACTTGAGTAATTGTTTCAAACGCAAACAATCCACGCCTCGCGTGCCAAAATGGGCGTGAATCATGTGCGGACGCCATAAGCGCATTTTCAATCTGGACACGCCACCTCCAATACCTAGACGCCTTCCTAAGGCATTCAACACTCGGGGAATTCCGAACACTGAGTTCCACATTGGAGGATTCACAAGAAGTCGGCGCTTTTCAATCGGAAAAGCTTCGAGGTTCGACACCGTACTACAGAGCACACGGCTTTCAACGCCAGGGACATGAATGATCTGCGGGTAGATCCAATTCTCGGATACATGCATGTAGGTATCGACTGAGTGCAGCACTCGCGTGGTTGTCTGTGTCGTGCTCATCCATCAGCGTTCAGAACTTCGCGCACGGCCGTAACGACATCTTCCACGTCTAGGACCGTTAGTTTGGCTGACAGGGGTAATGAGACTGTTGACTGTCCGATAGCTTGGGAGTTCGGGTAATCTTCAGGCCTCCAACCAAAGCGATGCTGATAGACGGGATGGACCGGGATGGACCGGTAATGGACGCCCGTGCCTATGTTACGTCGGTGGAGCGCTGTAATGAATTCATCCCGCGTCACCGGTGACTTCTCTTCATCTACCAACACTGTGTAAAGATGCAGAGCGTGTCGGGAGTGCTTGTCAAGTGGCGCAGGGAGCCTTACAGGCAGCCCGGCAAACGCCTGATTATAGCGATTCCATATTTCCAGTCGCCTCTGCCAGTATTTCTCCACGCGTTTGATTTGATGCATGCCGATGGCTGCCTGCAAATCCATCATGTTGTATTTAAATCCAACCTCAACCACCTCGTAGTGTTTGTAGCCATCGTCAGAAAACCGCTTCCAGGCGTCTTGCGACATACCGTGCAAAGCGAGGATCTTGACTCTCGCCGCAATTTCTGGGCTGTTCGTCAGTAGCATGCCGCCTTCGCCGGTAACGATATTTTTGGTCGAATAGAAACTAAGCACGCCGCAATCACCAATCGTCCCGGCCTTTTGTCCTTGATACTCCGTTTCGATGGCATGCGCGCAGTCTTCAATGATTTTCAAATTGTATTCTTGAGCAAGCGAAGTAATCGAATCCATGTCACACGCGCGCCCGGCGAAATGCACCGGTATGATCGCTTTGGTCCGTGCCGAAATTCTGCGGCGCACTTGCTCTGGATCGATGTTGAAACTGTTTGACTCAACGTCAACAAGAACGGGTGTCGCACCGGCGTGTATGACAGCATTGATTGTGGCACAAAAAGTCATCGCGGGGACAATGACCTCATCGCCGGGCTGCAACCCAAGCGCAACACAGCTCAGATGCAAACCCGCTGTGCAGGAGTTGACGGCGACCGCGTGTTTCACACATTTGTACTCAGCGACCAGCCTTTCAAACTCTGCGACCTTCGGCCCGGTTCCTAGCCAAGCCGCTCGCAGGCTTTTGGTCACCTCTTCGATTTCCGCCTCTTCAATCAGCGGCTGGCCAAATACAAGATAATTAGTTCTCATCAAGGAAACTTTCTAACCCAGGTGTACCTGTGCGATATGCCTCTAGGTCTCTGACCGCATAATCAGGTTTCTTTTGTAGCCGAACTTCAAGCGGGCC
>OBLU010004734.1_pt1 | contig 12234 bp, 13 predicted proteins | sample 1518681 | NCBI WGS metagenome assembly OBLU01 (sample SAMEA3539304, study PRJEB22396) | soil metagenome | biome: tundra; feature: field; material: soil | place: USA | collected 2010-05 | depth 0.15 m | reverse complement strand
TGGCGGGATCGTCATCAACACAGAGAATAGTCGCCATAGATTCTTTGAGCGGAAGATGGCAGCAATGCCGTTGGCCCGAATCGCACGAGAGCTTGCCGCCCAAGGGAACACTAGGATTTCGAAGAGTGGCATGAATTTGTCGGGCCAAAATAACCCTGCCAGTCCGAATGCCAGACCCAGTTGGACAACGAAGCACAGTGCAAAAGTATTCACGGTAAGGAATCCGATGCGAGAATTCCTTTTCATTGGAACGTGACCGAGGCATTGAGGGGAAGTTACGAAGGTTTACATTTCGGATAGCACGCTACCGCTGCCGCTCATGAAACTGAGCCCATCCATTACAATCCCTTGCCGAGGGGGATTTCATGTCAAACCTAGCGGGACTAGTGGGCTTTGTGTCGAAGTTGAGGGCGGTGAGAACGAATCTAGATCGGCTTAGGCATGTCGATGCCGCTCTTTCGATTCACGGCAAGTTGGGCGGCGGGAGTTGCCTCCGCGAAGGTTTTTAACACTTGGCGCAAGCGGGCAACTTCGCTCCGCTCTTTCTTGCCCTCAGGAACAAACTCAACTCCGTAGCGGTATCCGTTGCGATTGCGCACTTCGCTCCGCACACGAATGGGTTGCCCTAAATACGGAGGAGTGAACTCCACTTCGATCTCATCGCCGAGTCCGAGTTCTACACCCGTCAATAGACACATGCCGCCTTCGCCCATTTCCATGCCGCGCCCATCCCGGATCAGGGTTAGGTCCGGCTTGTGGATGACGGCCCAGACAGGGATATCTATTTTGTAGCGTGGCCAGCGACGTTCCTGCTCCACTGGGAAAGCAGCGGAATCGGCGATTGTAGGAGCCATGACCCAGCTTATCGGCTTTTCGCGGTTTTTGAACGTAACGGAGGTAATGGTTGTACCCGCAAGCTGAAGGCGGGGTAGAAATGGACGTGGAGGGAACATGTCAAAGAAAAACATGTTGTCAACTAGACGGCACTCACAACTATCGTGACTTGCGGGAAAGCGTATCATAGCAGCTCAATCTTGACCACCAGATCGCCACAGTTAGTCTTGGCATCATTAGAATCACGGGACAGTCAAGCCGAGGGACCTGATGCTCCGCCGGGTTGTGATGTCCCCGGTAGCATCGTCGCGGTACCTGCAAACACTGGCAACCAGCGCTTGGGCGTGTCCCCACGCTGTCCCCTCCGCCGAAACAGTGCACCCAAAAATGCGCCAGCTGTAGTTTGGCTGGATCGAGGATGGGCCAGTGCGATGGGAACGGCCACGGTGGGGCGAATCAAGTTGCCAAAAGCACCGAAAACAGAACTTGTACTATCCTGCAAATGTACGATATCCTACCCATGAGCGTACCATACTCTATCCAGAAATACAGGAAGACACTTGGTGTCGTGGTCTTTGTAGATGTCGTTGAGGTGTAATACTGTGAAACGTCGCCTGAATCCGAAGGCTAAGCCGTAGGGTGCAGCAGTATGCCGGAGAAAAGATTTGCGGTTGACTCTGTTTATCTCTCTGACCTATCGGCAGGACAGTATCTCAATCTGCTAGATCTGGCGCAGCTAGCAGTCAGCCAGCCGACAACAGATGCTCTTTTCCCTACCTTGGCACTCTACCTGCGGCAATTCTTGAATTTTGAATTTGTCACATTGGGTCTTTACGACTCAAGCAGGGAGAGCATCCTTCTGGATACTTGGAAGGCGGGCCACGCGCAGAAAAGACGTGAATTCATTGCTGTGCACACTTGTACAAGCGGATGGGCCTGGAGGAATCAACGCTCCGTACTCGTCCAAGATTTGGGCGCGGAAACCAATTTGCCCGTTTCCCTAGCGTCGCTTCGCCAACTCGGCGTTCGTACTTATTATGTCCTTCCCTTGACCACAAGTGTTCACCAGCTGGGAGCAATAGGCTTTGGCAGTTTGAGTGTCATTCCCAAGACGAATGCGACACTTGAGTTGCTGCGACGTACGGCTGCAATGATCGCTCAACTCCTGGACACCACTCTTTCACGTGATGGGCTTATAGGGCAGGCAGAATGCGTCCAAGCCACCTCCGTCGTAGCGCCAAGGCCCGAACAAGCACTCCAGGGTTTTGATCTGGGCGATCAGACGGTTCGTGAGGAGGCCCTCCACGACATTATTGGGAATAGCGCTCCTCTGCAAGAACTGCTAAGACAGGTGAGGACGGTAGCCGCCACGAATGCTACGGTGCTGCTGTTGGGAGAGACAGGTACTGGCAAGGAGTTGGTTGCACGTGCTATTCATCGGCTCAGCCCGCGGGCGGACAGCAAGTTTGTTAGCGTCAACTGTACGGCGATTCCGACAGAGTTGTTGGAAAGCGAGCTATTCGGACACGAAAAGGGGGCATTCACTGGCGCGATTAATAGCCACGTCGGTCGATTGGAACTAGCTGACAGAGGAACTCTGCTACTGGATGAGGTAGGGGATCTTCCAAGTATGATTCAGCCGAAGTTGTTACGGGTGCTGCAAGACAAGGAATTCGAAAGGCTTGGTAGCAACCGGACCGTAAAAGTCGACGTTCGGTTGATCGCTGCCACAAATCACGACTTGCATCGGAGTGTCGTCGAAGGGCGGTTTCGCCAGGACCTATTCTATAGGCTCAATGTCTTTCCGATTTACGTTCCCCCTTTGCGGGAAAGAAAAAGTGACATTCCTGCCCTCGTGCGTTACTTCGTCGCCAGGTACGCAAAAGAAGCGAAGAAGTCGATTGAGAGCGTCCCCGCTGAAGCAATGGGTGCCCTGGTGAATTGGAACTGGCCGGGGAACATCAGAGAATTGCAAAACATGGTTCAGCGATGCGTGATTTTGACGAACTCACCAGTCCTGAAGGTTCCGCTCGGCGAATTAGAAAGGGGCACAAACCCAGCTTCCTGCAAGATGTCGCAGGAGGTCGAACGAGAACTCATCCTTCAAGCTTTGAAAGAGGCGGGCGGAGTAATAAGTGGCGCATCGGGTGCAGCCAATAGACTGGGAATGAAACGCACGACTCTCTATTCAAAAATGAAAAAGCTGAACATTAGTCCCGTTGAGTTCCAGAGCTAGTTGCCACTGTGCCCATGTCGGATATCTTCAGGTATTCCTAGAGCTTTTAGTGTACTTGAAAAACGCTACATCCGTGATGGTAAAAACCGAGTTATCGGGTCGATTACCAGCGGGTATGAGGGCGCGTTCGACACGATTGTTAAAGATGAGCACGAGCAAATCACTGGCCACACCAGCGAGAAGTTTCACACGACCCGCGACGAACATGGCGGTCTGGTTTCCATCAATTCGGCTGATCCCGGCTTGTTGATCAATCGAAAAAAGTAGTCAGCAGGGCCTATCTTCCCCCCAAACTTCCCCAGCTTTGAGACCTCGCGCTATTTTGCGTTAGGAACCAGACTCGCCAACAAATGGAGGATGCCGCAGCGATGACCACCGAACCATCCATTGCGACCGAGACTATCGAATGCCCGTTGTGCTTGGGCGAAGGCAAGCTGAAGCGCACCGAGGTGCTTGATCGCCTTGGCGTCAAAGATTTTGCCCGTGTTGCCCAGCTTAGCGCCGAGGAAGCCTTCCGGCTCTTCCAACAGAAGCAAGAACATTCCCGCCAGAACGACTGGGCTCGGTGCGAGTCCGAACTGACGAGGCGAACCGCCGAGATCGAGCAGCGCCACAGGGATGAACTTCATACTCTGAGGACTGCGGAGCAACAGCAGGCACATGAGATCCAGAGCGCCAATCGCCGGGTCGAGGACACCTTGAGGGGAGCGCTCCCTACGGTCACCTCGGCCACGGCGTACGCGAGTGGGGTACGAGCGGGATCGTGATTGACAACATCGTAACGCTGGGATCAGAGATCTATTTTTCGGAGCTCGGCAACAGGGCTTGCGTGACGGGCGGTACAGGCGGGTGCGCAGTGCAGAGGTCGCAGTCGGGATTAGACGATCGAGAGACGATCATTATGGCAATGAGTCATTGGTTTGATCCTCTTTTCTGGGGAAGCCGAAAGTCGCACAACCCGGCGAGACGAAAAAAAGGCGCAGATTGGATTTTGTTTGGTTTTCGTAACTGGAATTCGCTGCCACCACCAGCAGAACAGGATGCATATACCATCACCTTTTCGGAGCAATGGATATGTATCCGGAGCTGGTTGACGTTCTCAGGCGTGCGCTGCGGATGGAGCAACGGTTGACCCCGGAAGAACTACACTAGCTTGCAGAGGCGATCGATCCTTGATTACGGGCGAATGATAGAACATGAGAAGTTGTCATGAAAAAGGGACACAATTTCTCCAAGTCCGAGGTGATTGGTGAGATTCCACCGGCCGGCTCTGATGAAACTGGCAGCGGTCGAGTTTCTTGAGAAGCAGCGTTGGGGCGATACTCCGGCCTGCATCCGCTGCGGCAGTGTGGACGTATACAAGATGGCAGATGCGAAGACTGACTAGCGCATCGATCGGTTCTTGTGGCGCTGCCATGGAAATCAAGCGCGGCACTGTCAAGTCAACTACAAGTCAGCATTGTTCCTACTGACCGGAATTCGCTTAGCGATGGCTCCAGACCCTGACAGCCCCAAACTCACGGGAACGCTTGAATGTGACGAAGCATGCATCGGCGCGTGGGGCGTCGCCACTCAGCTTTTGTTGCGAGACAACCAATGAGTTCGCCTCTACCACAAAACGAGAGCTCCCGCCTGGAAGTTCTTCGAAGCTTTCAAATTCTCCAAACATCTCCCGAACAAGCGTTTGACGACATTGTTCGTCTGGCCACGCTCATCTGCGATGCTCCCATCGGTAAGATCGGATTCGTCGATCAGCGTCGGGTATGGCTCAAAGCGAAAATCGGCTTTGCTTTCGATGAGATTCCGCGAGAGCGATCCTTTTCTGCCCATGCAATTTTGCGACCCGACCTCCTAGTCGTGCAGAATCCACTCGCCGACGCGACGTTCGCGAACAGTTTCCTGGTGACGGAGATCGGGGTCAGATTTTTTGCGGGGATACCGCTAATCGCTTCTAGCCACGAAGCGATAGGAGTCCTAGGCGTGATGGACCGAGTGCCTCACCTCCTGACTGCCGAGCAAATAGATTCATTGCAGATTCTTGGTCGAAGAATCATGCACGAGTTGGACCAACGACAAACACGAGGGGCTCAGTCAACTCACCAGGCACTCCACCTTGTGCCGTGCCATCGTTCCGTCACCATCTTGATCGTCGAAGATGACGATAACCTTCGAAACCTCCTGCAAAGGACGCTTGAAGGTGCTGGGTTTGGTGTCTTTTCTGCCGCCGATGGTGCGGAGGCGCTCCGCTGGAGCGGGCAACATGAGGGCACGATAGAGATTATGGTGAGTGATATTGTCATGCCCGAAGTCAACGGCGTTGAGCTTTCAAAGCGAATTCGTGTGGCTCGACCCGAAACGAAGCTGTTGTTTATAACGGGCTTTGGCGACCAGTTTCCCGAATTGGGTGAACTAATTAAGTCCGGCGCAAACATTCTAGAAAAGCCCTTCCTTCCGTCGGAACTCCTGCGTAGAGTGGAAGACACCCTCGAGCAGAAACGGGATCTTGTCCAAAAGATGGCGCCTTAGTATGGCCACGTCCTCCCCAGCAGGGTAGTGTTTGCGCTCTTTTTTCAGGTTCAGCATCCAATTGTCCCTGGGATCCAAGGTGAAGAAGCGCGGGATAATTGTCATTGTAAGGTGAGTAAAGTCAAAATCGGATTGGAGTGCGAACAAGCAGACTTCGGCGGAGCGGGCAGACTCCGATTTGCATACCGAACGGTCGCTCGTCGATAGCCGCCAGTTTCGGGGTAGGTATTTTGACTCCGGCTGGTCCGCGGCGTCGGGAAAACGCTTCGACATCTGGATAGCCGTGTGTCGCTTTAGCAAAGGCCCCGCAAAACTAATGGGGACCGTCGCTAACGGGTATTATGCCGGCCTCGAATAAAATCGATGAATCCCCACTATTTTTCGCCAGTATCAGGCCGCGCTGTTCACGCAGTGGAGGCTGGCCCCGAACACGGTAACACTGCGGCTGGCAGCTTTGCGTTTCTTCTATGTTCAGGTGTTGAAGCGAGGTTGGAGCGTCGCCGAGACAGTCGTATCCGAAGACGGTTCTACACCTGCCTCAGATACTCAGCCAGGAGGAAGTGGCGCGCCTGATTGACGCGGCAGAATTTCCCTTTCACCGCATCCTGCTGATGACGCTCTATGCCACGGGCGCACGTCGGGCAGAAGTGGCGCACCTGAAGATCAGCGATATCGACAGCGATCGTATAGTCATCCACATCAGGATTCTAGGCGGCCGTTGATTTCGCTGAGATCGCTGACTTCGGTGCCTTCGGTGAATTCGAGAGTTTCATGTAGCTGCCCATGGTCTGAGTCAACTGCGCGTCCACCTCGTCCGCAATCGTCATGACATCCGTTAACAGCAGGCTAAAATCCAGAGCGTTGATATTGTCTTTCAAAGTCCCGAACAGTGTTACCTGAAGGATTCGGGATTCGTGCACCAGCATCTCGGGAGTGTAGCCTTGCGTGTATCGCAGTTCGCCATGTAGAACGGCTGCGGGAGAACAGATGGCATCGCTGTCCTGCGGCGATCCGGTAATGGGCTTGTTCAGCCGGAGAACGAGGTCCTCGATCAGCTTGGGAAGATGGCCAGTCCGCTCACTATCTATAAGCGGAAGGTGGTTCAGTTCACGGGCCTGCTTTACCCGGGCCAACCAGTCTTTGACAACCATGTCAGAGCAGCGATGGAGTATCTCGCTCACTCTCTCCTTGCTCGTCCGGTTAGCAGGTTTTTGAATGAGCAATCTTTCTCGTACCATTTCGGCGAGGTGCTTAATCTCGACAGGTTTCACGACGATTTCGTCCGCCTCAAGAATGATCGCTTCCATCGCGCTTTTCACGTCGGGGAAGCCGCTCAACAGCATCGTCAATGTGGCTGGTTGGGAATGTCGCATAGCCGAGATCACGGTGAAGCCGTCGCCTGCGTTGGGCATGTGCAGGTCCGTGATGAGCACGTCAAAGTTCGCGGTGGCAATGTATTTCAGAGCTTCCGTCACGCCGCCTACTGCCACTACCTCGAATCCCTTGGATTCGAGCGATTGCCTCATCATGTCGAGTACAGCATCGTCATCATCCACCAAGAGAACTCTATGAATGGTTTGTCCTTCGCTTGAAGCCATATAACACCCTCTCTCGTCTTAATACTGCGACTCTAGTCTCCGAACCACTCTCACAACTGGTCAATTGTGGACCGGTGCAACGAGGTCCGATCCCTCAGTGGACATAGCTTTTGTCATGCCCTCTTTAGTAGATGGGCGAAATCGGCAGCAGCCAAGGGCGGGCTGAAGAGATAGCCTTGTCCTTCCGCGCAATGCTCGGCCTGAAGGTATGCCCTCTGTTCTCGCGTTTCGACGCCCTCGGCTACCACCAGGTACCTGAGGCTCTTTCCCATGTTAATTATGGCGCTGACGATCGTAGAGTCATTGGGATCGGCAGTGATTTGGTGGACAAAGGACTGGTCAATTTTCAAGACATCAATGGGGAACTGACGAAGATAGCTCAGGCTGGAATAGCCGGTGCCGAAGTCATCCACTGCAAGTTGTACCCCAATCATTTTAAGCTCTTGAAGTACGGAGACCATGGATTCGGCATCCTCCATAAGGACGCCTTCGGTGAGCTCGAGTTCGAGATATCGCGCTTCCAAATCAGTTTCCGAGAGTACGCTCCGGACACGTTCCGCAAAACCCTTATCGCGGAACTCGACGGCGGAAACGTTGACGGCGATAGGCAATTGCGGCAGTCCCGCGTTCTGCCAGGCGCGCCCCTGCCTGCATGCTTCGCGCAGCACCCAACGGCCGATCTGCAGAATTAGACCACAATCTTCGGCGATGGGCACGAACTGGGATGGAGGGACAAGTCCTCGATCCGGGTGCTGCCAGCGTATCAACGCCTCGACTCCTGTGATCTCACTTGTGTCGAGATCTACCTTCGGTTGATAATGCAATAAGAACTCTTCTCGCTCGAGAGCTCGGCGCAGGCTGCTTTCGAGAGTTTGCCGCTCTACGACCTTCAGATTCATTTCCTTCTTGAAGAATTGGAAATTGTTGCGCCCTTTTCCCTTGGCGTGGTACATCGCTATGTCCGCGTTCTTGATTAGCGTTTCGGCGTCCTCTCCGTCTGCCGGGTAGACGCTGATACCGATGCTGCCACCGATACGCAGTTCTTGTCCCCCGATGGAGTGGGGTGCGTTGAGTAAAAGAAGTATTTTTCTTGCGCTCGTGGTCAGGTCTTCCACATCTGCGATTTCCGAAAGCAGGATTACGAATTCATCTCCGCCCTGACGGCTGACGGTGTCGGAGCCGCGCAGTCCAGCCAGCAATCGTTTTGAAACGGACTGAAGAAGCTGGTCGCCGATGGCATGTCCCAGCGAATCGTTGATGTATTTGAAACGATCCAAATCGAGAAAGATCACGGCGATGGGTCTATTCTGTCGGCGAGCCAGGGAAATCGATTGACAGATCCGGTCGTTGAGCAGCAGGCGATTGGGCAAATTCGTAACAAGGTCGTGCTGCGCGGCATACGTCATTTGGCGCGACATGGCCCGCGCCGCGCTCACGTCATGGAAAACGATCACCGCTCCGATGACGCGGCCTGCTCGGTCATGGATGGGGGCAGCGGAATCTTCAATCGCGGATTCAAATCCATCGCGGCGGATGAGGACGCAATCTACAATCAGTCCCACCCTCATATTTTGCTCGACGGCCATCTTCATGGGGTCCCGAGCGGTTTTGCGCGTGGCGCCGTCAATAATTCGGAAGACTTTGGCGAGGGTTCGGCCTGTGGCTTCTTCGCGGCGCCAACCGGTCATGGTCTCTGCAACGAGATTGAGATAGGTGATTTTGCCGGACATGTCGCTGCAGATAACGGCATCACCAATCGAGTTGAGGGCGACCAGAGCGCGTTCTTTTTCTACGTACAATGCATCCTCGACGGTCTTGTTTTTGATCGCGTTGCGCAGTGCGCGCGATAGAGAATATCTGTCGAGGCGACCTGGCGGGAGATAATCTTGCGCACCGCGCCCTACGGCTTGTTTCGCGAGGGCTTCGTTAGCATTGCCGCCGAGGATCAGAATCGGGACGCCGGGCGCGCCGATGCACAACTTGTCGAACGTCTCGATACCGTGAGTATCGGGCAGGGACAAATCGAGTAAGACAGCATCAATTCCTCCTTTGTTCAGGCGCGTAAGACCCGCGGAAAGTTGGCGAACCCATTCCACCTCGAACAAACCGCCGCCTGCCGTGGCGAGCACCGCGCGAATCTCATCGGCAGCGGCCGGATCGTTGTCAACCAAAAGTATTTTTGGGGGCAGAATAGGTGTGGTCATTGTGCGTTTCATCAAAACCTCAAAGTCGCATTTCAGCATATTGTGCAAGTGGCTGAATGTGCGGTGGTACACAAGGGTTGACTATTCTCCTAGTTGAAGCTGCGCAAGAAACGTCTGCTCATTTTCATCCCTGCATAGTGGTTTGCGCGGTCAGTTCCAACCATTCTTGCAGCGTAGGGATGCCGCGAACACTCTGCCGTGAACCACCCGAACATCTTCTCCCTCTCCGACAAGCGGCCTTCCCCCTCATACACCACACCCATGCCCCCGCCGCCGATCTTGCGGAAGATGCCGTAACGAGACATCGTCTGGCTGATTGGTTGTGCTGGCTTCAGACTTCGACGGCGGGCGGCGATCCAGCCTGCTCCGGACAATCTGGCCGAGTGCCCTTGGTGCGTACGGTTTTTGAAGGAAAACAGCCCCAGCCGCTATGTCTGAATTCAAAGAAAGTGATTCGGACGTGTGCCCGCTTGTGAACACCACGGGAAGATCGGGTTTAATGGCGCTCATCTGGGCAAATACTTCAGTTCCACTCAGACCTGGCATCGCAACGTCTAGAATCACAAGATCAATCTTTGTCGGGTCTTGTCTGAAGAGTCGCAGCGCTTCCTGTCCATCGGCGGCGAGGATTGTCGTGTAGCCATGGGAACTCAAAATCTCATTGGCGACTTCACGAATGCCTTCATGATCTTCGGCAACGAGAATGGTTTCACTCCCTGTCACGGAGATCCTGGCTATATCCGGCTGCGGTTGGTGCACGCGTCCCGTACTCGAAGGAAAATAAACTCGGAAAGTGGTTCCTTTCCCGACTTCACTGTATACGTTCAACAAACCACCATGCTGTTTCACAATTCCGTATACAGTAGCCAATCCAAGGCCTGTCCCCTTGCCGAGGTCCTTAGTAGTGAAGAAGGGCTCGAAGATGCGGTCTACCGTCGCGGCATCCATGCCAATGCCGGTGTCGGTAACCACAAGCATCACATAACGACCGGGGCGGCCATAGGATTTTTGGTGGCAGAATTCCTCATCGATTTCGACATTGTTGGTCTCAATGATCAAACGGCCGCCCCTCGGCATCGCGTCCCTGGCATTTATACAGAGATTCATGATGACTTGGCCAACCTGAGATGCGTCGCCCTGTACGACATCAAGACTTGGGTCCAAAATGATTTTGACCTCGATATTCTCTTCCATCCCGCTCCCTAGGAAGCTGCGCATTTCTGAGATGGATTTGTTTACATCTAGTTTCACGGGCTGCAGCACCTGGCGACGGGCGAAAGCGAGCAGTTGGGTGGTAAGTCCTGCGGCGCGCTCCGCCTGATTGCGAATTTGCGTGAACCGACCCCGCAGCCCGCTCCCATTTCCGGCTTCCTCCTCTCCTAACTCAGCCCAACCGAGAATTGCACCGATAATGTTGTTGAAGTCGTGTGCAATTCCGCCCGCGAGCCTGCCGATCGCTTCGAACCGCTCCTGTTGCCGCACCTGCCGTTCCAGTTGCGTCTTTTCGCGCCGCTGTTCCGCCTCTCGCAGCTCCCTTTGTATCGCCGGAAGTAATCGTTTCAGGCCGCCCTTCATGACATAGTCGTGGGCGCCCTCTTTCAACGCAGCGACTGCAGTCTCTTCACCGATCGTGTCTGAAACATAAATGAAGGGCGTGTCTAGGCTTTTTCCTCGCAGCAGCCGGAGGGCACCGGCGCAACCGAAATGTGGAACCGAGAAATCACAAATCACCACATCCCAAGCCCGATTCTCGAGGCTCGCACTCATCGCTTGCGGCGTATCTACACGCTCGAAGCTCACACCGTATCCACCCCGGCGCAATTCCCGAATCACGAGTTCGGCATCCTCGTCCGAATCTTCGACCATCAGAACGCTGAGGGGGGTGCTCATGGGTCCACCTGCCAATTGAAGCCGCTTCGCTCAAAATCAACCACGACGATCCAACTTGCCAACCGCCTTTGACAGAGGGCACAAAATCGGGAGGCGCCCGACGGCTAAATGGCATTCATTTAAAATGTGCGTTGGCCGTATCCCTCCGCGCAACCCGCGGCTCCCTACCAAGTCCAGCGCGAAACAAGCCGCGCCCATGGTCAGGTTTTTCAGTCGTTTCAGCATTCACCCGAAACTGTGGCAGCATCATGACTTCCTTTTTGGAGGCTTGGACACCAGCGCGAAATCGATTGAGCCAAGGGAGGATGGAATATGTAAAGCCTGAGCTCGAATGTCTGCACTCCTGCGTTGACTCCCGTTCCATTCCTCCACACACTCTGCGACGAATATAAAACTAGCTTCAAATAGATTCCTTCTGGTGAGACCGGTTACCGAACCGTGCATCTGGGGTCTTGGATTTCTTAAGGCGACATACTCGTAAACGCAGTAGTCCGCGTGAATTGAGAGCAGTCGGATAATGTTGTTGGAGCTGTCACTGTAAATCGTACCTTCTCGTAAGTGTGTCCTCGGTTCACAGCTCTGGGTTGACGTAAGCGCCATGGTTGTTGGCATCCTCTGTAGATCGGCTCAGCACCGGAAGTTTCTGGAATCGCGCCAAAAGGACCCCGATCAAGGCGAAACCTGACGTGCCCCGGGGGTGTCCCTTTAGGCCGCTCTGTCAGCCGTAATACGATGCGCAGTCGAGTCGAGATATGAATAGCACAGCGTAGTACTTCGTCGAATGCTTCCTCTAACGTCTGGTGGTCTGCATCCCACCGAAATTCAAGCAGACCACCAGACGTTCAAAGCGCTCCCAGGGCGAGAGCAAGCATGTGCGACCGTCCTTCTTGAACGCGAGGGGCGGTGTTGCCCGTACCACCGTGCGACGATTTCGTGTTAGAGAATG
>OBLU010004733.1_pt1 | contig 12234 bp, 7 predicted proteins | sample 1518681 | NCBI WGS metagenome assembly OBLU01 (sample SAMEA3539304, study PRJEB22396) | soil metagenome | biome: tundra; feature: field; material: soil | place: USA | collected 2010-05 | depth 0.15 m | reverse complement strand
CCTTGTCGCCCTCGCCGAGCCAAAGCCAGGCATGACCGTAGAACGACCCGAAGTAGGTCCAGATGCCGTCCTTCAACCAGCCGGTGTCCTGCACGAGGCCCTGCTTCTCGACCGCACGCAACATCGCCATGTCGCCTTGCACCAGCGGATCGTTGGCGGCGAAGACTTTTCCGGGAAAGACCGAGTGCAGAAAAGCCCACTGCGCCTTTTGAGGCGGGATCTTCTCGTCGAAGCGCATCCTGATCGGCACGTAATGGTTGCCGTGCGCGTCGGTGCGGGTGTCGCGCTCGGCGGCGCGGCGGAATGTCCGGAGAAAATCGTCGTATTCCTTTTGCCAGTCCTCCGCTTCGTCGGTTTTGCCGAGCCAGCGGGCGGCCTCGATCGCCGCGCGCAGGCCGGCCATCGTCCAGTAGATGTTCGTGTATTCGGGAACCTTGTCCGCCAGGCCGCCGTCGCTGAAGCCATCCGGGATCAGCCGCGCGTTCGGCGCTCCGGCGGCTGGCATCCCGCGCATCTTGCGGATGAAGGCGAAGCCACGCTCGATACTGGGCCAGGCCTCTTGCAGCCACTCCTTGTCACCTGTCAAACGCGCGTGACGGGTGATCGCCCAGAGGGCGATGCCGGTCTCCTTCCAGTGGGCGTCCATTAGCATGTAGCCCCCATCGTCGCGCTGGAAGCTCATCAGGTATTTCACGCCGTTGCGCGTCTCATCAGCTCGGCCCAGGTAGGTTATCGCTTCCAGCAAGAACGAGCCATCGACCACCCACAGCCCGCGATAGCAGGTGGGGCCGACCTGGAACGCAGGCAGGCCCTTCTTGATTTCGCGCGCCTGGTAAATGTTGCGGATCGAGGAGTCCAGCAGGGCCTGCACGCCGGCATCGGGGATCTCGATATGGTCGTAGGGCAGAGGCGCCGTCTGCCAAAAGCGCTCGGCTTTGCGGCGCAACGATTCGGCATGAGTGAGGTCAACCGGCACATCGGCCGCGTTGCGTCCCCGAGCCACGACGTATGAGAAGGTCTGCTCGCCGTGAGGTGCAATCACCATTTCCGGAGTGTGGAACACCGCCCGTCCTCCGACCTTCTCCATGGCAACGATGCTGCCGGAGAAAGCCAGGCTGGTCCAGCCGCCGAGGTGCACACGTTGGCGGAAGGCATCCAGAGAGATCGGCGAGGCGCTCTCGATCGTCACGGCTGGCGTCACGCGCGCTGGGGTGGTCCCCGTATTGCGCAACCGGACGAGCGTGATGTCGTGGCGCGGTGGCTTGTCCAGACCGGAGCCCGCGCCGCAGTCGATATGAGCCAGCGGCGGGCGGAGGCTCCGGCCGGCCAGCAATTCTTCCTTCGGAGGCAGGTCCGATCCGGCAAAGACCCAGAGCGTATTGAGAATCGTGTTCGTATCCGGCGAATTGACCGCAGCCGCCACCGCCAGGTCGATCCAGCCATCGGCGTTCTCGTCGCGCGCGGGGAAGGAATACACTTCCGGCTGGTTGTGCCCTTTCTCCGCGACCAAATCCACGGTGCGGAGTGGCTTGCCTTCGACCTGGAGGGTGAGAATGCGCTGACCGGGTTTGGACCAGTAGCCCTCGCAAAGCCCGAACACGACAGTATAGGTGGCTGCCTTCCCGGCCTTGAAGCGATACCGAATGGGATGCCCGGAGCCGAGCGCAATGTTGCTGAAGGCTGGATCGCTTCCCGCGGGTGGGGCGGCCCAACCGGTTTGCGCCTCCTGCGAATCCAGCCGCTCAAGGAACACCTGAGGGTCCCACTTGGGCGAAGCCAGCGGCGGCGCGAGCGCGAACGTCTCCTCGACGATCTCCACGTTGCCGTTGCGCTGGCTCGTGCGGACAATGGGCACGCGCGGCGACGCCAGTTCCTGCTTCAGCCACTGGGTTTCGCCCGGCAAGGTGAAGGTGATGCGGGTCCCAAAGCCCAAGTAGTCTCCCGGGTAATCGTAGAGGAGGCTTCCATCCTTGCCGACCAGGGTCTTCTGCCAGTCGTCGGGCAGGCAAATGGCGGTCTGCCACGACGGCGGCGCATAGCGGAAGTCAATTGTCCAAGGTTCATTGGTTGCGGCCCCTGCGGGCGCAACTCCGCTCAGTAGAAAGCAGAAAGCCAACACGAGCCAGAACCGCAGTTGCCATCTTCTATCTTCCATCCTCAATCCTCAGTTGTGGGCTCCGAAACCATGTAACCCATGCAACCCATTTAACTCATTTAACCCTTTCAGCCATTCACCGCACTCACTAGCGATAAAGGCCGTATTCCCTCATCGCCTCCCACATCGCCACGATGTTCTCGGGCGGCACGTCGGCCTGGATGTTGTGGACAGTATTGAAGATGAACCCGCCGCCGGGAGCCAAATCGTTGATGCGCCGCTTCACCTCGTCCCGCACCTCCTGCGGGGTGCCGTGCGGCAGCACGTGCTGCGTGTCCACGCCACCGCCGTAGAAGGTCAGATCCTTGCCGAAGTTCTTCTTGAGCTCTTTCGTATCCATGCCAGCGGCGCTGACCTGCACCGGGTTCAGGATGTCGATGCCCGACTCGATCAGATCCGGAATGAGGGGCGAGATCGCCCCGCAGGAATGGTAGAAGATCTTCACCGGCACCTGGGCATGCTTCTTAATGAAGGCGAACAGCTTCGTGTGGCGGGGCTTGATGAGCTTGCGGTAGAGTTCCGGGCTGACCAGGCAACGGTTCTGGCTCGCGAGGTCATCCGCCTCGGAGATCATCATTACGTTGGGGCCAAGCAACTCGAGGGCGTGCGCCCAGTACTTCATCTTCACTTCCATGATGGCGTCGAGCAGAGCCTCAGCAAACTGCTGGTTGGCCACCATGTCGCAGTAGTAATTCTCAAACCCGCGCATCCAGAGGGCTATCTCGAAGATGCCGGGCGCGTTGCGGCCCAACACATAAGCGACCTGCTTGCGATTCATCAATTCGCTGGCGCGCGCGACCATGCCCTCGTAACGCCCCGGATCGAGCGGGTCGGGGAACTTGTATTTTGCCAAGCCCTGCACCGTATCGACTTCGGCCAGCGGATGCCGCCGCATGTCGTAGTAGAAGCCTCCGTCCTGCGGTTTCCACCATTCGATGCCCCACTCGTCCACCAGCTTGTCGTAGCCGTCCTCGCTCCAGGGCAGCGCGCTGATGCCCCGCGGCTTGGAAGGATTAACGCCCCACACATCGACCGCCAGTTTCTTCTTCACATCCTCGTGCACTCGTGCGAGCTGCTGGATGGGATCCTCGATTTCGACCTCAACCTCCGGGAGGCCAAGGTGTTTCCGCAGCCGGCGATAGGCTCGCTGATGGATGCCGGTGAGAATCGTGCCGCCCAGGTCATAGGGCACGCGGTCAGGTTCCTGGTGATTAAGGGCCACCGTTACGCGCCGGCGGCTGGTCCACGTTTGATCAGTCATGGCTTTCTTTCGTCAGGGGGCACGCTGAGCTTCGCCCGGATTCGGGCAAACTAAGCCGTGTTCCGCAACATTCGGATCACTGTATCGAACAACCCTTTGCCTGCCAAGACCGTACGGCGGACTGTCCGCGCGGAAAAAGCCTTGAGTGGCGCGACAGGCACGCCATGCTCCTGGCATGACAAACATCAAGCAGTTCTTCTGGCTCTTCGTAATCCTGCTGGCGCTGACCGCCGCGGCCCCGGCACAAACCCGGCTACCGGCTGCCAAATTCAACGCCCTGGTCTTCTCGAAGACGCTCATGTTTCGCCATCCTTCGATCACGAATGGCATTGCGGCAATCAAGCAGCTCGGCGCCGAGAATGGTTTCCATGTTGATGCGACCGAGGATGCCAGTTGGTTCAGCCCAACGAACCTCGCCAAGTATAAAGTGGTCATCTTCCTCAGCACCTCGGGCAACATCCTGAACGAAGAGCAGCAGGCGGCGTTTAAGAACTTTATCGAGCGCGGCGGCGGACTGGCTGCGATCCACGCCGGCGCGGCGGGGGATGTCGCAACGGAAGGCACCTGGCCCTGGTACGGCGAGGCGCTCTGCGCACGGTTCACGAACCACTCGGCGATCGTCCAGGCCACCGTGGACATCGAGGACCGGAAGAACCCTTCCACCGCTGGCCTGCCTGAGCATTGGGTGCGTACGGACGAATGGTACAACTTCATTTCCAGCCCGCGCGGCCAGGCGCGCGTGCTCGCGTCGCTGGACGAAGCGACCTACAAGGGCGGCACGATGGGCAAGGACCATCCGGTTGCCTGGTGCAAACAAGTCGGCAAAGGCCGTATCTGGTACACGGCCTTAGGGCACACGGAAGCGAGCTACACGGAACCGCTGTTCCTCAAACACCTGCTGGGTGGCATCCACGCGGCGGCGGGAACCACGCGGGCGGATTTCAAGCCGTAGCCGCTTCGCCGATCTGGAACCGGACGAAGCGGCGAATGGTGACTTCGTCGCCCAACTGCTTGGCGACAGTTGCCACATGCTCTTTGACCGAAACCTCGGAGTTCTTCTTAACGAAGCCCTGATCGACCAGGCAATAGGTCTGGTAGAACTTCTCCAGCTTGCCCTCGACGATCTTGGCGATGGCCTGCGGCGGTTTGTTCTTGAACTGCTCGGCGGCAATTTCCTTTTCCTTCGCCAGAACGTCCGCCGGCACTTGCTCGCGCGAGACCGTAAAGGGATGGCCCGCGGCAATTTGCAACGTGATGTCTTTCACGAGCTGCTTGAACTCCTCGTTAGCCACGGTGGCCTCTTTGCCCGCGCCCACTTCCACCAGCACGCCGACTTTGGCGCCCGTGTGAATGTAGGCGGCAATCATCCCGTTGCCCTCCACTTCCATCCGCGCGTGGCGGGGAATCTTCACGTTCTCCCGAATCTTCGCCACGGTCGCCTCGCGCTCGGGTTCCAGGTTCGCCTTGGGATCGGCTGCGAGCCGCTTGGCCACTTCATCGGCGAAAGCGCGGAACATTTCGTTGCGCGCCACAAAATCCGTCTGGCAGTTCACTTCCACCAGCACTCCCACGCGCCCGCCTGGAGCGATGTAGTGGGCAATGAGGCCTTCCCGGGCCTCCCGCGCGGATATTTTGCCGGCAGTGACCGTGCCCGCCTTGCGGAGAACATCCACCGCCACATTCACGTCGCCTTTGGCTACCTCCAGCGCTTTCTTGCATTCCATCATCCCGGCGCCGGTCATCCCGCGCAGTTTGGCAACCAGTGCCGCATTAATCTCTGCCATAAAAATAGTCCTTCCTCGATAGTTGGTAGTCGCTAATTGATCGTAATGGCGGAACGCGGACCGAACCGCTGCGCTCGAACCGCGTTCCCAAATAGAAGCTAAGCCGGCGACGGCGCCGTCTCAACCGGAACTGCCGGGGCGGCAGCCGCGACAACCGGCGCCGCTTCGGCGACCGCCGCGGGCGCCGCGAGCGCGGCTGCCTCTACCGCTTTGCGGCGCGCGAACTTCGTCTCGTATTCCGCTTGCGCCTGCGTCACGGTTTGTCCGATCGTGGCCAAAATCAGCCGCACCGCGCGGATGGCGTCATCGTTGCCGGGGATCGGATAGTCCACCAGGTCCGGGTCACAGTTCGTATCGACCATCGCCACGACGGGAATCTTGAGCCGCCGCGCCTCGGCCACGGCGTTGTGCTCGCGCTTGATATCGATGACGAACATCGCGCTCGGCAACTTGTCCATCGCGTGAATGCCTTCGAAGAACTTCATCAGCCGCGCGGCCTCGCGCCGAATGACTGATTGTTCCTGTTTGACGTAATTGTTGATCGTGCCATCGGCTTCCATCTTCTCGATCGCCTTGAGGCGCGCGATCGAGCGCTTGATGGTCGCGAAATTCGTCAGCGTGCCCCCCAGCCATCGTTCGACGACAAAATACTGGCCGCTTTCCTTGGCCGTGTCCTTGATTGCCGTTTGCGCCTGCTTCTTCGTGCCGACAAACAGCACTTTCCCGCCTTTCCTCACCGAGGAGGCGAGGAAATCGCAAGCCGCTTCCAATTGGGTGAGCGTCTTGGTCAGGTCGATGATATGGATGCCGTTGCGCGCTTCAAAGATGAACGGCTTCATCTTGGGGTTCCACCGCTTCGTTTGGTGTCCGAAATGGACCCCGGCATCCAGCAACTCTTTAACTCCGATACTAATCACAATTTTCCTTTGGTTAGAAGTCCGCCTTAGTGGCGAACCATCCCGCGGAACACGGGATTGATTTTGATGTTGTTATGGCCCCCCGCGCCCATCGGCGCAGGACATTTAAGGCCGTTTACCCCTTTCCGGTCGGCGGTGCAGCTTGCTGCCCAGCCTTCCCGAAAGGGCCGCACAACATATCAGCCCCCCGAACCGTGGCAACTGTTATTTTTCGTCAGGAAAAGGGCTGGGCCGCATCTTGCGCGTACCACCGGAGCGCCGACTTCAGTCGGCTTTGGCTGACCAGAGACCCAGGTGGCCCGCCAGCGGCTACGAGCATTTTAAGCCGACTGAAGTCGGCGCTCCGATCTGGCGCGATTCGGCGACGGTGGTGCCAACAAGATACTCCCAAGGGCCGTTAAGCACGGGCACCAGCGGGTTCGGGCTTCTTCGCCCGGCCCGCCGGCTGCTCGCTTGTCAAAGCCACTCCCCGTGAGTAGTGTCTGGTGATGTTAAGATTGTGTCTTTTGCTTTCTGCTCTAGTTGCATGCAGCCTGCCCTCTGCGCTGGCCGACACCATACAGTTGAAAGACAAGGCCGCCATCACTGGCAAAGTCCTCGCCGAGAAACCCGACCAAATCGCCGTGGACGTTGGCTATACGATCCTGGTCGTCCCTCGGAACCAGATCGTGAAGATTTTCAAGAACGACGCCACCGAGCCCGCCGTAAAGTCTCCGCAAGGGCAAAAAGCCGCCGTCGCCAGCAGCCCCACAGAGGTGACGGAACTCAGACCCGGCTTCTATTGGGCTCCAAACAAACCCGCTCCCGCCCGAACGGTGCGTGAGCTGGTGAACCAAATCGGCGAAGCCGTTGTCCAGGTGCGCACGCCGAGCGGACTCGGCTCCGGCTTCTTCCTCAACGAGGACGGATTCCTCATCACCAACTTCCACGTCATCGAGGGCGAGAGCCAAATCTCAGTGGAGGTTTATCACCAGAAGGACGGCCAGCTCGACCGCCAGACCTACAAGCAGGTTCGCATCATTGCCCTGAACAAGTTTGCCGACCTGGCGTTGCTGAAAGTCGATGAAAAAGACGCGCCCAGGTTCAAGTTCGTCCCGCTGGGCAGCGCGGATGCGCTGTCGGTGGGCGAATCGGTCTTCGCCATCGGCAGTCCGCTGGGCCTGGAGCGCACGGTGACCGAAGGCATCCTCAGCACCAAGACGCGCGAAATGGGGGGAGTGCTTTATTTGCAGACCACCGCGCAGATCAATCCCGGCAACAGCGGCGGCCCGCTCTTCAATCTGAGCGGTGAAGTGATCGGCGTGACTAATATGAAGGCCACCGCCGGTGAGGGACTGGGCTTCGCCATCCCGGTGGAGTCCGTCAAATTCTTCCTCGACCATCGCGACGCGTTTGCTTATTCCAACGACAACCCCGGCAATCCCTATCGCTATCTCGACCCACCCAGCCGCACACGGCACACTCAGGTTGGGGAGTAAGGCCAATGCTTGTTTGGCTGGCTTTTCGTGTGCTTCGTGTGATTCCTCGTGTCGCCGGATTGTTTGCTCTGGCCCTCACCGCGAGTGCCGCGATTCCCGCGCCCGAACAACTGCTGCCTGACGACACGCTCATCCTGCTAACTGCGCCGGACTTTACTAAACTGCGCCAGATCTGCCAGAAGTCACCCAAGAGCCTGCTTTGGAATGATCCCGCCATGAAGCCGCTCAAGGACAAGTTCCTCTCGCGATGGAGGGAGGAAGTCGTCAGGCCGCTCGAACGGGACCTGGGCATCAGCCTCGAGGCCTGTGCCAGCCTGCCGCAGGGTCAACTGACGTTTGCCGTGACCAAGAATGACTGGCAGGGCAACGACGACCAGCCGCTCGGCTTCTTGCTGCTGCTCGACACGCGGGACAAGACTGAATTGCTCAAGACCAACCTCGCCGACCTCCGCAAGAAATGGGTCGCCTCGGGCAAGACCCTCAAGACGGAGAAGATCCGCAACCTCGAGTTCTCCGTCATCCCCATTACTACCAACGACGTTCCGAAGACCCTGAGCAAGTTCCTCTGGCGGCCACCTGTGTTTGCGCAAGTCTCTGCCGCGCCCGAATACAAACAAGCGCCCGTCGCCCCGAGCGGCAAGTCGGACATGTTGCTGGACACGCTCACTGTCCTGCTGACCGCAAGCAAGGAACTGGTGATCGGTCAGGTGGACTCGTCGCTCGTGGTCGGCAACTCGGTCAAGGGGGTGGAAAAGCTTGTCATTCGCTTAACCGGTGGCGCGGTGCCGGTGGTGGGCGACCTGGCCGCGTATCAGGCCAGCCAGCAGACTCTCTTTCGCGACGCGCCGTTCTATGGCTGGGTCAATGTGAAGGCATTCGTTGATACCCTGGGTCGCAAGCCATCCGAACCCAGAGAGCCCGACCCTGCCGACCCATTGGAGCCCCTCAAAGCGGACAAACTCATCAGTGGCACCGGATTGGCGGGTTGCAAAGCGCTTGCGTTTAATCTCCAGAACTCCAGTGAGGGCTCCCTGTTCCAGCTCTTCCTAAGCGTGCCCGACGCCACTCGCCAGGGCCTCTTCCAAATCCTCGCCGGCCCTGCCAAAGAGGCCAATCCGCCGCCATTCGTGCCCGCCGATGCCGCGCAATTCTTCCGTTGGCGCATGGATGGCCCGAGGGCCTGGGCCACAGTCGAGAAGATGCTCAACGACCTCTCCCCGCAAGCCCTCAGCGCGGTGAACTTGATTCTCGACACCGCCAGCGCCCGCGCCAGGCTGACCGATCCTGGGTTCGATCTTAAGAAGACCCTGCTCGCCAACCTCGGCGACGACATCGTCAGTTACGAGAAAGCCCCACGCGGCAACACCCCGGCGGAGTTGGAGTCGCCGCCCTACCTCTTCCTGCTCGGCTCGCCCAACCCGGAGCAATTGGCCGTCGCGCTGAAACGTCTCTTTGTCATCTTCCCGCAAGGCGACACGCCGGCGGAGAGGGAATTCCTGGGCCGGAAGATCTTCTCGGTCCCGCTGCCTCCCCTGCCCTTTCTCATGACCGGTCCTTCCCGACCGACGCCAGCGCGCACCCTAAGCTGCGCGGCCAGCGGCAGCTACGTGGCGATGTCCACCGACACCTCCCTCCTCGAGGAATACCTGCGCAGCAGTGAGAGCCAGGCCAAAGCGCTGCGGGAAAAGCCCGGTCTGCTGGAAGCCGCCCAGAAAGTCGGCGGCATGGGCACCGGCCTGTTCAGTTACGAAAACGAGGCCGACACTATGCGCACGGCTTTCGAGACTGTGAAGAATGATCCGGGTGCCTCCACCAACGGCATCGGCCCCAGCGTCCTCCCCGGCCTGCCTGGAATAACCGGCCCCGAGAAGAACCTCAGAGAATGGATGGACTTCTCGCTCCTGCCCCCCTTCGACAAAGTCGCCCAATACTTCTATTTCACCGTCACCGCCGGCAGCGCGAACGTCGATGGCCTGACCCTCAAGATCTTCTCCCCTACGCCGCCCGCGCTCCGGCCCAATCCCCCAGCCACGGTCGCAAAGTGACGCCAAGGTTCAAAGTTCAAAATCCGAAAACAGCCTAGCGGGACTTCACAAGTTAGGGAAACCGAAATGCATGAGCCACCCGGTAGAATTGGCATGAAATGAGGTTCCGGAGGGGGCGCGGCTTTTGCGAGCCGCGCCTTTTTTGTTGTGCCTAAGGGTCGAGCCTCCTCAGACTCGTTGCGTGAAATTGAAACGACGTGAATTCCTGGTGAGCAGTGCGGGTGCGGCTGCTGCATGGCTGGCGCTGCCCGCTGTGGCTGGCGCGGCCTCTGTGGACGTGAAGCCGGTCAAGGGCCCGGGCAAGGATTCTTACCGCACGAGCTTCTATCCGTTTACCGGGCATCCGGACGCCGACACCTGTTGGTCTGTGTCGGTCGGACCCGACGGGCGCATCTACGCGGCGGCCTGCGCGGAGAGCGTTCCCGGCGGCGTGGTCAAGGTGGTCCGCTACAACGAACACACGGATGGGCTCGACTACCTTTTCTCGCTGGACGAGATGGTCAATGACCCGGGCGACTCCGGCCGGGCGACGCAATGCAAGATTCACTACAGCTTCGCTCCTTCGATGTCGGACGGCATCCTCTACATGGCGACGCACTTATCGGGACCGCCGATCGATCAACCGGCCTACTCGCCCTGGCTGTCATGGCACGATCCCAAGCGATGCTTCCGTGGCAGCGCGTTGCTCGCCTTCGACACAAAGCAGGACCAAGTGCTCTGGTGGGATACTTTGCTTCCCAAGGAAGGCTGCCGCTGCCTGCTGCACGACGAGGAGCGGCACCTGCTTTATGCGTTGAGCTATCCGCGGGATCACTTCTTCATCTACGACACGAAGAAGCGCACGCGGCGGGATGTGGGCCGGATTGGTTCCATCAACGCGCAGACGCTGTTCCTCGACCGCAAGCATCGGGTGTGGACGACCGACGATTACGGCCATCTCGTGCGTTACGATCCAGAGAAGGACCGGCTGGAGCGATCGCCTTTTGTCCTGCCGCACAATCCCGAATTCCAAACCGGCTGGCACAGCGTCTTCTACGATGTCGCGGCGGCCCCCGACGGCGAGAGCGTCTATGCCGCGACTTGGATCGCCGCTTCGCGCCTGATGCGGATCTGGCCTAACGAAGGAGAATGGCCAAGGGTGGAGGATCTTGGGCCCGCCACGCAGAAGCGTGATCCGACGCTGCCCAAGGACACCTTTGTTGATCACTGCGGCGGCTTGGTCTTTGCCGGCGACGGCCAGTTGTATTACGTCGCATCGCGCTGGCGCGACGCGGTGTATAACCCCATGCCCGCGGATGGCCCGGAGCGCGAGGGGGTGGTTTGGCGCTTGAACCCCGCCACGCTGCAGCGGCAGGAAGTCGCGGTGCTGCACCACCCGAGCCAACCGGCGCAATACATTTCCCGCGGAGCAGTGGACCACAACGGCAATCTGTTCTTCGGCAACGTCGGCACTAAGCCGGTCGGCATCTTCAAAGTGCATTTGCCCGCCTCCCGAAGAAAGAAGAACGCCCATTTGCCCATTCGGATGTGGGGATAAGGAGTCACCATGAGCGAGAACAAGAAAACCAAGTACGACATGCACTCGCCTGAGGCGAAAGCGCTGATCGATGAGATCGTGCACGGGACTTTCACGAAAGAAGGCACGATGGCTGCCTTCCCCACCTGTTTCCCGGGCGCGAGCATTCCCATTCCAGCGGATGAGAGCCATATCACCGCGCTGGATGTTTCGGGCGATGGCATGATTTACGGCGGCACCAGCGGTCGGGCCACGCACTTGTTCGTTGGGATATTCAGCGGCGTCACGGGGGTGGTCTTCGACCGGGGCACGGTCGAAGGTGCCAACCATTGCGCCGCGGTCTGCTGCGGGAAATCGAGATTCGTGGCCTGCGTGAACGGTCCCGACGGCGGGCGCGTAGTCGCCGGAGGGCTTGAGGCGTTGCCTTATGACCTGATCCAGGAGTGGGGCTTCGGACGCTCGTCTTTCCAGAAGCTAGGCAAGGTGAACGGCGAGCCAATCGTCCATGCCGTGGTGGACGCGTCCGGGAAGGTGCTGGTCGGCACCACCAGCGGGCACTTGTTTACCGTGGACATGGATGCAGGGGATATCAAGGTCGTCGGGGAGCTGCCCGGCTATGGGCGACTTGCCCTGGGTTCGAAAGGCGGCATCTTCGGCCAGGACGGCTCCGCGCACCTCTGGCGCTACGATGTTGCTACAGGGAAGCTTCAGCGCAAGGCGGTTGCGCTTCCGGAAGGCGCTTGGGACAACGTCCCGCTCACCTGGGCGAAAGACCATCGCAGCGGACTGCTCTATACGGCGGACGCCGACGGCAATGTCTTCTCCCTGGACGAAGAACTCGGCTTCAGCGGTCCTCTGGCCCGGACGCTCCTGGCGCCAGTAGGTCCAATGGCCGTCACGCATGACGGGCGCGTCTTCGGCTTCTGCGGACCGGAGATGGCCAAGATGTTCTGCTATAATCCGCGAACACGCGAGGCGACCAACCTCGGCGTCGCAGTATCAGTCCTGGAACGGCGCCGTTATGGTTATGTGTTCGGGGATGCGGTGACGGGGCGCGACGGCCAGATCATCTTCGGCG
>OBLU010004732.1_pt1 | contig 12235 bp, 10 predicted proteins | sample 1518681 | NCBI WGS metagenome assembly OBLU01 (sample SAMEA3539304, study PRJEB22396) | soil metagenome | biome: tundra; feature: field; material: soil | place: USA | collected 2010-05 | depth 0.15 m | reverse complement strand
GGTTGCACCGTACCGGGTTTCGGCGCGAGTGCCGGAGCGACCGAAAGTTCGAAATCCGCATTCCACCTCTGGCAGGGGTTCTCTATCGGCGCCGTGGTCATCGGTGCCTTGGTCGTTGTGTTGATGGCCTACGCCATGTTGCGCTATCGCCGCAGGGGCGACCACATCCCCGAGCAGCACCAGTACCACCTTCCCCTCGAAGTGATCTACACCGTGGTGCCGATTCTCATCGTTTTCGGACTCTTCGCCGCCACGCTGGTCGTGGAGAACAAGGCCACGGCCAACCCCAAGACCAGTGTCGTGGTGAACGTCAACGCGTTCCAGTGGGGCTGGCAGTTCCTCTACCCGGGCACCAACGCCCTCGTCTACGGCCAGACCACCCAGAACCCGACGATGGAGATCCCGGTCGACACCAACGTCCACATCAACCTGACGTCGACCGACGTGATCCACGGCTTTTACGTGCACGCCTTCAACTTCTCGCGCTACGCCCTGCCCGGCGTGGTGAACCAGTTCACCATCCGCGCGCAGAGCATGGGCACCGTCTTCGGTCAATGCACCCAACTCTGCGGTCTGTACCACTCACTGATGTTCTTCCAGGTGAAGGTGGTCAGCGCGAGCGATTACGCCCAGTGGGTCGCGTCGTTCAACAACCCGACCGGTGTCGCGGCGGCGGCGGCGGCCCTGAAGACCACGAACGCGGAACTCGCTTCGGGCGTCGCGTCAAAGACCTCGTACACAAAATTCGGGAGATGACACATGACTGACGTCCTCGATCCCCCCATCCACGTCCAACCCCACGATGGGGGCCACGAAGAGCACCACGGTCCTACGGGAATCCTCAACTGGTTGACGTCGACCGACCACAAGGTCATCGGACTCTCCTACACCGTGACCTCGGTCATCATGTTGGTCATCGGTGGCCTTTTCGCCGAAATCATCCGCGGACAGCTGGCGACGCCCAACGGAACTCTGGTCTCGCTGGCGCAGTACAACGAACTCTTCACGATGCACGGTTCGGTGATGATCTACCTCTTCGCCGGCCCCTTCGCCTTCGGTGCTCTCGCCAACATCATGGTGCCCATCCAGATCGGCGCACCCGACATGGCGTTCCCGCGTCTCAATGCGCTGTCGTACTGGTTGTACCTGACCGGGGCCATCACCATGCTCTCGGGCTTCTTCACCGCCGGCGGTGCCGCGAACTTCGGCTGGGTCGCGTACGCACCGCTGTCGAACAGCCTGAACACCCCTGGCGCGGGAGCGGACCTGTGGATTGGCGGACTGCTGCTCACGGGCTTCTCGGCCATCTTCACCGGCGTCAACCTCGTGGCGACAATCTTCTACCTGCGCGCGCCGGGCATGACGATGTTCCGCATGCCGATCTTCACCTGGAACATGTTGGTGACCGCGATCCTCATCCTGCTGGCCTTCCCGGTGCTGACCGCCGGGCTCATCATGCTCTACTGCGACCGACACTTCGGGACCCATATCTTCTCCGTTGCTGGAGGAGGTGTTCCGGTGCTGTGGCAACACATCTTCTGGTTCTGGGGCCATCCGGAGGTCTATATTCTCGCCCTGCCGTTCTTCGGCATGGCGACCGAGATCATCGCGGTCTTCTCCAAGAAGCCCGTCTTCGGGTACAAGAGCATGGTCTTCGCCACGCTCACCATCGGTGCGCTGTCCTTGGGCGTGTGGGCCCACCACATGTTCACGACCGGCGTGGTGCTACTCCCCTTCTTCTCGATCATGAGTCTCTTGATCGCGGTGCCGACGGGCATCAAGATCTTCAACTGGATAGGCACCATGTGGCGAGGGGAGTTATGGTTCTCGACCGCCATGTTGATGGCCCTCGGCTTCCTGTTTACGTTCCTCATCGGGGGCCTCACCGGCGTCTACTTGGCCAGTCCCCCGCTGGACTTCTTCACCCACGACACGTACTTCGTGGTCGCGCACTTCCACTCCATCGTCATGGCGTTGGTCCTCGCCGGAATGGGCGGACTGTATTACTGGGGTCCGAAATTTACCGGATACATGCTCAATGAGAAGTTCGGGAAGATCCAGTTCTGGTTCTTGTTCATTGGCACGCAAGTCTTCACGCTCCCGCAGTATCTCCTCGGACTCGACGGCATGCCGCGTCGCATCGCGATCTATCCGCACTCGCCGCAGTGGAAATCGCTCAATGACTGGAGCACGTTCGGCGCGATCCTGGTCGGCGTCTCGATGATCGTGTTCGTCGTGAACGTCGGCTACAGCTGGAAGAGGTACCCGGCCGGGGATAATCCGTGGGACGCCCAGACCCTCGAGTGGTTCACTACGTCGCCGCCGCCGCACCACAACTTCTACCGTCTGCCCCAGATCCGGTCGGAACGTCCCACGTGGGACTACAACCACCCCGAACACCGTTCGTTGGCCCACGGAGCCGGTGGTGCCGGCACGCACCACGAACCGCCTCTGGCCAACGCGATCGTCGGAATGCTCGAACACGATCAAGATCACGACGCATGAGAGTCGAAGCCAAGATCCTGCTGGGCCTCGGCACCTTCTTCGGCATCATGTGTGCCGTCTATTGGAACTGGAGCCTCGAGAACGCCGGCGGCGTGATGATGTTCGCCGGCATGTTGCTCTGCTTCTTGCCCGGCAGCTACTACTACTGGTGGAGCCGTCGGATGAAGGCTCGTCCCGAAGACGATCCCCAGGCCACGCAGAGCGAAGGCGCCGGTGTCGTCGGTTCCTTTCCCGGTTCATCGATCTTTCCGTTCACGCTGGGCATGGGCGCGTTTTTCGTCGTACTGGCGCTGGTCTTCGGAATCTGGTTCCTCGTGCCCGGCCTCGGTCTCGCGGCCTGGGCGGTACTCGGAGCGACAGCCGAAGGTCGCCGCGGAGGCCACGTCTAAGACGTCCGTTGAGGCAAGTTGAATCGCTTGCCAATTGGTCAATGTTCGGAGCAGTGCTCAGTCACAGAGTGAGAACCTGGACGTTGCCGTCACATCCACGGCAACCCAATCGAATTGCTCGACGAAGCTGCCCACTGACTCGTGTCATCACGTATCGGTGTCCATGCAATACGATTCCAGTCGAAGTGCTGACGTTCTTCATTACTGATATTGCGAGCGGGGGCGCGTGAAGACTCTTGTGGCGGAACTTCGCGCAGTATTGATTCCGGGTATTGACGCTCGACAGGGGCCGCTACCCCCGATGCTCGTGATCATGACCGTAGTGACGGGGCTCGTCGACTCCTTCAGTTTCTTGAAACTCGGACACGTTTTCGTCGCGAACTCGACGGGCAACATACTTTTCATGGGCTTCGCGTTGGCCCACGTGCCAGGTTTCTCGATCGTCGAGTCGTCGCTCGCGCTGGCGGCCACTCTGGTTGGCGCGTTCGTCGGCGGCAGACTTTGCTCGGCGTATGCGGACCATCGAGACCAGATCCTCGGACTGTCGGCGTCGATTGAGGCCGTCCTGATAGCGATCGCCGTACTGTTGTCGCTGTCCACTTCGATCCCCGTCCACGGGATCTACCGCACGGCCCTCGTCGGAGTCCTCGGTGTGGCGATGGGCATTCAGAACGCCGCCGCACGCAAACTCGCTGTCCCTGACCTCACCACGACCGTCCTTACTCTCACCATCACGGGTCTCGGCGCCGACAGCGTTCTCGCCGGCGGCACGGGGTCTCGGGCGGGTCGGCGACTCATTGCCATCGCCTCGATGTTGATCGGGGCCGTGATTGGGGCTCTCCTGGAACTTCATACCGCACTGTGCACCCCGCTCATCACGGCTTTATTGCTGATGTTGGTTGTTGTTGTCTGGGTCACGATGGCCGGACGGTCGAACGGGGCGTGGACCTCGGCGTAGGTACACACGGCTATGGTGAGCCGTCAACGGCCCCGAACAACCTCATGGGCCCTAAGAAAGTAGGAGCCATGAGGCACTTTGATTCGGGGCGAGTTCGCTGCCTAGCCGCAGGTCCCGCAAAAGTCCTTCTCGGAACGTTGCTGAGCGTTGCCAGTTTCGGCGTCCTGGCACTCAACGCCACTTCCGCCTCAGCTGGCATCGCGTCGAAAATCTTGAACGTTCGAGCACCGGCTACGGCTCTTTCGCCCCGTACGGAGGCGCCGGGCACGTGGGACAACGCCACCGAAGTGCCGGGTACGGCCGCGCTCAACGCGGGCGGCAATGCCGGAACCAACTCGATCTCGTGTAGTTCGTCTGGCAACTGCAGCGCCGGGGGCAGTTACTACGACGGTTCGGCACTCTCACAGGCCTTCGTCGTGAATGAGACGAACGGTACGTGGGGTAACGCCGTCGAGGTTCCGGGAACCGCTGCCCTCAACGTTGGCGGTTCCGCGCAGGTATTGTCGGTCTCGTGCAGTTCGGCCGGTAACTGTGGAGCGGGCGGCTCCTACACCGACAGTGCTGGTAACACTCAAGGATTCGTGGTCAACGAAACGGGCGGCACGTGGGGCAACGCCAGCCAAGTCATCGATCCCTCCGCCATAGGATCAACGGCCGCGTTCGGCGTCGAGTCGATCTCCTGCACCGCCGCGGGAAGTTGCAGCGCCGTCGGAGACGACATCATTTCGGGCAACGCCAGCGTGGGCTTCGCCGTCAGTGAGACCGGCGGCACGTGGAGTGACGCCAACGAGGTCACCATCACTTCCACCTTTGGCGCCGGCGGGACTTCGCTGGACGTGATTGCGTGTACTTCGCCCGGCAACTGCAGCGTCGACGGCAACGGTATCTATCCCGACGCCGCGCTCTCCGGAGGCTTGGCGTACATCCCGTTCGAAGCGGATGAAACGAACGGCACGTGGGGCAACCCAATTATTTTCCCGGGTCTCGCGACACTCAACGTGGGACTCAACGCCACGGCAGTCGCAATTTCGTGCACTTCGCCCGGCAACTGCAGCGCCGGCGGCAACTACTCGGACGGCACCAGCAATTTTCAGGCGTTCGTCGCGAGTGAGACGAACGGCACGTGGGGCAATGCGATTGAAGTACCGGGTACGAGCGCTCTGAACGCCGGCGGTGTCGCGGACGTGTACGCAATCTCGTGTAGCTCGACTGGCAACTGCGCTGCGAGCGGTGCCTATTCGGACGGCACCAAGGTCTATCAAGATTTCGTGGTGAGTGAGACGAACGGCGCGTGGAATAACGCCGCGGAAATACCGGGCTCCTCTTCGCTCTTTGTCAACGGCACCGGCCCCAACCCAACTTCGATCTCCTGTAGCTCAGCGGGAAACTGCAGTGCCGCTGGCGTTTACTTTGACAGCGTGGGCCTAGCCCAAGCCTTCGTCGTCAACGAGAAGGATGGTACGTGGGGGGACGCCATCGAAGTCCCGGGCACCGGCGCCTTGAATACGGGTGGTGTCGGAGATACCTTGTCGATCTCCTGCAGCGCGGACAGTAGTTGCGGCGCAGGGGGCTTCTACTCGACCGGGTCAGGGGTTTATGAGGCCTTCGTGACCGATATGGCACCCCTGTTCGACACCCAGGCCGCACTCCACGTGACGTCGACCCACGGCAAGGTCGGCACGGCCCTCAAGCTCGTGACCTCGGGCGGTTCGGGCACTGGTGGGCTGTCCTTCAGCGTGGTCAATGGATCCGCGAAGGGCTGTTCAGTCTCGGGCAACTCGCTTACGGCTCAGAGTGCGGGAACCTGTTTGGTCACCGCCACCAAGGCCTCGGACGCTACGTACCTGGCCATCTCTTCGACGGCGCCCGTCGCGATGGTGGAACCAGCGCGACCAAAGACCTTGACCGTGCAATTCAACGCCAACAGCAGTGCGCTGACGCCCGCTTCGAGAAGTGCGCTCTCCACTCTTTCGAAGGAGCTGGTCAAGGGTGCCTCAATAACCGTTACGGGCTTCGCCAAAGGAAACGCGAAACTGGCGAAGAGTCGGGCCACTTCGGTGGCGAGTTACCTGTCCGGCAAAGACACGTCGCACGCGACGATAAGGACGGTCACGGGTTCAGCGGCAAATGCGGTGACGGTAGCGACGACCAAGCAGTAACACGCACCGGATTCGTTTCGCAGACCACGCGACGTATCGTGATGGTCTTATAGGAAACCGACACGCGACAGCGGCCACATCCGAAAGAACGCCTTGCCGATGATGTCCGACCGCGGGACAGTGCCCCAGAATCGACTGTCACAAGAGTTGGCTCGATTGTCGCCCATCACGTAGTAGTTATTCGCGGGAACCTTTAACTTCTTGATCGCGGGGTTGAGATCGGGCCAGTACTTCCAGCGCTCCTTCAACGGCTTGCCGTTCACGTAGACGGTATTGCCTTTCGAAGTGATGGTTTGACCCGGCAGACCGATGACCCGCTTCACTAAATCGCTGTAACTCCCGTCGTCGCAATGCTCGGTCGGCGGAGCTTTGAACACGATGATGTCACCGACGTTGATGGTGCCGAACCGGACGCTCAGTTTGTTGACCAATATTCGATCGCCGACGTGAAGTGTCGGCTCCATCGATCCCGACGGAATGAAGAACGTCTGGACCGCGTACATGCGAACGAGGAATGACGCCAGGACGGCGATGATCAGGATCACGCCCCACTCGATGACGACCCTTCGCTGCGGTCTATTCACTGATCGGTGTCCTTCGAGGATTGGTCGTCACCCGTGACGACGCGAGTGAACGCGATGGGGGCCAAGGCGACATCATTCAAGGCTATCGATGAGCACAGTGGTGAAAAGCTGCACCCGGCTGCCTGCGTTTGTCACTTAACAAAAGGACCGCACTCGGCCGAGCGATCAGGCGTCTCGACTTTCCAGCATGGAGTTGCCGATGATCAACAATCCCAGCGCGTAGAGACAGAGAATCATCAATCCCACCCACGGTGAGAATGCTTGAAACAGTGCGCCCTTCGTGGTGATCATGTTCGCGCCAATTCGATCAGGCAAGAATCGGCGCACGTCCAACGAGATTTGATTGGGCAGCGCCTGCACGACAATCGGGAGTATCAAAAGCACACCGACGAACGCGCTGACCGCGCCGGCCGTGTGTCGAATTATCGTCCCCATGGCCAACGCAATGAGTCCCAACACGCACACGTAGAGACCGCCTCCGAAGACCGCTCGAAGGGCGCCGGGGCTCGAGAGCGTCGCGTGCGTGGCCGGCGACGACAACAGGAATTGGCCAAGGAAGAAGGCGACGAAGGAAGTGAACTCGGCGACAACAAAGGCGAGCAGTCCAAAAACGAAGACCTTGGCAGCGAACACTTTTGACCGTTTGGGAGCGGCCGAGAAAGTAGCGCGAATCGTTCCGGTGCTGTATTCGGCGCTGATGACCATCACACCGAGCACACCCACGGAGAATTGAGCGATGAAAAGTCCGATGAGGCTCGTCTGGGTCGGGTCGAAACCAATATGGTTGCCGGGTGCCAAGCTCGCCCAATGCGCTCGCGTTACCGCGGTGACGAGAGCCCCGATGCCAACGCCCAACAGGATCGTGACGCCAATCGTCCACATCGTTGAGCGAACGGTTCGAATCTTCGTCCACTCGGACTTCACGAGATCGAAGAAGCTGTAGTGACTTGATGGCAATGCCCTCGGCGTCGCTGCATCGGTGGTGGTGACGGAGCTCACGACTTGGCTCCTGTCGAGTTCGTCGGGCCCGTAGATGTCGTCCCGTGAAATTCGATGCTGTCTTCGGTCAGTTCCATGAAGGCCTCTTCCAGGGAGGCCGATTGCGGCGCGAGTTCGTGCAAGACGACCGGTATCGTCGCCGCCAACTCACCGATAGCGACTTCGTTGGCTCCTCGAACCGAAAGTGAGCCGTCGTCTTCCAGGGCGACTACGGCCCCCTCGCTCTCGAGCGCCAACTTCAGCTTCGCGGCTTCGGGAGAACGTACTCGCACGAAGTTTTCCGTGCTCTGAGAGAGCAGTTCATCGATAGTGATCTGTGAGATCAGCTTCCCTTTCCCGATAATCACGACCTCGTCGGCGGTGAGGGCCATCTCGCTCATGAGGTGACTGGAGACGAACACGGTGCGCCCCTCGCGGGCCAGTCCTTTCAAAAGGTTGCGGACCCAACGAATGCCGTCGGGGTCGAGACCGTTCACCGGCTCGTCGAAGAGCAGAATTCCCGGATCGCCCAACAGAGCGGCCGCGATGCCGAGGCGCTGACCCATGCCCAGTGAGAACTTTCCGGCCCGTTTGTTGGCGACGGACGTGAGTCCCACGACTTCGAGTAACTCGTCGACACGGGCCATCGAGATGTGGTTCGTTTGCGCGAGCATTTTCAAGTGCGACCGCGCACTGCGTCCCGGGTGGATGGCTTTGGCTTCCAGCAGCGCACCGACTTCGTGCAAGGGCCACTGCAGATCCTTGAAGTGCTTGCCCTTCACGATGACGTCACCGGCGGTCGGCGAGTCCAAACCCATGATCATTCGCATGGTCGTCGATTTTCCCGACCCGTTCGGTCCGAGGAAGCCCGTGACGAATCCCGGTCGGACCGTGAAGCTCAACTGCTCAACGGCGTGTTTCGAGCCGTAGTGCTTCGTCAGTCCCATGGCTTGGATCATCGGCTATCTCCCGTCGGGGCCGCGACAACAACGACCACCCCCAAATCTACGGCACAGGGGAATTGTTCAAATCGGTAAGAACCCTCGGTTGGCGGTCGATGTGGAAACGGACCTAAGGGTTATCCCCCAGATAACCAGCACCTTCCTGAGACCGTTACGTCAGCGCAACTTTAGGAACCATTCATCGAGTTTCCGGATTCCACGAATCGTCGAAGGGCGCTGAGGTAGCGACGCGTCACCGAGCGCTGCACCGCTCGACCGATTGGTCCCGACAGTCGAGCCAACGGGTCGACCGGATTGGAGAAGGCGCGGACTATGAAGTACGTCGCGACGCCGCGCAGCTCGAGCACGAAGCTCTCCTCACCGCTCTCGGGGTGACCGGGCAAGGTGCCGTAGGAGAAACCGAAGGTGTCGGGTTCCTTGAAGACGGCCACGATTCGACACGGCGCCGCCATCTGCATCGGTCCGATCGATGTCACCGCGACGACCGATGCCCCCTGCGCCACGGGTTCCTTGGGGTAGACCCGGAGTCCCGCGCCTTCGTGAGCGACCCACGTCCGAAGACCCGTCGCGGCCAATTCAAATGCGTCGGCGTCGCCGATTCGTTCCTCCATTCGCACGTGGTGATAGCCCATCGGGAGAACGTCGTCACGCGAGGCGCCAATCTCTTTGTACGTGGGCGAAGCGAATCGAGCCTTCGCGAGCAGCGCCTCCAATTGAGTCGGATTCAGTGGGCGTAGCGAAAGCATCCCTACGTGCTATCAGAACCTTCGGTGAGCGCCGAACTCGTGTCGGTAGCGACGAAGCTAACGCTCGCCCATACGCCAAATGAATCCTCGATATCGATTGGCGAGATGTGCCGGTGTTGCACCACGACGAGCGCGTTCACTCGAGCCGTCAGTTATCAGGAGCCACTCGCAACACTGCCTAAGATTGGAAAGGCCCTCGAAAATGGGCCGGCAACAAGGAGAGTGCGTGGCCGCTGTGGAAAATTCGACAAAAGTTGTCCTGGGTGGCACCCGCGGTGGACCCGAAGTCCCGACGCTGCGACAAGACCGATGGCGGATCCAACCGATGATCACGGCGGGGATTCTTACCTCGTTCATCATTTACTCGACATGGGCCGCGTTCCAGAATCGCTACTACTACGTCGGTGCCAGCTTCGGTCGAGATCTCATCAGTCCGTTCTATTCACCTTGCATCGGCGGCGTCTGCGTTCCGGGAGCGAAGGCCGGATTCGCCCTCAATTGGTTCCGTCTCTCGCCGGCGCTGTTGATCCTGATCTTCCCGTTGGGTTTCCGCTTCACGTGTTACTACTACCGACGCAGTTACTACCGAGCGTTCTGGTTTTCGCCACCGGCCTGCGCCGTCGCCGACGCCCACGGCAAGTACAGCGGTGAGACACGGTTCCCGTTAGTGATGCAGAACCTGCACCGCTACTTCTTCTACGCCGGTCTCGTCTTCAACACCCTTTTGACGATCGACGCGGTCGAGGCGTTTCGCGAACCGGGAATCGGCTGGGGCGTGAGCGTCGGCACGGTGGTGTTGTGCGTGAACGCGGTGCTGCTCTGGATGTACTCACTCAGTTGCCACGCCTGTCGCCACCTCCTCGGCGGACACGTTAAGAGCTTCAAGGCTCACCCCATTCGGTACCGATTCTGGAAGTTCCTGACGCCGCTAAACGCGAAGCACATGAACCTCGCGTGGGCCTCCCTCCTCTTCGTCGGCTTCGCTGACATCTACGTGCGCCTGGTGGCTTCCGGCGCCCTCACCGACTACAAGATTTTCTAGAAGGACGACGAGTGACCGACTCCCCCTACGAACATCACGCCTACGACGTACTCATCATCGGCGCCGGCGGCGCCGGACTCCGGGCCGCGATCGAAGCGCAGCAGCGCGGTCTCAAGGTCGGCATCATCACCAAGTCGCTGCTCGGCAAGGCCCACACCGTCATGGCCGAAGGCGGCATCGCGGCCGCCATGGGCAACATCTACGAAGAGGACAACTGGATGGTGCACTTTCGTGACACCATGCGCGGCGGCAAGTACCTCAACAACAACCGCATGGCCGAATTGCACGCCAAGGAGTCGCCGGACCGCGTCTGGGAATTGGAGCAGTGGGGGGCGCTGTTCGACCGGACCAAGGACGGCAAGATCCTCCAGCGCGACTTCGGCGGTCACCGCTACGCTCGCCTCGCCCACGTCGGCGACCGCACCGGTCTGGAACTGATCCGCACGCTCCAACAAAAAGTCGTCTCTATGGACACCGACGTCTTCATGGAGTGCAAGGTCCTGAAGCTGGTTCACGACAACGCCGGTCACATCGCCGGATGCGTCGCCTACTGGCGAGCTACCGGTGAGTTCGTCACCTTCGAAGCCAAGTCGGTCATCATCGCAACCGGCGGTGTGGGCAAGTCCTGGAAGTTCACGTCGAACTCGTGGGAGGGCACCGGCGACGGTCACGCGATGGCCTTGTGGGCCGGCGCGAAGTTGATCGACATGGAGTGCATCCAGTTCCACCCGACCGGCATGGTCTGGCCCGTGAGCGTGCGCGGACTCCTCGTGACCGAGGGCGTTCGCGGCGACGGCGGGGTGCTGCGTGACGCCGAGGGCCAACGCTTCATGTTCAACTACGTCCCCGAGATGTTCCGCGCCGAGACCGCCGAGACCGAAGAAGAGGGCGACAAGTGGTACGACGACCACACCGCGGGACGTCGCCCGCCCGAACTCCTGCCCCGCGACGAAGTGGCGCGCGCGATCAACACCGAGGTGAAGGCCGGACGAGGCAGCCCCCACGGAGGTGTCTACCTCGACATTGCCTCGCGACGGACGCCGGAGTACATCCGTCGCCGCCTGCCCTCGATGTACCACCAGTTCATGGAATTGGCCGGCGTCGACATCACCCGTGAGGCGATGGAGATCGGACCGACCTGTCACTACATCATGGGCGGCGTCCAGGTCGTCGCGGACAGCGCGGCGACCGGGGTCCCCGGCCTCTTCGCCGCCGGCGAAGCGGCCGGCGGCTTGCACGGCGCGAACCGGCTCGGCGGTAACTCCTTGAGCGACCTCGTCGTCTTCGGTCGTCGCGCCGGCATGGGCGCGGCCGAGTACATCGAGGCCGGGGACGTCGCGACGTCGTTCGATATGGAAGAGGCCGAGACGGCCGTCAAGGACGCGCTCGCGCCCTTCGAGCGAGCCGACGGCGAGAACCCGTACACGATCCAACACGATCTCCAAGAGATGATGCAGTCGCTCGTCGGCATCATCCGCACCGGCCCCGAGTTGGAAGAGGCCAAGGGCAAACTCGACGAGTTCATAGAGCGCGTCAAGAACATTTCGGTCAAGGGCGGGCGCGCGTACAACCCGGGATGGAACCTCGCGACCGACCTGCCGTCGATGCTCACCGTCTCTCGCTCCACGGCGCTCGCGGCGAGCCTGCGCAAGGAGTCGCGCGGCGGTCACACCCGCGAGGACTTCCCGAACCCCGACCCCGAATTCGCGAAGTTCAACTTCGCGCTCTCGAGCGACGGCGGCGACTGGGACAGCCCTATCACGGCCGCCGAATCGCCGTTACTGCCGATGCCCGATGAACTGAAGGCCCTACTCGAGGAGGCGCACTGATGGCCGACGTGACGATGCGAATCTGGCGCGGCGACGCTACCGGGGGGGACTTCGAGACCTACACGATCTCCCAGAACGAGGGC
>OBLU010004731.1_pt1 | contig 12235 bp, 12 predicted proteins | sample 1518681 | NCBI WGS metagenome assembly OBLU01 (sample SAMEA3539304, study PRJEB22396) | soil metagenome | biome: tundra; feature: field; material: soil | place: USA | collected 2010-05 | depth 0.15 m | reverse complement strand
GCCACTCGGACCAGCGTTTCAAGCGTGTCTTTCCCGGTGGGAGCGTAACACAGATCGTAAGCGCACTCTGCCTTCTCTTCGATGCTGCGCCGCACAAGAAGCGTCCACGCCTAGCCATCCTGTTTCGACAATTGCATCAACGCCCAGTCATAGAGCGGTTCGCCCTTGCTCCCGAAACCGGCGGAAATGCGCTTCCATGGAGGTGCGGGCAAACTCCGCTCAATCGCGTCTGCCCGATGCCAGGCTGACGATGCCCCCGGAACGATCATGTCCTGACGTGAAGGGCGCAAAAGCAGTAAACCGGGGGACACTGATGGAACTGTCAAACTATGACTGCCGCCCCGCTGAGCCGGGAGAACTGCCGGTTGGATTAGCCAAAGGTCCATTCATCCCAAAGGCTTCGCCGGTAGTGGTTCAATTCCAAATTACATAAATCAGCCGCTGATTGGAATCGGTGAAATCTCTTAGAAAATGGCGGAAACCGGCGTTCATGAAGATAATTCCGTTCCCTATTGTTCTTCAATTCGAGCGATGCACGGATCCTTGTCTTCTGACACTCAGCTTCCACGTACTTCGAATAGGCGGAAGAGTCCAGGATGGCGAAAAATCGCTGGGTTTTTCGGCCACAGAAGCAGCGTTAGTCGTGGAACGCCGCTGAGAAGCGGTACAATTTCAGCAAATCTTTTCTGAAAAAGGAGATTGATATTCACCAAGCTCTTAGGCCCGGATTCCACATCCATATGTTCTATGCATGTACTGTAACCCTAATCATTGGCATCGTGGGCTGCAGACTAACATCGATCCATGTGCCAAATGCTGGCAGTTGTGCGATCGGCGTTCTCCTCTTGCTCGCGATGGTGTTACCGTTCCCGCTCTATTTGAAGGAAAAGGGAAAATTGTACCTGCGTGACTCGCTCCTAACGATCCTCTGGGCTCTTCTTCTTTATGGCATCCTGAATCTTCCGGTGTCTGTCGCCGCGAGACTAGGTATGGGCATTGGCCTGCAGGACTCAAATTTCGCGCATTTGGATCAAGCGATTGGGGTAAATGTGCCAAGCATCATGGCCTGGGCTTCCAATCACTGGCTAGGGCATTTGGCAAACGAAAGCTATGGACTACTCCTTCCTCTCATGTGTACCTCGGTCTTATTGCCCACTGTGGCTGGCAAAGTGAAATCGGCGCAACGATTCCTGACCGCAAACCTGTTAGGGTTTGCCCTGGGTCTTCCTCTGTTCGCGTTGCTTCCTGCCATCGGGCCTTGGTATGGCTATCATCTTGCGGCGGGGCCTGACCAGGCAGAGTGTCAGGCCGCGCTTCTTCTCATACGAACATCCGGCCCCTACGTGTTTCAACCAGCAGCATTCGTGTGCTTTCCGTCCTTCCATGTCATATGGGCTATCCTTTGCGTGCAAGCTCTGTGGGGGTTCCGGTTACTCCGTATCCCGGTTGCGGGTCTCTCAGGGCTCATCATATTTTCCACGATGACTACGGGCTGGCATTACTTCTTTGATGTGCTAGGGGGCATCCTAATAGCTGTCGTGGCGATGGCCACGGCTGAGTGGCTCAGTCGTGCGGTTTATTCCACCCAGCCGTCGGACGTCATCACATTGTCGGAGGAGCAGCCAGTTTCAGTGATTGAGGTAGCCCCCTCCTCCACACCACCTCCCCCGCTTGTAGGCAAGGCACTTTAGCAAAGGGACACAAAAGCTAAAATCCTTTTTTTAAGGAGCCTCTGAAATGATGTTTCTGTTGAAGGAGCATTTCGATGTGTCTATCCCAAAGTCTTCGCGAGATGGCACGTGTATTCTCGACACCCTGTGGCCTTCCGTGACTCATCAAGGTAGAAATTCGATGAGTATGCCGCTTGAATGCACGAGCGGGTGTATAGAACAGGGACAGCTAACATTGCTAGGCTTCCAGCCGATCTAAATGGTATGCAGGAGGGGATGCTTGCAGCCACATTTCTCCAGATTTGTGAACCTCAAACCGGGGAGTATTTTTGGCGTAGGTTACGGAAGAATTTAGGGTTTGTTACCAAGAAGGCTTTGACTTGGATCAGGAAGGCCGATACTATCATGAGACCCTTCCCTCCGGGACGATCATTGGGAACCAATTGGGGGCTTTGATGCTTCTCCCAGCTGGGGTTGATCGCTTTTCGGTAAATGTTGCCAAACGGCATGCACCAGTCAGGTGAGAGCCTTGGTGCGGTTTCAAATCATTACTTTCGTATTATTTACCTAGCACTAAACGGGCATGGCTTCTGCCTACATTGAACCGGGATCATGATGATAAGTTCCCAGCTTCTCAACTGAGAGGGCCTGGCAGCACACCGGGAAAGAGTTCAGCTACCCATGATCAAGATCGGACTGTATTCGGAAGACCGTACATTGTATCCTCTTCTTTCTTCTGCCCTCGGGAAGGAATTCCAGCTCCTTTTGGAGTCGGATCAGGAAGGGATGAGCAGCCTAGTGTTGAACCGGGCCTGCGACGTGATGATTCTTGATTTGGACTCGAAACATGATTTGTTGCAGGAACGCATTGGGTTTGCCCGGCGTTTGATCGCATCGACGGTTCCATCGGTGGTGATGGCTGACGATGGCCTTCGGTCAACGGCGTTTGAGCTTGTACGGTCAGGAGCGTTCGGCTATTGCCGCAGACCGCCATCAATTCGCGATCTGAAGACGATGCTCAGCAGGGCGTACGAGAACTCGTCATTGAAGCGACAACTTCAGACCGTGCAGGAGCGGCTGGAGGATCCCGGAAAGTGCGATCTGCTGATCGGATCGAGCCCGCAGATGCAGCAGGTTTATCAACTTGTGCGGCGCGTGACCAATCTGAATGCCGCGGTGCTCGTGACCGGCGAAAGTGGAACCGGGAAGGAACTCATCTCCCGGGCAATCCACAATCTGGGCTCCCGCGCCAGCCGGCCGTTTGTGGCTGTTTCCTGCGGAGCCATACCAGAGACACTGATTGAGGCCGAGTTATTCGGGCACGAAAAGGGCGCCTTCACGGGGACGGTGGGGTCGCGCGAAGGATACTTTGAGCAGGCGGAAGACGGCACCCTGTTTCTCGATGAGATCGGGGATTTGAGCTTATTCACGCAGGTAAAGCTTCTGCGCGTTTTGCAGCAGATGGAATTCAGCCGATTGGGCAGCAACAAGCTCATTCCTCTGAGAGCGCGGTTGATCTTCGCCACTCACAGGGACCTGGGCAAATTGGTGGCCGAGGGAAAGTTCCGTCAAGATCTCTTCTACCGCATTAACGTCATTCGGATCGATTCACCCCCGCTCCAGGAGCATCCGGAAGACATTCCCAGGATTGCGAAGCATTTTCTACGGCACTATGCGCAGGTGTTTCAAAAGCCGATGGAGATCATTGAACCGGGGGCACTTGAGCTGTTGCAAGGCTATTCATGGCCCGGAAATGTGCGCGAACTAGAAAACGTGATTCAAAGGGCCATCATCCTGGCTACCGGGCCGACAGTGCGGACGGAAGATTTGTCGATGAACCTGCACGACGACGATAGCGACGACATCGAAGGCGTGGTCGATATTGGCGACTACCATCCCGCAGGTTCATTTGAACGCCAGCTTCGCGATTACAAGGTTAAACTTGCAATCTCAGCCGTTCGTGAGAACAATGGAAACAAGACGCTGGCTGCCCGCAGTCTGTGTATTTCCCGTGCGTATTTGCATCGCTTAATCAGGCTTGGCGAACCGGACCCGCTATTCGAACAGGATCTTGGGGAGTCGGTAACTGCCTGAGGACCGCATCCCCGCTTACCGGGAACAAGGCCAATCAGTGTTCATTCGAATCCTACGAAGGGTCTTCTCGTTTCCTGCGATGCTGGCCAGCCTGTTAGTGCTGCTCGCGGTGCTGACGGTGCGTTCGCGTTTCGACGATCCCGATCTTTGGTGGCACCTCAGGACGGGCGAGATCATCTGGAACACCCACACCATCCCATTGACGGATCTGTTTTCCTACACTACAAACCATCAAGCCTTGATCCCGCAGGAGTGGCTCGTTCAGGTGGCCATTTACGGCGCATATTTATGCGGCGGATTTTCTGGCCTCATGGTCTGGCTTGGCTTCTTTTCAGCAGCTCTTCTGATCGCCGGATATGGTCTGTGCTGGCTCTACTCGGGCAATGCCAAAGTGGCGTTTACGGGGGCTCTGGCTATCTGGTTCTTTGCCACCATCGGCTTTGCAATCCGGCCGCAGATGATCGCCTATCTCCTGTTGGTGGCTGAACTCGTGCTGATACATCTGGGCCGCACCTGCAATGCCCGTTGGTTCTTCTGGCTGCCGGTTCTGTTTGCAATCTGGATAAACTGCCACGGGTCATTCATGCTGGGGATCATCCTGGCAGCGGTCTTTCTTTTCAGTTCACTGTTCGATTTTCAGATGGGATCCCTGCTTGCGAATCGTTGGGATCCGCATTGCCGGCGGATGCTAGGGTTGGCACTGGTTCTCTCAGTTGCGGCGTTGTTCTTGAATCCTTCCGGGATCAGGCAAATCTATTACCCCATTGACACGATGCTGAATATGCATGTCCTCCTCGGTAATGTTGAGGAATGGGCGCCGCTTCAGCTCAGTGACGCGCGCGGAATTGGCCTGTTGGGCATTCTTGTGTGCAGTTTTCTCCTGGTAATCGTCCGTCGATCTGAGTTATTTCTGGAGGAGTTGCTTCTGCTGGCGATCGGAACCTGGCTGGCTGTCAGCCATGTGCGCATGCTAGTTGTTTTCGGCATCCTGGCCGCGCCTGTTCTGTCGCGCCAGCTTTCAACCCTGTGGGAAGGCTACGACAGCGAAAAGGATCGCATCTGGCCGAACGCTGTGCTCATCGGGATGTCACTAACGGTCGTGTATCTGGCCTTTCCGAATCGTGAAAACCTGCAAAGACAGGTAGAGGCTCAAAGCCCTGTAAAAGCGGTGGAATTCATGAGGGCCAATCATCTTTCCGGACCCATGCTGAATGACTATCAGTCGGGAGGCTACCTGATCTGGGCCGCACCTGAGTACCCGGTGATGATGGACGGCCGAACCGATGTCTATGAATGGTCGGGATTCCTCGGCGAGTTTGGCAATTGGGCGACGCTCGAAAGCGATCCAACGGTTCTTCTTCGAAAGTACAAGGTGAATTTCTGCCTTCTCACCCCCAATTCGCCAATGTCTCACGTTTTGCCGCTGATGCATGAGTGGAAGATGGCCTATACAGATGACAACGCGATTATATTTGTGCGGACTCAGCCTGAAACGATTCAAGACAAGTAAAGGTGAGGAGTCGGGCCAGAGCAGGCCTGCAGACTCCCATTTTCCGATCGATAATCCAATGCGTTAGGTGTGGTTGTTATATGCAGGCGGCCCGGCGATGACCAGGCCGCTCTTCTGGCGGCCGTGGATATACCAGCAACACCAGTTCGTCTCATGGATCTGCGTCTCCGGTGGTGCAATCAGATCAATATATACAACCTTTCCATAGATGAAGACCTTTTCTTCCCAGCGTTCAATTCGGCGAAATACTTCGTCGTTTTCGCATACGCCCCTAAGCTCTTCCCTGCGGAACGGCATGATTGGCGTGGATTCACCTGGAAGCAGAATGATGGGGACGAGTGGTGACGCCTTCTTGAGGTTCAGATATTGAGGGTCACCGGGCAGGTGCGTTTCATCAATCGCAATTTTGAATTGTTCAGAAGTTGCGGTGATCTTACCGGGGGTGCGGCCCCGATTGGTGGCCATGATGTTGAAGCTATTCTCAATATTTACGGAGGGCTCGACCGTGATCAGAAGCCAGGGCCTTTGTGAGTCGATGATGGACTGACCAATCAACAATGCGGCTGAAGCCGCCGATTCTGTTGACTTGGTTAGGCGGGCAATTTTTCTCAGCGAAGAAACTGCCATGGCAATTCCGATATATCCCACAATGGCGAGCACAAGGTAGGCACCAAACAAGACTCGATCGTGCCAGAGCCACTCCACGGGCGCCGGAGCAGGAAGGGTGACGATTACGTGCGGCTGCTGCTCCTCGCAAGGGACACCATCGCAATCGGGCTTGGTGTTCTGGCTGCCTGAGGGTTGAGTCGCGGTGCTGGAAGAGGTGGTACGCGGTGCGGGAGGCCGACTTTCGGCGGAAGGATTGGTCGCCTGCCCGGACGCTGGCACGTACGCCAGCGCGGTGGTCAACAGCAACGAGCAGACCGCCAAACGCCGAAACACCATGGCGCAAATGTACCACACGGACTCCCGATGCTGCGTGAGAGAAGATGTGCCCAGCGGCATGACAACAAACACGCGAAAATGGAACGGCGACCCGGGAAACCTACCCATTTCGAGCCTCTGCCTCCGCCAACCATCCACGGCGTAGTGTGCCAGCGGGGATGTCGGACAGGTAGGGCTTGACGTCGAGAATCGGCGTTCCGTCCAGCATGTCGATGCCACGAACATAGAGCTGCGCGTTGTCTCGCCGAATCAGTTCCACGACGGTAAGGCCAATTGGGTTTGGCCGGCGCGGAGATCGAGTTGTAAACACGCCGTGCGGTCGATCGTCGGAGGGCGGTGTGACCATCAAGTCATACCCTTCGGACCGGTCGAAGGTCCAGAGCACGAAGATATGAGAGAAACCCTCGATGCCGGTGAGTCCGAGATCAAACTCAGGCAGGATATTCAACACTCCTTCTGCCTTGTGTTTGGCGCCCAGACCCTTGGGAATGGCGGCTGCGTCTTTGAATGGGCTACTTACGAAACCAACGGGCTGGGGCGTAAACATCAGCGAGGGGTCCTCAGAGTTTCAGACTAACGCAGGCGGATGCTGCTGTCATGCCACCTTGGCAAGTTGTGGGAATGAATGGTTGGCCTGATCGGGATCGAACCGATGAGCTCTTCCATGCCATGGAAGCTCAGAAGTAGCGTGTGTTGACGGTAAGGACTTACGGGGCGGCAGAGTTGGAAAATCGGCCCAATCGGCACTAAATGCTACCGATTTGCTAGTGTCCCGTTTCTAAAGTTCGTTCACAAAAGCGAGCGACGGAATCGAGGATTTGGTCGGCGATTTTGTGCCAGACGAAAGGCTTTGGGGCTTTGTTGTGGTTTTTGATGAAGTCAGCAATGGCCACTTTCAGTTCTTTGGTGGAGCCAGCTGGCTGAAGTGGGCGTAAAGTGCAAATGAAAGCGTGGCCTCTTGACCAACCAATTGCGTATCACCTGAACAATGCACAGGGCTGAGGCTGGGTGCTGGCGGGAGGGAACGTCGCCATTTGGAAACCCCTGAGAATCCTGGTTTAAAACAGTGGGAGCGCGAAGTTGCGAGCTCCGCGAACCGATTCTCAGAGGTTACCCAAATGGTGAGCAATGCAAATCATACTAGACGCCGCAAGCCGGTGAATCAAGGGGTTCGCGCAGATATTGCGGAATCTAATAAGATCGGGGCTTCCACGCCCTATGACTTCGATGCGCGGAATCTGACCGCCTACGGAGGACTGCTTCCGGTGGCCACGATGCTTGAAAAGCTTGGTTTCCAGCAGTTGATAGAGGAAACCCTGACGGTAAAGCGGCAGACGCGCTCGATGCCAATGTTCAGGTTCATTCTGGGGATGGTGCTGGCCTTCCTGCGCGCACGGGGAGAAAAAACTCCAGGCGGGCAGGTGCCGCTCAGCGTACCGGAACTGCGCCACCTGCTCATTCACCTGCTCTGGCGCGGATGGCACAGCGTTGAGCATCTGCTGCACTGGTTCCAATGGCGAAGGTATCATCAGTTCCACGCTCTTCGCTGCCACTACCGAAAGCGCGGTTCTCCGCTGCCAATCTTCTATCTACAACTGTAGTATTAGGCAGATGGAATCCTGTATCTGTAAGCTTTCGGGCCGCAGTGAGGCTTTCGTTACCGTTCCAATCCGCGACCTCAAAACAGTCCTCAACCTTGATGCGCCTAGGTTCCATCTTCGGTTTCCTACCCAGATGCGTCGGTCAGGGAATCACTGATATGCTACCTATCATAAGACGACAAACTGAGCGTTCAGATTGGAGGGTGTCATGCCTGTCATAAACATGCCGCTGCCCCGCACTTCATCACCTCCCTCCGCCAAGTGGATTCGCTGGGCAGTGTTCCTGCTCTCCCTTCCGGCGCTTCTTCCCCTCGCAGGGGCTCTCATTGTCCCACATCTGAACAACATGGTCCTCACGGGTTTCATCGAATACGACCTGCCGTCCTATCTCGCCGAAGGCCGGGCCTACTTCGAACGGGGTTTTCATTTTACTTATGGCAATCCATACGCCGGTTACGATACTCCGGCCATCTATTTTCAGCCCCAAACCCTCCTGCTCGGCCTGATGCAGCAACTCGGGCTCCATCCAGGCGTCACGTTCAACTGTTTTGGTTTGCTGGCGCTTTTCTTTGCAGCGGCCGTTGCGGTGCTGTTCTACAAAGAAGTGGTAGGAGTCCAGACCCCGGCTAAGAAAATAGGCCTGGTTTGCTTTTTTTGGGGAGGTGGCGTCTTTACTTTGGTGGGTCTTATGCTTGCTCTGGCAAGGGGAGCCCCGCTTTCATCGGTTTGGCAATTCGAACCGACATGGGGCTGGTGGATGCTGAATTTCGGGCGGAACCTGGTCTACCCGACGGAGGCTTATTATCACGGCGTTTTCCTGCTGAGCCTCTTGGCCCTTATTCGCCGGCGATTGGCCTGGTCCCTCGCCTGTGCAGCACTGCTTTGCTGTAGTCACCCGTTTACCGGGCTGACGTTGATCCTTGTTCTTATCGCCTATTCCGGGGTCGAACTGACGATGCGGAGCGGCGCTGTCACCTTAAAGTTCATGCTTGTCGCCATGCTGATCGCAGCTGCGCACATTGCTTACTATATGATCTGGCTGAATCGATTCAGCGACCATCGGGTACTGCAAGCGCAATGGCAGAAAGCGTGGCTGTACCCTCCAAAAGTGTTCGTTGCGGCTCTAATCATCGTTGGCTGTCTGGCGATTTGGCGGCTCGCCCGTTCGTCATTCCATTGCTTGCGCGACGCCCGGACCCGTCTCTTTGCGGTCTGGTTCCTGGTGGTCTTCGCGCTCACACAGCACAACCTGATCATGCGGCCCTTGCAGCCGATACACTTCGCCCACGGCTACGATTGGATGGCGCTCTTCTTCCTCGGCGCTCCGGTACTGATCGCAACCCTGGACTTCCTGTTGAAAATCTCCAGGCCATGGGTCCGGATGGGCGCTCTTGCTTTGTTGGTGGGCTTCTTCTTGCTCGATAATACCGCGTGGCTCGTAAAGATTGCCATTCACAATGAATTCATGGTGTCACTTACGAAAAACCAGAGCGCCGCGCTAACTTGGCTTAGCCGGAATGTGAGGTCGGGAGACATGGTAGTCTGCCAAGATGGCCTCATCAGCTATCTGGTAAGCACGTACACTCCGGGGCGCAGTTGGCAAGGCCACGAAAAAAACACTCCCTCAATTGAGCGGCGGCACGATGAGGTTGAGCGCGTATTCAACCAAGGGCAGGTTCTTCCGGAATTGAAGAGACACGGTGTGCTTTATGTTTCCCCGGCCGCGTGGTTGCCTCCCGCGGAACTCTCCCTCCAGCGGCGTTACGAGAATAGCGAGTTTTCAATCTGGGCTTCTCCGTAAGGCGAGTTCAGGGAATGCGCATTTGGCAAGCATCGGTATTCTTACTCCCGGCATGACCGCAGCCGCATGAACGGTCGCAATGTCTCGCAAACGCCCGTATCAACTGGTCGCAACGCTGTCCAGAGGCGTTTCCCCGAGTCCTTGCGCAGAGGCTTGCTTCGGAACAGTTGGAAATACCCGGTCCCGGAAATGGAGCACCGGAATCTCGATAAGCTTGGCGGCAATAATCCCAAACGGAATGGGCCCGATGATCGAGGCCCAATACGACCAGATGGGTGACCTGATCTGGAAGTGTGGAAGCACATACCACACAAAGAACATGTGCCAGATATAAATCGAATACGAGTAGACGCCGATACGAGCCAGCAATTTGCTGATTGCACGGATCGGCTTGGGCCCTTCCTTTGCCACGGCTTTCGCTACCAGGAATCCAGAGCCGAGATAGATCACCGTGAATCCCCATGTGTGCATCTGGCGGCTTTCCAGCGGGAAAATTGAAAGCAGGACCGCGGCGATTGCGACGACAACCCAGCCACCCCACCATCGCACCATCCAATGGAAAACGTTGGGCCGGAATCTGTTGAAGTAACAGATGAGAACACCGAACATGAGCCCGTCCATCCTCAGGTGTGTTGGAAACACGCATGTCCAGGCGTCGATAGTCCCGTCTTGTTTCCATCCGGCTGCAAATCGGCAAGCGAGTGAAAAAATTGCGATGGCGGCGAAGATCAGTGGCAACGCAGCAAACGGTCTCTTCGCATCACGACGAATCAGCAGGAGTAACAACAGGGGTAAGCACAGATAAAAGTGTTCCTCCACCGCAATAGACCAGGTTAGACCCCAGATGCTATGAAAGTAGTCCTGCATGAAGAACAGCTCGGGCACCAATCCCTTGGTTGAAAGGTGATGTCCCGGCATCACGGCATTAATCAACAGACCTGTGGCTATGAGCGCATAGAGCGCCGGCCAGATTTTCAGTCCCCGCCTGATGTAAAACCGGATCAAACCAATACGCCCGTTCCCTTGATAGTCTGCAAACAACAACCCGGAGATCAAAAAGCCGGAAAGCACGAAAAAAAGATCGACCCCCGTCCATCCGACTCTCTCCGAGTAGGAAGTGTAGAAATTAGAAGCATGGAGCAGAGCGATCGCCATACCGGCGTGACGGCCGAGCACCATAAGGATGGCGATGCCCCTCAGGGCATCAAGATTGGTATTGCGGCGAAGCGATGGTTGGTTTGCTTTGGGCAGCATGGATAACGCAGAGTTTCCCATGTAGTCGCAGAGATGTCAACGGCAGAGTTTGCCCATTTCCGCCTTGACATGATCTCAAAGGAGACCTCCAAGAAAGCGTGAGTTACGACCCGATACTTGAAATCAGGTTGGCCAATCGGTCGCCGAGCGCTGATCCTAGACTCCGCGCGAATGGCTCGCTGATGTGGCTCTCGTCGCTGTAAACAATCATCCCATTTTTCATGGACTGACAAACTGCGCCATAGCAGAACAGGTCCGACAGATCGAGTGTGCAGACGTGTGGAAGACCAGCCGCAGCTTCCTGCTCCGCGTGGAAAATTCCCTCATTGAGCGCCGTTGCGCGATCCAGCATGCATGGATTGTGTCCGATGGCATGTCTCCTTTGACTTCTGGAACGATCACCATTTCTGACTTCTCCAGCATCGGACCGGCTTCGGTCAATGCGCTTGCGCCGTTGTGGTCCTCGTCATCGACCGCCGTTTTCATCGATCAGCCAAAGGCTCAGGCCGTTCTGGGCGTATAGCTCGCTCGCAGCCTTATCAGCCTGCAACCAATTTAGCAAGTCTCCATTTGCAGGGTCCACAATGACGGCGACGGGGCGATTGAGTGCTTGAACCGCACCAAGCGCCATTTCTCTCCGGGAAGAATCCTTTACCTCGAAGAACTCCGTAAGTATCGCACGCCGATCCGCAAGAATTTGAGGCCCAAAGCCGCGCACGTTCGTCTCCAGCCCATCAGTCCACTGATTGACACCAGGGTAGCTTCGGTTCTCAGCGGAAACGTACAAAGTTCGGTTCGTCAGTCCTGGGTAGTAAATGGCATTGTTGTCAACTAACAAAACACTTAGAGTTGGGGTCAAGGTCCTTACAGCATTGCAGATTCCAAATCGCCCATCCTGACTGTCTAACTGGAGATAGAAGCCGCTGGCGTTCAGCGGTGGATCGTATGTCTGGGGGTACGATCTGGAAGTGGCATGAGCGCCCAGCCATGGGGCCGGCCAGTTTCGATAGGTCCAATAGGCATAGGTGCCAAACACCAGAAGACCGGCCAGCACCAATGCGGGAAACGCTATCGCCTGCGGCCACCGCTGCCAGATTCGCTCCACGGCGATGGCCGGAAAGACAAACAGGCACATCGCTGCCGCAAAGACAAACTTGTATTCGTTTTCGTAATACGGAATGAAGAATGCAGCATACAGCAGGTAACTTGCCGCTGCTCCCGCCAGCAACAACAACGTCGGCCGCCTCCGCTACCTCCAAAGTTGAGGAAGAGTCAGCGCCACGCCTGCCAGAAGCAATGAGGTGGGTGTGCCATGAACGCGCTTTGATGCTGAAGCGCGATGCTGTACTTGAGATGGAGG
>OBLU010004729.1_pt1 | contig 12235 bp, 8 predicted proteins | sample 1518681 | NCBI WGS metagenome assembly OBLU01 (sample SAMEA3539304, study PRJEB22396) | soil metagenome | biome: tundra; feature: field; material: soil | place: USA | collected 2010-05 | depth 0.15 m | reverse complement strand
CGAAGCGGAGCTCCCGAGACCGAAATGGCCCAGCGCAGAATCGACTTCTTGTCATCGATGTACAAGAACTCGTCGGACCCCGGGAATTCTCCGACAGCCTCTCGCCAAAGGAGGCGTCGGGCGGAGCGACCTGAGCGAGGGGATCTGGACGAGCTCGATAGCGCTCGGCAGCTGCCCGCCCGGAGAGACGGGGACGATTGCTTTCCGCAGAGCGAGCGCCCGGACCGGGAGTTGCCGCGGTTCGGCGAGACTTGAACGCCTGCGCTCGGGATGAGTCCGAGCTGCTCGAGTGGTGGTGAGCCAGACACAATCGGTCTCGGTCGGCGTACAGCGAATCGCCTTCAGCGCGAACGAGTGGCTCGATCGGTTCCTTATCAGGAGCGCGCGGCTGCAGACGGTTGAAGGTCATATCCAGGTTTCTGCGCTAGATGGGACTCCGCGCACCGCCCTGGCCTGCGGCAGCGGGTTAGATCGCGTCCCCTGAGGCTTCCACGCGGCTTCCTAGAGCATGATCTAGCAGAGAGATGAACGGGCGTCTGAGCTAGCGGCAGTTGACGCTGTTACCGCGCTTCCCAGAGGCGCCTTTCGGAGATACATGCTCTTGCGATCTGTCCCGTTCTAGGTGCTAGGCGCTCGGCGCGGGAACAAGGGCATCCACCGGGCGCCGCCGTAGACTCCCTCCTGCCAGAGTGCGGTAACGTCCAAGGGTGACCTTCCGAGCGTCTCGTGGACGACACGATGGGTCGCCTGGTCGCTACCACCGAGGCGGCAATAGCTGGTGCGGGTGCCGACCCTGCCGAGCACTTGCAGGCCGCCGTCGCCGCGCACGTCCGCGTCCGCATCGAGTTCCAGCGAGAGAGCTCCGTCGAGAACAGCGAGTTGCGGAGTGCCACGAGCACGGCTGGAGCGTGTCGACCGCAAGCGACACAACCAGCGGGCGATCTTCGATGCAGTTGTCCCGAGCGGCATCGAGGGCGGACCGTTATCGGTTCCGTTTCCTGCGGAGGCGCGCGCGGGCCCGTGACGATGTGCACCGCGGTGGCCACGTGATACCAGCGAGACGGCGCACTGGCGCCGACCGAGATCATCGACCGCTACCGCGCTCTTCATGGTCGGGCACACGAACCATCCCCAAGAGGAGGAGAGATGACTAACACACACCACGCGGGGGAAACGCCGTGAGCATCTACGACGAGCGCCCATGGCTGGCCCAGTACCCGCCCGGCCTGCCGCATGACATCGCCCGCGAGCACGAGAACATGCTCGACGCCTTCAAGGCGACCGTGCAACGCAGCCCGCAGGGCACCGCCTACCAGTATTTCGACCGCGCGATCACGTTCGAGGAGCTCGACAGCCTGACCGACGCGCTCGCGGTGGCGCTGCAGGCCAACGGCTTCGAGCCGGGCGACCGGCTCGCCGTGTACCTCCAAAACGTGCCGCAGTTCCCGATGGCGATGCTGGCGACGTGGAAGGCCGGCGGGGTCATGGTGGGGGTCAACCCCATGCTTAAGCACAAGGAGCTCACGACCCTCCTGGCCGACTCGGGCGCCAAGGTCCTCGTCACGCTCGAGTCCCTATGGGACGACGTGGCACGCGACGTCGTCCCGGTCGTCGACGTCGAGACGGTCCTCACCACCTCGGAGCTCGACTTCCTCGACGAGGTCCCGGCCCTTCTCGCGAGCTCCGAACGCAAGCGGGATCCGGAGACGCTCGACCTGGTCGAACTCACGGAGTCACATAGTGGCCAGACGCCCACCAAGTCGACGCTCGGCCCGGATGACGTCGCCTTCCTGACCTACACGTCGGGCACGACCGGGCCGCCCAAGGGCGCTATGAACAGCCACGGCAACGTGGTCTTTAACGCGCAGAGCTACCGCGACTGGGTCGGCCTGAGCGGCGAGGACGTCGTGCTGGGGGTGAGCCCACTCTTCCATATCACGGGCCTAGTCGCGCACGTGTCGGTGTCGTTGCTTACCGGCATGCCGCTCATCCTCAGCTACCGGTTCGACGCCGACACGACGCTCGACCTCATCGAGCGTCACGGAGCGACGTTCACCGTCGGGTCGATCACGATCTTCATCGCGCTGATGAACGCGCCGACGGCCGGCGATCGGGACCTGTCGAAGTTCCACAAGCTGGTCAGCGGTGGCGCGCCGATCGCCCCCCCCACGGTGGAGGCCTTCGAGAAAAAGTTCGGCGCGTACATCCACAACATCTACGGGCTCACGGAAACGACGTCGCCGTCGCACTGCGTGCCGATCGGCAAGCGGGCGCCGGTGGACGAGGGCTCGGGGGCGCTGTCGGTCGGCGTGCCCATCTTCAACACGGTCGTGCGCGTCGTCGACGACGGGCGCAACGAAGTTCCGCCAGGCGAGGTCGGCGAGATCGTTACGTCGGGCCCGCAGGTCGTGTCGGGTTACTGGAACCAGCCCGAGGAAACCCAGCATGCGATCCCCGACGGTCGGCTTCACACCGGGGACGTCGGAGTGATGGACGGCGACGGATGGTTCTACATAGTCGATCGCAAGAAGGACATGATCAACGCTTCGGGCTACAAGGTCTGGCCGCGCGAGGTCGAGGACGTCCTCTACGGCCACGAGGCCGTGAGAGAGGCGGCGGTCGTCGGAGTGCCCGATGAGTATCGGGGCGAGACGGTCAAGGCGTTCGTGAGCCTCAAGCCGGGCGTCGAGGTCGACGCGCACACGCTCGTCGCGTTCTGCAAGGAGCGCATGGCGGCGTACAAGTACCCGCGCCAGATCGAGTTCATCGACGAGCTACCGAAGACGGCCAGCGGCAAGATCCTGCGGCGCGAGTTGCGGCAGAAGGAGGTCGGTCGCACGGGAGGCTGACGTCGGACCACTCGAAGTGAGAAGCGCGGTCGACACCATCGGTATGGCATGTGAAATTGATCGCGAAGGCCAGGCGTCCGCCGCCCGAGCGAGATCCCGGGAACGGTGCTTTGCAGGCGACCTGCGCTAGGGCTTCAGCATGACCGAGCCCGACACGGACGCGAGAACGTGCCTGTCAGAGGGCGCCATCAACGACAGAGCGGAGAAGCAGTGTCATGACAGTAGAGACGAAGTCCGGTGCCTACGACGGCAACGGCAGCAACAGCCCGCAATGGTGGCCGTCGCGTTACGGAGCGGATGACCTGATTGGCGCCGCCAACGAACTCACGTCCGATCGGACACTGGAGGCGCTCAAGCTGCCGCAGGAGGGACGCAAGATCGAGCTGGCGCAGCTGCTTACCGAGGACGTGCCCGCCTTCCCGCCGCGCTTCTGGAAGCAGACGGTGCTGGCCCACGGGGCGCTCGATGCCACCAAGCTGGGGCCCGAGGGCAGCCAGATGACCTACTTCGAGGAGCAGGTCACTGGGACCTACCACATCGGCTGCCACGTTGACGGCCTCGGGCACGTCGGCATCGACGGCCATTTCTACAACGGCCACCACTACAAGGACTTCTACACCGCCAAGGGACTGACCAAGTACGGCACCGAGACGATGACGCCATGGATCTGCCGCGGCGTGCTGCTCAACATCGCCGATGTCATGGGCTCTGAGCAGCTGCCCGGCGGAACGGTGATCACGCCCGACCATCTCGAGCAGGCGTGCGAGCGGCAGGGCGTGGAGGTCCGGCCCGGAGACGTAGTGCTCCTGCACACCGGCTGGGGCGTCAAATGGGACCAGGACATCCACGAGTACGAGGAGGCTGAGCCCGGCGCCGGCTGGGACGCGGCGCACTGGCTGACCGACAAGCGCGTCTCACTCGTGGGCGCCGACAACTGGGCGTTCGAGGTCATCCCATTCGAGAAGCCACAGGGCATCTTCGCCATCCACCAGCACCTGCTCGCAGAGACCGGGACACACATCCTGGAGAACATCAAGACCGAGGAGCTCATGCAGACCGGGCGGTCGGAGTTCCTGTTCTGCCTGACTCCGCAGAAGACCAAGGGCTCGACGGGGGCCATCGCGGCGCCCGTGGCCGTCGTCTAGCTGCGCTGTTGACCCTGGCCAGCGGCGGCCCTTCTCCCGAGGGGGCTACCGCGGCCGGGGCCCCAGCGGCCAGCGCTTCTCAGCCCACCCTCCGACCTGAAAAGTAGCAAAACGCTCATTTCCAGGCCTTTCCAATGGGCGATCCAGGACTCGAACCTGGGACCTCTCCCTTATCAGAGAAGCGCGCTAACCGACTGAGCTACTCGCCCCTAGCCTGCAAGTGAGCACCTTTGCGCATCGATGTTCGCGCACACATGCCGTGATGGCGCTTTCGTGGCACAGTCGGAGCTTGTTCGCATCGGTGGGGATTGGTGGCGCCGCCCACGGAGGCGCAGACACTCGTCGACACCCTCGAGGACTCGCCTTTCGTCTGCCCGTTAGTGGCGCGGTGATGCCGGACCGGGCGCCCTCATTACCCCGCGCCTCTCACCGGGCACGCACTTTGGCGGCTACCGCATGGAGGAGATGGTCGGCCACGGCGGTACGGGACTGCTGCACTACGCGGTGTCGATCACGAGCACGCACGGCGGCGCGGACTAAGTCGGAGTCTTCGGATGCAGCGCTTTCCCGGAAAGCGATCGTCCTGATCTCGCTGGGCGTCCGCTACCCGAGCGCTCCGGAATTCGCCGAGGTCCCGTCGCTAAGGTCGCTCCGCTCGACGCCTCCTTTGGCGAGAGGCTGTCGGAGAATTCCGAGCGGTTGTACGAAAGTGACAACGGCGTTTTGGGGGGACCTCACAGGAGCGCGGCAGGCGGCCGAAGCGGAGCTCCCGAGACCGAAATGGCCCAGCGCAGAATCGACTTCTTGTCATTGATGTACAAGAAGTCGTCGGTCCCCGGGAATTCTCCGACAGCCTCTCGCCAGCGCGATCGCGCGACACGCCATGGCGGGCGGATGGAAGCGATCGTGCAGTCCGCGCAGCCGGACGCTCGAGATTGGGCGAACGCAGACACGACGACTACATCGATCGGGTTTGGGGGCCGATGCCAGTCCCTTCGCCGTGCTTCGGCCGATCGTCCTACCGTTGAACGCGACGCGGCCGACTAGGCCCGCGTCACGAAGTACGGTGGCTTGTTGTGTTTGAACGTCCGCCAACTAACGCTCTTCCGGATCCGCCGGCTGTGCGTCTGTGGGATCCGACGGAGCCGCGGGCGCTCTGGCGCCTCGGGCGCGATTGGGGTGGATATCCGGACCTGGAGTGGACGCCAGCGATCTTTCCGGATCGCGTCCAAGCCCTCACCGGGCACTTGAGTCTCCTGTTCTATGAGCAGCTGAGCAGCTTCGACACGGCCCGCTTCCTGATCCGAATAGAGACGCTGATGCGCGCTCGTCGCGAGCCATCTCACCCGTCCGTTTCGCTGGGGTTCGGGTACTTTGACGGCGCGTACCGGGTACCCGACGGCCGGGTGCGGTTGCCCGCAGACGGCGAGCCCTTCCGAGGCCGCCATTACGTCGCTGCGGTCGATAGCGACGACCAGGATGAGATTGCTTTCGTCAACACATGGGGGCAGAGGTGGGGAAACAATGGCTATGGCGCGATCAGTCGCGAGTACTTTGAGGCCCACGTTGATGCCGTGCTTACAAGGTGGTCGGCCGTCGCGGGCATGTCTCCTGACATGCTCGAATGCCTTGAGCGCGCTGAGACGCAGAAGCTTCCGCAACCTGACCAGTTCCCGCACTGCTGGCCAACACCGAACAGCAATTTCTGGACCGACGAAATCCTGTTCCGGGACGTGCGCCACCAGCTGGTGACGTGGAATGTCATGTCCATCGCTACTGGTCGCGTGGTCCATATCTACGAAGTTCGTAACCCACTCCGGATCATCGGTCGAGCCCATCTATTCTTCGGCGCAGACGACACGGCAACGCTGCGAGAGCTGTTCGTGTTTCCCAAGTTCCGACGTCGCGGTTATGGATCGCTGCTCGAGGAATCGCCACCGACCGTGCCGTTTCGTCATCGTTTCGACGTATCGAGATGTGGCTACACGAGGGCGACGCACGTGAGCGGGTACGTCCGGCAGCCGAGAGTTTCGCGACGTCGAGGGGCTACGCCTGGGCCGACGTCTCGATGACCCGGCCTAACGTAGTCGCGATCGCGACCAAGGAGCTGACATGACCGACGCCGAGAAGCTCATCCTGCTCGATCCCGCGAACCCGAACGATTTCGACGAGTCCGAACTCGCCGAGCTCGCAGAGATGTTGAGATCCGACGTTCCTGGCGTCGACGCAGTGCCCGCACTGCGAGAGGAAGAAGGCTACGGGGGGCCGCTAGGAGAGGTCGTCTACCTGTGGCTGCTCTGGGCTTCCTTTCTCAACACGATCGATCCTGTCTGGAAGACGATCGAGATCGCCGACGCAGCGGTAGGGTGGGCGCGAGCGCGGTGGCGCCGTGACCATGAGACGAACGGCGACCGCGCCCGATCGCGCACGATCGTGCTCTGCGATAAGCACGGTAGGGTGATCGAGAGTGTTCGGATCGACCTTCCGGATGGCGAGCCGATCACGGAGGAGAGCCCTGACCTGCCCGATGTTCCCCACGGGCGTCCGGCGGCCCCCGGCCGATAGCACAGGGGCCTTGCTGCCGACCATGGTGGCGGGTGTGAACGAAAGGAGCGTGCGATAGTCCGATGTCGTAGGCGCGGCGGCGATGGACGCCGCCAAACAATTCTCAGGGGGACGCTTGTCGTCGTATGGGAGACGCAATGCAGGCACCAGCTAGCGATGGCCACACGGCGGAGGCAAACCTTCGCCGACCGGCGTTGGTGTAAGCGCTGTGGCCGGCAGGTATACGTTCGCGTTCTTGATCCAGTACCAAGGCTTCTTGTCCCGCAAGCCAGCAATCTGGCAGCTCACGGTGACTTGTGTCCCCTGCGCATATACCGCGTTTCGTGTTCCTCGTCTCAGACATTGATTGCTAGCGCGATTCTGCGCATGCGCCGCCCTTCATCACGGACGATCATCGCTGATCATGCTTGCGGAATACAAGTGGGCGGCAGCCCACGCTTGCAGCGTGCGAGGCACCCGCCTGCAAGTCACGTTTGTGGACAAGAACGTGACCCCGGGGCCGATGTCGGTCGTCACCCGGCGCTACAGGACGTGCGCGACGTCGTCTTTGCCCGAGGCATCGGCAATGAACCGACGCAGATCGATCGCGTCCTTTTCATGCTGGCCTCGTGTTCGGATGAGAGCGGCCAGCATGGGATGCCCCGAACGTCTACCCGATAAGGGGCAAGAATCCTGCCGAACTCCTTCACGAGCCGGCTTGCGCGGCGACACGCATCCGTCGCTTTGGGTTTCACAAACTCGTGCACGTAGAAGTCCAGGTCACTCCGATCGTGGTCATCGCCGCGAGCCACGGAACCACACAAAGCAACCTGCAGCGCGCCGAGATGCTCTGCCACTTGGAGGAGCTCCTTGGCGTGTGCGAAAACTGCCTGGGTGCGAGGAGACACGTTGCTTGGCTGCTTCATGTTCCGCCGTCCGCACTTTGCGACATCGATCCTCGAAGCTCTGCCTGTCCTCGAAGCGTGAGGCTATACAGCCCGCGTGGAAAGCAAGCCATACCGTCGTCGGTCGCCTGCCGGAGCGTTGCCTCCGAGAATCCCGCCGCCAGCAGCCGCTCGCGGGTGCGGGGACCTATCGCCAGCCACGCGAGCAGATCCTTCTCCTCCAAGCCCGCGGGCTTGTCCGCCAGCACCGGCGGACTCCAGGGCCGCGAAGCGACCAGCTCGCGGTGTGCCACCTGCTCCCGGGCAGCGATCTGTCGCTTACGGCGACGCCCGGACACGGCACGCCCCGCAACCACCACCGCCGCGATCGCGGCGGTGATTAGTATGACTGCGATCACGGCCGCCACGGCGATCAGCAGCGCCCCGATCACCAGCAGCGCGCCAGCGACCGACAGCCACTGGCCGACCATGTGCCCGCCGACCCCGGTGCTGTAGCCGCGCACACGGCCGCGGCGGTCGTAGTGGACTCTCATCAGTCCCGCACCCGGCACCCGCCGTAGAAGCGATCATGCTCCTGAGGTCCGACCGGCTCGAACCCGGAGCACCGCCCGCCCTCGACGATGTTGTAGATGCGTGCAACAGTGGTGAGGGCGAGAACGGTCATCCTAATCCGGCCACACATGTTCGTCGCAACAACCGTGCCATCCATCCAGAATACGGTTGCGGCACTTGGTAAAACCCGGCGAGCGCTCCCGGCCGCTGCCCTTCGACCACGGCGTCTCAGAATGGGCGGTATACGGCGCGTCTCGCGAGGCCTACACGACCTTGCGATCTGTGACGCTCGTTGGCGCGGTTGCGACAAGCTATTCAGCGTAGTCACCCGAGCTGCGGACAGGCGAAATCGGGGCCAGGCCGCAGTCGTATGTGCACCAGTCCTTGTCGCGTCGTGTCTGCCACGCGGTTACTTCCCCGCCTGGCCGCGGAGCTTGGTCGCCGCGAGCGGATCGTCGCCATAGGGATGGCGCGGCCCGCACGGGCTAGGGCGCAAAAGGGATCGTGCCGTGCCGGCGGACGCGTGGGCCCGGCTGAGCGATGTGGTCGCGGCCGAGCGAGGCGCCCGTGCCTACGCATCCGTTAGGCACCGGTGGCGCGTCGACCGCTTCTCCATTTCGTCGCTGCGAGAGCGGCGTCTTATTGGCAGCCGGCGGGTGCCAACAACGCCGGGCGAGTCTGCGGCGAAGAGCCGCACGAGGGCTGGGCCGACGAAAGCTCCCCGACGGAAAGCTGACTGGGCCCAGCGCGACGCGGCGGCGATCCCGATCCGGTGGCGTGCCAGGCCGTCTGCAGCTGCGGTTGGCACTCCGAGCGCCAGTATCCAGTCCCGCTCTGGCCGGCCGAGTTCCGGCGCGATGAGCGCGGCCTGCCGCACGGCCCGGAATACGACGCCTGGATCGCCACACGCGAGTCCGGTGAAGACACGTGCTGGGAGGACTGGAACGCACAGCACTACGAGCCCTTGTCGGGGTAGGAGCACACCCAGAGCTGATCCTCGGTCGGGGCGACGGCGACCTTCGCCGCTTCCTCGACGGACGACCCGCTGCACGTGGGCAGCACCCTTGAACTGCACCTCGACGACGGTCACTGGGCTCCGCATCCGCTACGAACGGAGCTGGCAACCCAATGTGCCGCCGACCGGCACGTAGCTCTCGGCGTCCCTAGGGATCCGATGATGTCGTGGAGCCGGCCGCGATCTCGTTCGAGCTGCCGTCGCGGGCGATCCTGCGGTGGCCGTGGCCCGAGGGCTCGCGTTGAAACTCGCTCACGTCCGTTCCCGCACGACGCGCGTGTAGCGGATCACGATCCGCTCGTTACGCGCGCGTCGGTTTGACGTGCTGCCCCGCTCGGCGAGACGAGCGCGGCCGTACCCGTGGAGCTGCAGATGAAGCCCACCCGGAACCCGTCTGCCGATCAGAACGGCCGCGACTGCGTGCGCCTGCTTGCGGCTCAGGGCTCGGTTGTAGCCGTCCGCGGACTGGCCCGCCGGGGGCTTGGCGTCCGAGTACCCGTCGACGACGACCTGGGCGGCGGCGGCGATCGCCGGGGCGAGTCGCTTCAGGCGTCGCTTGCCGGCCGCCGTCAGCGCCGCGGTGTCGCCTCTGAACAGCGTCGAAGCGGGCAGCGTGACGGTCACCGTCTGCATGTGCTCGTGCGTGTCGAGCTTGGCGCTGCTCACGCCCGATTGCCCGCGGTCATCGGCGACGGTGAGCGTCACGGTGTACTGAGCGGCGCGCGGGAACGTGTAGCTGAACCTCGCGCGGCGGCCGATCACCTTGCCCTTCAGCGTCCACGTGTAGCTCTTCAGCGCTCGGCCCGGCGCAGCCTTCGAGGCCGAGCCGTCGAGAATGAACCTGCGCAGCGTGCGATCGTGCGTGAGGTGGATGACTGCCGTCGGGCCGGCACTGACGCTCGCGAGGACGGTGTGATCGCTCTCGTAGGTCAGCCCACCGCGGTCGTTGACGGCCACGAGCCGGTAGTGGTAGAGCACACCGCTCTTGAGTCCGCTCACTTGTGCGGCGACCGCGACCGGAGCCGCCGCAACGTTGTTGACCTGCGTTGCGGTCGTTTGACCGTAGCTCGTTGTGGTGCCGTACTGGTAGTAGGAAGCCACCGGGACGCTCGTCGGGATTCCCTCACCGAGCGGCTCGCTGACCGTGCCGCGCAGCGTGATGCTGGCGCTGGCAGCGGTGCCGCCGACCGCGCGCCGAGCGGTGCCTGGGAGTGCTCGCGGCGCGTCGGCTGCGAGCGTTTGCGGGTCGGTGCTGACGACTGGCGGCGGGGCAGAGCCGACGATCGTCACCGAGTGGCCGAGCGGCATCCCGTTCGCGTCCTCCGCGCCGACGCCGCCGCCGGACATAAACAGTGCAGGGATGCCGTCGCTGTTGAGGTTGCCGGCAAGGCCCATGCTGTCGACGCCGCCGAAGCATTCGTACACGGTGCCCGCGCCGACGGGAAGGTTGGCGAGGTCGATCACTGTGCCGGCGCTCGGCGTGTGGATCAGGAAGGCCCCGCGCGGGTTGACCGTGCTCCCGTTGGCGATCAGGAGGTCGTTGATCCCATCCTGGTTCTGATCGCCCGCGTTGAAGACCGCGGCGCCGACGAACGCTCCGTTGACCGCCCCGTCCACCTCGTAGCCCTGCTTAGCGGCGACGACCGTGTCGACGGCGACGCTGCCCGACATTGGGCTGTATACGACCCAGACGGCGCCGTTGCTGTTGCGTCCGTCCTTCGACACGCCCCCGGCGCCGACGGCGAAGTCATCGCGCCCATCGCCGTTGAGGTCCCCCATGTTCGTGACCGCGGAGATGCCCGCAGGGAGGAGCGAGGGGGACAGCGTGAAGCGGAACTGATCGCCGCCGGGGGAGGCGACGTCGACGACGCCGCCGGGGCCGGGGTTGTCGACAATCGCGACGCGATCCGAGGCTCCCTGTGAGGACCCAGTGCCCGTTACGGCGACATCGTGGAGTCCGTCCCCGTTCTGATCGCCCGCGTCGATCGCGGCCGTCGCGCCGAGCATATTCGCGACCATGTTCGATCCGCTCTCGATTTCGAAGCCGTTCGCGGCGAGACCGTGGGAGAGATCGAGCACGCTCCCGGCCGCCTGCGCGTAGATGGCGTACACCACGCCGCCGCCGGTCCCGGGCATGTTTGGGTCGCTGTTGGTCGTGTGATCGGTCGGATTGCTGATCAGCAGGGCCGAGCGCCCGTCGGCGTTGGCATCAGTGAGCAGCGCGACCTTGGTGCCGAAAGCATCCGTCGAATAGCTCGGGGTGCCCGGCCCGTCGATCCGGAAACCCTGGTTGCCCAGGTTCGTGAGATCGACGGGAGTATCGGTGGACTTGCTGTAGACGACGAATACGCTCCCCGAGTTGGCGATGCCGTTATTCGAGGCGGTCGGCATGCTGAGCGCGAGGTCCGGGAGCCCGTCGGCGTTGAGGTCGCCGACGTTCGCGATCGTCGCGGCGGGCTGCGTCCCGATCTTGTAGCCGTCCGAGCCAAGCCGCGTGACGTCGATCATCCCGCCCCTGTGGATCGCCGAGCCGAATACCACGTACACCCCCGACGCGGTCGGGTCGGTGCTGGACACGTCCACGGCCAGGCTGTCAAAGCCCGAGCCGTCGACATTGCCGAGATCGACCGACCGGACGATCCACGCCGAGTCGTTGATCGTGTGCCCGGGCATGGGCACGTAGATCTGCACGTTCGTCGGCGCGAAGATCGAGAGTGTCAGCGGCGGGTCGGCGGCTGCCGGCGCCACGAACACGAGGGTCGCGGCGAGCGCGAGCGCGGCCGCGAGCGTGCGGCCCAACAGCGGGATGCCAGTCAGCGGTCCTGTGAGGATGGTGCGTCGCGGTCGACGCGAGCGGGGAAGAGTGGGGGTGGTCATCGGCCCTCCTGGCCGTGCGTGTGTTGGCCTACTCCCTCACACTGTTATCGGCGCGAACGGGACAGCCTCGACGGTACCGACCACGGAGCAGGTGCCGGACAGCTACTGAGCACAACCGCGATGGATAGCGCTCGAGGAGGCGGCGCGACCCGATTGCAGAGTGGCAAGGAATCGACCGCGCGCTTTAGAGACTTGCACCCATCCCTTCGCCGACCGAATCATGCGGTTGTGTCGATCGCCGGCGTGATCGCTTTCTCCATCTGCCACCGCGCCTCGGACGATCGCGTTGGCGAGAGGCTGTCGGAAAATCGGGGTCGTCCGCCAGGTTTAAGAGACTCCTGGGATGGC
>OBLU010004726.1_pt1 | contig 12236 bp, 13 predicted proteins | sample 1518681 | NCBI WGS metagenome assembly OBLU01 (sample SAMEA3539304, study PRJEB22396) | soil metagenome | biome: tundra; feature: field; material: soil | place: USA | collected 2010-05 | depth 0.15 m | reverse complement strand
TTGGCGACAAGGCCGCGCTCAAATTCCGGGCTGCTCGCGTAGCAGCTTTGGTGAAATGCTGAATCGTCCTTCGCTGTGCGGGTGGAACTCATGTGGTTTCCTTTTTGTTCAAAAATTCAAACACGCGGCGCGCATCATCCGGCTGCGCGGTTTCCGCCAAGGCAATGCCGGTGCCTTGCGCGATGCGCTGCACCTGGCTGCGTTGACGCTGCCGGCGTGTGGCCTTTTCGGCCAGTTCACTTTTCTGCGCGGTGATTTCAGCGCCCAATTCCTCCGCTTGCGCGGCGGCGAGCAGTTGGCGCTGGGGCAGTGGAAATTTTGCCTTGATGACATTGAAGCGGGTTTTCATGTGCGACGCCTGGCCTTCGATCCGGGCCAGTTCGCGGCCCAGCGTGCCGGATTCCGGCGCAATCAAACTTTCCAGCGCGTTCGGATTTTCGGAACGGGCAACGCAAATCGGATTTGTCCGGTCGGGATTAGTGACAACAATCGTTTCGGGATTCTCTGGGTCAAACCATGCCAGCACTTCACGGCCAACCAAGTGCGCGATTTCCTGCCCTCGGTAATTGAATTTAGTTTTGCCCACTTGGATCGTGACGCCGTTCAGCGTGACACGGGCCACGCGTTTATCGTGCGCGAGCAAATAGCGGAGGCCGGCGCTGAATTGCATGGGCGGATTGTCTTTGCTCATGTGTGCCTCAAAAGCCGCGTCGGGTGACAAGCCGGCCAGCATGTGGCCTTGCTGCGGTTCCGCGTTGTATTGGTTCACCAGCTCACCAATGCGTCGGTTCCACTGGTCCAAGGAATAAAAGTATTTTGATGGATGCACCTTGCGCGCGGCGACTTCGGCCATTTGTTTGCGCAGGGATTCCGGCGCGTCGCGGCACTCATCCCGGCCGCAATAGCCCGGCTCGGCTTCGGCGATGTCTTGAAACATGCCGCCGATCCGCTCCACCGTCTTGGTGCGCGGGCGGATGGCGTGTTTGAACTGGGTGCCAAACTCCCGCAAGCCCTGGCTTATTTCGGTAAATCCAAATGGCTCCGTTTTCCCCTTGAGCAGCGTTGCGCTTTTCCAAATGCCGCGCTCAAAATATAAAATTTCCGGCACGCCGAATTCGCCAAAGACGTGCGTGCAAAGACTGCGGATCGTAAGCGAGCTGTAACTTTTGCGCGGCTCCAAGGCCCAGCCCAAAATGCGCGACGTGCGAAAATCAATGAAGAGAATCACCTGGCCGCGCGTCAGATCAAACCACCCGTTGCCGTCCGGCACATAGAAATAAGTGTTGAGCGTAAAGTCATCGCCGGAGATGCACTGCAAAGCGGCAATGCCGTCAAAGCTGCGCGTGACATGGCCACGAATAGAATCAAACGCGCGCGGGCCACGGTGCAGCACCGTGCCGATTTCCACTTCTGACGCGATGGAATCCATCACGCTGGCCGGCACATGGGATTTTTTCCGCGCGCGGCCGGCATAGCGTTCCACCACTGCCGGGGAGAATCCTTTGCGGAGCAAATCGCGCCACGCCGGGGCGATGTCGCCGCGATAATAAAAAACGGCGCGGTGAATCAGCGCGTCGCGGTCATCTTCCGGCAGTTCAAACTGCGCGCCATTTTCGGCGCGGCCGTCGCACAGCGCCTTCGCGTCGCCATTGGAATCTTCCCACGTTTCCAGTTTGCGCTTCCAGGCAATCCACAACGCACCACGCAACGCAGCCAGGAAAGGAGCGCGGGCGCAAAGAAACTGCCGCACCCGGCGCGCGGCGGATTTTTCCGGCTCGCTGGCATTCACCAGGGATTGGAATTTTTCGAGCGCCAGCGTCCAGACGCCGGCACACTCGGTTTTGTTTGGCGCGTGTGGATTCGAGCAGCCGGCGATGAAACTTTCCAACTCGGCAAAATCAGCGGCCAGCGCTGCCGACACCACGGCGGCCGGCGCGTCTTTGCGCTTCAGCCGATCCGGCAAATAAATTTCCAGGCGGTTCCATGCTTCCGCGCCGTAGTCGCGGCAGTTTGTGCGAGTGTATAATTCATCCCAATATCGCAACGTAATCCGATTCCCGAAAACCCGTTGGTAATTGTCAACCCCGCGTTGCTTCCACTCATTAGCGGATAAACTTGGCTCGTGTTGCTGAACTAAAAACGGCTTCAGCGCGTCGCGGAGTTTCATCGCGGTCTGAATGTCGCTGTCTGAGATTTTATCCAGGGGAATGGCCGGCTGCCACGCGACGCGCGGCATGGAAAGCAGCGCCTCAATCGTGCGGCAGCGTTGCCGCTTGGCTTCTTCGGCCAGGCGTTCCCGCAACCGCATCGGCAGTTGTTCCACTTTCCAAACCGCCGTCTCATTGCCCGCCACAATCCGCTTGCCGGCCGGCGTGACATTGCGGAGCTTCTCGCGCACGGTTGGCGGCTGGATGCCCAGCGCGGCGGCAACCTGCGCGACCGTGAACGCCGGCACCGCCGCCGCGTTGCCGGCGCGGCTGCTGTCGCTTGTGATGCTGGCGGCGGTTTGCACGGCGGATTATTTGTGTTGCTCGCCGGATTTCTTTGCGGCTGCCGCCTCAAGTGCGGCGCTCAAAGCTTCAAGCACTGAAAGCATCTGCGCGGCATCAGTCAGTTTTTTAATAGTCATTGCCTTTTGTTCCAGATCGGCGGCCAGTAAATCCTTTCCTGGCAGCAATAGATTGCGGAAAATCAATTCGTCTTTGGCGAAGCGATACAACTGCGCACCACTGAACACTCTGAATGGTTTCAGCGCGGCGGCAACTACCCTGGCCGCCTCAACCGCGTCGCGAACATTGAAAACAAACTGGCTGTGGTTCAGCGGGCCGGCGTAGGCGGCTGGAGTTATCAACTGCCCGGCCTGCTCAAGCTTTTCGTCCAGCAACCGGGCGAGCAGTTGCGCGCCGATGAAATTGTTGTGTGGCGAAAACTTGTCGGCTCCGCCCGCCCCTGAAACGTCCAGGACTAAAAACATTTGCTCGCCGGCACTAGATTGGTTGGCATTCATGGTATTGTGCTTAATGGGTTGTTTCGATTTGGCTCATACGCTGGCGGATGGCGTCGAGCTGCCGCTGATGGCTCAAAAACTTGTCGTGGACATCCTGAAATCCGGCGACGGTTGTGGCCGTGAAATGTTCGACTGCCGCCGTAGTCTGCGATGACGCGCCAGCTACCAAGTTGGCTGATGCCTGATGCAGCGATGCGACGTGCGCGTCCGTTGCCGCCTGCGCCTGCGCCGCCAGCCGGTCGGCACCAGCTTCGCCGCGCAAGCCGGCGGCGTTGCCGGATTCCGTGCCGGCCTCTTCCATTAATTTCTTTTTGGCCTCGGCATTGGTGGATTCCGTGGCCCTATATCTTGCGGCCAAATTAATTGCCGCCTGCGCCTGTGCCTTGCGCTGCTCTTCAATTTTTCGGGCGTCTTCCATTGAGGTCAGCCCGTAGCGGCCGTAAAGCGCGCCCTCTTCATAACCTCGCTATATTTTGCCGTAGCTCCCTTCGTATTCCGGCACGTCTCCGCCATGCGCGACTTTGATCCGCCGGTCAATCATCGCGATGCGTTGGTCAATTATTTTTTTTGCCGCTTCAGCCTTGGCCGCATTTTCATCCAGCGTCTTTTGGTTTGCCTCCGCCACTTCCTTGGGAGCGGCCTTGATGCCGGCGGCGGCCTGCGTTTTATCGCGCGCATCCAGTTCAAGATTGGCCGCCTCTCGAATCTTGTTGGCGATTTGCTGCTGGCGGCTGGCGGCATCGGCCTTGGTGCCAGCCTCGCCAAAGATATTGCCGATGTTCGCTTTCGCGGCGGCGTAGGCTTCTGGCGACATCTCGCCTTTGTGCAGCTCCAGATCGGCCAGGGCTTTTTCTTTTTCAGCGGCCAGCACTTCATGGATCAGCTTGAGTTCCGCCGCGAGGTGTTTTTCTTCCCGGCCCGCGTCCGCTTCCGGGGAACTGGCGGCGGCAATCACTTTGGCGCGGGCATCGGCGTATTGCTGCCACGCGGCGGCGGCGGCGGAAATGTGGGCTGGTGCGGATTCGGGAATGCCAATTTCAATCGGGCCTTTTATGGATTCCTGAACCGTCTCCCATGTGTGCTTGAGGAATTCGATGGCCTTGCCGGCCGCAAAGGCGGCCGCAGCGAGTCCACCTAATGCCAAGCCGCCCAGCCGTGTTACACCAATGGCCCGGCCGATTTCGTTGCCGACCTCCCTGATTTCCCGGCGATGTGATCCCAGCTTCTCGGTGGCTTCGACCGTCTTTTTTCCAAAGTCCTCTACCGATTCACCGGCCGCCTTCACCGCCGGCGTCACGGTTTCGTCACCAGTGATATTGACCTTGATTTCAGATTCGTTGCCCATATAAATTCGGTTATTGGTTAAAAACAGCCTTTCCGGGGTGGTCTTGAAAAAGGGGTGCGCGCGAAATTCTGGCCGGTGCAGCATCTTGCAGCCATGCTGGCTGCGTCGGAACGCGTTTTGCGCACTCCCCGCTCAAAAGTGCGCGGCCAGCGCCTTGTGGCGAATTCCGGCGAAATCATTTTGGGGGTGGTTTTCATGTTCAAGCCATCCTCCGCCTTTCCAATAACTTCACCAGGCTGGCGCGGGTATATCGCGGCGAAGCGTTCGGACCTTGCGCCGGCAGCTTTTCTGGCACGCGTTTGATTTCCCCGGCAGCCTGCAAATCGCGGATGGAATCTTCGCCGATATGGAACAAACGCTGAATTTCCACGGCGCGCAGATTTTCCCGCCTTTGCGGAAGAACCAGATTCACCACTTCCGGCAATTTCAAATTCCGGGTGGCACCGATGGACGGAACCTGGCCGGTGGCGCGTTCGACAACACAGAGCGCCAGAATGCGGATCTCTTTGCGCGCCGTCCCGTGCCCAAGATTCCACGCCCAAGGCAACTCCCCGGATTCAATCAGCGCGTTTAACCGGGGGCGCTTTATGTCCAGACATTCTTCAGCCACGGCGAAGTGCATCAATGGCCGCCGCAACAAATTGAAGCGGATCGTTGCCAGCAGCGTTGTCGGCGTGACGTTCAAGCCATCCTCCTTTGCGCGAGAAAAGTTTCCACGCTCGCACGGTGAAAGACCGTGTAGCTGTTGGGGCCGTCTGCGGCTTGGGGCTTGCGAGCGACGCGAAAGTATTTCTTCAGGCGGTGGACATGCTGTGAATCGCACGAAAAAAGACCCTTCAATTCGGTGCTGCGGATGTCGCGGCACGGCAATACCAGGTTAATCACTTCCGGCAGCTTCAAATCACGCGTGGCGCCGATGTCCGGCAGCGGACCTAATTTATGTTCCAACACTGAAATTGCCAGAATGCGGGGTGCGCTGCGCGTGCCCAGGCCGATATCAAAGGCAAAGGAAAAGTCCCCAGACTGTATTTTGGCCATCACCTGATCGTAGTCCAAGTCCAGAAAATCCATCACCGAAATTGGTTTCCATAAGGGACGGCGGCGAGCGTTCAGCCTTATCACCTGCAGCAGCGCGGCGGGACTGATTGGCTTTGGAACCACGGCAATGTGGGCTTGCGGATTCAATCAGATTCCTTTCTTACAAGTTTTAATTTCGGTAGCAGCGCCAGGTTCTGAACTTCTTCCGTTTCGGGATATACCACGGAACTCCACCAGGAGTTCCGTTTTTTGGAGCTTTTTGCCAATCCGGCGCGCAGTGCTGTGGTTCAAGCCATTCATTTGCTTATGGGTTGGAATTTCGGCGGCAGCGTCAGCCGCGCCGTCGCCGTGCCGCGCGCCGGCAGTTTCACAAACAACCGCCGCGCATCCGCCGACATGAATACTCGCGCCTGCACCGGATTGATCCGGGCGAAGTTCGCCAGCAATGCCGGCGCTCTGCCGTGGCGCTGCACATGCCGGGCCACAATGGGCGGGCAGGCGGCGCTGTGCCGGGCGAAGTGCCGCCAGGCGGCGCGCGGGCTGCAATGCTCCAAAATCAGCAGTTCAAGCTCGCGCCGGGCGCGGGCGGAAAGGCGAATCCGCGCAAACGGCGAACACCGGCCGGCCTTGAAATTTCTCGGCTTTAATCCCGCCAGCCCGCGCGCCGTGAATTTTTTCTGCCAGCGCCACAGCGTCGGGGCCGAGGAGCCGACGATGCGCGCCGCTTTCGTCGCGCTGTGGTGTTTTCTCAGGCGGTTGAAGCGCCGCAACGTCTCATGCCGGCGCGCGGCAACGGTCTTGGAATGCTTCGGGGGAAATGGAAACAGCGCGTCGGGGGGATCAACCCGACGCGCTGAGTGGACAGCGAACACTGAAAGGCCCGCTTGCGATTCATCACCGCGCAAGGTTGGTTTCGCTGTAAAATTGTTTTTTTGCGATCCCATGTTTGGCTCAGGTGTAGCCTGGCGAAAAGTCACCGGACCCACATAGAAGCCGCAGGATAATGGCGCAACATTCGCCTGCATCGCCCCGCGACAGGTTAGACGCTCCATCGCGGAGGCAATTGCTTATATGTGGGCCGGCTAAAGTCATGTCAATGCCTTTGAAGCTATTGAGACGTGACCACCAAGCCGCCACGCGTGTCACCGGGAGCCGCGCCCAGGATTGCGCACGGCAGCCAGGCAGAGTAGCCGCGCTTGTGATCCGACCATTGCACGAGCAGCATCGCCACGCCCGTCTCCGGGTGGACAATCTGCGTGACCATGCCGTTGCCCGCGCCGGGCTGAATGGTGTTCAAGTTGGCAGGCAGCCGGCTTTTGGCGATCAGGCCGTTCTTTTGCAGTGCAATGCCGACACGATTGTTTGTGCCGGGGAAATTCGGGGCTTTGATTGGCGCAAACCCGGCCAGGTTTGGCAGCACGCCCTGCGTGACAATCTCCGGCGCTTGCTGGCCGGCAAAAAACGTGACAATCGAAGGATCTGTCGTGGCCTTGTTGTAGTAATTCGCATTGAGCAGCAAGGTCCGGTTTTCGTCGGGAACCTCGTTATTGTCAAACGCCGTGCCAATCTCGGAAATTTTGCTGCGCGCAAAATCAATCAGCGCCACCGGAAACGTGGGATAGGCCACCGGCACCTTGACGATGCTTTGCGCATCCGCCGCCGAGACGGCCGCGTAGGCGTTGAAGTTCGCCGCCACGCAAACCGCATAGATTTTGGCGAGAAAATACTTCGCGTTGGCATACGCGGCGGCCGGGGCGGCTTCGGTGAACAACTTTCGTTGCGTGCTGCTCAACGTGGCCAGCGAAAACGGAATGGGGACACCGATCAATTCATCCAGCGTGATGTTTACATCCGTCGTTTGCGCTGCGCTGGCGGGATTCCAGCCTTTGGGATAGCCGTCCGTGTCCAGAGTTTTATCGTAGGAGACCACCGAAGGAACGAGCACTTTCCGCGAACTGACGGTCTGGCCCAAGTCGCTGGGTTCATCACTGAAATCCGTCATGATCCTGCCCTTGCTGATGAGCGGCAGATGATACATGAAAATGTCCAGATAGAGTTGCGAAACCAGCGTGCCCGCCAGCGTGCCCAGGCTGTCGGCATCCGTCGCCGCGTCCAGCGGGCACAACAAATAATCAGCATTGATCGTGAGGAGACCTTCGGCGCTGAGGGTCTTTGAGCGAATCTCGTTGCGATAAATAATGCCGGCCTCGGCGGCAATGACGCTGCGTGCATCGCAACTCGCGGCGTCAAGCGCCTGGATCGGCCGCTGTTTTTTGCAGCACGCGGCCAGTGACCGCAGATTTTCCAGCGGGCCGGCGGCAACGTCGCCGTAATTGAAATAAGTGCTGCGGGAGGGTCTGGGGCCGGAGGCGGTTAATGCTGTCATATTTATTTTGGTGTTTTTTTTGTGTTGTTGGTGGTGGATTGGCTGCTTTGCAGCGCGCGATATTTGGCGAGCAGCGAGCTGGGACGTTCGCCCAAAATCACGCGGCGGAGATGGCTGTAAGTGCATTGCAGCGCCGCTGCCGCCTCGGTTAATCCGGGGCGGGTTGTGTATTTTCGGCGCTGTCGTTTGGCTGCCATTTGAACCATCAAACCACGCTTTATTGGTTTTGTCAAAACAAATCGTTCAAACCTTTTTATCTTGGTAACATTCCGGCCATGCCAAAACCGAACCAAACCGTGACGGCGCGGGAAATGGAAATTTGCGACCGCGTGCGCCACCTTCGGAAAAATGTTGTCAAGTGGTCGCAGCCGACAATGGCCGAAGCTATCGGCGTGTCGCTGCATCAGTTGGCAGGAATTGAATATCGGCGTGTGCCACTCAATTTTGGTATCGCCATTTCTCTGTGCAACAAGTGCAACGTCAACCAACGATGGCTGGCGCTCGGAGAATTCCCGATACAACCAAGGCTCGATGTCTTGATGCACCGCTACGCGAATTACCCAGCAACCATGCCATTTAGTCAAGTGTTTGACGATATTTTGGAGGAAAGCGCTAGGCATGAAAAAAACCGTATCATTCAGGATGTCGGTGAGGAAAATTATCGGCTTGGAAACTTCACCTCGTCAGATTCCCGGCAAGCCCATGTTTTGACACAGGCGGGCGCAGACAATCTGTCGCCGGACAAATCCTTACTTAGACAGCGTGCCTTGCTATCAGACGTTCTGGCACTTCACAACACAGGCAGTCCGCCAGAGGCGTTGCGGAAAAAGCTGGAAAAGAAACTTGATCCCTTGCTGGCGGTTTATCTGCGCGATCCGAAAAAGGCCGAATGGCATTTGCCCGTAACCGCGAGCACGGGCTTGAAAAAAGAATTTGACGCGCTTTCCATACTTGGTAACATATCGGACGTGAAAGCGAAATTGCCGCGTTTAATCAAACGCCTGAACGAAGCCACGAAAGAGCGCGGGACAAAAACCGCGCTGGCGAAATTCATTGGCGTTCCACTGCCGAAAATTTCGCAATGGCTGGCCGGCGAACATGAGCCAGGCGGCGAAACCACGCTTCGGTTGCTTCAATGGGTCGAGCAGCAAGAGCGTCAAAAATAAAAAAGCCTTGGCCGTGCATCAACACAACCAAGGCGGAAGACCCGACCATGAAAATCAGTTATGAAAAACACAATCAAAGGCCGCAGCAAAACTAACACCGCGCGCGCTCCCCGGCAAGCGCATCCGCAAATCGAACGCACCGTCACCGTGGTATTCTTCCGCGCGAATGTCACATTCGATTGTGATGACGAGGCAGTCTTCGCCCGTGTGGATTTCCCGGAATCCCTTTTCAAGCGCATTGAGCGCGCCCGCAAAAAATTAAAGCTTGGCTTGAAGGAATTCTTCGAGAATGCCATCCGCTACAAACTCCTGCGCGATGGCATCCGCCCGGCCCTGGCTGTCGCCAAAGGAGGTGCGCGATGAACGCTAGACAACGAAAGAAAGACTCGCCGGAAATGCAGGCCGTGCAACTGCGCCACGCAATTGCCGCATACGAACAAGAACGGGAGTTCTTGGAAGATTATGGAGAGATGGACATCGCCTCGCTGCATCAGGCGGCGAACGAAATGTCCATACTCGCCACCAAGCTGCAGGCGCTGGCGTGGCAACGGCAGGACGAATTGATCACAGCCAATTAACGCCAAGCGCATGAACCACGACCAAAGGAATGAAGATGAAATTCTCCACACTTGAACGCAAGGCCCGCTCCGTGATTAAAACCCGTCCTGAGTTTCGCCAATTGGAAAAGAGGAAAACCCGCGTCGCCAAAGGTTTGGCCTCTGGAAAGTTATTGCAGCCGCAAGCAACGGCATTGCGCAAGCTGATTTGCCTACGGCGGCGGCGGCTTGTGAACCGGGAACTTTACAGTTTGTTGTGCGCGGACGCGGTAGTCTGACGGCCATAACATTCCACCGCACGCGCCGGACAAAGTTGTCCGGCGTTTTTTATTGAACAGCCAGCGCGGCGCGGCGTCCAATCTCCGTCTGACTTACCGGGAATTTTTCGGCGGCGGCGACGGCAAACCGCCTGAAAATTTTTCATTATCAACGGGGCGGCGTCGCCGTTCGTCCCGACAATTTCCCGCGCCGGCCCGTCGTGAAACTGTTGACGGGCCGGCCTTTCGTTTTTATAGTCGCCGCATGAAGGCACTGCTTTCAATCGTCGGGATGCTGCTCGCAACGGCGGCCGTTGGCGCTGGGCTGACGAGCGTGGAACTCAACGGCAATGCTTACAGCAACATCAGCAAGGTCTATCTCGGCTCCGGCGGCAAGGTCATCGTCGTTTATCCCGGCGGCGGCACGTCGGCGAATGTGGACAAAGTGCCGGCGGATTTTCTCGCGTCGTGGAACATCGGCCAGGATGCACTGGCCGGGGCCAAGGCCGCTGCCGCCGCCACGGCGGAAAATAACTTGGAGCGGGCGATCCGCACCGGCTGCTTTCGCGAGGTGGACGGCGTGGTGTATGACATCCGCAAGCCGCAGTCCGGCTGGGTGACGTTTTCCGGCGTCAGGGTGCTGCAAATCACCGATGATGGCGCAATCGTGGACGCCACGCCTGATTCGTCTTCCGTCGCTGGCATCTACGTCAAAAATTTATCGTCGCGCGTGGGCGACCGGGATTTCATCACCTTCAGCGCGCGGCAAACCGGCTCGCACAGCTACATTAACAAGCTTGGTGATGGTCGCACGATCCGCGCTTACGATCTTGGCCGCGTGTGCGATCGTGATGAAATTCCAGAGCTGGTTTTGTCCGGCAAAAAGGCGTTTGCCATGCTCGCGGATTCCGGCACGCCGAAAACGGATGTCATCGCCACCCTGCCGGACAGCGAGAACCTAAACGCGTCCGGCAGTGGCTTTTTTATTTCCGAAGACGGCTATCTGGTGACGAATCATCACGTCGTCAAAAACGCGCGCCGCGTGAAAGTGAAAACCGGCGCGGGCGTTTTCCCGGCCGAAGTGGTGCGCGTGGATGAAACGAACGATCTGGCCCTGTTGAAAGTCGCCGGCCATTTCAAGCCGCTCTGCATCTCGACGAATGATGTTCAACTGGGCGATCCGGTTTTCACGATTGGTTTTCCCGACATCACCTTGCAAGGCACCGAGCCAAAATACACCGATGGCAAAATCAGCAGCCTCTCCGGCATCAAGGATGATCCGAACAATTACCAAATCAGCGTGCCGGTGCAGCCGGGGAATTCCGGCGGCCCGCTGGTGGACCTGGCCGGCAGCGTCAAGGGAGTCATCGTCGCGCGGCTGAATGATTTCGCCGCGCTGCGTTCAATGGGCAGTCTGCCGCAAAATGTGAATTACGCCGTCAAAGGAAAATTGCTGCGCGACTTCATTAGCCAGTCGCCGGAAATAAAATTGCCGGTGCCGGCGGCGACGGACGGCAGCGGATCGGCGGTTGCCGCCGTCCAACAGTCCGTGGCCATCGTTTTGGTTTATTGAAGCCAGTGCCTGGCCGGGTGCCGGCAAGGCGGCTGCGCTGGCGTTGCAGCCCGCCGGCAGTTCGGCTGCTGGATCGGTGCCAGGGCGCGGTGCTGAGGCCGTCGCAGTCGGCGCGGGTGCCATTTCCACCCCCTTCACCCTTCACCCTGCTTTATTCACGGTGATTCTGTCGCTTTTGCCAGTTCCGCGCGGTTTTTATTGGCCTTTCCGCGTGCTTTTCTTGGAACTGCGAAACCCGACACGTTTCAGAAAACTCGACATTCAGAATCTTCCCAATTCTTTGTAAGTGGTTGATTATCGGTCTTATTCGGCCTTTGTTGGTCTTCTTCGCCTATTCGCGACAACATCACCGTGGCTCTAAAATCTCAATGAAGACTGGTGCGCGCGGCGGGGGTCGAACCCACAACCTTCAGCTTCGGAGGCTGACGCTCTATCCAATTGAGCTACGCGCGCAAACAATGAAAACAAATGACTTGATTGAGTCTAAAACCAAACAGAATTTCGGACTTTGAACCCGATGACCACAACTGGCCGAAAAGGCCTCAATGATCCTCAAGGGATCTCTGCCACAAAGTCGCTCGCAATTTCTGCCGGCTCAAATCTCCCGAACATACTACGCCGCAGGCAAACGGTCGGGCAAGCAAATCCGACGGTCGCCGCCTGGATTATTCCAGTATGCGCCTGGCCGAAGGAGTCAATTTCACTTGGGGAGATGCGGATTGAGACCGGAAGACCTTTACTGTCACGGACGGCGAACGGGGAAGAACCATGAGGTGCGGGTGGTGCCGTTATTTCCACCAGCCGCAAAAGCTGGGGGGTTTTTCATTTCGGGTTTTCACCTTCACCCAAAGCCCGGAGCCTTTGGTCGCCTCGCGCTCATTCACTTTTCCGTTTTCAACCGCTTGAC
>OBLU010004725.1_pt1 | contig 12237 bp, 12 predicted proteins | sample 1518681 | NCBI WGS metagenome assembly OBLU01 (sample SAMEA3539304, study PRJEB22396) | soil metagenome | biome: tundra; feature: field; material: soil | place: USA | collected 2010-05 | depth 0.15 m | reverse complement strand
CAGTGGGCCGGGCGGGATGGTGACCCAGGCCGACCTCGAGCGGTCGGCCGCACCGCCGGACGCTGCAACGCCGGACGCCGCCCCGACGGACGCCGCATCGCCGTCCGCGATCGCCGGCGGCACCCGACGCGCGCTGACCGGGGTCGACCGCGTCTCGGCGGAACGCCTGACCCGCTCTCACCATGAGGTCCCGGCTGCGGCGGCGTGGCTCACCGCCGACGCCACACGCCTCATGGCGATCCGTTCGGAGCTCGAGGATTCGAGTGGCATCCGGGTGACGCCGTTTGCGCTCATCCTCTGCCTGTGCGTCAGAGCGCTTCGGACGTTCCCACGCCTCAACGCGCATTTCGACACGCAATCCAACGAGATCGTCGCCTTCGACTCGATTCATCTCGGCGTCGCGGTCCAGACGGAGCGTGGTCTCGTCGTCGCCGTCATCCGCGACGCGGAGCGCAGGTCGGTGCAGGAAATGTCGAGTGATCTCACGCGGCTCGCGACCGCCGCGCGCGATGGGTCCATCGACCTGGCCGACCTTCGCGGCAGCACCTTCACCGTGTCCAATTTCGGGGCCTTTGGGGTCGACGGTGGCACCGCGATCATCAATCCTCCCGAAGCTGCGATTCTCGGCGTCGGCCAGATCGCGACCCGGCCGTGGGTGGTTGAAGCGGCGGTTGTGCCACGCTCGCTCGTGGAGCTCTCACTCGTTTTCGATCACCGCGTTGCCGACGGCGGCGTCGCTGGTGGCTTCATCCGACACGTTGCGGACCTCATCGAGGCTCCTGACGAGGCACTTGCGAATGATTGAATCCCCGGCGCCGAAGACGGAACTGCGCCGTGCCCAGGCCGACACCTGGGTGTACTTCGACGGTGATTTCCGCCGCTACGGTGACGCGCATCTCGGTCTCCTCACCCACGCGCTCCATTACGGGACGGGCTGCTTCGAGGGAATCCGCGCGTACTGGAGCGAGCGGCAGCATCGAATCAACGTGTTCCGGATGTCCGATCACTTCGCGCGCATGGCCGGTAACGCGCGGATGCTGCACATGCAGCTGCCGCACACCGTCGACGAGCTGTGCGAGATCACCGTCGAGCTGATGCGTCGCAACGCGTTCACCACTGACGTGTACCTGCGACCGCTGGTGTTCAAGGCGACCGAGGAGATCGGCATTCGGTTTCACAACCTTCGCGACGGCTTCATGATCGTCCCGGTGCCGTTCGGAGCGTACGTGGACACGACCGGCGGTATTCGCTGCCAGGTGTCGAGCTGGCGGCGCATCGACGACAACGTCGCGCCGGCCCGTTCGAAGGCGACGGGCATCTACATCAACAGCGCGCTCGCAAAGACCGAGGCCTTTCTCAACGGGTATGACGAGGCAATTCTCATGACCCAGGAGGGCCACGTCTGCGAGGGCAGCGCGGAAAACCTCTTCATCCTCCGGCGCGGCAGGCTGATCACGCCCCCGGCGTCGGAGAACATCGTCGAAGGCATCACCCGCTCGGTGCTCATGACCCTCGCGAGGGACGAGCTCGGCGTCGAGGTCGTCGAGCGCCCGATCGACCGCAGCGAGCTGTACATGGCCGACGAGGTGCTGCTCTGCGGCACCGGCGCCGAGGTCTCGGCGGTGATCGAGATCGACCGCCGCACCGTCGGTGATGGCGCTCCCGGGCCGCTGACCCGCAAGCTCCAGGATCTCTATTTCGGCGCCTGCAAAGGCGAGGACGACCGCTACGCGAGCTGGCTGACTCCCATCGTCTGACCTCCGGTCACTGGTCGAAGTCGAGGACCACCTTCGGCGAGGTTGGGTGCGACTGGCAGGCGAGCACGAAGCCGGCGTCGATCTCGCGCTGTTCCAGCGCGAAATGCTGGTCCATCTCGACGCTGCCGCTGACCAGCCTGGCGCGGCAGGTACCGCAGACGCCGCCCTTGCACGCGTAGGGCGCATCGGATCGAGCGCGCAACGCGGCGTCGAGAATGCGCTCGCCATCCGGATCGACGGTGAACGTCGAGCTGCGCCCGTCCAGGACGATGGTGATCTCGGCGGCGCCGGGCGCGTGCTCCGGCGACGCGAGCTGCTCTGCGGTTCGCTCCGGGCGCGGTGCGACGTCGGCGTGGAACAGCTCGGCATGCACGTGATCCGGGTCGACACTGTGTTCGAGCAGCACCGCTCGCGAGGACTCGATCATGGCGCGCGGCCCGCAGAGAAACCACTCGTCGACACCGGCCGGCGGCACCAGCTCGTCGAGAAACATGCCGATCCGCTCAGCGTCGATTCGGCCGTGGAAGAGCTGCACCTCCTGCTCCTCACGCGACAGCACGTGGTACAGCGCGAACCGCTCCGGGTAACGGTTCTTCAGGTCCTCGAGCTCCTCGAGGAACATGATGTCCTTGACCGAACGGTTGCCGTAGATGAGCGTCACCGAGCTGCGCGGTTCGACGGCCAGGATGGTGCTGACGATCGAGAGAATCGGCGTGATCCCGCTTCCGGCCGCGATCATCGCGTAGGACGTCGCGCGACTCGGGTCCAGCGGTGTGTTGAAGTGACCGATCGGAGTCACGACCTCCATGATGTCGCCGGGGCGAAGCCGTTCCAGCGCGTACGCGGAGAAGATCCCGTCGCGGAGGCGCTTCACCGCCACGCGGAGCCGGCCGGACCCGGCGGCGCTGCAGATCGAGTAGCTGCGGCGCACGTCGTCTCCAGCCGCCTCGCAGCGCAGCGATACGTGCTGCCCGTGTGTGAATGCGTAGTCACCGGTGAGCTCCGGTGGTATCTCGAATTCGATCACCACCGCGTCGTCGGTCAACTGCTCGACGCCCTTCACCCGTAGCGGATGGATGGTCGCGCGCCGATGTCCGGCCGTTGCCTCCGCGACCGGCGTTGCGGTCAAACGCTCAGTGCTCCTTGAAGTGCGGGAAGGTCTCGCCGCATGCCTCGCAATGGCGCACGGCCTGGCACTGCGTCGAGCCGAAATGACTCACCTCGCGCGTGCGTGGCGAGTCACACCGCGGGCACTCCACCGCCAACTGCAGGGTCTGGAGGTCGAACACGTGCTGGCGTGGGGGCGCGATGCCGTACTCGCGGAGCTTGATCCGGCCGGCTTCGGACATCCACTCGGTGGTCCAGGCCGGCGACAGCACGATGCGAACGGTCACGTCGGTGTAGCCCTGGTCGCGAATGCAACGCTCGACGTCCTCGCGGATGGTGTCCAGGGCCGGGCATCCCGAGTACGTCGGCGTGATGTCGATGTCGACGTGGCCCGAGCGATCGACCCGGACGTCGCGAAGGATGCCGAGGTCCGCCAGGGTGAGCGCGGGCATCTCGGGATCGGGGATGGCACCCGCAACGCGACGGATCTCGTCGACAGCGGTCACCAGCTCACTCCCGGAAACGATCGATGGAGGTGCTGCATCTCAGCCAGCATGTACCCAAAGGGCTCGGTGTGCAGACCCTGACGGCCACCCGTCGGTCTCCAGGCAGTTTCCGGAACAACCAGGGTCGCGTCGCTGAGGACGCGGTTGACGTAAGCATCCCATTCGGGGCGAAGGACCGCGGGGTCGGGTCCCACGCCCGAGCCGGCCACGTCACGGGTCACGGCATCGCTCTCGAAGAGCTCGGCGGTGAACGGCCAGAGCGCGGCGAGCGCGCGCTCCATACGGCCACGGCTCTCCCCGGTGCCATCGCCGAGCCGGAGCGTCCAGTCGGTGGCATGATCGCGGTGGTACGACGTCTCCTTGACGGCCTTGGCGGCGATGGCGGCGACCTGCTCGTCAGTCGACGCAAGCAGGGATTGCCACTCGGCGAGCTGAAATGTGGAGCACAGCAACTGGCGCAGGATCGTGGCCGCGAAATCGCCGTTCTCCTGTTCCACGAGCAGGCAGTTCACAAACTCGCGCTCGTCACGCATGAACGCGTAGTCATCCTCTGAGCGGCCGGTCCCGTCGAGCTCTCCGGTGCGCGCGTACATCGCGCGGGCCTGGCCGAGAAGGTCCAGCGCGATGTTGGTCAAGGCGACGTCGTCCTCCAGCGTGGGCGCACATGACGACCACTGCGCGAGCCGGTGGGACAGCACCAGGCAGTCGTCCGCGATGCGCAGTGTGAACACGGCCGCCGCGCCGGCGACCACGAGGGTCACAGCTGCTGCACTTCCTTCGGTATCGAGTAGAAGGTGGGATGGCGGTAGGCCTTGTCGGCTGACGGGTCGAAGAACGAGTCCTTCTCGTCAGGCGAAGACGCGGTGATCACCGCTGACGGCACAACCCAGATGCTCACACCCTCCATGCGTCGGGTGTACACGTCACGCGCGTTGCGCAGCGCCATCTCGGCGTCCGGCGCGTGCAGACTGCCGACGTGGTTGTGCGACAGCCCACGCTTGCTGCGGATGAAGACCTCCCAGAGCGGCGAGGCAGTTTCCTCGGTCATGCCGCTTCACTATTCGCGGCGTGCTTGGCGGCGTAGGCGGCGGCGGCGGCCCGCACCCATGCACCGTCCTCGTGCGCCTTCAGATGATGAGCCGCTCGCTGCCGGTTGCACGGCCCGTCGCCGGCGACGACGCGACGCAACTCCTCGAAGTCGCACGGTCCGAAGTCGTGATGGCCGCGTTCCTCATTCCAGCGCAAGGCCGGATCCGGGGGTGTGAGGCCGAGCACCACAGCCTGGGGCGCGACCATGTCGACGAAGCGCTGGCGCAAGGCATCGTTGGAGAAACGCTTGATACCCCACGCCATCGATTGAGCGCTGTGTGTCGACTCGGTGTCTGAGGGGCCGAGCATCTCGAGGGACGGCCACCACCAGCGGTTCACCGCGTCCTGGGCCATCTCATGCTGCTCGGGAGTCCCGTGCGACAGCGCATAGAGCAGCTCAAACCCCTGGCGCTGATGAAATGACTCCTCCTTGCAGACGCGCACCATCGCCCGGGCATACGGGCCGAACGAGCAGCGGCAGAGCGGGATCTGGTTGGTGATCGCCGCGCCATCCACCAGCCAGCCGATCGCGCCGACGTCCGCCCAGGTGAGGGTCGGGTAGTTGAAGATGCTCGAGTACTTCTGACGCCCCTCGTGGAGGAGGTCGATGAGCTCGGCGCGATCGACGCCGAGCGTCTCGGCCGCGCAGTACAGATACAGGCCGTGCCCCGCCTCGTCCTGCACCTTGGCCATGAGGATCGCCTTGCGCCGCAGGGAGGGTGCCCGGGTGATCCAGTTGCCCTCGGGCTGCATGCCGATGATCTCGGAGTGGGCGTGCTGCGCGATCTGGCGGATGAGCGTCTTCCGGTAGGCGTCGGGCATCCAGTCACGAGGTTCGATCCGCTGGTCGGCGTCGATCAGCGCCTGGAACGCAGCCTCACGAGGGTCCTCGACTGCCCCGGGCGCCGACCCGGAAACGCCATCCTCGATCTGGGCGCTCGATCTCATGCACCTACAATAGAACCACATGGTCCAAGCCGCCGAGATAGCCGTGCCCGTGCTCGAGGGCACCGACCACGTTGAGCTATGGGTCGGCAACGCGCGGCAGGCCGCCTACCACTACCGCAAGGCTTTCGGGTTCGACGTGATTGCGTACGCGGGGCCCGAGACCGGCATTCGCGATCGGGCCAGCTATGTCCTCGAACAGGGCAAGGTGCGCCTGGTGCTCACCGCGCCGCTGCAGCCGGAGGGCGACATCGCCGACCACCTGCGGCTCCACGGCGACGGCGTCCGCGCCATCGCGCTCCGGGTCGAAGACGCCACCGCGGCGTACGAGGCGGCCACGGCTCGCGGGGCGCGCAGCGTTGCCGAGCCGGCGCGCGCGGAGGACGAGAACGGAGTGGTGACCTCGGCGTCGATCGCGACCTTCGGCGACACCATCCACACCTTTGTCGAGCGCAACGAGTATTCGGGTGTGTTCTGGCCGGGGTATCGCTCGGACAAGCGCAGCGGCGGCGGGGTGGGGCTGCGCTTCATCGACCATACCGTCGGCAACGTCGACACCGGCAAGATGGACGACTGGATCTCGTTCTACTCCGAGGTGTTCGGATTCACCGTGTTCCAGGAATTCGACGAAAAGGACATCGCGACCCAATACAGCGCGCTTCGCTCCAAGGTCGCCCGTGACCCCCGCACACAGATCACCATGCCGATCAACGAGCCGCACGTCGGGCTCAAGAAGTCGCAGATCCAGGAGTATCTCGACTACTACCGGGGCAGCGGTATCCAGCACATCGCCGTGCACACGGATGACATCGTGAGCACCGTGCAGGAGATGCGCGACCGCGGTGTGGAGTTCTTGACCGCCCCGGGCGCCTACTACGACGCGCTCGGTGACCGCGCCGCCGGCATCGACGAGGACCTCGATCGGTTGCGTTCGCTCAACATCCTCATCGACCGCGATGACGACGGCTACCTGTTGCAGATTTTCACGCGTCCGGTCGGCGACCGTCCGACGCTCTTCTTCGAGGTCATCCAGCGCAAGGGCTGCAAGGGCTTCGGCAAAGGCAACTTCAAGGCGCTGTTCGAATCGATCGAGCGTGAGCAGGCGGCGCGGGGCAACCTCTAACCGCTGAGGCCGCCACGAGACGGCTCCGCGTGGACGCGTCGGCGCCGAGGCCTGGGGAGCGTTCAGATCAAACGCGCCGAACGTGTCACCAGATGTGCGAAGATATCCCATGCCTGCCGGTCGGCATGGCGGAAGGGGAACGGGGACAGATGAATGAACAGGAAGACGCGTGGACGCGTGTCCTGCGCTTGATGGGTGATCTCGAATCGCTGCTGCTCGCGATCAAGGAGGCCGCGGTCCCGGTCTTGACCACTGCGGATGCGGATCAGGCGGGGCGCACGAGGCGCTTCCTCAGGCTCGCGGATCGGATGCTCGAGGACATGCACGGCCTCCACTTCGCATCAGAGGAGCCGAACGAGAGCTGACCGGCGAGGGATCAGCTGGGCGGCCAGACGTCGGGCGATGCCTCCGTCCGAGGCTTGTCCGCCCAGTCGTCTCGAGGCGGGGAGAAGCTCTCGACGATGGTGCACCCCGCCTTGCCCGCGTGATCGACTGAGTGCGGCACGCCCGGAGGGATGACCCACATGTCACCGGGTTTGCGCAGCCGGGTTTCGCCGCCGATGGTGAACGTGAACTCTCCGCGCACCACCACCCCGACCTGCTCGTTCGGGTGGCGGTGCTCCGGCATCGCGGTTCCCGGATCGAGTTCGAAGATCGCCAGGGTGATGCGCTCCCCATTGACGGGCCGGACCCGCAGGCCCTCCATGAGCGCCAGGGGTTCGATGTCGGCGGCGGTGGCGAACTCGTGGGCGGCGGAGTCCTCGGATGCCTGCATGGTGGCGCAACCATAGCCAAATCACGCCTGGCGTGCCGGCGGCTCCGGCTGCCGTCTTCACGGGCGTTATGGACTTGCCGACGGCGCGTACCCCAGGCTCTTGTCGACGACGTTGAGGAGCGGCTGCCCGCTGAGGAATCGCTCGAGGTTGCTCGCGAACAGGTCGGCGATGTCGCGCTGCCAGCCGGCGTGGTCGCCCGACATGTGTGGCGAGATGATCAGATTCGGCACATCCCAGACCTGGGAATCGGCGGGGAGCGGTTCGGGGCTCATGACGTCGAGGGCCGCCCCGGCGAGCCGCCCCTCGCGAAGCGCGTTGCACAGGGCGTCCTGGTCGAGTGTCGACCCCCGGCCGACGTTGATGAGGCGGGCCGTGGGCTTGAGCACGCCGAGCGCCCCGGCATCGACCATGCCGGCAGTCTGCGGCGTGCTCGGGAGCACCATGACGACGTAATCAGCATCCGCGAGCAGCTGGTGCATCGCATCCGGCGCGGCGATGTCTCCGAAGTCGGGGTCGCCGCCGCGAGCCGTCCGGCCGATCCCGCGCACCGACATGCCCAGAGCCCGCGCGATCTGAGCGGTCCTCCGTGCGATGGGACCGACGCCCACCATCACAGCGGTCTTTCCCGACAGTGTCTCGGTCTCGCGCTGCACCCATCGATGCTCGACCTGGTGCTTGTACGTCGTGGGGAGGTCCTTGCTGAGAGCGAGCATGAGCCCGATCGTGTACTCGGCGACGGCTTCATCGAAGATGTATCGCGAGTTGGTGAGCACGACATCGCTGGCGGCGAGGCCGGAAAAGAGCACGCGTTCCACGCCGGCCGTCCCCACATGCACCCAGCGCAGTCGCCTGAAGTCGCTCCAGTGCTCTCGAAGGTAGCCGCTTCGCACGTTCCAGATCAGCAGCGCATCGACGTCGGCGGCCTCCTCGGGGGGCTCCGATCCGGGGTCGATGAAGACGTATCGCACATCCGCACGCGACTGCAGGACGTCACGGCTTGGTGGATCACCTTCGACCACTCCGACGAGCAGGGTCACGTCCGCGCGCTACCGCCCTCGACGGCGCCGCCGATGGATGCCGAAGTCCCCGCTGATGGCACCGTCATACTGTGGCATGTTGATCACAGGTGAGATCCGGGTGACCCCGCAACAGCGGGTGGTGCTGGAGGCGGCCCGTCGCGAGTTCGCCGCCGACGTCATCTTCCTCAACTCGGCGACGATGGGACTGCCTCCGAGACGCACCGTCCTGGCTGTGCAAACCGGCCTCGCCGAGTGGACGTCCGGCCGCGCGGAGGCACCCGCATATGACGTCGCCGTCTCGCGCGCCAGGAGCCTCTACGCGGACTTCGTGGGCGTCGATCCATCCTTGGTTGCGGTGGGCGGCCAGGTATCGGTGTTCGCCGGCCTGATCGCAGCGTCGCTCCCAGCGGGCAGTGAGGTGCTGACCGCGTCCGGGGATTTCACCAGCATCGTGTTCCCGTTCCACGTCCGGGCGGGCCGCGGCATCTCGGTACGAGAGGTACCGCTCGATCGTCTTGCGGATGCGGTCACCAATCGCACCTCCCTGGTGTCCGTCTCGGCGGTGCAGTCCGCGGACGGGCGGGCCGCCGACCTCGATGCACTGACCGCGGCCTGCGACGCCGTCGATGCCAGGATCCTCCTGGACACCACCCAGGCGGTCGGCTGGCTGCCGGTGGACGCGACCCGCTTTGCATACACCGTCAGCGGTGGCTACAAGTGGCAGTTGATCCCTCGCGGCACCGCCTTCCTGACCATCCAGCGTGACCTGCTCGACGAGGTCGCACCGCTCAACGCCGGCTGGTATGCCGGCGGCGAGCGTTGGAGCAGCATCTACGGCGCGCCGCTCCGGCTGGCGACTGACGCACGCCGGTTCGATGTCTCGCCCGCATGGCTCTCCTGGATTGGCGCCGTCCCGTCGCTGGAACTGCTGACCGATGTCGGTATCGACGCTCTATACGCGCATGCGGTCGGTCTGGCCCACCGCTTCTGCGTCGGAGTTGGTCTTCCGGAGTCGCATTCGGCGATCGTCTCGGCCGTTGCCGATGCAGACGTTCCCTCGCTGATGCGCTCGGCGAACATCGTCGGAGTCACCCGAGCTGGGAGACTCCGCCTGTCCTTTCACGTCTCGACGAGCGAGCAGGATGTCGACACGGCAATCGACGTGCTCTCGGGGCATCTGCGCCCGTAGTGTCTGTTCCGCCGCATGGTCGAGCCCCGGCCTCATGAAGGAGTCCACGACAAGATGACCGTTCAGGTCGCACAGAGCCGGATGACCAGCGAAGAGATCGCTCGGTTGTCGAAGGAGCACACGTTCTTCTCGTGGTCGGTGCAGGGCGCCGTCGACCCCATCGCGATCGACCATGCCGAGGGCGTCTGGTTGTTCACGCCCGAGGGAAGGCGGATTCTCGATTTCAACAGCCAGCTCATGTCCGTGAATATCGGGCACGGGGATCGGCGCGTGATCGACGCCATCACCGAGCAGGCCACGCGACTGCAGTTCGTCCAGCCCGCGTTCGTCACCGAGATTCGAGCGCGGCTCGGCGAGAAGCTCACCAGCCTCCTCCCGGGGGATCTCGACAAGGTGTTCTTCACGCTCGGCGGTGCGGAGGCGATCGAGAACGCAATCAAGATCGCCCGCCAGTACACCGGTCGCTACAAGATTCTTGCTCGCTACCGCGCGTATCACGGCGCGACCATGGGGGCGATGACCCTCACCGGTGATCCCCGTCGCTGGGCGACGGAGCCGGGGCTCATCGGCGTGGTCCGCTATCCCGACACGCATCGCTGGGGCGAGCCGGAGCCGCGGCCGGTGGAGGAGAGCCTCCGAGGTCTGGAGGATGTGGTGATGTACGAGGGACCGCACACCATCGCGGCGATATTCCTCGAGACCATCGTCGGCACCAACGGCATCCTCATTCCGCCGGCCGGCTATATCCAGGGCGTTCGCGAGCTGTGTGACCGCCACGGCATTCTCATGGTGGCCGACGAAGTGATGGCAGGCTTCGGGCGCACCGGCAGGTGGTTTGCCGTCGAGCACTGGAACACCGTCCCCGACCTGATGACCATGGCCAAGGGACTGACGTCGTCATACCTTCCCTTGGGCGGCGTCGCCATCCGCCGGCACATCGCCGAGAAGTTCGATTCGATGATGTTCTATGGGGGACTCACGTACTCGAGCCATCCCGTGTCACTTGCCGCTTCGCTGGCGACCCTGAACGTGTACGAGGAGGATCACCTGGTCGAGCGTGCGGCGGCGATGGACTCGGTCATGCGCGGGCATCACGAACGCCTGGCGGCGAAGCATCCCAGCGTCGGTGCCCACCGCAACCTCGGGCTGTTCGGCATTCTCGATCTCGTGCGCAGGCACGACCCGTACACGCCGATGACCAAGTTCAACGCGACCAGCGAGGAGATGACTGCGGTGGGCCGATATCTTCGCGAACACGGCGTCTACACCATGGTCTCGAACAACTCGATCCACACCAATCCGCCGCTCTGCATCAGCGAGGAGGACCTTGCGCATGGATTCGAGGTCATCGACGGTGCACTCTCAATTGCCGACCAGGCAGTCCAGGGCTAGCGCCTGAACACCCTCTCGCCCGACCACTCGTGAGCAATGGCGACGCCGAGCGGGCGCGGCTCCGTGACGATCCGGCCGGCTGGCGGCGCTGGGGCCCGTACGTCAGCGAGCGCGCCTGGGGGACCGTTCGCGAGGACTACAGCGCCGGCGGGGACGCGTGGAACTACGTGTCGCACGACCAGGCGCGCTCGCGTGCGTTCCGTTGGAGCGAGGAGGGTCTCGGGGGGATCTGCGACGAGCACCAGTTGCTGTGTCTTGCGTTCTCATTCTGGAACGGCGTCGACCCGATCCTCAAGGAGCGGATCTTCGGGCTCACCGGCCCGCAGGGAAATCACGGTGAGGACGCCAAGGAATACTGGTGGTACGTCGACTCGACGCCGACGCACTCGTGGATGCGCTGGCGATATCTCTACACCCAGGCGGCCTTTCCCTACGACGACCTGGTCGCCGAGAACGCGCGTCGCGGCCAGCTCGACCCCGAGTACGAGCTCGCCGACACCGGCGTCCTCGACGATGGGTTCTGGGACATCACGGTCGATTACGCGAAGGAGACACCGGAAGACCTCGTGCTCGAGCTGCGCGCGCGCAACACGGGTGCCACCACGCAGACGCTGCACGTCCTCCCGACGCTCTGGTTCCGCAACACCTGGGCCTGGGGCATCACCGACACGATGCCGGTATTGCGTGTGGAGGACGGGAGCATCGTTGCCGATCACACCGTCGTCGGCCGGATGTTCCTGATCGGGGACGGCGACTACACGCCGATGGTTTGCGACAACGAGTCCAACGCCGAACGGCTGTGGGGATCGGTATCACGGAGCAGGTTCCCGAAGGACGGCATCAATGACCACGTGATCCGCGGTGCAGATACCGTCAATCCCGCCCGGGTCGGGACCAAGGCGGCGCTGCACTACGTTCTGACCACCGATCCCGGGGACAGCGCGGTCATCACACTCAGATTCGGGCGCCGCGAGACCGACGCCACAGGCGGCGCAACCGCGGCGCTCGAACTCCGTCACAGCGAAGCCGACGCCTTTTACGCGAGCCTGATGTCAGACCGGCTGACGGCAGACGAGCGCCTGGTCACCCGTCGAGCGCTGAGCGGCATGCTCTGGGGCAAGCAGTTCTACCACTACAACGTGACGCGCTGGCTCGACGGCGATCCGTCCGAGCCCGCGCCCCCGGCCCAGCGGCTCGAGGGGCGCAACGCCGGCTGGCGCCATGTCGACACGGCGGATGTCCTCTCCATGCCCGACAAGTGGGAATACCCCTGGTACGCCGCGTGGGACCTCGGCTTCCAGTGTGTCGCGCTGGCGCACGTCGACCCTGCATTC
>OBLU010004724.1_pt1 | contig 12239 bp, 10 predicted proteins | sample 1518681 | NCBI WGS metagenome assembly OBLU01 (sample SAMEA3539304, study PRJEB22396) | soil metagenome | biome: tundra; feature: field; material: soil | place: USA | collected 2010-05 | depth 0.15 m | reverse complement strand
CCACTAAGGCGGAGGATACCTTCTGGATGGACTACCAAGGAGAGTGGCTGGCCAATGTGGTTTGGGCGAGCGCCCCGGAACCTCTAATACGCGAGCGAGCCCTTCAGAAGGCTGCAAAGCGGGCCGGCGAACTCACACCAAAGAAGACGCCAAGCGAGATGTATCAGGATAGGACGCGGCGGTTGGCCGAAATCTCGACTTCTCCACCCTGGCGAAAGGCCGACAAAAGAGCGAGATCGATGCCGCGGCAAGGGAAGCCAGCATCGACGACATAGTTCTCCTAGACCCGTTTCATAAGGCTCTGTGAGCCTTCTGACAAACTCCAACCGGCGTCCGCTCAGGCGACGCACTGAAAACCGCTCTCAGCTCGATTGAGCATCGGAACTGCCTTGCCGCTGGTCGAACTCCAGCACCAGAGGCTTGGCGAGAATCTCCGAAAACAACAAACGCTCTGTCGCGATAGAATCGGTCAAGCGAAAATCTCTCAATGCGCATTAAACACTGCCTTTTCAACATATTTGTAGCTCAAAATGGCTTTCGCTACCTCAGGCTTCACGAATAAAGCAGGCTAGGTAGTTTCCCTTATTCCGATCCCGACACTTGGGTGAGATCGTTAGCACAATCAATGCCGGATAGCAGGCAGTACACTGTTCGCGCGGGTTGCTGCCTCATTCGTCGGGGAATACGCCATTGCGATGAGAGCAGCGGGGAGCTAGGTAAGCAGAATCGCGATCCGAGCGTGGTGGCTGTTTTGGTGGCTGTTCCTTCTGTGCATATGTGCCGCACACTGCAATCCATTGCAGTTGCCATGCTAAACGTATCTATTGATTACAAAAGCGATAATCTCATTCTTGCAGTTCTTTGCAACTCCATGCAGAACAGCTATAAACGGACTCATAATCCCTTGGTTCGGGGTTCGAATCCCTGCAGGCCCACCAGTATTTTCCTTGAATCCGGCGCGTTTTAGCTTCCCTTCAAATTGCGCATTACCCGTTGTAAGTGCTTTTCCGCAGCCTGTGTCGCCGCGGTGGCTCGTATACTCGACTCAGCGCATGTCAACTCACCTGGACACAATTTTGGCGGCAACACGCGCGACCGTCGCAGCCGCCAAAACCCATGTGCGGGCAGCGGAACTGCAGCGGATGTTTGCCGGTCACGTTCCGCGTGGCTGGGCAAAAACCCTCCGAATGCATGCCCAAGCGGGCCCCGCGGTCATCGCCGAAATCAAGAAGGCCTCGCCCTCCAAGGGGTTGATCCGCAAGAATTTCGATGCGGCAATGCTGGCCCGTCGTTACTATGCGGGCGGTGCCGCGGCGCTTTCGGTCCTCACCGATGAGCCGTTCTTCCAAGGCAGCCTGCGCAATCTGGAATTGGCTTCCGCGGCAGTCTCACTGCCTTGCCTGCGCAAGGACTTCATTGTGGATGAGTACCAGATCATCGAGGCCCGCGCCCACCGGGCCGATGCCGTGCTGCTGATTACCGCAGCGCTTACCAATGCCGATCTTGGCCACTTTGCCCAGGCAGCGCGCTCGCTCGCGCTCGACGTGCTGGTCGAGGTGCATACAGCCGATGAGCTGGACCGTGTGCTCGGCACGCTAGGCGAGAACGGCGCAGATGCCATCGGCGTAAACAACCGCAACCTCAAAACCTTCGAGGTGCGCTTGGAGACCTCGCTCGAGTTGGTCGAGAGAATTCCGCCCACGGTGGTGCGCGTGGCCGAGAGTGGCATATCCTCCGCAAAGGATCTGGCCAGTCTTCGCGCTGCGGGCTTTGATGCTTTCCTGATCGGCGAGAGCCTGATGCGCCATCCCGACCCTGGCACAGCGCTCATGAACTTGCTCTCGGAAGTAAGCAAGGGGCAATGAGACTCATGTCCATTTGGGTTAAAGTTTGCGCAAACACCTCGCTTTTTGACGCCCGTATCGCCGTCGAGGCTGGAGCCGATGCCGTGGGTTTCGTTTTTGCTCCGAGCCCGCGCCGGGTGACGGCGGAACAGGTAGCGGCGATTGTGCCGCATCTGCCGGCATCTATCGAAAAGATTGGCGTTTTTGTCGATGCCACGCTCGACCAGATCGTGTCGATCGTGCGCGCCTGCGGCCTTACCGGCGTGCAGCTGCACTCAGAAAAAGGGCCGGAGTTGCCCACTGGGCTGCGCCAAAGTCTGGGCACGGAACTGCGGATCGTGCGCGTGGTGCATTTTGGCGCTCGGACCGCGGAGCAGACGGCCGCCATCGGTCAGGACCCGAACGTGGATGCAGTGCTCGTTGACTCGCGAACAGATCTAGCTCCGGGCGGCACTGGCGTCGCTTTTGATTGGGCAACTGCTCGAGAATCGCTTTTCCAAAACGTGAAAGCACTGAAGCGCCTGATCGCTGCCGGTGGGCTAACTCCAGACAACGTGGCCGAAGCCATCGTCACGCTGTGCCCCTGGGGTGTCGATGTAGCTTCTGGTGTCGAATCCGCTCCTGGCCGCAAGGACCCGCAAAAGGTGCTGAAGTTTGTCGCAAATGCTCGCGTTGCGGGACAAAGCTTGACGGCCGCCTTTCGAGATACGCCAATTTTCGACTGACGAAACTAGTCGGCGAACTGCGCCAATTGTTCCGACGCCGGCTTCGGTGTAAACACGCTCACCACAACCATGGCCGTCACAGCCGCGGCCAGTGCCGGGAAGATGGCATCGCGCGCGGCCAGGATGGGAGGGAAGAACTCCCTGACCGCCTGGATATCCCAGACCAGGGTGACCACCGTCCCCGTGCCGATGGCGGCCACCGCGCCCCAGGCCGTGACGCGTTTGGAGTAGAATGCGGCCAAAACCACCGGCGTAAGCGCAGCCGAATAAATCGTGTAGGCGTACAGCATCTTCTGTAGAATGCTTTCAGCGTAGACCGCCTGGTAGAGCGCCCAGCAGCCCAGCAGCACCACCGCAAGACGCGACACAATCAGCACGCGCTTGTTCGATGCTCCCGGCGCGATGTAGCGCACAAAAACATCGTTCACCAGGTTGGTGGCTGGAGAAAACAGATAGTTCGACGCCGTCGAGATGACCTTGGCAAAGACCGCGCCCAGCAACACAGCGCCCAGCACCGCCGGCAGTCCGTGCCGCGCCGTATAGGGGATAATTTCGCGCGGATGCAATGCCACTTCACCGGTTGGATAAAGCGCACGCCCAAACACAGCGATGGCCACGATCAACGTCTCCAGCACCAGCGTGCCCAGAGTCCAGCCAATAACCGACAGCCGCGCGTCCCGTTCAGTTTTCGCGGAGAAAAACTTCTGATACATCACCTGGTTGCCCAGCATGAGCAACAAAGTGGGCACCAGGAATTCCAAGGCGCGCGTCAGCCCCATCCCCACGCTCTGCTGCACGTGCCCCGGCCCAAACCGGTAGTTGCCCAACACCTGAAAATACTCGGGCGGCAACACGCCGTGCAGGCCGGCCCAACCGCCTGCATGGAGAAAAAGGTAGGGCGCGGCGATGACGCAGATGACGGTCACCAGCGAGCCGATCGCCACATCCATATACGCCACAGACGACATGCCCGCCATGGCCGTGGTTAGAATCACAAACGCGGCGATGATGAAAGTTCCCAGCTCCGCAGAGACCGTCGTCGGAAAGATGAGATGCAGCACGTCGCCGCCGCCCTTGAACTGGTAGCTCGTAATGCCCACATAGGCAAAGACGATAGCCACCGTGCCCAGCACCCTCGCCGTCTGGTTATAGCGGGCTTCCAGCAGGTCAGGCAGCGTGAATTGCGCGAATTTGCGGGCGCGCGGAGCAATGAAGTAAATGAGCAGCAGCCCCAGCCAGCCGCCGGCCGGCTGCCATAGCGCTGCAAAGCCGTTCTTGTAGGCGTTTTCCGCCCCGGCAAACAGCGATCCGGCGCCGATCCACGAGGTAAGCAAGGTGAGCACCAGCACCACGGCCGGCAGGGACCGCCCGGCCACCAGGTAGTCCGCCTTGGTCTTCACCTGGGAGGTGCGATAAACCGCAACCGACAGCAGCGCAATGACGATGACGACCAGTACAACAACATAAAGCTGGGACATCCGCGTGGTTCCTCGCTCGCGTTAAGGGGTCCTCAGCAGTGTAACGGATCGCGGATAAACCCCGAACCAATCACAGCAATTTGCCTCTTTACCGATCCACGCAATAGACTTCTTCCCGAACACTTTCTAACTCAAAAGGAGATCCCTTGCGCCTGCTCCGAAATTCTCTTCTTCTTGCCTGCGGCCTCATCGCTTGCACAATCGCTCTTCAAAGCAACCGCGCCTTGGGCCAAACCACCGGCAACGACGCTCTGCCCCCTGCGCCTCACGCCAAGCAAATCCACCTGAAGCACGTTCTCGTAGTCGGCCAGACCAAGGGCTTTGAGCACGATTCGATTCCCGCCGCGATGGCTCTCGTCTTTAACCTCGGCAGGCAGAGCGGCCTTTGGGATACGACCATGCGCACCGATACGAAACTGCTTACCAAGAAAACACTCGAAGCGAATGCGAAGAATCTGAATTACTTCGACCTGATCGTCTTCGCCAGCACAACCGGCGAAATGGATATGGACGCAAGCCAGAAGCAGGACATGCTTTCCTTTATCAAGGAAGACGGAAAAGGCTTTGTGGGAATGCACGCCGCGCTCGATACGAACTACACCTGGCCGGAATATGGAGAGATGATCGGCGGCTGGTTTGACCAGCACCCCTGGGGAACCTTCAATGCGCCTATTGTCACGGAAGATCCGGATTTCCCCGCGGTGCGCCACTTCCCCAAGGCCTTTGTGAAATTCGACGAGATATATCAGCCCAAGAACTGGTCGCGCGACAAGGTAAATGTGCTGCTGAGCCTCGTCCCGGACAAGCTGGACTACGCGAACAATCCGCGCATCCATCGTGCCGACCATGATTTTCCCGTTGCCTGGAGCAAGATGTACGGCAAAGGTCGCGTCTTCTATTCCACTCTTGGCCACACGGAAGAGTCGTGGGACGACCCGGACGTCCGCACGATGTACTTTGAAGCCATCCGCTGGGCGCTCGGCATGACGGAGGGAAGCACGGCATCGCACCCGCGGCCTGCGGCGTCGATCCAGGCCCACTAAGCCGAAGTAGAGACGATGGAGGGAGCAGGGGCATTCATGCCCCTGAGTACCCGCCTGAATTTGGCGGCCTTCAGGCCCGGATTCTCCGCCGTCCCATCACCCTTTCCGAGCTTCCGCCTCTGCCAGCCATCCACGCCGCAATTTATCTTGTGGGATGCTCGACATGTAGGGTTTCAGGTCGAGAATGGGAGTTCCGTCCAGCATATCCACGCCGCGAACTTGGAGCGATCCCTTGTCGCGGTGCAGCAGTTCCACAACCGTCAGCCCAATCGGATTGGGCCGGCGCGGCGACCGTGTCGAGAAAACTCCGTGCGGTCGGATGTCCGCAGGCGTCTTGCCCAGCAGCTCAAACCCCTCCGAGCGGTCAAATGCCCAAATCACAAAAAGATGAGAGAAACCTTCGATGTCCGTAAGCCCGAGCGAGAATTCGGGCAGGATGTTGAGCACACCCTCGGCATCGTGCTTGGCGCCAAGCCCCTTCGGAATGGAAGAAGTGTCTTTATAGGGGCTGCTCACAAATCCAATCGGCTGCGGCGTAAACATGGGTAGAGTCACCTCGGGTCCAAGGCATGTCGGGGCTTTCGCTGCGCGGCCCGCAGACTACTTATTCGAGTCGGGGAGCTGGAATTCAACGCCGGAATCGTGATTCACCTTTGCCGTCGCTATCAGGTCGAGTTGGTCCAGCGGGATGTCACGGCGTTGCTGATCCTGCACATAGAGTATTTTCGCGGTTAAAAGGTAGTTATGAATCTGCTCGGGGGGGCGGCCATCTTTGAAGACGAGCGTGACCGCCTCCTCGTTGGCCGGTGCGGGAGCCTGCTCCGGCATCGCTGATGATTGCGCAGGAGGGGAAGAAGGCCACGGAGGAAGTGCCTCCGGCTGTCCCTGATCGCCGGACTGTGCATCTGGGCCCGCGGCAGCGTTGTCTCCCGACCCCTGTGACTCTCCGTTATCCATAGAATCCGGGTAACCCAGCACATAAGGACTTACCCATCCAATCGATCCGGTAACTCCGTAAGGGTATCCTTCCCGGTGCTCGGGCCGGTAGGGCATGCGATGGTGACGGCGAAAGTCTGTACCGGCCCCGCCATTACCGGCCTGGCGGTCACGGGAATTGCCGGGGGCACTGGGCGGAAGGGGACGATTTGGGCTGCGAAACCCGCCGGGAACAGGAGGGTGAGCGCCTGCAAATCTGGGGGGAGCCGAAGGGCGAACCCCTCCATGTACTGGGGCCGGACCGCGATACCCTCCATGCCCCAAAGCGGAACCCGGAGCGGAACCTCGTGCCGAACCACTGAATCCTCCGCGAGGTGCAGGTGCGTTATGGGCGGGGGAGCCGCCGCGTGCCACTGGCCGCTGCTGCGCACAGGCGGGAAAGGCGACCCAGGCGACAATCAGCGCTACTGCGGCAAGACGCTTCATGCAGACATTTTACGCCACTTTGCAAATTCCGGATTGACGAATAAGCCCGGGAAATACGCTTTTGCTGCAAAAGGCCGCTCATTTCACCAACTGAACCAGTCAATGTCGTTGTTCCGAATAACAGTCGTCGTTCCGACCGATGTCGTAGTTCCGACCGATGTCGTTGTTCCGATCCCCAATCGTAGTTCCGGCCAAAACCTGTAGTTCCTCCCGGAAGGGAGGAGGCGAAAATAGCCCAGGGTGGAGCGCAGCGCAACCCTGGGAATGCGGCGTGGTCTAATATCCCGCCCTGGAGGGGCGGTACGAAACCAAACCGCGGTCTCAATCCCTATTCTTGCGATTCCCTGGCGAATAAGCTGCAGCGAACCCCCTCGCCTCAATACGTACACTTGGCCGCCTCATCGGCAAAGGCTCTCAGCAACTTGGGCTCGGCCTCGAAGAAGTGGTCGGACGGGCACAGAATAAACCGCCCGCCTCCGCCTGCCTCCTCGAAGCACCGCCGGACTTCCGCCCGCGTTGTCTGCTCATCGCAACCGGTAAAGAAGTGCAGTTGGTCGAAGCCGCCAATCATGCAGGCTCGCTCGGCAATGCGTGCATGCGCCGACGCAAGATTACAATCGGCGCCCATCCCGACCGGCGTCAGCGTCTCCACCGCGTCCGCGCCCATCTCCACCACGCGTTCCAGCATCGGCATGATCTTCCCGCAAAGGTGATACACAATTCGCTGCCCGGCCGCGTGAGCAGCGTCAATCAGCGGTTTATCGTAAGGCGCCACAAAGCGGTCGAACATCCGCGGCGAGATTACGCTGGCCGAGGCGTCCCCGCCCCCCAGTTCAAGAATGTCGTAGTGCGCGCCCGCCAGCGATTGGATGAAACCAAGCTTCCTGCGTTGCAGCATCTGCAGCAACTCGTGCACCCACACTGGATCGTCGTTGGCCTCCATGATCATTCGCTCGGTGCCAACCATGCAGCAGGCATCCTGCCAGCACCCTGGCTGCCCGTAGATATCGGAGCAGCAGATATGCCCGCGCACCAGCCCGCGCTCTCCAAATTCCGCCGCAACGCGATTCACCTCATCCACGTTGCAATTCGGCGTAGTGGCATAGGCGCCGATCAAATCGATATCCCGCTTGTTCTTGATCACCGGCTCAGCCACCCATGCCGTGTAACCCCGGTCCTCAAGCACCATGGTCAGGTCTCCGCCAGGAGTTACAAATCGGAAGCGCGTGAATTTGCGGTCGCCCGTCGTTTCGTCCTTCTCGAAAATCCGCCACGAATCGTTGGCCACCCTGTGGCTCTCAAGAAATCCAAGCTTCCCCTGCAGCGGATCGGGATAGTCGCTCGAGCCCGGCTTGGGCTTGTGCGGTACCGTCCAGGTAATCGCGTCGATCCCGAACTCGTCGAAGAACGCCTGCTCCGACATGCCGTGAAGCGTCTTTTCCAGGAAGTAAGGCATCAGGTGGTGCGTGGTCACGGGCAAGCGATCCGGCATGGTCCCGTTCAACGCGGCAAGCATACGCTGTTTCGAGGTCATCATTGGTCCTTCCAAACTTCCGTGGCGGCGGATCGTTTCGCGCCGGGATTCAAGCCGTTCCATGCCTGACCCGGTCTCTGTCCCCTCGGACCTCAGCGCCGTCGCTGGATCGAGCGGAACTACGATTTACAGTGTAGTCCGCGGTTAACTGGCGGTGGGAATAGTAAAGATGCTCGAACCGCCGAATTTCGCATGGCGAAATCGATAACTAGCCCCATAGACTGCGGGTGCCCCAGGTCTCGATTTTGAGACCTGGGAAGATGAGCCTGCTCTTGCATTTTGCAGATAATTACCGCCACTTGGCGCACACTTTGAGTAGTAGAGTGCCCAATGACCGCAACTTCCAAACCCGTCCAACTCGTTTCCGCTGCCCGAGCGGCATTTTCCACCCTCAAAAACCACCCCGCAATAAAAAATTGGCGAGATTTGCACTTTTTCAACGCCACCTTGGCTTGTAAGCGTATACAAGTCAATCAGTTGTAAATTCTACATATTAACCATTCAGTAATCAAAGTTTCGATTTTAACCCCGTTCAGGCCCAAACATGCCGCATCTGGCGCGGTTTCGTGCGCCCCGAAGCCTGTCCTGTGCCTGTCGAAGGATCCCGACTCTGGAACCTGGGAAGCTGCTACGCCAGCGCGATCTTCAAAGCAATCGCGTGGCTGCAAGGTTTCTCCGCAGGCATCTCAACTTTCAACCCGCTCTCATCCTGCTTCCAGCGCAACTTGCCTTGGTGGCCGAGTAGCTCCACATTGTGAATCTTGCCGGGCTGCTGTGGGCTGTTGATGCCCAGCGGCTTGAGCAGAACCGACGGATGCGGCCAGCCCATTACGAAGGCATAGATGTCGGTGCCCTTCGTCGTGAACCGCACATCGTCCGCTGAAAGATCGTGGCGGTTTGCCTCGTTGAAGCCTCCCCACTTTGTCCAATCCACATATTCGTGCGAGCCCTTGGGAAGCGTGCTGGGGCCTGCGCCATAGATCTTCCAGGGCCGCGTGGCATAAATGCCTTCGGAGTTGACCGCCATCCATGCGGTAATGTCGGCGACGATGCTCAGTTCCTTGTCGTCCAGCGTCCCGTCCGGCCGCAAGGGGAAGTTGAGCAGCATATTGCCATTGCGGCTCACAACATCCACCAGCAGGTCGATGACGCGCTTGGGTGATTTGTACTCGATGTCTTTGCTGTAGTGCCAATCGCCGACGCAGGTGTCCGTTTGGAACGGCTCCTTGGAGAGCCCGTCGAATACGCCGCGTTCCACGTCCAGCACGCACGTACCCACGGCGCACTGATTAGCGACCTTGGCGGTATAAACAACCTCCATGTCGCCTTTGTGCCAGCGCAGGCTCTGGTTGTAGTAATGCGCCACCAGGCTGCGGCCCCAATCGCCGAACGGGATTCCTCCATCCTCATAGAGAATGTCCGGCTGGTGCTGGTCGACAAGATCCATGATCCGCTTGAGCCATTCGCGCTTCCAGGTTACCGGTTCGTTCCCGATCTCCGCCCACGCGTCGCCGACGACCGGGTGCGGCTCATGGTAGAGGTCCCAGTTAGCCTTGTCGTTGGCGTCGTATGGAACGCCGGCATAGCTGCCCTGCTTGTCGGCGCCTTTGTTCACTCCCCACCAGTTCCAACTGCCCCACAGATGCTCTGAAACACCGAACTTAAGCCCGTGGCTGCGCGCAGCATCGCGGAACAGCCCGACGATATCTTTCTTCGGCCCCATGTTCGCGGCGTTCCAGCGGTGATGCTTGGAGTTCCACATATCGAAGTTGTCGCAATGCACGCCCATGCTGAAGAAGTACTTGGCGCCCGCTTTCTTATAAAGTCCAACCAGAAAATTAGGATCGAAGTTCTCGCCCTTGAAGGTGGGAATAATATCCTTGAAGCCGAATTTCGACGGGTGCCCGTAGGTTTCAAGATGAGATTTATATTGCGGGCTTCCTTCCATATACATATTGCGCGCGTACCAGTCGCCTTTTTCCGGAGCCGATTGCGGTCCCCAATGCGACCAGATGCCGAACTTGGCATCGCGGTACCACTGCGGCGCTGTGTAGTTCTCGAGTGAGTTCCCTTGCGCTTTAAATGGCCCGCTTGCAATCTCAACGTCCACTTCACTTTTGGCCTGGCCGTGAAGGAGAGGTAAGGCGCTGGCTGCGCCCAGCAGTCCCAACGCAGATCTTCTGGAGATAATCATATTGATTCCTTCCTTCAATGCGACCGTTTGATTCCCATGCCCACTGGCGCGCGACTGGCGCGCCAGGAACACACACGTGTGGGTTTGTAGCCTACGAGGGAGCCTATCAAAGCGTTGGGCACGCCAGCAATATCCGATTCGACTGAGTTCTTGTCCTTTTTAGAACACCGTTTCACCTTGAATAAGTATCGATGGAGCTGCGCCTACTCGTCCCGTCGGATGATTCACCAGCCTGAAAAGCAACTGCGAGCGCTTCACTCGGTCAGGCGCGTTTCGTCAAGTTGCAGCCCTCTTGACTCGCGTCGAAAACGCGCAGGCGTTCTTCCCGTCACGCTCTTGAACACGCGGCTCAGGTATGCCGGGTTTGGAAAACCGGTTCGCTCCGCGATATCGCTCATGTCCAATGTTGTGGTCGTCAGCAAGTGAGCCGCTTCTCGAACCCGCACCTGCGCAATGAACTGCGCCGGGGCCACATTGCGGAATTGCTGAAATTTCCGCCGGAAAACGCTCTCGCTCAAATGCGCGAGCCGGGCCAGGTCCTTTGTATACACCGGCGAAGCGTAGTGCTTCTCGACGTAGCGAACCGCCTCGAGCAGGTTTGCCGGCGCCTCGCTCTGCCACACGATCTCCGGCCGGCTCAGCACAAGGTGCAGCAGCGCAATGCTCAAATGAAATGTGCGGTACCGGTTCGGCGGCTCTTTCGAGGCGCGAAAGACCCGGACGAGGTCCTGCAGCAGGTTCCGCTCTGTGGCCGTCGGCTCCAGGACAATCGGAATCGGCTGCGTAGACATCAACTGGAGCTCGCGGCTGAAGTGCATCCACAGCTTCGGTTTGGCCTCGGTTCCAAGGGAGTGAAAGAGCTGATGATCGGGGATGAGGACAAGCCGGTCAGGCCCGAGCGTGACTTCCTTACCGGGAAAGATCACTCGATGACCCGGCTCCAGGTCGTAATAGAGCCGCCAGAACGGGCTGAAGACGTTTTGATAGTTCCAATGGGGCCGCCGCTGCAGGAAACCGGTCTCGTGCAGCGCCAAATCGGTGACCATGGGCTGCCCGCTCACCGGCTCGAATTCCAATCCCTGATTCGAGAACGGGCTCGCGTACGCCCCTAAGGCAGCCCATTGTTCGGGCGAGAGTTTAGACCGCTGGGGCGCCGAAATGGACACGCTCCGCAGTATATTGACCCCCACAACGTAGAGTCAAAGCCCGGCGAGCGAAAAAGACAAGGTACCGAATGAAACAGATATTGAGTATGTTCGCGTTTCCCTGCCGATGTGAACCCAAGATGGCTACCGCCACCGCAAACCGCGATTACAGTCTTGTTGGCCCTATAGCCGACCGGCCGAAGAGAACAAGGCGGCGGGCTTTAAAGCAGGTTCCTTTCAATCCCGAGATTTGTTCACCGTACCCCCTAAGAACTGAACATTCAAAAAAGACAAGAAACAAATTGAAATGGATATTGAGTTCCGGGCACGCGCTTGATAACTTCAACTTTAACCTCGACTGTGAATAGAAGATGAGAACGATGGGCACTTGTAAACTGCTCCCGCGAATCCACTCACGCCTAAGATGCATCGCCGGTTGGAGCCCCCGCGCATGATCACCGCAAGTCTCCCGCTTGGCATCGAGTTTCATGGCGTGGGCGCGATGTTATCGGCCAACTGCTACGCGCCGCAAAAGTACATCAAAAGATGGTCGTGGGAGATCTTCTGGCTTGCGCAGGCATCATGGTGTTGGCTGATTCTGCCAATCGCGGGCGCTATCATTACCATCCCCCACTTGTGGCTCGTAATCACCAGTTCCCCTTCCACCCTGATGCTTTACGCGTTCCTCATGGGAATCGGTTACGGCATCGGCGGCACGGCCTTCAATATCTCCATCCGCTACATCGGGTTCTCGCTGACTTACTCGATTGCGGTTGGACTCTCCAGCATACTCGGCACGATTGTACCTCCCCTGGTTCGCGGACAAGCCGCAATGATCGTTGCCCGGCCCGGCT
>OBLU010004723.1_pt1 | contig 12239 bp, 17 predicted proteins | sample 1518681 | NCBI WGS metagenome assembly OBLU01 (sample SAMEA3539304, study PRJEB22396) | soil metagenome | biome: tundra; feature: field; material: soil | place: USA | collected 2010-05 | depth 0.15 m | reverse complement strand
ACCCGATTCGGGCCGCGATCGACGTCCGAAGCATTTTTGAGAGAAATCGAAAAGTGTGACAACTTTGTGCCAATCACGTTGAGGGGCTTGAAATCGGCTTTGGTCGTCATATCGTGCTCCACGTGACCACCAGCGACCCCACCACCAGCGACCCCACCACCAGCGACCCCTCGACTCGCGACGGAGAAGGCAATGCCCAGCCAAACGAGCGATCAGCAGAACCGCAAACGCTCCCCGCCACAACGACGAGACGCCAACGGCTATCCTTCTGCTCCGCAGGGAATTGCGGATATGCCGCGCCGTCGCTCGAACTCCTCCTCAAAACTTCACTTGAGCAGCACCCGAGCGAGCGTCCCGTCCCAAGCGATCCCTAACGTTCCCGATCCGCTTGTGATCTCGCCGCGGATTTCACCCACGGAGGCCCCACCCTCCCGGCTGAGGGATTTCATCCCCGGAGGGTTCTCATCCAGAAGGGGCACGGATGGGGGGAGACCCTGGCAGCTGCGATTGCTATTGCGCAGATCGACGACGCTTTGCGAGTGCGGCCCGAATGTCCTTGAGCAGGATCATCAGATGTCGCTCGTCGGTTCGCGAAGGCGCCAGCCCATGGCGGAGGTAGAACTCCCGGGCGTTGTCATTCAAAGCGTGTACTACCAGCGCGCGAATGCCGAGGATCTCGGCGGCCGCGAGTGCACGTTCCATCGCGTCGGCCAGCAGCCATGCGCCGAGCCCGTGGCCCTGTACCGAGCGGTCGACCGCGAGTCGTGCGAGCAACATCACTGGAATCGGGTGTTGCGGCATTCCGCGCTGCACACGCCCGGTGGCTTCAGGGTGCTCGATCGAGGCAGCGGTGAGCGCGTGATATCCGACGACCCGTTTCTGCTCTGCGTCCACTGTGACAAACGCCCGGGCCGAGCCGCTGCCCGTAGCCCCTCGCGCGTGCCGGCACAGCCAGACGTTCAAGGAGTCCTCGCCGCAGTCAAACCCCTCGAGGATTTGCCGAGCGCCGAGCGGCTCAGGGTCGCTGAACCGCGGCACTACTCAGGACGCGGGCGACTGAACAGCTCGGCGAGCTTTGGGTTCGCTTGCGCCGGACGCTCGAGCGCGGCATTGAAAGCCGCCCACTGCTTCTCGGAGATCACAAAGCGCGTGCGATCCGCCAGCAATCGCTCGGCGCGCTCGCGTCCACTGCCCACGAGAAACTCCGACAGGGACTCATCCGCCACTCCCGCGGCCCGGCGAAACAGCTCGGCGTCGCGATCCGCGACCCGCAGATTGACGCGATTGGTCTTGGTCTCAGGCATTCCCATCAGTGTACACACATCGTACACACGGCGCAAGGGCGATGCAATGAGCGAGAGGAAGAAGGCCATCCCGATGGACATCGAGCCAACGCAGATAGACAACGCTGAGGCCCTGAGCAATGTGTTCGGGCGATGGCCCTTGCCCACCATCGCTTGCAGCCGATTTCCACGTCTTCGAGATGACGTCAGACGTGACGCCTGACGGCTACTACGCCCTCGAGAACCACATCCTCGTCACGATGCATTTCACGGGCATCGATCAGCTTGAGCTCGGCGGCTTCAATCATCAAAACGTTCTCTTTGGACTCGTGCTGAATGACATCTCAGCGCGTCAACTCGACGTCCTGAAATGGGAGGTCGCATTCGACTCGTCGTTCGGCGTCAGCGCGAGATTCCTTTGCGAGAAGATCAGCGTGCTGGGCGCCGCGCCGTTCGACCCGCAAGATTCTCGGAACGCTCCCGCAGGAACCCAATCGTCAGCCCGACCAGCCAGCCAATAGGCCCAAAAAGCACAGCTCCGCAACCGCCCAACCGGCGTCACTCACCGCCGATCGGAGTTCTTTCCTATTCGCGTCGCCGCCGAGCGAGCGTTCCATCCCCAAGCGATCCCTAACGTTCCGGATCCGCTTGTGATCTCGTCGCGGAGTTCACCCCACAGGGGCCCCACCCTCCCGGCTGAGGGATTTCATCCCCGGAGGGTTCTCATCCAGAAGGGGCACGGATGGGGGAGACCCCCAAACGCCGCGTAGCTACCAGGCGCCGGCGATCGGATCCCAGGAGTGGCCTTCGGCGGAGCCGACGATTGCTGGATCGGCGAAATCGATGACGGTTGAGATGACGTCCCCAAACTGTTCTGGCAGCCGATCCTCGAGCCTCTGCCTGCGGCGCCACGCAGCCCACCTTTGCTGACCGATCTCTCCATAGTTGGCGAGAACCTCGACGAGCGGGAGGAGTTGCACTTGGCGGTGCTCTGCGACTCGGCGGGTGGATCTGGTGAGCTCGGTTCCGTCGATGGCGTGGCGTCTGGAGAGCATGTAGATGTCGGCGAAGTCACGCCACCTGGTGTTGACTGTGCCTCTCGCGATTGCGGTCACGATCTTCTCTGCGTGCACCATCGCCAGGGGATATCCGCGCAGGATGATCTCGCCGCCCAGCAGTCGAGGTAGGTGCACGTCTTTCGGGTCGGGACTGATCGGGTCGCCGACGTTCGTGTCGATATGGAAGTGCAGGTGCGCGGTAGCTAAGCGTGCTTGCATCGTCACTCGCACGCCGGCGTAGATCTCCTCGTCTCGTATCTCTTCCGCCCGCGCTGTGTCCACATCGAAAATCACTCCGTCCTCCAGTGCTATGGCCGCGACCTCGCACGCCGTCGCTCGGATCGTTTCCATGTCGTTCTCGAGCACTTGCGCTTGCAGGTCGATGTCGCGGGTCGGCCGGCGCTCATCGAACGCGGCCAGCAGAACTCCACCCTTCAGCACGAGCTGCCCGGCGAACCGTGAGCTGGTCAGCCGGGCGAGGAATGCCTCCAGGACGTAGAGCTGCAGCAGCTCGTCGACGGGGCGCTGGTTCTCACGCGCCAGTTTTCGCAGGTCCAGGTAGGCACGCCCTGCGATCGTCGCGCGAGTGGGTGCGCTCACAGCAGGATCTCCAGCGCCCTGCGCAGCGCCGGCTCCGCTCCGGTGAAGTGTTTTGAGAGCTTGATCAGCTGCGCCGGATTTCTCCCTGGTTGGCGCAACCATCGCCGTAGCGCCTCCCACGCGACGTCGCTGCCTTGCAGGTGGCGCGTGCGGACGATGTCGACAAGCGAGCGCTCAGATGAATAGATGCCGAGCGGGGTGCGAGCACCGACCTCCAGCGTTTCCCGCCCGAGGTCGAATGTGTGAGGGTCGAACTGGTGCAGGCGTCTGGGTGCCTTCAGGACTGGCCGCGTGTTGCCGCGTGGTATCGCGATGTCGATCGCGGCCGGGATCGAGTCGATCAGCCCATGACGGGCGAGTGCGGTCTCTAGGCACAGCGTTGCGCGTGGGACACGCTCGGCGATCTCGATCAGGTCCAGATCAGCGGGCGGAGCGTCGGCCCACCGGTAGACGCCACCGCCCACGGCGACGATCGCTCCGGCATCCCGCAGCCGGTACAGGCGCCCGCCGCTCAGGCCCGCCTCCCTGGCCTCGCCATATCTGAACGTGTCGCCGAGAAGCTCCCGTGGGTCGATCGTCTTCATGGAGGAAATCATACCCATCTAGCGGTGAGGTGGGTAGGATTGTCTCCATAGACATGATTGCCACCATTCCCCGCGATTCCGTTGGTGGCGCTCGAACACAGCGATGGTGTGTATCCAGCACACGAGCAGGACAAGGTACTCCAGAATTTCGCCCGCTGGCTCCGGGTAATGGAGCCAAGCCCATAGACATAACGTGCCGGAGGGTTCTCATCAGATCGAAGGTTCACCAGCGTCAAGCTTGCGTTTTGCTTGCACATGGGCTAAGCTAGGTCGTGATGACTACCGCTGATTTGGCCGACCGTCTTCTATCGCAATCCGCGCCGGGCAAGGTCTCTGCTGCGGCGCTGCGAATTGCCGGTGGAGCGGTCGCGGACATCGAGGCGAGCTTGCCTCGAGCATTGGCGGGTCAGCGCGGCCAGGTTCGTGTTTACGTCGATGCCTACCGCGTGCTCACCAGTCGTATGCTGGACGCTGCCCAGCAGGCGCGCCCCGATCTCCTTTCGAAGGCCGTTCCGTGGGTGAGAGCGTCGCTCGAGCAGGAGGCGATGAGCGTCCCCTTCAGCGACTGGGTGGGCACCTTCGGCGCCGGGAAGGGAACCGCGGTTGCCGTGGTGGCCCTGTTGCGAGCCACGCTGCCCGGGACCCAGCCGCTCTCCGCGCCACGTGGCCGGCGCTTACCGGGGTGGCCGCTCGACGAACAGGATGTCGTGCGCTTCTACCGGGCTGTCGGGGACGAGCTGTCGCGTTCCGACATGCCGCTCGATCGCCTCACTTCGGTGTTTGGGCTCAATCAGACCGAGTTCGCAAAGTTGTTCGGTGTGCGCCGTCAAGCACCGGATCAGTGGGCGGTTCGTGGTGTGCCCGCTGAGCGTCAGGAGAAGCTCGCGACGTTGGGGGAGATAGCCGATTTACTCGCGGCCAGGCTGAAGCGCGACCGTATTCCTGGTGTTGTGCGCCGTGCGGCGTCGGCCTATGGCGATCGGTCGATCCTCGACGCGATCGCGGCTGGCGACGAGGCGCTGGTTCTGAACGAGCTGCGTGACGCCTTCGACTGGGCCGCCGCGGCGTAGTGCGCCACATCCGTCGCGGCGGCGCTTACCTGCGGGTGGCTGATCCCACGTGGCGCAACCCCCTCTCCGCGGAGTACGCGCTGCAGCGAGGCGGGCGTTGGAACCCGCCTGGGAGTTTCGGTGTGGTTTACCTCAACGCGTCGGTAGCAGTGGCGCGCGCCCAGGTCCGTGACAAACTCGAGCCCCGCGGCGTCCGGCCCGAGGATCTCCAGACAGACGAGGGACCGATGCTCGTCCACACCACCGTCCCCGAGGATGACTACGTTGACGTGATCACAGATCGCGGATGCACCTCGTTAGAGCTGCCAAAGACCTATCCCCTCGACGAGCAAGAAATAACGGTCCCTCACAGTGTCTGTCAGCCGATCGGGCAGCGTGCTTGGGTACAGGGAGCGCCAGGAATAGCCTGCCGCTCCGCCGCTCGGAGCGCACCAGCCGATGGCGAGGAGCTGGCGTTCTTCGCCCGTCGACCCCTGAAAGCAGAACGAGCCGAAGCCTTCGCCGACTGGTACTGGTGAGCTTGCCAATCAGACAGCCGCACCCAGCGCCGCCTGAAGCAGCCGCCCGACTAAGAGTGGGACCCTGATGCCGGACAGATTGCCCGAGCTCGATCAGCTCCTGCGCGAGATGAGCGACGCCGAACTTGCGAAGGCCTCGCGAGCGCATGCGGGTCAACCTGGACGCCTCGCGCTCCCTGTCCTGAGCGGTCCTCCGCCACCGCCCCAGGGGGGTCAATTCTCAACGGTGAAGGGGGTCAGTCTCTCGCCGGCACGGACAACTGACGGGCTAGTAGATCCGGTCGTACTCGTTGTGGGTTCCGATGAACTCCCAGACGATGTGGACCTCGCCCTTCTTGACCGGCTTGCCAATCGTGAATGCGGCGCGCATCCCATCCCCGAAGCTGATCGACCAGACGTCGTGACCCTCGAGTTTGTGCAGCCGAAAAGCCCGCGGCGCCTGCGTTGGATCAAACCCATGCTGGGCCAGCCACGCAACGAACAACGACTTGGCGCCGAGAAAGGCTTCCCGCGCCGGCCTGGGCAGCCTGTTGTACTGCCGCATGAAGCGAGCGGGCCAACTCTTCGTGAGTCGGCACGACGCGCTAGGAGTCTGACTCGCTCGGAGGACAGCGTTCGAGATGAGCCGTGAACTCCTCATCCGTGAAGACGCGACCTTCGCCCTCAGCGAACCAGTCCTCCGCCGTGTAGCGGCGGACTTCCAGCAAGACATCCTCGCCCGGGTGGATCCCCGCCTGCTCGAGCTCCTCTGCGCTCACATCGACGTGCACACCCTTCGGGCCCGTCTTGGCCTTGGTGGTGATGTGCTCGCGGGTCTGGACTGCCATGGCCCCAGGGATTCTAACGTCGACCGGGCCAAAGGTCCAGGATCGAACCGAGGAGGAAACGTTCCAGATCCGCTCAGTCCGGCTGAAGCCAGACCGGGCGTTTCGTTTGGCGAAGACTTCGTCAGCCACGGTGGGGAAGCCTTCCCAAACCTCGCCAAGTTTCTGCCGCGAGCCCCAGTAGATCCGGGGGTCCAGGGGCGGGCGGGGTTGTCGGCCAGCGGCCTCGGGGCGCTGCTTTTCCGCGCGTTGACGCTGAGCCGTTTGCCGTAGGGCTCGTGTAGAACGCGGTACTTTTTCCCGTTGTTTGTCCCGTGATGCGAAAATGGTCGGTATAGGGGATTAGGCGGATGAGTAGGGCTCTTGAAACGGAGGTAGAGGTGAGAGGCTTGTCGGAGAAGGAGAAGGAGGAGGAGAAGGAGGAGGAGGAGGAGGCGCCAGGACGGCGCGGGAGCGGATGGGTGGCGGCATCGCTGCTTGTGCTGCTGCTGGGTATCTCACTTGCGGTGGCGCCGGCGGCGCATGCCGGCGAGTGGACGCAGGTCACGTGCGCCCAACCCAACGGGCAGCCGGCTCCGATCGAAGGCTGGGTGGGCTCCTCCTATAACGGCTATGGGCCTGACAGCGGCACGATCAACACGTGCGCTCAGTCCGGCGGAGCGCTGACGGCGTTTGATAGCTCGGCGGCGGCGGAGGCAGCGTATACGGGTCCGGTCTGGGTGTACACGGCGCCTGCCGGCTCCACGATCGCCGGGGGTGCGCTGACGGTCGCGCTATACACGCCGCAGGGTCAGGCGTACGCGGCTACGCCGAGGGACGAATACTCCGCGTCGAGTGTGTTCGTCAACTGCCAGTTCAACGAACCCTGCGATAACGCGACAAGGACGGTATCGATCGCCAATCCGGGCGGCACGCAGATGTTCCTGGGGGCGTGGTGCGTCGGGCCTTATGAGGGGGCGACCACTTGTCCCGCGGGTTCGGGGGGCGGGGTCAACGCCGAGATCGCCATGTATGCCGCCGACATCGAGCTTCAGAACAACTCGACACCGGCCGGGACGGACTTCGCCGGCTCGCTGCTCGAGCCCGATACGAGCGGGACCGCCGATCTGACGTTCAACGCCAAGGACCCGGAAGGGCCTGGTGTGTACCGGGTGACCGTGGATGTTGACGGCAGCGCCGTCTATCAGGGCACGCCCGAATCAAACGGCGGAAGGTGCGCGAGCATCGGCGTCGATTCCAAAGGCGTCAGCGAGTTCCTCTACCCCCAGCCCTGCAAGCGCGAAGTGGCGGTCGATGTCCCCGTCAACACGAGCAAGCTCACCAACGGAAAGCATCAGCTGAAGGTCACCGTGCAGGACGCGGCGGGCAACTCCTCGACCGTCTACGACAGCACGATCTCGATCGCCAACTCGAGTGGCGCTGGCGCGAGTGGCGGCGGTGGGGCCGCTACTCAGATCGGCCCTGGCAGCCCTCTCGTGCTGCGCGGCTCGGTCAACGGCACGAACGCCTCCGATCAGGCCAAGTTGACCGCTCGTTGGTCGCGGAGCAGCAGGGCGGCTCTGACTAGTCGTTATGGGGTCCGTGAGCGCGTCACGGGGCGTCTGACGAGCAGCTCGGGGCAGCCGATCTCGGGTGCTTTGCTCGATGTGTTTGCGACTCAGGCTTACGAGGGCGCGCAGGCGCGTCTCAGTGGCACGGGTGTACACACTGGACCCACGGGCGCGTGGACGTTGACGCTTCCCGTGGATGTCTCCTCGACCGCGTTGCGTTTCGTCTATCGCAGCCACCAGAACGACACGGTGGCGGCGGCCACGTCGACCCTGAGCCTCAGCGTGCATGCCGGGATCGTCCTGAAGATCACGCCGCGGACCTCCAGCGCCGGCCACAAGATCTTCTTCAACGGTGTGCTGCATGGCGTGCCGATCCCTCCGGGTGGTAAGCAGCTCGTGTTGGAGGCCCGCTCCGGTGGGGGATGGATCCAGTTCGACACGATCCGCACCGACGCGAAGGGCCGCTACCACTCCTCCTACCGCTTCAAGCTCTCCGGCCCGATCACCTACCGTTTCCGTGTGCTCTCCCGCTACGAGGCCGACTTCCCATTCCTGGACGGCGCCTCCAACCCCGTCACCGTGTACGAGCACTGACTCGTCGCTCCGGGAAACAACAGGAAGCAAACCTCGAGTCCGTGAAGGTGTCGCTACCGGTTCAATTGCCTTCCTAACCCGGCAGAGTGTCAGGCGAACGCACCTGACTCTCTGATCGGCATGGCTATTGCGCATACTCCGATACTCAACGTCCCACTGGCTGGTCCTGCCTACCTCGTCTCTCACGGAGGAGCTGCCTTCCCAGAATTGATCATGGTTCTGCAGGGGTATGGAGTGACCATCGAGCTCAATGGGGAAACCTTTATCAACTCGAAAACTGACATTACGTCTTCGACATTCGGCCATGTCCCAGATGCCCCGGTGTCGAACTTCGAATTGACGTTGCCAGAGGCGTCTAATTCGGCCTTGGCCGCTAATGGCAATCTCTGTGATCAGAAGTTGATCATGCCCACGCTCCTAGGGGCGCAAAATGGAGCACAGATCCAACAGAACACACGTATAGAAGTAGAACACACGTATAGAAGTGGAACACACGTATAGAAGTGGAAGGTTGTTCTAAGACCCTTTCTGTTGTCTCAACCGCCGTCAACAAGAAGACTCTGAAGCTCTCGGTCTTCGCCCCGGCTGCCGGGAAAGTGACCGCCTCCGGCAAGGGCGTCTCGAGCGGCTCGAAATCCTACTCGGGAGTCGAAGCAGCAGAGCAAGACCGCAAAGGTGACCTTCAAACGCTAGAGATTCCGCGCCCCGAGAAGCTTCAGCCTTCGCGCCAAAACTGTGATGCCCTCACCAAAACTGTGATGCCCTCACCAAAACTGTGATGCCCTCAAATTGTAAGAGCTCAGGCGGTGCGGGTATTTCCCTGGTAGCGAGCCCGCGGGACGGGGGAGAGGTGGCCGGTGTCGTCTGAGCTCGGGCGCTGCCTGTATACCCTCTCCAGGGTGGCGTCGGGGTGCGAGGGCGCCGCGGCCGGAAAGCCCTCTCCGGCCCACCGGTCGCGGCCCCTCTCCGTATTTCCGTGGTGAGCGGTGAGCGGTGAGCGGTGAGCGGTGAGCGGTGAGCGGTATCGCGCCAGCTTTCGCGCCGGAATGCCCGGGAGCATTGGGGTTTGGGAGGGGGCTCGAGAATTTGGGGCCCGGAATCGGGGGTGCTGTCCCCGGGTCGTCCTGTGGTGCCTGGCATGAGCTCGACAGTCCCTTCAACTGTGGCTCGGCCCGGCTGGCTTGGTCTGGTCGGGGTTGGGGCCGGATCGCGTCATGCTTACCTCACGGGGGGCCTCTCGAGCAGAGGCACGGATGGGGGAGGCTCCCGGGGGAGGCTCCCGGGGGAGGCTCCCGGCGAGTGGGCTAAGAGTCTGTTTCAAGAAGATCGGTACGTCCGGATACGTACCTGGTTCTACGAGCTCAGCAGCCCCGCGGCACCCGTAGTCCCAGCCCCGCGGCACCCGTAGTCCCAGCCCCGCGGCACCCGTAGTCCCCGTCGCCCCAACTTGACCAACTTGGCCAAGTTCGCTAGTCTTGCTGCATGTCAACGACCTACGGCATCGGCGAAGCCAAGACCAACCTCTCGAAGCTCGTGCATCGGGCTGAGGGGGGTGAGGAGATCGTTCTGCGCCGTGGTCGCCGTCCGGTGGCGCGTCTGGTCGCGATCGCCGCCGAGGAGTCTGGGCCTAAGCGGAAACCGGGCCGGATGCGTGGCCGCGTCAGCATGCCCAAGGATTTCGATGAGTGGCCGCCGGACATCGCTCGAGCGCTCGGCATCTCTGATTGATGCGTCTGCTGCTGGATGCTCATGCCCTGATCTGGTGGCTGGGCGGGAACCGGCGACTGTCGAAGGTGGCGAGTCAGGCGATTGAGCGAGCGGAGAGCCCGCTTGTTGGCGCCGGCACACTCGTCGAGATCGCGATCAAGCGCTCGATCGGCAAGCTGTCGATCGACGAGGACTGGCCGCGGCAAACGAAGGATGACGGTTTCGCCATCCTTGCGATCGATTGGGCGCACGTCGCCCGGCTGCAGGAGCTGCCGTTTCCCGAGCTTGCCGGCCGGCCTCACCGCGATCCGTTCGACCGGCTGCTGGCGGCGCAGGCGCTGACCGAGCGGATTCCGATCGTGACTACCGACCCGGCGCTTGCCGCATACGGCGTCACGACGATCTGGTAATTCCGCCAACGCGGCTTCCACATCCCCTCAGCAACGCGGTTGGACATTTCGCCAGAATTAGCGCGTTGCTGGTTGCGGGATAAAGAATTAATCGTGTGTTTTCAGCACATCGTCACCGAGCGGGGCGGTCTCGGCTGGCGGCCAAGAGCGGTATTACGCCAGGTTTGAGCGGCGAACGCCCGGAAACACTGGCCGCATAAAAATCTGAGGCCAGAAATCGAGGGTCCCATCCCAAGATCGCCCTATGGTGCTCGGCATGAGTTCGATTGCTAGGCTTTAGACCCTATGGCGTAGGCCGGCTTGTTTTGGGTTGGCCGCCGGGGTAGGCCGGACACTCCTCTCGGGGGTTTGTCTGGCCGGAGAACCGCTCCGGCTGACCCCATGACTACTGAGGAGGTCCGGCCATGACCGGAATGGTGACGTATGCGGGTTTGGATGTCCATGCCCGCTCGACGCACGCGGCAGCGATCGACGTTGAGACCGGCGAGTTGGTGAGAGCAAGGTTCGGGCCGGGCACTGAGGAGCCCGTTGCGTGGCTTCAGAACTTGCCTGGCCCAGCGAGAGCTTGTTATGAGGCCGGACCGACCGGGTTCGGGCTCTACCGGGCAGCGAGCGCTGCCGGGCTTGACGTGCGGGTGATCGCGCCGGGTAAGACACCGAGGGGCCCATCAGCCATGGCCACGACGAAGAAACGCACGACCGCCGCTGCCAAGCCCGTGACCCGGGCCAAGCCCGTGACCGGGTCCAACGGCAGTGCTGCGTCGAATGGCTATTCGACGGCCACCAAACCGGGGCGGATCCGGTCCAAGGCTCGCCGCGAAGCGATCGAGGCCTTCCGGGAGCGGACCTCGAAACCCTTGGGACTGAGCCCTGAGGTAGCAGCGACGCTGAAGGACGACGCCTGGGGCAAGCGCCTCGTCGATCCGTGAGCCTGCCGGCTGGCCGGACCTACCTCGGACCTACCTCGGACCTACCTGTTCGACACGTCGATCTGGGGCTATGCTGACCACCCGTCGATCGCGGCCGACTGGGACGGCGCGCTTGAGCGCGACGAGCTGGCCGTCTCGCCGATCGTCGCCTTCGAGGTTCCCTACACCGCCCAGAACCAAGCTGAGTTCGAGGATCTGGAGCGAGAGCTGGACGCTTTGCGCCAGGCGCCGCTGACGCCCGGGATCGTCCGTACCGCCCGGCAGGCGCTGCACGACCTGTCGGCGAAGGCCAGCCATCGCATCCCATTCCAGGACGCGCTGATCGCCGCGACGGCCGCGCAGAAGAACATGACCGTCCTGCACTACGACGGCCACTACGATCTGCTCAGCGAAGTGCTCAACTTCGAAAGTCGCTGGGCCGCTCCGCCAGAGTCGCTCTAGACTCGCCAACAGCTTCGACCCAACCCCGCCCCGCAAAACGGCGCCACGCTCAACCAGGACACCCAGATAGAAGTCCCGGAGGGGATCATCGTCGAGCTGGCGGAGCAGATCGGCTGAGGGCTCCGGCCACCGCGCTGCGTTCCTGGGCCTGCTTGCACAGCTCGGTAAGGCCGATCGCTTCGACCGGCGGCGTGAGGCGGTAGCTCTCGGCTCCGGGGTAGGCGATCAGGGCGCGTTGTGGGTTCAGGTCGGCGAGGGCGGAGTGAAAGCCGCGCTCGGGGGTTGGCGAGAGGCTGCGCTTGATCTCCACTGCCCACTCCTCGCCGCCGGGCCAGTGCAGGACGAGGTCGATCTCCGCGCCGTGGCTGGTGCGGTAGAAGCTCCCCTCGACTTGTCCCCCGCCCGCCCCGGCCGCCGCGAGCAGGTTCTCGATCGCCATGCCCTCCCAGCTCGGCCCTGTGATGGGGTGTCCGAGCACCGCCTCCTTGTCGGCTAACCCGAGCAGGGCGTGCACGAGGCCGCTGTCGCGTACGTATACCTTCGGCGAGCGCACCAGCCGCTTGCCTGCGTTCGGTAGCCGGGGAGCCAGACGCCGCACGAGCAGCAGGTCGACCATCAGGTCGAGATAGTGGGCGATCGTCGTCAGATCGGAAGAGCGTCGTGTAGGGAAA
>OBLU010004719.1_pt1 | contig 12243 bp, 6 predicted proteins | sample 1518681 | NCBI WGS metagenome assembly OBLU01 (sample SAMEA3539304, study PRJEB22396) | soil metagenome | biome: tundra; feature: field; material: soil | place: USA | collected 2010-05 | depth 0.15 m | reverse complement strand
AGGTCAACCGAGCTCGGCAAATGAAGCAAGAGGCTCGGAAATCGCTCAAAATTCTTAATGGGGCAATATCAACAATGGCACTACATGTTGATACGCAGCGCTTCGGGAAGACTTTTGAGACGGAAAGAGAGATTGAGGCAATAGCAGTACAGGAACGGCCTAGACGGTTAACTGTGTGCAAAAAATACCGCGGCGTCAACGACCAACCAAACAAAATTTCAACAATTCTCAGGAAAATTTGTGAGAGAAAACGAGGGTTGAATGACGTGGAAAGACCGTGAAATTGGTGTAGACCGCGCTAGTTTTGGTTCACCCACTTGTTTTAGAGAATGGAGACGCGTCAGTGGCATTCAAAAAGAAAGACCGAAACGACGATGGTGACGGCCGCGGTTCGAACGTGGCCGTTGATGATGCCGCCCTGCCCAAGGCCTCTGGCGGCGCCGATGGTGCGGCCTACTCCGTTAGTGCCAACGGTGGTCAGCAGTCCTCGCGCGACGACCAAGGTTCATCAGTTTTAACGGCGCAGCCAGAGCGCCGAAGCGGTCCGCCCAGGAGTAGTGGCACGGGCGGCGAGAAGATTGCCACACCCTTCAAGGGCCGACTCGGTGATCTCTTGATCGATGGTGACCTCATCACGGACGAACAATTGCAAGAGGCGCTCGCGAAGCAAAGTGAATCGGGCGGCAAACTAGGCGAGGTCCTCGTGGGGATGGGCGCGCTTGATGCGAGAGCACTCGCAGACGCACTGGCGGCGGTCCTCGGTCTCGAAGTTTTGAATTTGCGTCGTGAGAATGTGGACCCCGTTGCGCTCGCATTGCTTCCCGAAAAAGTTGCTCGGTCGCAGTTGGCTATTCCCGTTCGTTTCGAAGGTAGCTTCTTGCAGGTTGCGGTCGCCGAACCGAGCGAAGAAGTTCGTGCATTGCTCGCGCAAGAGACCGGACGCCAAGTTCAACTGATGCTCGCTCCGTTGAGCGATGTCATCTGGGCGATCGACTCTAACTACCGAGCGATCGGCAATGTCGGCAAACTGGTCGAAGCTTTCGTCGCCGTCGAGGGGTCAAGGCGGCGCGCGAGCGATGTCGTGGACACCGAGATTGCCACCGAGGATGCTCCCGTTGTCCAGGTCGTGGATCGCATCCTCACCCAAGCAATGCGCGACCGCGCCTCCGACGTCCACATCGAGGCGTCCGAGGAATTCGTTCGAATTCGCTTCAGGATCGACGGCGCCCTGAAAGAGATTCTCCAATTGCCGGTCTCGATCGGTCCCGGCCTGGTGAGTCGAATCAAGATCATGGCCAACATGAACATCGTCGAGCGACGACGCCCTCAAGACGGTCAGTTGACGATCACCATCGACGGCAAAGAGGTGGACGTCCGAGTGGCCACCGTGGCGACCATCATGGGGGAAAACTGCGTGATGCGAATCTTGGACAAGACTCGCTCGCTCTTTCGCCTGAACGACCTCGGGATGCCCAGTGACACGCACGCCGCCTACTCCAAGCTGGTTCGCTCGCCCTTCGGCATGGTGCTCTGCGCGGGGCCAACCGGAAGTGGCAAGACGACCACGCTCTACGCGACCTTGAGCGAGGTCAGTAACCCGACGCTCAACGTGATGACCATTGAGGACCCGGTCGAATACGTTTTTCCTTCGATCAACCAGATTCAGACCAACGAACAGGCGGGGCTTAACTTTGCCACCGGGCTCAAATCAATTTTGCGCCAAGACCCCGACGTCATCCTGGTGGGCGAGATTCGAGACGTCGAAACGACCCGGGTGGCCGTGCAGTCGGCCCTTACGGGCCACTTCGTCGTCTCTTCCATGCACGCCACCGACTCGGTCTCGGCGTTGCACCGCTTCTTGGACATGGGTATTGAGTCATTTCTGGTGGCGTCGTCGGTGCTGGCCATCGTGGGTCAGCGGCTCTTGCGTCGAATCTGCCCTTCGTGCAAGACGGTCTACACCATGACCGATGAAGAGCGGCTTTTCTACGACGAGAGCGGCGGCCCGGCAAAAGAGGTTTTTTACCAGGGCACCGGATGCAATTTCTGTAGCGACACGGGCTACAAAGACCGGATCGGCATCTACGAATTGCTCGTGATGACGCCGGAGATAAAGCGGCTCATCGTGGGTTGGGCCACTCAAGAAGAACTGCGCGCTTTGGCCGTTAAGCAAGGCATGCGCACGCTTAGCCAGGAAGCAATCAGCCTCGTAGCCCAGGACATCACATCCGTTGCCGAAGTGATTAGGAGTGTGTACACACTATGACCATGCTTTCAAAGCGCGCAGAGACTAAAAGCAAGGAAAAGCGCGAAAAGACCACCATTAAGTACCGTTACAAGGCGCTTGACGCCGACGGTAAGGCCGTTTCCGGGGTTGAAACCGCCGGATCGACGGGTGCGGTTCACATTGCACTGATCCAGCGGGGATTCCAACCATTGGAGGTGAAGGAACAGGCCGGTCTGCTGAAACTCGAAATCACCAAGAAAAAGGTGCCTCGCAAGGACGTCATGAACTTCTCACGCCAATTGGCCGTGTTCATGAAGGCGGGCATTCCAATCATGGAGGCTCTCGAGGTGATCACCGATGAGACTCAGAACAAGATCCTGAAGAAAATTCTGAAGGAAATGGTCGATAGTCTCCGAGCGGGTGACACCTTCGCGTCGGCGGCGGCGGTCCATCCAGAAGCCTTTCCAAATTACTATGTCGGCATCCTTGAATCGGCCGAGCTGACGGGAAACCTCGACAAGGTCCTTAATCAGCTGGCCGATTACATTGATCGCGACACCAAAGCCCGGGCGAAAATCACCGCGGCACTGATTTACCCAATGGTGGTCGCCTGTATGTCGGTCGTAACGGTCGGCATCCTGACGCTCTTCGTGCTCCCTCGTTTCGTGACGTTCTTTAATTCTTTTCACGCCAAATTGCCGCTTCCCACCCGGTTGATGATGGGTTTTTCCGGTTTTGTGACCAAGTGGTGGTTCGCGATTATCGCCGTCATGATTCTTACCGCCGTTACTTACGTCATGATGCGTCGGTCGGAAAAAGGTCGCAGGAGACTTGATGCCGCACTCCTGAAGCTGCCCGTGGTAGGAGATCTCACCCAAACGGCCATTCTCGAGCGAGTTTGTCGAATTCTGTCCTCGTTGTTGGTGGCGGGAGTTGACCTCCCCCGTTCGATGTCCGTCACGGCCGAATCGGCCAATAACACCATTTATCGCAGGGCGCTGGAGAAAATTCGAGTGGACATGATGGAGGGTCAAGGACTGGCCGGTCCCATTGCCCGCACCGGTCTCTTCCCGGGAGCGGCGCAGCAGATGTTTCGAGTGGGCGAAGAAACGGGCACGCTCGACCAACAACTTGAAGTCGCGGCGGAGTATTACGGCCGCGAGTTGGAGACGAAAGTCGACCGGGCGACGGCACTATTCGAGCCCGCGATCATCATTTTCATGGGCGTCATCGTCGGGTTCGTAGCGGTGGCCCTCATTTCGGCCATGTACGGCATTTACAGCCAGGTGAAGGTTGGCTAATGGGTCGCCGGTGGTGCGTCATTGGTGAGGATCAGTCACGAATGCCGCTTTTGAAATGGGATTTATGAGGATTCGTAGAATCTTGAAGCGGGCTCGTCACGCCCGCAACGCGCCGCGTCCCGAGCACGGATTTACCCTGATCGAGTTGATCATTGTCAGTTTGGTGACGCCGATCATCATTGGCGCCCTCGCCGCCGGACTCGTCGCAGTATTTTCGCTCCAATCCAGCGCCGCGAATCGCCTCTCGGACACGGGTGACTCCCAGGTGGTTTTGGCCAGTTACCTGCCCGACGTCCAAAGCGCCATGACCATCACCACCGCGAGCTCGGGTTCGCCCGAGTGCGGCACGGGCACCGAGCTGCTGGGATTGGAATGGAACCTCGATCAAACGACTGGTTTTTACCAGACCGTAGTCTCCTACGTCGAAGTAGCGAATGGTTCGAGCAATCCCACCACGGTGAATCTGGTCCGCCAGTTCTGCACCGGTGACGGTACCAGTGAAGTGAGCGCCTCGACACCGGTGAGCTCCTCTATCCTGTCCTACGACTTGCCGCAAAGTCAGTTGGTCCCGACCGTGACCTGCGCTCCGACCAGTGCTTGCAACAATGTTTCGACGCAGTACATTTCTACCGCGCCCGTGACCAACGTTTTGTTTGGAATAACCGAACCGCAGAGTAATTACTCCTACACCATGGTCGCTACCCCCGCCGCGGCCTCCGCCGTGTCTGATACGGGCTCGCCGATTACATCTAGCACCTCGACTAAGTGTGGCTTCGCTAGCCCCGGCTCCGGTACGTACGCGTCCACCATGTGCTTCGTGGACTTTTCTCCCCTCACGGGCGCCGCCCTGTCCGCTGCGACGACGACGGGCGGATGCCTGGAAATGTCGGTGCAACTACCCGAGGCCTACACCCTGTACTTCTGCATGAATATTTCTGGTCCCATATTGGCGAGCAACGTACCGCCGATCGTGAGCGCTTTACCTACCTGGACCAACGGGTTTTTAGGCAATAACGTCAACGGCTCTCCCTTCTATACCAATGTTCCAGGTAATCCGGCCATCTATCAGAATGTTCAGGGCGCTACTAATACCGTCACCTTTTCCAATATCACGGTGGTCAACCCGCAAGGCATTCCGGCGACTGGTTGGGAGGCCACTAGCGCGGACGCCGAATCGACCGACACGAGTGAATCGATCACGTGGACGTCTAACAACCCTCTTACCGTTATACCCAACGACCAAAGCGGCTATGACACGTCAAGTGACGGGGTGGGCAACGCGTGCGAATCCGGCGTTGGCTTGACGGGTAACCTCACCACCACGGTGGAGTGCTATGGCGGCACGGTCTCGGTGGGATTGAAGACGGGCACGGCCATGGTCGAAGCAGAGACTCCCACCACCTTGAGCGCCACCATGGTCGGGACGGGCCTCGAAGCGATAACGTTTGGGTTGCTCCTGTCGTGAGGCGTCACGTGCATCCTGAGGTCGAGAAGAAGCGGCGCTCCAGCACGCCCGAATGCCGGCGCGGGTCCGAGGCCGGTGACACGCTGCTCGAGGTGTTGATCGCCATCGTCGTTCTGGCCCTGGCCTCGGTTGCCTTGATCGTGGGATTTGGCACGTCGATTTCGTCCTCGGCCGAGCACCGCGACCTGGCTACCTTCGATTCGGTCCTGGCGACCACGTCACAAGAAGCCATCTCCCTGATTCAGCAGCAGCAATCGCTCTTTCAAACGTGCCCGTCGAGCCCCGCCGTCTTCTACCAAGCCGAGAACGCTTCCGGCCAACCTCTTTTTCTCAACATTCCCTCCCCCTACACCAGTCAGTACACCGTCACGTTCACGTCGGTTTCCTACTGGGATAGCGCGAACGGAATATACGATTCTTCTTGCGTGGTCAATGGGTATCAAGCCCAGCTGATCACGATTACTGCGACCGAACTCTCTACGGGCGTTTCCTACACCAACAGTTTCGTGGTTGACTATCCCTCCGCCTCCGCGGGCGCCAGCTTGTCCGGTACGGCGGCGCAACTGATCTTTTACCACGAGCCCGGTCCATCGACCATGCCCTATACCGCGGCCGGCATCCCTTTAGGCGTCCAACCGGTGGTAAAGGTCGAGGACGGCTCCAGCATTCCTGTCACTACTGACTTGTCCCCGGTTACTCTCTCGCTTTCGGGCGGAACCAGCGGGGCGACCCTGACGGGCTGCTCCGGTAACGAGATTCTGGGCGTCATCACCTTCACGGGCTGTACGGTAAACCTCGCGGGCACGGGTTACATTATTACCGCGACGGATGGATCCTTGCCCCCGGGATCCCAGACGGCGACGAGTGATCCCTTTAACGTGGATACCTCGGCGCCGGCCCTGGTGTTCGTTTCCGGTACGCCGGTCGCGGGAGCATCGGGATCGGCCTTTACCACCCAGCCAGTAGTGCAGGTCCAAAACAATGGCGTGCCCGATACCACGTGGACGGGGACGATATCGTTGACTTCGTCCGGTGGCGTGCTGTCGGGCTGCACGAACTTGACGATTACGGTGGCCGACGCGGGGGTGGCGAACGTGGCCAACTGCTCGTTTGAAGGTGGCTACGTCTACAACCCCGTTTCCAACGTCACGCTGGCGACGGTGTATACCTTGACCGCGACGGCCAGCGGCGTGGCTTCGGGGACCAGCGGTGCCTTCTCGGTCACCAGCGCCGGCCTCGCCTCTCAATTGGTCTTTTCGACCCAGCCGACCGGCGTTGCGAGCTTGAGTCCGGCTACGCCGTTCACCGTGCAGCCCGCCGTGACGGTGGAAGACGCGTTTGGCAACGCGGTGACCAGCGGTTATGCGCCCACGATAAGCATTACGGCGATCAGCGTGGGAACGTTGGCAGGTTGTACTTCCACCAATGCCCACGGCATAACCACCTTCAGCGGTTGCTACGGAAGTACCTACGGCAACGGCATTACCGTAACCGCGACGGCATCCAGCGGCGGTTTATCGGTAAAGAGCGCGCCTTTCAACATTACGAGGGCGGCTTCTATATTGGTCTTTACCACCCAGCCAGTGGCCGGCGTCTCGGGAACGGACTTTTTGACCGAGCCCGTACTCGCGGAGGAAGACTCCCTGGGCAATATCGTGACGTCGTCGACCGCTCAAGTCACCTTGACGCCCTCGGCGGGCGGCAGCTTGTCGTTTTGTTCGGGCTTGACGCCAGTGAATGGCGTGGTATCCGCGTCCAGCTGTAACTTCGCGGGAGTCGTGGGCACCACTTATACGATTACTGCCTCCGCCCTCGGACTGACGTCGGCGACCAGCAATGGATTCAAGGTAACCAGTCCAGGCGCGGCCACGTCATTGGTCTTTAAGACGCAACCAGTGGCGGGAGCGTCGGGATCGCCATTCACCACCGAGCCGGTGTTAGCTGTCCAGGATTCGGGCGGCAACGTAGTGACCACGGCGAACGTGACCGTGACCCTGACACCCTTGGGCGGCACGTTGTCGTCCTGTACGGGTTTGACGGCGGTCGCCGGTGTGGTGGACGTGGCGAATTGCACGTTTGCGGGTGTCGTGGGCATGCACTATACGTTGACCGCCAGCGCGACTGGCTTGATTTCAGCGATTAGTAACCCCTTCTGGCCCTCAGGCCCAGGCCCCGCTAGCCAGATCGTGCTCACTGGTTGCTCATTGAGCGTCCTTTCGGGCACCACCTGCACGGTCTCGGCGAACATTGAAGACAATTACGACAATCTCGAGACGGCCTATAACTCGAGCGTAGCCTTCGCCCAGACGTCCGGTAGCGGTTCAGTCACGGGCCTCGCCGCAGCAACCGCCGTTGGCGGCGTGGCCAGTGACACCCTCACCGGTCTTAATTGGGGACCAGTCGTTATTGACGCCTCCGGCGATGCGGTCATTTCGAACCCCATGACCGTTCAAGTCGTCGGCATTACCTCTACGTCCATAGTTTCCAACGCCAATCCGGCGGACGTGGGCCAGCAAGTCACTTACACGGCCACGGTTTCGCTCACCTCGCCGGGCGGGGGGTCGCCTCCGGCCACCGACATCGTCGCCTTTATGGATGGCGGTACGCCAATCGCGGGATGCACCGCTCAGCCCCTGACCGGAACGTCTCCCGACACGGCTACCTGCCAGGTCACTTACGCCGATACCACGGGAAATCCGCACTCGATTTCGGCGGTCTTTAGCGGTGACGCCAACTTTGCCACGTCGACCTCGGCGCCGATTTCGGAGACGATAAACCAATCCGACACGGCGGTGGCCCTTACTTCGTCGGTGAATCCGGCGGTGACGGGACAGACCGTCACGTACACGGGCACGGTGTCGGCCACTTCGCCTGGCTTGGGCAGCCCCACCGGCAACGTGGAGTTCTTCGACGGCGGCACGGCCATCGCCGCGTGTGGCGGCACCAGTGGCGAGCCGCTCAGCGGCACTTCTCCCGACACGGCAACTTGCATTGACATCTACAGCGTGGCAGGTTCATATGCTATTACCGCTCAGTATCTGGGCGATGTTGGCACTTACAATGCATCGGCTCTGTCGTCGGCGCTCAGCGAGACGCTGAACCAGGGTCCCACGGCCACGGCCGTTACTTCGTCAGTGAATCCCTCGGTGATGGGCCAGCCGGTCACTTACACCGCCACGGTGACGGCGGCGCCGCCAAGCACGGGGAATCCCACCGGCAACGTGGAGTTCTTCGACGGCGGCACGGCCATTACCGGTTGCACGGCCCAGGCTCTGAACGGATCTTCCCCGGACACCGCCACGTGCTTGGTGACTTACAACTCGACGGGCTCGCACTCCATCACGGCCCAATACTTGGGCAATGGCGGCACTTTCGGCGCTTCGGCGCCGTCGGCCCCGATGACCCAGGTGGTCAATTTGGCCCCGACGACTACCTCCGTGACGTCATCGGCGAATCCGTCGGACGTGGGCCAGCAGGTCATCTACACCGCCACGGTGACGGTCGTTTCACCGGGCACGGGCAACCCCACCGGCAGCGTGGAGTTCTTTGACGGCGGCACCGCTATCACCGGATGCACCGCACTGTCGCTGCCCGGGACCTCAACGGACACCGTCACCTGCGCGGTGACCTACGCCAATACCACCGGGAGTCCGCACTCCATTACGGCCCAATACCAGGGCAATGTCGGCACGTACGCCACGTCAACCTCCGGGGCGCTTTCCCAAGTGGTCTCTCAGGCCCCCACGACCGTTTCGGTATCGTCGAACCAAAACCCGTCAGTGAATTACCAGCAGGTGACCTACACGGCCACGGTAACGGCCTCCTCGCCGGGCACGGGCAACCCCACCGGTACCGTGGAGTTCTTCGACGCCGGCACGGCCATCGCCGGATGCACGGCCCAGGCCGTGACCTTCACCTCCACCGATACCGCTGCCTGCCAGGCAACCTATAACACCACGGGCTCGCACGTCATCACGGTCCAATACTTGGGCAATCCGGGTACTTACAACGCTTCTGCGCTGTCGCCTTCCATCACCCAGGTGGTAAACGCCAGTAGTTCTTACGCCGGTAGCAGTACCGGAAACTTGTCCAGCACTGCTAACTATTATTTGATAAACGGTCCCTCTGGCGGGTCGACAACGTTAACGGCTAACTCGTACTCGCCCGGAGTCGCTACAACTCCGACCAGTCTGACCTTCACCATCAGCGCCCCCAGCAATACCAGCCAAACCGCAGTCGTGGGGTTAATTGCCGGTTCGTCGTGGTCCGTCACGGGCCTCACGTGCACCATCATTGGTGGTTCAAACTTAACGTCCTGTCAGATCGTGGTCTCCGTGTCCGTTCTGGCAGCGGACTACACCAATATCGAGGTGGTGGGTGGCGTTGACGCCATCACCGGAAGTTGGACTACTACTTACACCGAGCCTTAGGGTGCGAGTCGGGAGAAGCAATGTCCATCGCTAGTGCCCTAACAAACGTGATTTACGGGAATATCGTGCACCACGTTCAAGCTTGGGACCACAAAGAAGGACCGGGTCGCGAATGATGAGTCCGCGCGTCGTCGATTGCAGTTTCGGACGAATAGAGTCAGTCAATTTCGTGGTGCTCCTAAGGCCCTGGCACCGAGACGGTACCTCGATTTTGAGGGCGACGACGGTATGATGAGGGTAGGCAGAAGTACCGAGTCAAGGGCGCATACGGGTTCGGTTTTAAATGTGGAGTTGAATGCACTCAGAACGTGCGACTGTGAGACCTGGAGTACGAAACGTGTCTAAAGGCATAACCACCAGCCGGGTTTCGGGGCAATCGAATTCACGAACGTCTGAGGGTGTCTCGGGGGTTGCGGGTGGAGTGCCGACCCGTCGGCACGGCTCGCGCCGTGAAAGCGGAGCCGTACTGATTTTGGCCCTCGTCTATATCTTTACGGTGAGCTTGATTGTGGCTGCTCTGGCCGATTGGGCCACGAATGACCTTACTAACACTGCGCACTTCACGACGGCTCGGTCGCTCCAGTACGCGCTCAGCAGCGTCACAGACACGGCTATCCAGAGCATCCGCTACACCCCGTTGCCGTCGACGACCCCCGTTACCAACGTTCCTACTCCGCCTGCTGGCGCACCGGGTTACTGCTGGACACCGGCCACCGGTTTTACTTACGACGGACTCCCTCCGGCGGACTTTGCCGGCGAGGACGTGGCCGTTTGGTGCAGCACGGTGGAAAACCTTCCCCAAGCCACCACCCGGGTCGTAACATTTTCGGCCTGTTTGAGTTCCGTGTCCGCGTCGAATTGTGCCAGTAGCCCTCTCCTCCAGGCCGTGGTTGCCTTCGACGACTATCCCCCTGGGGGCAGCCCGCTTCTGGCGGCCCAGTGCACGGCCTCGGTGAACTGCGGCGAGGGGATGACCCTGGAAAATTGGACCTGGGCGACCCAGTCAAGTTAGCCGTGAGCTAGCACTTGCTCCATGGGGTGGGCACCGGTTGCCCGTAGGGGACCGATCAGCGGGCCGGAGCATGTTTCAGGTATTGCCCAACTTCATCGAAGGATCCGAAGGCAGTTGCCACCAGGGTCACGGTGATTCTTTCGGCCACGGGCCGCACTGCGGCGGGTGAACGGCAGTCACGTCCCGCTGCAGCGTTTAGAGAAGCGGTGAACTTGTTCGCCGGTCAAGTAGCTGAGGGCCCAGCGCTGGTCTCGTGGTTGTTACGTATTGACAAGGAAGAACTCGGCGTTTGGTGGAGATTTTGGTTGATACGGGCTGATTAAGGCATTGAGCGGCTAATTTGGTTGGCGCGCACTACGTGAGGTTCTGCATCGTCGCACCTCTTGGCTTTGCAGCGACTTCTGTCCTTTACCTCGTGGTCTAGCTCGGCAAACGCCATCAGGCAGGCCGTCTCAGGCTAGCGCTCAGCCTGTCAGTGAGCAGGATGAACGGTGTTTCATGACGTAAGGGTCTTTGGGGAACTCCAATACGGTGGCGAAAGCCCAAGAACGAGTAAGTCACCGCCATCTGGGTGTAGCTCAAATAGGAAGCACCGTGAGGAGGGCGTGCAGACCTGCGTGTAGTCCACCTCGACCACCTTGCTGCTACGCCCGGCGAGTGAAAACGAGTGAAAACGAGTGCAAAGGTGGGCCTCCTTCTAAGCCGTAGCTTCCCGATTTGTACGAGAAGTAGCTGAGAAATCTCTTCGTCACTCCCGGTGCTGGCGACCCGAAACCATCAATGGTGACTGCTTGCGAGCCGGAGTTGCTGATGGTGACCACGACCTCAACGTCGTAGGCCCCCGTCGGCTCGATCCAGATGTCCTCCACGACAGCACCGGAAATGTTAGGGGTTAACTGGCCGGCGATCTGGTTTGTTGTACTGGTCACCTTCGAGCCGTTCTAAGCCGTAACGTACGATCCGAACCGCCCCATGTAGGCCTGCGAGAGAGGCTGGTTCCGATACGCGATGACCAACCCAGCCGCGACGATGAGCACCGCGACAACACGTACAACGACAAGAACTCTCTTTCGAGGCGACTGAGGGGAACCACCGGGTGACGCAACGGAAACCGGATGAGGTTCCTCGACGGCCCACATCTTCTTATCGTGTTCGGTCATCGAAACTCCCGGTTCTACTGAACCCGATGGTGTTGCCTTGGCGAGCATCCCCATCCCACCTGTTCAGAACATGCCTTCGTAAACCATCGCTTTCCTCTTTCACCGCTCAAGTCGCCGTGCTTACGCTCCAACGCTCGAAGTAGTACCGAGAGCTCGAACCAAAGAGTCCGTGCATTTCGAACCGACCGTCGCGCACTTCGCCCCAAGTACCGAGAAAGATTGTGGCGTGCTCATCACCGGTGACGAAGCGTCGCCCGTCGACCCTGGCTTAGACCGCCGCGATGGAGAACCTCACGTAGTGCTCGCCAACTAAATCGGCCGTTTTAGGCCTTAATCAGACCGCATCAACCAAAATCCCCGCTAAACGCCGAATCCTGACAAGGCCAACGACTCAAATTGACACCTCGTTTCGGCGTAGGACTAGGTAGTTTCCTACTCACTCGGATCCGGGGATTCGCCGCCCGCATTCCTGTGTAAGGTTTTCGTAAGGAATTGTCAAGAATTCGTCTAATTGTTGGCCTACCATCGTCAATTTGCGCTAATTAATGCCGTAATATTTCTCCATCAACCATGCATAAGGGTAGTTCCGAGTGTCGGTGCTCCATGGACGAAAGAGAGTAAATAATGATTGGTAATTACCGCAGAATT
>OBLU010004718.1_pt1 | contig 12243 bp, 10 predicted proteins | sample 1518681 | NCBI WGS metagenome assembly OBLU01 (sample SAMEA3539304, study PRJEB22396) | soil metagenome | biome: tundra; feature: field; material: soil | place: USA | collected 2010-05 | depth 0.15 m | reverse complement strand
AGTTCGGAAGGGTATTCGACCGCTTCAGACTTGAGGAAGCCAGGATTGCCATTTTGGCTTCCCGGATGCCCACTATTCTACTCTCATCCGCAATAGCGGGGCAATTCTTTGCCTTCGAGGCAGGGGAATTGCATTTGGAGTTTTGTCGCCAGAGTTGGTTCATCAAGGTGCCGCAGTCGCATCAACATAGGGATCAGCGAGGTTTGTTTTTTTCCCAAAGGGGGCGATTTCACCCCGCCGGTCGTCATGTTCGACAGCGGAGCTAATCCCAGAGCCGCTCAAAAGTGCTTTTCTGGGTCCAATTTCCGTACCCTGATTCCAAATGCGATTGCCCTGCCCCACCACCTAAAGATGGAGACGAAACCGTGTTTTTGATGCGAAAATGATTTCAGTGAATCCCCGACCGAAATGCTTCGCCCTGTTGCAGGGCATCATGCTTTTCGCTGCGCTCCCCGCCCACGGCTTTTTTGGAGCCAAGACCAAGGCCGCCGAAATGGCCGGCGCGGTCCTGTATCGCGACAGAGGTTGTCCACAATGCCACGGTGTAGGCGGCATCGGCACAAAGAAAGGCCCATCGCTCGTCGACCTGCGCAAAAACAAGCTCTGGATCCCAGAGAAGATCACCAGCCAGATTCTCCATGGCGGTCAGAAGATGCCGGCCTTCGACGAATCCGTCACCGACCAGGAAGCCGCCGAGTTGGTCGCTTATCTTCGTGCTCGACACCGGCCAGTCCCTCCACCCGCGCTGCCCATCAATTGAGCAACGTATCCTTTCGAGCCATCTGCGTTGAATTCTCACTGTGTTGCTTAGTCAGCAGGCAGAATCGCCATGTCGCCGATTCAGATATCTTCCCTAACCTGCGAGCCACACCCTGATTGAACGCTCAGAACCGCTGCCCGAATCCTGCAGGCGGCCTCCTCGCAGTCCGGGATGGAGCCTGCTCTGTTGTCCAACTCCCCAGCTTCGTCTTTCCCTCGTTCTCTTGAGGATGCAGGGGGGCCAGGGTGTAAGATGGCGCCTGAGATCTCAGCCAGTATTGCCTACAGCGCGCTGCGCCAGTAAACTGGTGATGGCAGGTTTGGTTTTGCACGATTTCTGGTGCATGCCCGACCGTCAGCGATCTAGGCGGCCTAAGAAGGAATCATCCGCAACGGAACGTTGAAGTAAGCAACTGATAAACAAGACTTTGCAAAGCGGAGAGGTGGCAGAGCCCGGTTGAATGCACCTGACTCGAAATCAGACATAGTCGCAAGGCTATCGGGGGTTCGAATCCCTCCCTCTCCGCCAATTTCCTCTCCAACTACGTCCAGCCGCGTCCAATCCCGTCCGGCACTATCTTCGTAAGTATAACAAAATAATCAATTTCATTCCAAGCGCGTCCAGGCTATGCCGGAGGAAGCCACGGTTGTGCGAATGCACAATTGCATGTATTCTTGTTGGAGGATGCATGTATTTTCCAGAAAGCACAAACCATGGAGATCAATAAACTTACCGAAAAGAAGATAGAAAAGGCCAAAAGCGGAGACAAGGACCACGCCTTGGGCGACGGAGCCGGCCTGTATCTCTGGGTGACCACAACAGGCGGAAAGCTTTGGCGTTGGGGCTACCGATTCGAGGATAAAGCCAAGATTATTTCTTATGGGAAATACCCTTATATCCCTTTGGTCAAGGCAAGAGAACTCCACCTGGAAGCGCGCAAGTTGCTGGCGTCCGGCATCGACCCCATGGTTGAGCGAAAGGCCAAGAGGAACGAGCAAAATGACTCAAACCGGAACTCATTCCAGTCAGTGGCTCTTGATTGGCTGGCACACTGGCGCAAAGGCAAGAGCAAACGCCACGCCGACACGGTTGAACGGCGCATGCAAATGGATATTCTGCCAGCTCTAGGGGCCCGCCCCGTCGACAAGATCGAGGCGCCAGAGATCGTGAGAATGGTCAAGGGAATACAAGACCGCGGTGCAGTTGATATCGCAAAACGAGCACTCGAGACAACTGGGCAGATATTCCGCTATGCGATCGCCTTCGGCCATGCAAAACGAAATCCGGCCTCTGAAATCAAGCCCAGGGACATCCTTATTTCCAGGGATGTGGTCAACTTCGCCCGGATCGATCGCCGCGATTTGCCCACACTCCTGAAAGACATCGAACTGTATCGGGGCACCCAAGCGACCCGGTTGGCTATGAAGTTTATGGCCCTCACATTCTTGCGAACCTCCGAGATGCTCGGAGCCGCATGGACTGAGTTTGACTTTGATAACGCTCGGTGGGATGTACCTAAGGAACGCATGAAGATGAGAAAGCCCCATATCGTCCCACTCGCTCGACAGACCCTTGAGCTTCTGAATCTGCTGAAGCGTCTAAGTGGCGATAGCAAGTTCGTCTTTCCCGGCTTGGGGCCCAAGAACGCCACAATGAGTGACGGCACGATTCTGATGGCTCTGAAGCGCATGGGGTATGAAGGCGAAATGACCGGCCACGGTTTTCGCGGTGTGGCCTCGACGATCCTGCACGAGTCGGGCTTTCCAGAGGCGCATATTGGTGTGCAGCTCGCACACCTTAAGAAGAACAAGGTCAGCGCTGCATACGATCACGCTCAGTACTTGGAACCACGCACCAGGATGATGCAGGTTTGGGCTGATTTCCTGGAGGAGACACTCCGTACCGAAAAGGTATTCTTGCCGCGTCCCTCGAGAAATGAGCCATGATTATGATTTACAACCGCCGAAGGCTTTCAACTATGGCTGGGACTTCCTCCCCTTGCCGCACAGGACTTGATCTGTATTCACTAGGTTTGCAATCTTCTAGGCTCTCATGACTTTTATGGGGTATCGCTAAGTTGTTGATATCGTTTGGTATCTATGAAAGTAGATAAAGATAAATAATGAATTTGGCCTCCAACCTCATTCCTGAGGTCCGGGAGATTCTGTTCAGACCCTGCCCCCCCCCGGCCCTTTCAACCTCGAGCACCCCAATGATCGGAAGTATCCCAAAACCATCCCCATCCAATCGGGGTATGGAAATAGGGGCATGGCAACGATTCGCGATGGTCCATGGTTCTGTGCTCGTGGACCAGAAGGACCGGCGGGGCGCTACCGGCAAACTCGGTCTATAAAAGGAGGAGCTGGTGGACCAGACGTTGGAGCTGAAGGCGAAGTTCGAGGCACTGGTGGTCGCATCCGGCCAGGCGGTCCCCATCGAGGATCTGGCCCGGTGCCTCGGTGTCACCGAAGACTTGGCCGTCGAGGCGCTCCAGGAGTTCGTGGCCGATCTGCTTGGCGGTGGCCGTGAAATCCAGCTCCAGTGCCGGCCGCACGAGGTTCGCATCGAGACAAAGCCCCAGTACGAAGGCCTGATCGGGCAGCTCCTGCCGGAGCCGAAGGGAAAGCCGATCGCCTCGCAGGCGCTCGAGACGTTGGCCATCGTGTCGCTCAACCCGCCGGTGGCTTCCTGCGACATCAACGCCATCCGTGGCATCTAGAGCGCGGGGACGATTCAGACATTCACGAGGGGAAGCTGATGCTGCGCTCTTCGCGCTTGCGCCCAGCCGGGCGAGGATCTGGCGGACGACGGCGTTGTTTCTCAAGCCGTTTGGATTGCGGCCGCTCGATGAGTTGTGCAAAGAGGGACAATTGAGGAGGTCTTCGCCTCAGTTTACAGCGCGGAACAAATTGCCGGGCAGGCCCTACGTGAAAGCCAGGCACAACGCGGCACTGCGAGAACGGATTCCACGCAGCCGCGGGTCGGTGGAGTTTAAATACGAAAATGTTTCGGCCGTGCTCGAGAAACTGGGCATGCCCTGGATCCCCGGCTACAAGCCAGCGCGGCACTACCAAGGCGCGATCGCCGAAGCGATCTCGCGTTATTTGGCCCACGATCCATCCGCAGTCGATATCCCAGCGGCTTCGCCGCAGGTACCGGCGCCAGATGCCGTCTTCGTCCCCTCGCCAGTCCCGATAGAGACCCAGGAGCAAATGCCAGCGTCCTTGCGGCGGCTGATAGTGAAATTCGATCCGGTCGAGCGCGATCGCCGCAACCGTGCGCTGGGCCGGGCCGGAGAGGAGTTCGTGCTCGGGCTCGAGCGCCGGCAGCTCGTCGAGCTTGGCCGCCAGGATCTCTCCCGCAAGGTTCGCTGGATCGCCGACGAGGAGGGCGACGGCGCTGGATATGACGTGCTGTCGTTCGCGCCTGCAGGACAGGAACGGCTTCTCGAAGTGAAGACCACCAATGGCTCGGCTCAGACGCCGTTCTTCCTCTCCCGCAACGAGCTCGAGGTGTCGAAGCAACGGCCGGAGGATTGGCGGATCTACCGCGTCCACCTCTTCGCCACGTCGCCGCGGATCTTCACTCTGGCGCCCCCTCTGGACAACGTGCTGCATTTGCGGCCCGAGCTGTGGCGCGCTTCGCTTTGACGCGTAATCGCCGCAGCCTTTCGAATGTGCGACTGGGGCTATGGTTGCGGAATGGACATTTCAGGTGGCGATGTAGCCGGAATCGACCGAATAACTGTGGGTTTCCGGAATATCGTGTCGACAACGACGGAACAAGCAAGGGTAGGTGGATTTGTCAGGTTCAAATCTAAGAACTGCTCGCGATAGTGTCAGGGGAAGCGGAAAGGACTCCATTTGCACGCACTTAGAGCCTGAGGTTGTCAGGCGGTTCGGTGTGTAACTGGGTACAGTGTTCTTGGCATGTCGCCTGTCCGTGTTCGACCCGATATTCCGGAAACCCGTTTGATTGTACGTCTATCCCGGGGCGCCGCTGCTGTGAGGGATGCAAAGCATCATCCTCGCCGAAGGCGCAGCGAAATTTTACTAATGAGTCACTGACAAATAGGCCACGACACGACCGGAACCCAAGGCCGGGTCCGTGAATGTGCTGGAAACACGCGTTGGACTGTTCTCGACAGCTGACATTGGAATTCTGGATACTGGGCGACATTCGAGGACCGATCTCGCTGCGAAAGTTGTAAGCGCCTGATTCTGATATTGTTGCCGTGCTTGCTGGAGCGAGAACGCGCGGAGCTTGTGGACGTTCTCGCCGCCTGAGTATTTGACTCGGAAATCAGATACTGAGAACGACTCCAAATATTCCTGTCACCTCTTCATCTTGTCTGGGTACTTATACGATGAGGCATGGCGATGACCACGAATGCATCGGGCAACAACGACGCGCAACTGGTGGAATGGACGCTGGCGGGCGACCGCGCCGCGTTTGCGACCATCGTCAAGCGGTACCAGTCGCTGGTCTGCTCCATCACCTATAACGCCACCGGCAGCTTGAGTCTGAGCGAAGACCTGGCGCAGGAAACATTCCTTGCCGCGTGGAGACAGCTCTCGGAATTGCGCCAGCCGGCGCGACTGCGGTCCTGGTTATGCGGGATCACGCGCTTCCTGGTGGGGAAAGAATACCGGCGGCAGGGGCGCGAGCCGCTGCACGCGGCCGAAAGCCTGGATGCCATTGAGGAACCTCATTCACTAGAGGCGTCGCCCGCTTTGCAAGCCGTGAGCCGGGAAGAGGAATCCATCCTGTGGCGCGCACTGGAGAGAATTCCCGATGTTTATCGTGAACCGCTCATCCTGTTTTATCGCGAAGAGAAGTCGATTGAGCGCGTCGCGGCCGAGTTGGAGTTGAGCGAGGATGCGGTGAAGCAAAGGCTCTCGCGGGGACGCAAACTGCTGCACGAAGAGGTGATTGCTTTCGTAGAAGGAACGTTGAGCAGGACCGCGCCGGGGCGGAACTTTTCAAACGCCGTACTCGCAATGCTGCCGGCCGCTCCAGCGGCAACCGTGGGAGCCGGCATGGCCGGCAAGGGCGCGATGCTGGTCAAGTCGGGTTCCGTTGCTGCGTGGCTGGCGCCCTTTGTGGGCGTTGTTGCCGGCATCATGGTGAATTGGTTATCTTCCGGGGCCGCTCCCACCGCTCGCGAACGGCGCTTCCAAAGGCTCACATTCTTCGGCATGTTGATCTTCTCGCTGGTTTGGTCTGTGGCCGGGCAGTTTGCGATACGAACTTTGCGCCAACAATACGCATGGAGCAACCAGACGTTTCTGTGGGTGATGACGGGCTTCTGGTTGTTCTACTCCATCGTGGCCGCTGCTTACGTCGTCTTCTTTAAATGGCGGGTCAAGTCCCTGCGCAGACGGATCGAGCAAGAGTCAGGGGTACCCGAGGCCACCGGAACGCCACTCACCTTCAGATCGACCTTGGTCGTGCTGATCGGCATCTATGTCGCGTCTTTCTCCTGGCTCATTTACTTCGCATTGCTCGCCAACGATCGCTTGTGGGCGGCGATCATAGCGGGTATTATGGCCGTCCTCTTCGTTTGGCATTTTCTTGAGGCCCGCACGCGAACTGCAGCAGCGTCTTTGCAGGGGGCGACTGGCCACGTTGCCTTGGCCTGGGCAATCATCCTGATGATATTGGACCTGCGGCTGCAGGTTTGGCTGGCAGCTTTATCGGGCATCAAACTTGTCGAAATGCATCGCCGACTGCCGGTGTGGGTCGTTCCATCGGCAACGTTGTTCCTGGTGCTCCTGGTTGGCGTGGCGACTGCCCTGACCGGATCACAGGATTCCATCTCCCGCTCAGGAAAACGCTGACAATTTTCCGCAGTATTATCACCTTACCTCAGCCCAAACACTAACCGAAAAACGTATCGTCAGGAGTTGAAATGATCTTGCAGAGGGCGATTGTCGCTATTCTAATTTGTATGCTGATGGGACCTCAGTCAGGCTTTGGTGCGGATCTCTCGCCTAACAAGTGGAAGCCAGAAGATAAAGCGCGAGCAGAGCAGGCGGAGATGGTGCCGTGGCCCTCCCAGGCGAGAGTTATCGAGGGACAGTCTGGTCTGGTAGCGGCAACCATGTCTCCTATTGCCGTTCGTGCGGGAGTGGAAGCGCTGCGGCAAGGCGGGACCGCGGCCGATGCTGCCGCTACGGTAGCTCTGACGCAGATCACCACGGCTCTCGGGTCCTATGTCTCCTATGCAGGCATTCTGCAACTCGTCTATTACGACGCAGCATCGGGCAAGGTTTCCTCGCTGAACGCCGGATGGGGTTCGTACCTGGGCGAAACCGATCCCAAGACGATCCCTGTCTCTGACCTTGGATCGCTTCCCTTCGCCCGCCAGCCCACTGCAGGAGCTGAGGGGCGCAAGACATTGGTTCCTGGATTCATGGCGGGTATCGAGCAGATGCACAAGCGCTTTGGGAGGCTGCCGTTTGCAACTCTCTTCCAGCCTGCCATCGCCTACGCTGAGGACGGCATTGCCGTTTCTCCCCTGCTCGCAAACTACTTTTCAGCATACGGAAAATTCCTGGCCCGCACCCCGGAAGGAAAAGCATTCGTGCAACAAGCCGGAAGCGCATCACCGAAAATGGGAGACCGCTTCATCCAGCCCGAGCTGGCGAAGACGCTTCGTGCTGTTGCGCAAAACGGCGCAAGCTACATGTACACCGATGCGTGGGGTCAGCAGTATGTTCAGGCTGTACAGCGCGACGGCGGCAAGGCAACCATGGAAGACATGAAGCGCTATAACCCTGTTTGGGAAGAGCCGCAGAGCACGACCTTTCTCGACCGCACGGTTTACGCTCCCGGCAAAACCAATAACAGCGCGACCGGCGTGCTTGAGGCGCTCAACCTTGCCGAGGCAACTCAACTGGACCAGATGGGCCCCTACTATAAAGATGCGAAAGCATTCCGAACTCTCTCCAATATTCTGCGGGTTGCAGCGTACGATGGCGCACCGGATCCTCAACTCACAGAGTGGAAACGCAAAAATGGACTTAGTTCAGCGCCTGCGGATCGTCTTACCAAGACCTATGCAAAGGCGCTGGCACCCGTTCTGAACGAAGTCGGGAATGGGGGGAGCAGGAGAGCAACCACCACAGCGATGCGGTGGTGGTGATTGACCGTTGGGGAAACGTGGCGGCTCTGGTGCACAGCATCAACACAGTCCCATGGGGCACTACGGGAATCGTTGTCGGCGGCATTCCAATTTCCGACGCGGCTGGGTTTCAGCAATCATTAATGGCCGCATTCAAGCCGGGTGACATAGTTCCCCAGGACGAATCGCCTGTGATTGCGATGAATGGCCGCAAGCCGGATTTGGCAGTTGCAACCATCGGAGTGTCCCTGCTGCCGGAAACCGTACGGCTCCTGGTGGGAGTGCTTTCGAACCATCTCGATCCACTCACAGTAATGGCTGCCCCACCCCTGCTTTTCAATCTGGAGCGCCTGAAAACAGGCGAAGGAGACTTCACCAAACCCTATCTGGTCCCCGAGGGCGTCTACGATCCGGAGCTCCTTCAACGGCTTCAGGAATCCGGGGTCAGCATCAAGCAGAAATCGACAACAGAGGTCTACGGGATCAAAGGGACCGCGGTCCTGGGAGCGATGAATCAACCGAGCGGCGTCTTGCGTGGTGTTGAAACGCCCCGCGTATTTGGCTTTACAGACGCATATTGATCCAATCGGTGTAAAGAAATGAATCAGCGGACGCTGCGAATAGACAGCGAGATTCTCGCGATGTTGAAGGTGGCGAACCCTCTTGAAGTCACGCGAACCTCTGACGGAAATCTTCAGAGGCGGAATGACTCTACAGTTTTCGAAATAGCCCCGAGGAACAAGGATTCGTATCGGTAAACGCCGATGTAGCCGGGAGGAATTCTGGAATGACGAGAAATCGCCGAGTATGGAATCGAGCGCTAACTGGAAATTCTCGGGGTTCTGGTTGGATCACCGCTAGCCAAGATCGGAATCGACTCATGCACGATGCGCAAGAAGGGCGAGGTGCTGATGCGAGGCGTTTTCGATTTGGAGATAAAAAGAGAGGCTCCCGGTCTAGCCCTCATCAGGAGAGCCCAAAATCGCCAGAAGCGCGAAGGAATACGAAATCCTTAACGGAGGTTTTCGGTTGGATGTGGCTAATACCCCCATGGGCGTGTCTTTCCAGGAGTAGTAGGCTTCTTCATGCGGATTGGCGGCCACAATGTTCTCGACCGGAGCAAGCACACTCAACCGGGGTCCGTAGCAGCTTCCTTGTGGAATCTTGGAGCCGTTCATATCGACCGTCATGCTCCAGCGCTGATCGGCCAAAGTCGACGCACCAGCGACCATCACGAAATCCGCATCCCCCGGATATTCGGTGATGCGGTTGTCGCTGTTTCCCGAGGCCAGCACGATCAGCACATCCTTCTGTTTTTCATAAGCAAAAGCAGCCTCCACACGGGCCTTCAGTTCAGGCTTGTTAGCCAGAGCGGAGGTGGATATAAATTCGCTCATGTTGATGACGCGCACGTTGTGATCGGCCAGATAGCGGATCGCCTCGGAAGCGGATCCGAAGACGTATTCGAGCCAGACATCGCCCCACGCCTTGAGTTCATCCTGATGTGCGGCCATCTCCTTCTTAAAGCCATCCATGGTAGGGTCTTTCCTGGAGAAATACTCCCGATACAAGCGAAAGTACTTGTGCATTGGCATGCCCTGCGCCGCAGTCAAAACCGCGCAGTCGGGAGCAAGGCCCTGCATCCCGTCCTGCCCTTCGATGCGCTTGGCGGCGATGATGCTGGCAGTCTGAGTGCCGTGGGCATCCATGGAGAAGAAGTCTGTGTGATAGACCCCTGGCGCGAACCAGCCGGGCTTCAGATTGGCCTGGAGCGCGGGGTGAAAGAAATCGAAGCCGGAATCGATGACGCCGACGACGCAGCCAGGCCCGCCGCGCGTAATCTTCCAGGCTTCTTCCACGTGCATGAGTTTGAAGATGGGCTGTTGGCGGTCCGCGAAAGTGGGCACCGGAGCGGGTTTGTCTGCCGCGAAGGCGGCAGACGCAAGCATGAACACACTTAGAGCGAGTGCAGGGTAGCGCATGAGTTTCCTTTCGAAGTTGAGCCTTATCGGAACGAATACAGGATCGAAGCTAGGATGCCGCCGAACCAGATCGTGAACCAAATCAGATAGGCGCGATTCAGCCCCGTGTATGGGGAGCGCCGAAATGGCGTTCTCCAACTGCCGGTCGGGCGCAGATTACTGCTCATCGCTCTCAACTGACGCATTCCGCGAAACATCACGATCATGGAGTATCCCCAGACCGCCAAGGCAGCGGCCAGGACGAACCACTGCAAAGCAGGAACTGGTCTGATGGGAGACCATGCGTGCCTTACCGCTCCCCCAAACAGAATGACTACGAAGAACCAGCCGAAGGCGCCCCACACACGGAGCCAATTGCGCCTCTCGGCATCCTGGTATTGGTAGTGCTCTTCGGTTTGTTCGGCCGGAAGCGGATAACTGAAACGAACGACCGCCATCTTGCCCGGGAGCAAGCCCAACGCTACCCACGTGAGTGTCAGCGGACTCTTCCAGTCGATAGGGGGTCCACTCCGGAGCAACAACCACCAACTGAAGGCAACCACCGTCGCAGACAGTGCTTCCAGTGGCCACGAGATGTAGTCGCCGAAGCGACGGGATTCGAGCGCGAGTGCTACCGAACGCACCGGCGGATTGGTTCCCAGCTTGTGGCGCGTCCAAGCTGCGAAGGCCTGCATTGTCGGCACGAATAGGAGCGCAAAGCCACCGCCCCAAATGGGTGTCATCTCCCACCTGCGCGACACAACGATGGCCGCCAGGGCTACCGCCCACACAAGGTAGAGGGCTGCGACCGTCGCATGGTAGCCCTTCAGCCAGCTTCTTCCCGGTCCCTCATAGAAACCCACCGGAACCTCGACGCCGAGAAAATAGCCCTGGCCGTTTCGTAGTGGCTGATTCCAGATGTGCTTCACCAATGCATAGGTGAGGGCTGGAACAAGCAGGATAATCATAAAAATAAAAACCTCGGATAACCTTGGTTCACTCATCGAGTTCCCCCTTTCTGTTGTAAAAGCTCCAGTTCTTCACGGACCGTACCTACGATCTCGCGGTCTGTTAGTCCACTCAGGATCAGTTGCGTCAGGGCGGTGCGTAATGGTTTGTAGAGTTCGGTTTCGTCCACGGGACGGGAAGTGCGCGGCGCGATGACCGCGCCCGCCCCGTGACGCACGGTGACGAAGCCCTCGTCCTGGAGTTGGCGGTAGGCGACCGCGACGGTATTCAGGTTGATGCCCAGATCGCCGGCCACTTGCCGCACCGAAGGCAGTGTCATGCCCTCGCAGAGATCGCCGCAGGCGATCAGAGCCTTGATGCCATCTGCGATCTGCTGATAGATGGGGCGCTTGTCATTGGCTTGCAGCGTAAGGAACATAGTTCACTCCAACTGTCATGTGTATGCATACAGCATACAGTAGAGCAATGTCAAGAGGCCTCTTGATCAGAGCGGTCCAAGAGTTGTGCCTCGCCAAAATTCCATCCGGGCGCAAGAGGGACTTGATTTGAGATGTAGGGAACAGTTTTGGCTGGGAGTTTCGGCAGAGAATGAGGTGCTCGTTGGTTACGGATTGCTGCGAAGACGCCTCCAAGTTTACGGCGAAGGGCCATTGGGCGCACTTCTTCCGCCGGTCATCCGCGCTTTCTTTGTGAATTGATCGAGCTGGGTATCCGCTTCACTCACCAGGCCCCAATGGGTTGAGCAAACGCGACAGCCGTTGCCCTACCGGTTGCGGTTTGGTGAATAAAGCGGATACCCAGCTTGATCGAATTGCTGACTTAGGCGGCCAGAACGTAGCGATGTTGCAGACCGCCTAGCCTTGACATCACCTCAATCCGGCTGCCTGCGTCGGTCCCGTTCGCTGCCTTACGACCTGCGGGCGTTCCCTTTTCCAACGCGAGATGAGTCCTGTCCTCGTGGTAATAACAGACGTATTCATTCATGAGGCACTTGAGGTGCCGTTCGTTGAGGACGATCACATGGTCGAGAAGATCCCGCCGGCAGTTGCCGACCCAACGCTCTGCAACGCCGTTCTGCCACGGGCTTCGAAAGCTGGTTCGTTTAGGCTCAATGCCGAAGCTCTTTACGGTGTCGATCACTTCTTCATTGAAGTTTGTGCCGCGATCGAAGATCAAGTATTTAGGAGCCGAGTCGTAGGGGAATGCCTCGCGCAATTGCTGGATCACCCATGCGGCGGTCGGATGCTTGGTCACGTTGAAGTGAAGAATTCGCCGCCGATCATGCGCGACAACGAAGAAGCAGTAGAGAACGTCGAAGTTCAGCGTCGGTACGGTAAAGAAGTCCATCGCAGCAATGGCCTCACGATGGTTGCTCAGAAATGTTGCCCATCGCTTTGCCGGCTCAGGACACCTCGGTGCCTTCCGCA
>OBLU010004717.1_pt1 | contig 12244 bp, 6 predicted proteins | sample 1518681 | NCBI WGS metagenome assembly OBLU01 (sample SAMEA3539304, study PRJEB22396) | soil metagenome | biome: tundra; feature: field; material: soil | place: USA | collected 2010-05 | depth 0.15 m | reverse complement strand
CGACCTCTCCCTGCGCGTGTTCGGCCAACCCACCCCGCAACAAAGCTTGGCCATCGCCGGCCTGGAAAAGCGCGGCGTGCGGGACACCTCCGTCACCGAAACCCTCACCATGGCCAATACGGCCGAGGTGCCGGAGCCCATGCTGGTTTCCGTGAAGGCCATCGATCCGGCAGTCTATCCTTTTTATGGCGAGGTCACCCTCGACCCGCCGGCCGCTCTGCGCGCCATCCTCGACAGCCGTTCGGCCGCGGTTTCCGACGACCTGCTATTCCGGCTGAAGACGCGCGTGGGCGGCGCCCTGCGGCTCGGTGGCCAGGACTTTCGCATCGCGGCGCTGCTGGTATCGGAGCCCGACCGCTTGACCGGCAGCATCAACGTCGGCCCACGCGTGATGATTAGCCGTCAGGGCCTCGAACGCACCGGCCTGATCGGTATCGGCAGCCGTGCCGCCGAGCGCTACCTGTTCCTGCTGCCGCCGGGCGGCCCGGACGTGCAGCAGGTGCGGAATACTCTGAAGCAAGCCTTTCCCGAGGGCCTCATCGCCGATTACCGCGAGACCCATCCCATCATCACGCGCGGCCTGGAGCGCTCCACCACCTTCCTCAGCCTCATCAGCCTGATCGCGCTGATTGTGGGCGCGCTGGGCGTGGCCACGGCCATGCACGCGCACCTGCAGCAGAAGATGGATACCATCGCCGTTCTGAAATGCCTCGGCGCGCGGTCGGGACAGGTGCTGCGCATCTACCTGGCGCAGACGCTGGCGCTCGGCCTCGCGGGCGGCGTGCTGGGCGTGGCGTTCGGGACGCTGGTGCAGCGCGCCTTTCCGGCTCTGATCGGCCGCTTCTTTCCGGTGCCACCGCACATGGGGCTGGATCTGGTCCCCGCCGCGCAGGGCCTGGCGATCGGCATCCTCACCACGCTGCTGTTCACCTTGCCCACGCTGTTGGGCATTCGCGAAATACGTCCGGCGGTCATCTTCCGGCGCGAGATGACCGAAGCGCGGCCGGACTGGCTGCGGCGCTGGAGCCGTTCGCGCGAGGCGTTGCTGACGGCTGCCGCCATCCTGGTGGGCATCGGGCTGATCGCCGCCTGGCTCGCCGGAACCACCCTGCACGATTCCCTGCGCATCGGCGCGTACTTCGCCGGCGGTCTGCTGGTGAGCCTGCTGGTGATCGCGGCGGTTGCCTGGGCCCTGCTGCGTGGTTTGCGGCTGCTGATGCGCGGCTCGGGACGGGCGCTGCCGGCGGCCCTGCGCCACGGCATCTCCAATCTCTACCGCCCCGGCAATCACGCGCAAACCGTTTTGGTGACGCTGGGCACCGGCGTGATGTTCACCCTCACGGTTTACCTGGTGCAGCACGCCGTGCTGACGGACATGATGCAGAACGCGCCGCCGGGCATGCCCAACGTGTTTATGCTCGATATTCCGGGCGCGCAGCGGCAGGCGCTCACGGACCTGTTGAAGCGGCAGAAGGGCATCGAAACCGCGCCGGAGATTCTATCCTCGGTGGCGATGCGGTTGACATCGGTCAATGGCGTGCCTGTCGAAAAGATGCGCTTGCAGGAATGGGGCCGCCGGTTCCTGCGCACGCGTTCGGTGACCAGCGCGCCCGCCCGCCCGCGCGAGACCGAGATTCTCAGCGGCGCATGGTGGGACGGGCATCCGGCGATGCCGCAGGTGTGCGCGTCCGAAGAGGCCGCCCGCATCCTGCATCTCAAAGCCGGCATGGCGCTGGAATGGACCGCCTGGGGGCGAACGCTCCACTCCAACCTCGCCTGCATCCAGCGCACCGATTCCGTGCGCATGGCCGCGCGCTTCGAATTCATCTTCAGCCCCGGCAGCCTGGATGGGTTTCCGGCCATCTACTATGGCAGCGTCCGCGTGAAGCCGCGCGACGTGGCGGCCATGCAGCGCGCCATCTATGAGAAGATGCCGACCATCACGGTAATCAACATGGCGGACGTGCTCGAAATCGTGCAACAAGTGGTGGACCAGATCGCGCTGGTAGTACGTTTCGTTTCGGCATTCACCATTGTGGCGGGCGCGATTATTTTGGCGTCCAGCGTGGCGGGCACGCGCTTCGGGCGGGTGCGCGAAGTGGTGATCCTGAAGACCCTCGGTGCTACGCGGCGGCGCGTCGCCGGCATCTTCTCGATGGAGTTTCTGGTGCTGGGCGCGGCGGCCGGGCTGCTCGGCAGCGCGCTGGCCACCGGCTTCACCGCGCTGGTGGTGAAGCGTCTGCTGAAGGCGGACTTTCACTTCGACCCGGCAGCGGATCTGTTCTCGATCGCCCTGACCGCGCTGGTGGCCGTCGCGGCGGGATGGCTGGCCAGTTATCGCATTTTGGGGCAGAAGCCGCTGGAGGTGCTGCGCGATGAGTGACGGCCATTGTGGGGCAGACCTCCAGGTCTGCGCGGGTCCTCCAGGACCCGCCGCTGGCCGACGTGGACGTCGGCCGCAGGACTGGTGGAGTCCTGCCCCACGCGTTAACGCAGCTTGCTCAAAATGAGAAAACCAAGCGGCATTGCGCCGGGAAGCCTGTCCCACCAGTATCTGCTTTCGCTGCCCGAGCGCGCGCTACGTTCCATGAGCGCGCTGAGCGCCGGCCTGCTGCGCGAACTAAGCGAGGTGGCGCTGCCGCGCGCCGTGCGCCGCACGCGGCTCTACACGGCGCTGGTCGAAAACACGCTGCGCTTCCTGATCGAAAATGTCGGTCAGGTGGAAGGCGCTTATCCGCCGCAAGGCAAGCTGGCGGATAACTTCGCCATGCGCCGCTTCGCGGGCAACGGCATCGAGCTGATCGGCTTGCTCACCTTCAGCGCTTCGCCCGTATGGGTGCTGGCCGCGCTGGCCGATCTTTCCGGCACCGGACGGCAACTGATCCGCGAGATTGCGCAGAGCCTCAAGGACGAAGATCTGCTGGCCGCCGGCGCCGATTACGAAACCATCGACCAGTTGTTGGATGGCCTGGAAGGCGCGGCGGGCCGCCTCGCCGAGACCGCGAATACGCCGCCTCTGGACGTCGCCAGTCTGCGGCGCGAGTGGTCCGACTTGCGGCGTGAGGCGGCCAAAATCCCCACGCCGCATCTGCCATCCGGCGACGCGCTCGGGCGATGCTGGGAAGAATTGAAGACCACCGCCGCCGTGCAGGGCCGCCCTGTATTCCAGGTTTCAACTCTGATGGCCCTCTCGGCTGTGAGCCGCGTTCCGGAGAACGTGCTGTGGCTCTCGCGCTGCGCCAAGGGAGCCGCGCGCCGTACCGGCCAGATTTTTGCCGGAGTGCTGCTGGATCATTACAGCGCCACCATGCAGGAAATCCGCGGCACGGGGTTTGTGGCGTATTGGGTGCGCGAGTTCCGGCCTTATTTGAAAGCCGCCGCGTCGCAATTTTCGCCGCGCCGCGTGACGTTGACGGAACGCATGCTGCGTGGCGCACGTACTTAACGAGCCGCGTGTGGACGCACGCCACGATCCATCGCTTGTTCTTCAAAACGGTCCGATAGAAAAACTTTCCCGCTGTACCTAACCGGTCGACGACGCAGACGTTCTTGTAATCAGGTCTTTTGATCGCGCGGGGACTGGCCGGGCAATGCGTGCAGCAGCGCGAGCCACATGGATCGCGCGCTGGACGAGTGAGATCACGCAGGATCTGCGGTATGCGTTTCGCGGGATGCGGCACGACGCCGGGTTCACCACGTTTGTGGTTCTCATCGCCGGGCTTGGCATCGGCGCCAGTTCAACCATATTCAGCGTGGTGAACGCTCTGCTGCTGCGTCCACTGCCGTTCCGCGATCCGGGGCGTCTCGTCTGGATTTCGAACCGCGGCCTGGGCGGCGCGGAGTGGACTATCCAAGTGGGCCATTTTCTGGATTTGCGGGACCGGAGCGAGTCGTTCTCCGATCTCGCGGGTTGGTACGCGCCCTATAGCGTGGGCGACAGCAAACTGACCGGGGCCGGCGAACCGGAACGCCTCACCACCGTTCCCGTTACACGGAATTTCTTTCCGTTGCTTGGCGTTCAGCCGGCAATCGGCAGATCGTTCACTGCCGAGGAGTGCCAGGGGAGAATCGAGGTTCCGCCGGCCGCTTTGCTGAGTTATGGCTTCTGGCAGAGGCGCTTTGCTTCCGATCCGGGCGTGGTGGGCCGAAAACTCACGCTCGACGGCGCGCCGGTCATGGTGGTGGGGGTCCTGCCCGCGTCCTTCGATTTCGCGAGTGTTTTTGCGCCGGGCAGTCCGATCGATCTCTTCGTTCCTTTTCCGCTGACCGGACAGACCAACTCGCGGGGAAATACGACGTCGGTGATCGGCCGGCTCAAGCCAGGCGCCACGGTGCACAGCGCGGATGCGGAGTTCACGCTGCTGGCAAAGCGGATCGAGCGCCAGCATCCGGAGCGTAACGGTATCCAGCCAAGGCTGACCCCTTTGGAACTGCACGTGAGCGGGCGAGTGCGTCCCGCTCTGCTGGTGCTGGCGTGCGCGGTCGGGGTGGTGATGCTGATTGTGTGCGCGAACCTTTCGAATCTGCAACTGGCGCGGATGGCGGCGCGGCATAAGGAGATGGCGGTGCGCGCAGCGTTGGGAGCGGGGCGCCATAGACTGCTGCGGCAGACGCTGACGGAGAGCGTGGCGCTCTCGATGTGCGGCGCGGCGCTTGGGCTGGTCCTGGCGGTGGCGGGCACCCGCATCCTGGCGCATCTGGATGCATTCCGCATTCCTCTGCTCGGGGGCGTGCGGATCGATGGGAGCGCGCTCGGCTTCACGCTGTTGACCGCGGTTTCGACTGGCGTGTTGTGTGGCTTGCTGCCAGCCATTCAAGCCCCGGCCTTCGCGGTTCGGGACGCGCTGAAGGATAACAGCCGCGGGTCGCGCGGGAGCCGAAGACATGCGTGGATTCGTTCCGGGCTGGTCGTTTCCGAGATCGCGTTCGCGTGCATGCTGCTGGTGGGCGCGGGACTACTGATCCGGAGCTTCCTGCGCGTGCTGGATGTGAATCTGGGATTCCAACCGGAGAGGGCCGCCGCGCTTCGGATCGATCCGAGTTCTCGTTTTTCGAGCGCCGCACAGCAGAACGCGTACTTCGACGAGGTGCTGCGGCGTGTCAGGTCCATCCCGGGAATTGCAGCGGCCGGGCTGACGGACGTGCTGCCGCTGGGCGGCGACCGGAGTTGGAGTGTTTCGGGCAAAGGACAGATTTATGCGAAGGGCCAATACCCGGATGCGTTCATTCGCGTGGTGAGCGACGGGTATCTGGCCGCGGCGGGGATTCCGCTGCAGGCCGGGCGAGGGTTCACGGAGCGGGATGCGGCGTCAAGCGAGTTGGTTGTAGTGGTGAATGAAACGTTGGCGCGCACGCTCTGGCCTGGGCAGAATGCGGTTGGACAGACGGTCACCCAGGATGGAGGGCGGCGCGTCGTGGGCGTCGTGGGCGACGTGCGGCACCGCGCTCCGGAGGAGACCAGCGGATCGGAAATGTATCTGCCGCTGCGGCAGACCGGGGATTATGCGGCAGTAGATCTGGTGGTGCGGACAGCGCTTCCGGCGAAGGGGCTCGCGGCGGCGGTCAGGGCGGCGCTGCTGCCGATTGATCCGAATCTGCCGGCAAGCGAGTTTCGAACGTTACAGGAACTGGTGGATAAGGCCGTGTCGCCGCGCCGGTTTCTGGTGTTGTTGTTGGGCGGATTTGCGGGGCTTGCGCTCCTCCTGGCGTCGCTGGGGATTTACGGAGTGATTTCGTATTCGGTGAACCAGCGCGTGCAAGAGATCGGCATTCGGATGGCGCTCGGGGCATCTCCGGCACATCTGCAGGGTCGCATTCTCGTGCAGACTCTGGGATTGGCGGCGCTAGGAATGGCGCTGGGGTTGACAGCCTCGCGAATTCTGGCCAGCGCGCTGGGAAGCTTATTGTTTGGGGTGACGTCCGACGATCCGGTTACGTTTATTGGGATGGGAACGCTGCTGATCGTGGTTGCGGCGGCAGCCGGATATGTTCCCGCCCGGAGGGCATCCCGAATCGATCCGATGGTCGCTTTGCGAGCGAATTGAAGGAGAAGATAGCGCAGCAGTGCGCCGTGATGCGACCGCCGAGGATCGCCGCGTCTTCGGGTTGCCCCGTCCCCGGCCGCCGGGTGCCTTCCACAACAAAAACCTTTATTTATCGCCGGCAGTGAGCCGCATTCCGTAAGGCGGCTCTCGCGCTGCGCCAAAGGAGCCGCGCCGCACCAGCGGATCGTGGCCGGAGTTCCGCTGGATCATTACAGTGCCACCCGTGCAAGAAATCCGCAGCAGGGGATATGTGGCGTATGGGGCGTGCGAGTTCCGGCCGTATTTAAAAGGCGCCGCGTCCCTCGTCGCTGCGGGACCAATCGCAATAAACGCGCGGGAACTCGCAATTGCCGCATTTGGCGAGCCGAGTGCCGGGTGTACACAGAGAACGGAAAAGCCCCCAAAAATTTATATAACCAACTGAAATACAAAGGCTTACAAGGATTTCAGGAGGGTTACAGCTATACTCTTGGGGATATGCTGTGCGATACTGATTATAGATCATTTCACGGTTGCGAATGTCCCAGTTAGACGACGCCATATTCCGGTACAACCGGCTACTGGAGAACGGCCCTTGCCGAGACCTGGCCTGGGTGGACGATCTCCACAAGCGCATGGAAGAGGAGCACCTCTCCGCCGGTGGACGCCTGATCTGCCCGTTTCTGCGCCCTAATTTCATCACCCGCCGCCAGTACGACGCCCTGGTGAAAACGGGCGAGGCCCTCATCAGCGCCATCGACCGCATGCAGCGCATGGTGCTCGACAGCCCCAGCCTGCTGGCCCGCATGGAACTGCTGCCGGCCGAGAAGATGCTGGCTGCCATCGATCCCGGTTATCAGGTACCGGAAGTCGCCTCGCGCCTGGATTCACACCTCTATAACGGGACGCTGCAGGTGGTCCAGTACAATGCCGACTCGCCCACCGGCTCGGCATACACAGAGGTTCTGGCCGATCTGTTCTACGATTCGCCGCCGGTGAAGGAATTCCGCAAGCGCTACCATTTGAGCCGCGTGGGCGGCAAGAAGAACCTGCTGGGAGCGCTGCTCAAGGCCTACAAACAGTTTGGTGGCCACAAGAAGCCAAACATCGCGATTCTGGAATTCCGGCCGGCTTATCAATCCGGACAGAGCGAGTTCCAGTTGTTTCGCGATTTCTTCCGCGAGGAAGGCTACACGGTCGAGATTGTCTCGCCGGATCAGTTGGAATACCGCAACAAAGTGCTGCGCAAAGGCCCGTTCGAGATAGACCTGATTTACCGCCGCATCAGCATACAGGAGTTTCTGATGCGGTTCGACCTGACCCATCCGCTGGTGCGGGCCTACCGCGAGCGCACCGTTTGCGTGGTGAACAGCTTCCGCTCCGAATTGGCGCACAAGAAAGCCATGTTCGGACTGCTGACGGACGAGGCGCTGACAGCCAAATTCCCGAACGACGAACGCAAGGCGATTCACGATCACGTGCCGTGGACCCGGCTGGTGTCCGCCACCAAAACCACCTATCGCGATGAGACCATCGATCTGCCGGAGTTCATCAAGCAGAACCGCGAGAAGCTGGTGCTGAAGCCGAACGACGACTACAGCGACCAGCACAGCTTCTTCGGCTGGGAGATGGACGACGCCGCCTGGGACCGCGCGCTGAAGCAGGCCATGCGTTCGCCCTACGTGGTGCAGGAGAAGGTAAGCCCGGTCCGCTCCGTGTTCCCCATGGTGACCTACGGCCACCTGGAGTTCAAAGAGATGCAGGTGGACGTGCACCCGCTCGCCTATCTGGGCAAGGTGCTGAGCTGCTCGAGTTGGCTCTCCACCGGCAATGGCGGCTTCTCGTCGGTGGGCGGGTTGGTGCCCACTTTCATTTTGGATAGCAAGTCCTAAGCCAGAACGTGTCTGCATGAGTGCAGACACGGCACGTTGAGAACGTGCGCCACATCGCGGTAGGCTATTGCCGGTCGATGCGCACGGTGGCCCGCAAATTCGCCACCCCTGCGGTATACCGGCTGTCCGCCACGGCGAAGGCAATGGCGTCGTCCAGCCAATCGTGCCCCACCCCGTCCGGGTCGTGCGAGGCCACCGTCAGCGTGTATTCCATCCCGCATAACTCGCAGCGGAAAGCGAAGCTGAGCTGCAGAACGTCGCCCGCGGCGCGCGGTCCCAGCTTCAGCCCCTCCAGCTCCGTATTCGTGCCGTAGACGTTCATGCCGGCCCGGCTGCGGATCATAAGCCCCACCACCGGGTCCGCCACAGCCTCGTGGAAACGCACCGTCACGCGCGCCACGGCCAGCTCGCCGCTGCGCAAGACGGCGGTCGGCTGGCCCGACTCACCCAGCAGTTCCAGTTTCACGACTTCCGCGCGTCCGTCGCCCCGCCGCAGGCGCGGAGCCAGCGGTACGGAAACCGTTTCGCCCCAAGCCCGTATGCGCCGCACGATGTGGCAGCGGTATGCGCACAGCACCTCCGCCGGATCGCCCCGGCCGGCCAGCTTGCCCTGGTCGAGCCACCAGATCTCATCGCAAAGCTGCCGCAGCAAGTCCTCTTCGTGCGAAACCAGCAGCACGGTGGTTCCCGCGCGGCGCAACCGGTCGAGCGCCATCGCGGCACGCTGCCTCACCAGGGCATCCTGCCGCGCCAGGGTGTGCTCCATGGCCAGCACGGCCACCGGTGAAAAGTCCAGCGCGGCGTCCGGTCCCAGGTCCGGCCCAAGCAGCCGGCGCGGATCGCCGGCTTCCACCGTGCCGGCGGTTGGTTTCGCCAGTCCGGCCGCCAGCCGCAGTAGACAACTTTTCCCCGAGCCATTCTCCCCGATGACGCCGACGATCGCGCCGCCCGGCGCTACTGCGTCCAGGCCCGCGAACGGGGCGCAAACCACCTGCTTAAAAACAATCGCCATTATGGATAGGATACCGGGTCAGCATGCATGACAATCAGACCGTGGGGCGGGCGCCCTCGCCCGCCCCACATTCTTCTCTCCCACGACCACCGCCTGAATGAATCCGTCGCGAAACCCGTATTGGTAACCGGCGCACTCGAAGCCCGCCTCTTCCAGGACCTCCCGCGCGCAACGCTTGCCGGTGAGCAGAGAAACCTCGGGCGGGTGAAGCTGCGTCCGGCTCCTGAAAATCCAGCGCAGGCAAAAGTGCACAGCCCCGAGGAACATCACGCTGGGCGCCCTCCGGTGAGGCCAGAAGATCACCACCTTTCCGCCGGGTTTGAGCGTTCTGCGAAACTCCCGGAGCATCCTTACGATGTCTTGGCGGGGAAAGTGCTCCACCACTCCCAGGTTGTAGACGCCCTCGAACTCGCCGTCCGCGTAGGGCAGCGCGAATATATCGGCATGGTCGAGCCGCCACGCGCCCGGATTGTTCCGGGAATACAGGCTGAGGGCCTCCGGCGAGATGTCGGCCGCCGCGATCTGAAACTCTCCGTGCAGGTGCTCGTCCACTTGTCCGCTGCCACAACCTGCGTGCAGCAGCCGGGCGCCTCGTGGGAATGCCCGCCGCAGCGCGCGTTCCAGGTTCGGCCGGATGACAGCTTGCCGGTAAATCGCGGCGGCCACTTCATAGAGGAGCCCCGTCCACGACGGTTTCCGCTTCCAGTAGCCATCCCACTCCTTGGATGCGAGCCGCGATGCGAGCTGTGGGTGCGTGGCATACGCATGCCGGCCGAGGCGAAACCGCGCGGGGAAAACCTCGTTCTCCACCGCCAGCCTGACCAGATACCGGAAGCTGCGAAAGGCCTCGCGAAAGGTCAGTTTGGAGTGGCCGTAGGTGCGGGCCGGCAGCACGATGGGGATTTCGGTCACCCGATAGCCGTTGCGGGCGAGGATGAACAGGCTTTCGAAGAAGAAGGCGTAACTGCGCGACACGGCCATGTCGAAGATCGCCAAAGGAATCGCGGGCAGATGGTAGGCACGAAATGCGCCGCTGGCATCCGCCGGCAATCCCAGCAGCGTTTTCGTCAGGAAGTGACCCAGCAGAGTCAGGAAGCGCCGGAACGGCGACCATCCGGGGAGACTGTCCGGCAGCATGTAACGGGAACCTACCGCCAGCCCGGAATCGGCGGCCGCCAACAGCCGGGGAATGTCCGCGGGAGAATGCGTGAAGTCGCAATCCATGGTGACGAGCCAGTCGTAGCCGCGTTCGTAGGCATAGCGAATGCCGCAAAGGTGGGCGCTCCCGATGCCCATTTTGCCGGGGCGGTGAATCGCCATTACGTGCGCGTCGGCCGCGGCCAGCCCATCCAGCACTTCGCCCGTGCCGTCCGGAGAAGCGTCGTCCACAAACAAGATATCGGTTTCCAAGGCGAGATCCCGGATCTGCCTATGCAACTCCTCCACATTCTCGCGTTCGTTGAAAGTGGGGACAAAGACGAGGGGACGCATCTCATCAGCCGCCGACGATTTCGATTTCAGGCAGAGGGAACAACATCTTGCCGCCGGCTTCCAGATATGCCTGCTCGCGCGCCAGTATGCCCTCCTTGAAGTGCCAGGGCAAAACCAGGAAGTAGTCGGGATCGATGGCGCGCGCCTCGGATTCGGAAACGATGGGGATATTCGTCCCGGGCGTGAAGCAGCCGAATTTGTCCGGATTGACCTCGGCGATGGCGCGGATATCCCGTGCCGAGAAGCCGCAAAACTGCAATAGTACGTTGCCTTTGGTCGATGCGCCGTAGCCGCATATGGTTTTTCCATCGGCACGCAAGGCATGGATCAGGCGGACCAGGTTGTTTCTGTGCTCAAAGACGCGCTGCTCGAATTCCCGGTACGGGCGTGGCGTCGTCAACCCCATGCGGTCTTCCTGCCCCAGCAGCCAGTCGATGACGGTGGCGTTGGGACGGTAGGGCGCTTCCCTCAGGCACGCGGTAACGGCAAAGCTGCCGCCGTTGATGGCATTCGTCTGCACGTCGACGATTCGCAGCCCGCATCTTTCCACCAGCGCTTTTACCGTGGCCAGCGAATAGTATTCGAGATGCTCGTGACAGATCGTGTCATAGGCGTTGGTGCGCAGCATCGATGGCATATAACTCTGCTCGAAGTGCCAGATGCCGCGGGGGTCCAGCAGCCCGGCCACCTGCGATACGAACGCCGCGGGATCTTCGAGATCGTAGAACATGGCGATAGAGGTGACGATCTTGGCCCTCGAATTCCCCAGCACCTCGCGGACCAGCGCGGCGGAAAAGAAGTCCGGAACCAGTTCCAGGCCGCCGGTGTAGTACTGGCGGAATTTCTCTCCCGTGGGGTCCACTCCGATGCGCCGGCAAGAGGCGCTGTACGCCCGCAGTAGGGTGCCGTCGTTGCTGCCGATATCGATCGCCGCATCGCCCGTGGAGAGCGGGCAGAGACGCTCCAGGTAGCGCACCTTGCGGTGGAGGTGCGCAACCATCGACTGGTTGAGTCCGGATCGATACCCGTAGTTCAGGCCGTACATCTCGCGCAGGTCGTACGACTGTTTCAACTGGAGAAGGCCGCTCGCGGGGCACCACACCAGGTCCAGCGGACCCTCCGTGATGGCAGAGCCAGGCTCTTTCGGGAAGACACCCGTTAGAGATTGCGTGCCCAGGCTGAGCACCGGGATCAGGTTATGGCTGCCGGAAATGCGGCAGCGGTCGATTTCCTGGTACATGTCCGTTTATGGGAGCGACCCCAACCGTGACGCGTCGATAGTGATGGTCTTGCCGGGAAGCGGCTTCATAGCGAAGTAGTCCAGCGACATCCAGTGTAGCTGGGTTCCAAATTCTGTCCATTGGGATGGGTCGTCGGGAAGGCTCTGAAAAACTCGCACATCGCGCGCGATTCCCAGCTCGCGTAAAGCGGCGGTCACGATGGGGCGCAGGTTGGGTCCGTGGCGCAGGGTCGGCTCGCCCAGCTCGTTTCTCTGCACGGCCGCCACCGGACGCCGCACGATGATCACGTCGATCATGGTGAAATCGGCGCCGGCGGTGCGCCGGTAACGATCGATCTGGTCCTTCACGAAACGGAATTCCGTGGAATCCGGCGCGGTGAAGTAGCGCCGGATCGTAACATGGGCTGCACAGATTCCGCATACCGCGACCATCGCCATCGTTATCGCTGTGGGGCAGGCTCCCAGCCTGCGCGGGACTCCCAGTCCCGCCTGGAGATTCCCAAGGATGCGGGCGAGCGAAATCACGAACAGCAGGACAATGGCGCCCTCCATGGCCGTGTAGGTCCGGTACTCCGCGGAGGGCATA
>OBLU010004715.1_pt1 | contig 12252 bp, 4 predicted proteins | sample 1518681 | NCBI WGS metagenome assembly OBLU01 (sample SAMEA3539304, study PRJEB22396) | soil metagenome | biome: tundra; feature: field; material: soil | place: USA | collected 2010-05 | depth 0.15 m | reverse complement strand
TGTGATCTTTGAGCTAGATTCCGACACTCTCCGTGCATGACCTGAATGTTTACCTTCTTACTTGTGCGGCAGGATCCATCCGTTGGACGGAACGGCTCGGCGTCTTCGTTCCTGTTGTCTACTCAGGCGCGCTTCTGACCACCAGTAAGCGCTGTGGACTGGCAATTTCCGTTGCGAGAGCCTGGACCTGGTCAAGTAGGTTTCGTGGCGATTGAGCTAGGTCGAGTGGATACTGCGTGATCTCGATACCGGTGCCTTGGATGCGATGGGTCCGCGGACCGCTGGGTGGTCCCTCGGCGTAGACGAGGTAGCCGCGCGTGACTCCGAGGACCGTGCAGTAGGCGAGCATCTGGTAGAACTCGTCGCGGTGGCCACGTGGCCCCCGGGTGATGGCGTACTTGACGTCAACGACGGCTGCGGGGACTCTGGTGCCCGACGCAGAGGACGGGTAGTACACAAGGTCCGGCTTCAACAGAATGTCCCGTGCCTTGTCGAGATGGTGCTGATCCTGGAACTTGCATTTGCCGCCACCTGGGCGGAGCGCTCTGGCAAGCGCGACTGTCGCGAAATCCTCGAATACCCGCCACATGTTGAGCAGCAGGCCATCGACGCGGACGCTGCGGCCGACATCGAGTTCGTAGGACGAACCACGCAGCACTAGCTCAGCAAGGCCGAGAGCAGCATAATAACGGGTGTTGAGCCGTGTGGGCTGCCATGAGGGCAGCGTGCCGTGCTCAAGCCGGGACACGCCGACGAGGCGGGCCTGAACACGGTGCAGGAATCTCCTGCTGTCGATGCTGACGTCGGGCAGCTTCAGCAGCCGGTGAGCCGCGGTGAGCAGCAGACGGTTCTCGATGATGTCGGTCGTGTAATCGTCGTACCGCAGCTCTACCGGTACCGGGAAGCTGTAATGCCGCCGGAGTTGTTCGGTTTGTCTGATCCGGCCGCGCACGACCGGGAGCGTTGCGTCCACCTCGCGGTATCCGAGAAGCACTCCCTGGCTCAGCGCCCGGTCTGCGGCGCGGCCGAACGCGTGCGCTACGACGGGCACGAGCCCGGATGCTTCCCGCGCGGCGACCTCCGTGTCCCGCCACTTTGCGGCGCTGGGCTGCTGCGCGTACCCGGCGAGGAACAGCAGCCGGTCAATGGTGATCTTCGGCGCGATCCGTACCTCGACCGCGTCGCCGCGACGGCCCAACCGGGCAGCGCCTACCTTTCCTATGGGCCTTCGTGCACGAAGCTGCCACGCCCCGTTATGACCTCCCCGCATTTCCACGATGTTGGCACCGCTCAGTTCGGCAGCCTGTTCGGATGTCAGCTCATAGCTCTGCCATCCGCCGTTTTCCGTGAGCTCGACCTTTATCATCCGGCCGTTCCGCTGGGCAGGCCGAGCTCATTCCGGAGCGTGCCGAGGCCATACTGATCGATTACCTCAGCTCTGGTCATTTCGCCGTAATGGTGCTCTTCGAGCAGCGGCAGGATCTGGGTGCGCCAGATCCGTTCCAGGCCCTCCGCCGACTTCGCCGTTTCTGACATCAGGTACGACGGGCCGATCCTGAAGTCGCGGTCCTCAATTCGCTCGTTCAGCACCGTGAGCAGGCGCGCCGCATCGTCCGGCTGTTCCTCGCGTTTCAGCCACCTAGAGAGCAGATCGCGGATGGGCGGCTCATCAGGATGCAGTTCCTGAAACCAGAACCGCCGCCGCATCGCGGTGTCCACCAGCGCGATCGACCGATCGGCGCTGTTCATTGTGCCAAGGATCACGACGTTACGCGGTAGCGTGAAACCTTGGCCGTCATCCGGCGCATATAGCAAACTCACCGATTCACTGCGGTACTCAAGCAGGAAGTACAGTTCGCCGAAGATCTTGGCAAGATTTCCCCGGTTGATCTCGTCGATGATCAGCACGTGCGCATCGCCGGGCCGCGAGCGTGCCGCCGCCACCAGCCGACGCAAGGGACCCCAGGACAGCTCGAACCCCACTGTCCCGTCGGGACCTTTGACGGGCCGGAACCCCTCGAAGAAGTCCTCATAGGAATAGGACGGATGGAACTGGACTAGCTGGACGTTCTCCGGCTTGCCGCCGACAAGGAAGTCCGCAAGACGCTGGGCGAGAAATGTCTTTCCCGTCCCTGGCGGTCCATAGAAGATGAGCTGAGCCCGTTCACGGAGCAGGTCGATGCACTCCTGAAGCCAATCCTGCGTTACCAGCAGTCTCTCGGCCAGTTCCTCGGTCGCGTCGGGCAGGCCGAACTCGACATCCGTGACCGCCTGTTGCGGCTCCTCCCCCAGCAGCTTCTCAAGGTCACCGAGGAACTCGGTCAACTCGATCAGGTCCGCATCTGGGTTCCCAAGCCGCGCGGAGATCTCGTCCGGTAGATCGCGGGTGTAGTCGAGGGGTGCGTCCGCGTTGTGCCAGGTCACGGAGCGTTGCAGATTCGCGCGGTTACCAGCGCTCTTAACGAACTCGGGAGGACCGGTCAGTGCGCCCAGATACACCTTGGAACCGTCGTTGGTGACTACGACGTCGCCCTCGCGCATACGGGACAAGAACGCGTAATACTCGGCGGTCAACCGTGCCCGCTCCTGAACGCTGGCATGGGAGTAGTCCACGTCCACGGCCGCCTTGACCTGTTCTCGGGTAGATCCGACGGGAAGGTCCCGGAGTCGGGAAGCTGGTAGCGAGCACATTGCGTTTAGCAGCCACGACTCGCGGACCAGGTTCTCGCCCTGTACATTCGACCCCCGGATCAGCCAGGCCCGCCGCGCCGCTTCTGCTTCACTAACTGGCTCTGCGAAGAGGAGTCGAAGATCGGCGCCTAGGATTTGCGCTCTGGCATCGGCCCGGCCAAGGATGACGGGGAGACCGTCATCCTCCAGCAACCTGAGCCACGCCGCGCGTTCGTCGCCCTCGTCAGGATGAGCGTCTTCCGGAAGGCTCCCGTCGGTGTCGAGAACCTTGTACCAGCCTTCCGGCCGCGCACCTTGCAGCCACTGCACCAAGCGAGCCGGGTCCAGGTCGGTTTCCGTGGCAAGGTCAGTCGCGGCTGCCCAATTCCCCGCAGGTATGGCCTCGATGAGCTGCCTGGCGAGTTCAAAACGCCCCTTATTCTGCTGCCAGTCATAATAAAGAACCTGAGTTCGCCCGAAAAAAGCCGAGGCTTCCGCGTGTTCGCGAAGCGCGACTCGCCCAACGGGCGTGAGATGCCAGCGCCCGCTAATTTTCGCCAGCCATCCTGCCTTGACCAGATTGATGCTGTAGAAGTCAAAGTTGCGATACGCGGTGGTCTTACCGGTGCTGGTCGCCGCCCATTCTTGCTCAATGCCGGGCAGCCGTTCCACGACGAGCGGCCACAGTTCACGTCCTCTCAGCCCATCCGGGTGCTCGGCCAGGATCTGAGCGCCGGTGAACATCGTCCGCGCCGTGAGTTCAGATGTCGTGGTCATAGCGGTCTCCGCGTGCGGTGGTCAGGGTGGCGCGGGCCATGGCCGGGTGGGGGGTTGAGGATGGTTTGATAGGGCTTGCCGGTCGTAATCGCCTCGGTCATCTGGTCGTAGATCTCCAGGATCAGAGCTTTGGTTCGGGCGAAACGGTCGGGGTCGTTGCGCTGGAAGGCGCCGAAGCTGTCCATGATGTAGTCCACATCATCACGGTCAACGCCATACAGGTGGAAGTACGCGGCGTCCAGTTCGGCCCGGATCGCGAACCGCCGCTCCTCGTCCCAAGCGAACGGCGGCCCATCATCACCGAGATCTCGCGCGAACGATTCCATGTCCCACGCCGTGTACGTAAGTTCAAGGACGCGGCATTCGTTCCACTTCGCCAGAATATCAGAGGGCGTCCATGGCGTCAGATTCTCGTATATCCCGGGCGGCGGGACGGGAAACTGTTTGAGGATAAAGAAGTTTATCGTTGCTCCTGCCATCTTCTGGCGAACGACGAAGTCAAACATAAACGAAGACATGCACGCTTGAATTGATACGGCTCCGCTTATGCCGGAATCTGGCAACATCAAAGGAAACTTATTGCCAACCGCAGCCTTAGGAATGAAGGAGGCGATGAGGGTTCGATCGTCTGAGGCACGGGCGATATCCCGCCAACCGAGAAGCCAGCCATGGTTCCAATGGTGAGTTCCCAGGCGAGTGCTTACTCCGGCATCATGCCGAGGATTGCCGGGAGTTGACTTCTCCTCGTTCAGAGACGAGAATTCCGGTACCCAGTCTAGTGGCTGTATGAAGAACCACGGGTTCATTTTCTGTTCAGGGTTTGGATGTGGCAGGGTATGACTCTCGGCCCTAGCCTGCATCTGGTCTCCGTAGGTACCATATCGGTGGTCGAAGTGGTGTACCATCTTCGCCTCGTACAGCGGCAGCATCCGCAGGTGATCCTTGACGAAGACATTTCCAGTCAACGTCCAGCCATCAGATTTGAGATCCTCGTACGCCTGAAACAATCGCGAGTCGTTGGTTATATCGAACATGCGCATGAATGAGATGTGCCACGGGTTTTCTTCGGGATCGTCTCTCCAGAGGACAGGCACGCGGCGGTAAATCGCGAGCGTAATCTCAGCATCCCGACGGGACTGGAACAGTGGCGTTGTGCCGGTGTTTGGGTTAACCAGCAAGAGATCTGTCGGATGCAACGCGAACCGACGATACGGGAGATCCTCAACACGGTGGAGACCGAAGGCAACCCGCGCCTGTTCGATTGCCACAGCTCGCCCACATACGGACAGAAGGCAGAATCGGTAACTGCGATGAACGTCGCGGAAGACGGGGGCTGCGTTTTCGAAATCGTAAAGTTCGCCCAAGGAGTGGCGCTGAACTAGGTTCTTGAAAAACTTCGCGGTGGTGGCGTCAGTAGCTATGCCGGTCGGCAGGACCAGCCCGCTCCGGCCGGTTGGGGCCATCAATATGGTTGCGGTCTCGGCGTACACCGCATACGTATTGATGTCGCCTTTTGCGGTCAATGGATACCGCCCGGAGTCGCGCAGCAGGTGGCTCCAGCCGTCTGACTCCCGAAGCGCCGCGCGGAACTGCCCGAAGAGGATCCTGTCCACGTCGTCGCCCAGACGCAGGTCCTTGATCTTCTCCTTACGTTTCGCCGCATTGGCCGCGTTTGCGATCTCGGGACGCTGGTCGGCGAAGAACTCCTGCTCCTGGAGCTTGACCCGCTCCCATGGTGGGTTACCCAGCACACAGGTAAAACCGCCCTGCCAGCCGGTGTCCGGGTTGTGGTCGGGGCGCGTGTCGTCTTCCACGCGGAACACGTCCGGGAACTCCAGGTGCCAGTGGAAGAACTGGTATCGCTCGACCAGTCTCGCGAGTTCGTCCTCGGCGTCGGCGGACAACTTCCCACCCGACTCGAGATACCGAAGGGTGTTAGTGGTAATCGGGTCCGGCCCCCCGGACGCGTGCGGCCAGACGAATGCGGCACACCACGCGTCGGCCACCCGCTTGCGGTGGCACAGGTCCGGGGACTTCTCCAGCTCGCGGAACCGCCGCGCCTGCTCTCTGACATCGGACAGTGACCGGGCCTGCAGTTCGTTGATGGCGCGCGCCTGGGGCGTGAGCCGCGCATTACTCACATTAAGAGCCAGGCCAGCGAAGAGCGTGCCCTGCCCGCTCTGTTCGCCCGCGTTCCGGCGACGGACCCCGGCGACGATCTTCTTGTCGTCTCCCTCCAGGGCGGTAAAAGCCGCGTCGGGCAGGCCCTGCTCTAGCAAGGCGGGCGTGACCCCGAGCAGCGAGTTGCCGACCCTGATGTGGGGATCGAGGAAGGCGAGCGGCTGACCGGGTTGCAGGGATTCCAGCCACAGCGACAGCTTGGCCACCTCGGCGGCGAGCGGCTTGATGTCCACCCCGTAGACGCACCGTGCTACCACCTTGTGCATGGCCGACCGGACAGTTTCCGGTGGCGGTTCGTCGTCGCCGTATTGCATCGCCGCATATTTCCGGGCGATCCGTCGTGCTGCAGCGACGAGGAAGCTCCCGGAGCCGCAGGCCGGGTCGCAGACCGTGATCTCCAGCAGGTCATCGGGAACACCCGAAGCGGCGGCCCGGTCGATCAAGGGCTGCAGTGTGGTGTTGAGCAGCTCTTCGACGAGCGGGGTTGGCGTGTAGTAGGAGCCTGTCGTCTTCCGCTCGTTGCCAGGCTTCGACTCCAGCAGGAAGCGCGGCGCCTCGGGCTCGTACTGGGGGATTTCCTCGAGGAGCGACTCGTAGACGCTGCCCAGCTCCTCGGCGCCCAGGTGCCGGTAGTCGACACGCTGCGGACGGCCCTTGCGGTCCCTTACCAGGTCGAGCTGGCGGATCGCGCCGAGCAGCCGGTAGTTCCGCAGCGAGCAATCGCGCAGCAGGTCCGGCATGGGTTGATCTCCGTCACCGTTCGGCGCACCTGCCCGAAAATACAGCCCGCCGAGGGGCGGCAGGCCAAGCGAGGGCAGCCCTTTGTCGGCACCCAGGCCGTTGAGGACGGTGACCATGGTGCGCCAGAGGTCGGCGTGCAGGTCACCGATTCGCCGCCGAGCGATCCGGCGCAGCCGGGCCGTAGAGAAGTACTCGCGGTAGCGTGCCGTCGCCTCCGGTGGGGTATCGGGCCTGAGCAGCAGGCCGCGATCCTCTGCTACGAACAGGAAGATGAACTGGTAGGCGAGCCGCAGCAGCTCATGGTGGAAGTCTTCCTTGCTAAGCTTTCCGGTAGCGAGTTGCTCACGGAGCAAGGGATTCGCCTCAAGAAACCCCGTGCCCAGTTCGCCGAGGGCGGTCTTGACGCCGGTTCGCAGCTGGTCCCGTGCCCGTGCCCCGGTCTCGATGCCGAGCGTGCGCCAGCGCTCCAGCCAGCAGTCGGCTGGCGTCGGTGCCGCGCCATCATCGCGTGGCAGCTGCTCGAACCGCGACTCATGAGCCAGCGCGTACAGCAGCACGAAGTCGCTGTACATCTCGCCGTCGAAGATCGCCTCGAGATCGAACTCCAGGTACGCGCCGCCGGTCAGGCTGGTGGCATCGCGGAGGATGCGCAGCAGTCTGCCGTTGGACAGGATCGCCCACAGGTGCGCGTCGCTGACGTTGAGGAAGTCCTGGAGCATTGACTGCGGGGCGCGGCCCTTCGCTGTGTTGCGCTGGTCGAGCTGGTCATGCCAGCCGAGCAGGTGCACGGGCACGTGCTCCCACAGATGGCTGACCGAGAAGGACCGGCCATCCGCGTCCAGGCCGCCGCGGGCGAACGGCACCCGGCCGAAGCCCAGCTCGTTCAGCAGCACGAGCAGCCACCGTTCACGGGTGAGGGTGGTCCCCGGGTCTGTCGGCGGCAGCGCAGCCAGACGGTCACGGAAGGCCAGGTAGGCGCCTAGCAGGTATTCCCAGCTCCTGCTGGCAGCCTCGCCCAGCCGTTCGGCGGCTGCGAGGTGGTAGTACTCGGGCAGGTTGCCGGGAAGCTCGCGGTCCGCGTTGGTAATCCGCTCGATCAGGTCGTGGGAGAGCAGCCCGCCCTCGACCCGGAACGCGACGTACGAACCTCGGACGGGCCTTGCCGCTAGTTCCGCCGTGAGCGTTGCCTGCTCCACCGTGGCGGCCGCTGGACTCATCGGGTAACTCCAGGCAGGTAGACGTACACGCCGAGGACATCGGGCGGGCCGCTTGGCTCGACCTTGAGTCCACGCCGTGCCGCTCCGACGGCCGAGCGGACCTGACGGTGCGCCGCGAGCTGCTGTTCGGCAAGCTGCGCCGCTGTCGTTTCCAGGTAAGGCTGTACCTCATCGAGTTCCGCAATAGCCCGCTCTATCGCCTTGCGTGCTAGCTCAGGAAGCATGTTCTCCGGACTCGCGCGCAGCAATGCTGCCACCTCGGGTTCTGGCAGCCACTGCCGCCCGGGCTCGGCGGCACGGTAGGCAAGCAGCCTGGCGTTCTCGGCGATCAGTATCCGGGGCTCGGCCCGGCCCGGCATCGTGAGCTGGAACCGGTACCTGATGAGCAGCAAGGTGGTCCGGGTGTGCACTGCCCCGGTCCTTATCGCGCCGCAGCGCCGGGCCGGGCTCGGTTCGGCTGGCGTGGGGTCGAGCGCGGTCTCCAGCACGTGCTGGGCAAGATTACGGACCATCTGGTCGGTGCGTACCAGCACGTGCTCGCCTGGCGGCGCGGGAAGATCCGACCGGAACCGGATGTCGGCCGCCGATTGGCTGGCCAGGCCGAGGCTGTCCTTCGCGCCTCGCGGGAGTCCGAGTACCTGGGCGGTGAAGCCGTGCCCGTTCGGCTGAATCGTCGCGCCGAGAGCGGACAGTGACGCGCGGACAAAGTGGGCGACGTCGGCGTGCCCGCCGAGCGCTGCCCGGGCGGCTTCAGCGGTCTCGCGGACCTCGTCCAGCTTGACGCCAGACCAGGCGTACTTGGTGAGCATGCGGGACTCGCGTTCCGCTGCGCTCTCCCAGTCCCGGTGCAGCGCCTCGCGGCTCGTTTCGAAGCCCAGGTCGAGGGTGAGCTGTTCCGGCTTCTGGTCACGCAGCAGCAGCCCCTCGACCAGCGCCTTCACCACGTCCCCGCCCCGGTCGGGGACCGGGACCGCGACCCCGATCTGCTTGGCGATCATCCGGTGCTTGCGGATCAGCACGTCCAGTACCAGGCCGTCGATGCCGTTGTCCACCCCGTACAGCGTCACCGCGCGGACGATGCTGCGGCGCTGGCCGAACCGGTCCACCCGGCCTTCCCGCTGCTCGTGGCGCGTCGGATTCCAGGCAAGATCGTAGTGGACGACGGCCTGGAAGTGTTCCTGCAGGTTGACGCCTTCTGACAGGCAGTCCGTAGCCACGAGCACGTGGCGGCCAGGCTCGTTGGTCAGCGCCTCGATGCGTGCCACCCGCTCGGGCGGTGGCAGCGTGCCGGTGACTGCGGCCACCTTTGCCTTCTTCCGCAGCGCCTGGCCTAGCTGCTCAGCCACGTAGTCCGCGGTCGGGATGAACCGGCAGAACACGATCGGGTCGTAGCCGTCGGCGAGCAGCGCCGACACCTCGGTGATCAGTGTGGTCAGCTTCGCGTCGTTCGCCGGGCCCTCACATGCCGCCGCCTCACGGGCGAGCGCCCTCAGCCGGCTGCGCGCCGAGTCAGGCAGCTCGTCATCGTCGGCACCGGGCGCCGGGTCGGTGCCCTCCATGGTGTCATCGCTGGCCAGGTCCAGGACACCGGCCCGGCCGAGCTCGTCGGCTTCGGCCGGCGTCTGCGCCTGGGCCGTACTTGACCGGGTACGGAGGGTCTCGGCGGCGGCTCGCGGCGAGGAGGCTACCGACCGCAGTAGCGCCAGAGCCGACCACCAGCGCACTCGCTGTCGCAGTGCCCCGTCGCTTCCGTCCGCCACCGTCTCCCTTGCGTAGCCGAGAATCTTCCGGTTGAGCTGGGCGTAGGCGCCGGTCAGGTCGTAGGGGGCGTCACGGATGTGCCGGTCCCGCGGGAACTCGGTCTCCTCGTCGAGGTATTTGCGGATGTCCCGGCGGCGTCGCTGCACGTAGTGAACCGCGAGCCTTTCCCTGCCCTTCGGGTTGTCCAGGTCGAGCAATGCCAGCTCCGGGCTGAGCAGCCCGATCAGGTCGCGGAATGCCTCCTCGTTGCCGCTGTGCGGGGTAGCGGTGACCAGGATCAGGTGCCGACTCCTGTCCGCGGCGATCCGGCGCATCAGGTCGTGACGCTGCTGACGCTGCTGCCCGCCGCCGACGCCGACGCAGGTGTGCGCTTCGTCGACGATCACCAGGTCGGGGCACTCGCGCAGGAACTGGGCGCGGCGCCGCTCGGCCTTGATGAAATCAGTGGAGATCACCGTGACCGGGTGCCGCTCGAACAGCGACTCGTCGGCTCGGAGCTCCCGGTCCAGCCTGGTGACCGTGGAGCGCAGTACCAGCGTCGGGTCGAGCCCGAACTTCTCGCTGAGCTCAGCCTGCCACTGCTCGGCCAGCGCCGGTGAGCACAGCACGGCCAGCCGCCTCGCCTCGCCCTGATCGAGCAGTTCCTTCGCGATCAGCGCCGCCTCGATCGTCTTTCCGATACCCACGTCGTCGCCTATCAGCAGCCGGACGACGTCCATTCGCAACGCCAGCAGTAGCGGAACGAGCTGATAGAGCCGCGGTTCCACGGCGATGGAGCCAAGGCAGCGGAACGGGCCTGTGCTGGCGGTGAAGCCAACCCGCAGTGCCGTCCGGAGCAGGCCGGCCGCAAGGTTGTCGCCGGCCTCGGTGAGGTCTTCAGAAATCACCGGGCGAGGGAACGTCGCAGGTTTGACTTCTCCTGGGAACAAACCGGCCGTGAGCTCGGTGTCGCCGGACAGCGGGCGGGCTACGAGGAACTCGGGCGTGCTTCCTGCCAGCACCACCCATTCCCGGTCCCTGGCTGCGATCAGCGTGCCGGGCGGGTAGGCCGGGCCGCCCATCAGATGCCTCCACTGCCGAAGACACCTGGATGCTTGCGCACCGTTTCCTCCCATGCGTCGATGTCGTGACGGAACCGGACGACCAGCCAGCCCAGATCGAACAGGCGCTCCTCGGCGGCCGCGTCGCGGTCGGCGATGTGCGGGTGGTCGTGGTGCGGCCCGTCCACGAATACAGCGACGTTGCCGGCCGACAGCCGGTATGCGAAGTCCGGGCGGGCACGCGCGTCCGGGACGAGAAGCTGCGCCTCATCGGGCAACCGGTACCCGCCCTCGCGCAGGAACCGGATCAGCCTGCGCTCCAGGCCGCTGTCGCTGCTCTCGCTGAGCGCCCTGGCGTGTTCTTGCGGGCTGGTCCCGTCCGGGCCCGATACCTGGGTCCTTGCGACGGCCAGCTGGAACAGCAGCTCCGCCGCCGCGTGCCGGTCGATTAGCGTGTGGGCGCGCTGGTTGGTGTAGGACAGCAGGCAGTCGTAACAGCCCTGCCCGCAGTCCTCCCGTGCGCCCGGGGCGCGGCGCTTGTCGGCGCCGGTGGCAAGATCGAAATGGATGATCTCGATGGCGGCCTCCGCGGCTTTGGCCAACGCATCGGCGTCATCGTGCAGCCTGCGGAGCACGCCGGCTCCGCCCTCCGCGCTCTCCACGAAAAGCATCCGGCTCCTGCCGTCCGGGTCCGGCAGCGACTCGCTGGTGAGCTCCGCGTCCTCCAGTTGAAAATGCGTCTCGATGCCGCGCTCCAGCGCGTACCGCAGCGACACCGCGGTGGTCTCGGAGACCGGCTCCGAGAGCCGGAGCACGCAGATATTCTTCGTGTCCTCCACATACGGCACCACCTTGGCCGCTGGCCCGGTCGATTTGTCCAGTGAGGCGAGCCCCTCGTCTTCCGGCATCCGGTCGGCGGCCTGGCTCTCACTGAGCCACTCGCCGCGCACCGGGTCCAGCCAGAAACCGATGTCGTCGCGGTTCCTGCGGCCGAGGCGGCCCTTGTTCACCACCCGCACCGTAGCGGCGTCGCCATACACCAGCTCCGCGATCGGCTGGTCCCCGCTGTCACCAAGCACTGTCGCGTGCAGCCGTCCCGGACGCGTGCCATGCGAGCTGAACCGGTACGACGTCTCCAGCTCAAAACCGGCCCGGCGACGTTCCTCCTCATCGGAGGAAATCCGCCGCCGCCGCACCGTGTGCACAGTCTGCAGGTGCATGAGCCCGGACAGCACCCCGCTCAGCAGCGCACCACATTCCTCGCAGCGGTTCACGCCGACCTGCCGGTCGTGCCAGTAGCCGCACTCGCCGCACAGCCGTGCCTCGGCGGTCGCGACCTCGCCCGGCTGGGCGCCGCCGGGAACCTGGACGCGCTTTACCTGGTACCTCTGACCCTCGTGGTATATCAGCGCGCCCGGGCCGAACTCGCCGACAGCGATAAACCTCGGCCGCTGGATGTAGGTGCCGCGGCGCCGCTCGCCTGGGACATACGCGGCCAGCGGCAGCCGCGGGAAGGAGTAGCCGGGTAGGAAACCCTCGGAGGCGAAGTACCGGTAGCTGTAGAAGTCGCTGAACTCCTGCTCGCTGTCCTCGTTCTTCAGCAGCCTGAGCTGGTTCTCCGCATCGGCACGCCGGGCCTGCGACTGACGGCGATGATCCGGCGTGGTGGCATGGTCGAGAACCCGCCGGTTTTGCTCCTGCTGGTCGGCAAGTGCCGCCCGGTAAAGCTGCCGCCACCGGTCGCAGGCGGCGCCGAACCGCTCTTCCACGGCGCGAAGCGTGTCCTCGATCCATCTGTCCTTGTCCCACCGGGTGCTGCCGCCGAGCTCTCCGGCGAGCCCGGCCAGCACGGCCCGCGCGCGGCC
>OBLU010004714.1_pt1 | contig 12253 bp, 7 predicted proteins | sample 1518681 | NCBI WGS metagenome assembly OBLU01 (sample SAMEA3539304, study PRJEB22396) | soil metagenome | biome: tundra; feature: field; material: soil | place: USA | collected 2010-05 | depth 0.15 m | reverse complement strand
AACAAGAGTCTGAGGTTTGCAGCCGCGAAGCGGCGTAAGAATGCAGCCCACGGCGCAAGCCGTGGGGAAAAGTGGGAAACCGATAAGCCCCAACGGGGCGAAAGAAGAGTTCTCACGCACGCACTGTGCCCCGCAAAGACGGGGCAGATCCCCGTTACCACCCAAGCCAGGGTTACCTGGGGAATTTCACTGACTGGCGGGCATTTCTGCTTGGGGGATTTCACCAAGTTGGTGAGGGAGAAGGCCCATTTCTGAGGGCAAGGCTTGGCTGTGGCGATTTGCAACACTCGTCGATTAATCTGGAACTCATTCTGTGGCAATCAGTTACAGCCGACGTAGAAAATCACCACTTGGAGATTACTAAGGTGAGGCTCGTGCACATGCATAGGTGGATATGGCTCTTCAGTCCCAAACCCGATCCACCCAGAGTTCCGCGGCGCAGCCCAGCCGCCCACGAGATTTGGCTTCTTCCGGGAAGCTAATTGCATTACCTCGAGGTAGTAGAAAATCGCAATACGTAACTAGAAGTACAGGTACAGGTACCTGTTCAAAATTCAAACGATGTGCACATTCGATGGAGGAATCATTTATGAAAAAGTTAGCGCTAGCAGTTTTGCTTGTCGCTCTGGTCGGCACGCTGGCCATGGCGCAGGGTTACACCGGCACCGCGACCGGCCCTACCAGTTACAAACCTACAGTTGACGTCCAGGGCGCGCACGAAAACGGCGGCCGTGGTTGCGCGGGCTGTCATGCTCCGCACAGCGGCGGACGCGGTTCCGGCGGCAACATCATCAGCGGCGCCGGCACAACGCGCACTCCCTACGGCACGGAAGAAGGCGATGACGGCCTGTGGGGCACCGACACCAGCCCGATCGTAACCGGCTATTCTTCGATCAATTTCAGCGGCTACACGGCTACTCTGCCCGCAACGTGGAGCGCTGGCTCCATGTATACGGGTGTTGCCACTTGCTTGAGCTGCCATGACGGCAACGTCTCCAAGGGCGCCATGATGAGCGGTATCGCTTATGAGCAGGCGTTTGGTCTGCTGAACTTTGCTACCAATGCCGGCTCCAACGGACAAGCCGCCCCAGTTAGCCTGTACGGCACTCAGCCGATCCCGACGCTGCTCGGCAACGACGGCGGCGTGGCCGGCGACTATCTGAACGATCACCCGGTGGGCCCGATGGCGAACCTGGGCAAAGTTGCCTCGGCCGCTCTGAAAAACGGTCTGCTCATCCAGTTCGGTGCGAACGGCGACAACACCACGTACACCCCCACCGCCACTGCTAACACAACGTATGCCAATTTCGTCGCTTCTTACGGCATGCCGGCGATCGCCAACCTGGGAAATCCTGGCACGGGCGTTGCAGGCAGCCTGTATGTGGTTTGCACCACCTGCCACAACCAGCACGTGCAGAACGTCTACTCGTCCGCCGGACACGGCACAGTGCCGATCTTCGGCGGCACGGTGACGTCTGCTGCGTCAATCTTCTACGTGCAGGGTCCGTACAACCCGGGCGCTCCTTATGACCCGACGCACGTTCCCTCCACCAACCGGTTCTGCCTGCAGTGCCACTTCAGCCACTCGAGTGAGTACTTCGGCGCGACCAACGTAGGAACCGCGTTCTAACTGAACCAGGTTTCAGGTCTCAGGTCTCAGGTGTCAGGAAGGGCTTCGGCTTTCACCCTGACACCTGGGACCGTTTCTGCTTCTGCCACTACTTTTTATAAACATCCTGTGTGGAGCTTCGCTCGCTTTGGACTGCCGAGGGCGGCCGTCTCTCCACAAAAATTCTGCTTGGGTCATTTCACCAGATTGACTGTGGGAGAAGGCTCATTTTTTTCTGAAAACGCCCGGTGTTTCACTTCATACACAGTCATCCCTTATCGCAGAAATCATTTGTTTTTAATGTGTTACTGGAAATGTTGAAAATTACCACGATTTCCGGAACTAAGGTGGGCCTCGTGCAATATGCATGGGTAGATGTGGTCCTTATCCCGGGGGTAACTATGAGGTTTGTTTTCTTAACTGCGGTGCTGGGCGCGGCGCTGGCTTCGGCGCAGGTCGCATCGCACGCTCCGACCATGCCGGTCACTACGGCGCCCGCAACGACGCCGGTGTCGACGGGGGCCCATGGTGGCGCGGCGAGCCCGGTTTCCACTGCGAGCATGCAAGTCAGCGGCAAGCCGGTGGCCCGAGTGAACGGCGCTGTGCTCACCGACCGCGACCTGTTGCGCGAGATGTTTGCGATGTTCCCTTACGCTCGGGTACACAACGGATTTCCCAAGGGGCAGGAGGCGGATATCCGGCGCGGCGCGCTGGCGATGATCGAGTATGAAGAGCTGGTGTATCAGGAAGCGGAGCGCCGCAAGATGACCATCCCGGCGGCGCGCCTGAAGAAGGCCGAGACCGACTACCGCAATAAGTTTCAGAGCGATGACGACTTTGAGCAATACCTGAAAACCGAATTGAACGGGGACCGGAAGCTGTTCCGGCAGCAGATTCGCCGCTCCATGCTGATTGAGGCGCTGCTGAAGGCGGAGGTGGGCGACAAATCCAAAGTTTCGCTAGCCGAAGCCCGGGCCTACTACGACAAGAATCCCAAGCTTTTTCATCACGCGGAACTATTCGCATTCCAGACGATTTCCATCATGCCGGCGGAAAATTCCAGCGCCGACGTAAAGCAAAAGGCGCGGGGGCGGGCGGAAGACGCGCTGAAGCAGGCCAAAGCGACCAAGACCTCCCAGGATTTCGGGCTGCTGGCGGAGAAGCTTTCGGAAGACGACTACCGCGTGAACATGGGCGACCACAAGCTGGTGGAGCGGGAGAAGCTGCCGCCGGAGATGCTGAAACAGGCATTGGCCATGCAGCCTGGGCAGATAAGCAATCTGATTCAGGTTGGCAGCTTTTACTTCTTCTTTCGTTTGAATGCCCACGTGACGGCGGGCAAGGTGGCGTTTGCGGAAGTGAAGGATCGGCTGCTGACAGATCTGCAGAAGACCAAGTATGACCAGTTGCGCGGCGATCTGGATAAGCGGCTGCGGCAGCATGCAAAGGTGGAAGAGGTATAAGTCAGAGGTATGAGGTCAGAGGTTAGAGGTATGAGGTCAGAGGTTAGAGATACGCGTTCAACCAGGTGTCGGGCGGCGGAGTAGATTGATTAGTCGAAAACAAATCTCGGCTTGGACGTTGTTGGTGCCGATCTTCTTCAGCATCATTCTCATGTTTGCAGCTGCGCTGCCGGCGGCGGCGCAGGTGAAGTATGGTGACTTGCAAATGGCTATGTCGGGCGACCTCGAGACGGGGTACGACGGCTCCATCAGCAGCCCGGGAGGATCGAGCCACGGATTGGGTCTGGGCGGCAATGGCAGTCTGCAGGGTTCTTTCTACAACCCGAACTTCCTTTCCTTCAGCGCGCAGCCCTACTACAGCCGGTCGCAAGCCAACGCCGACTCAGCGTCGGTGTTCGACACAGGTGGCTACAACGGGAATGTCAACCTTTTCTCGGGGAGCCATTTTCCGGGCAGCATCAGCTTCAACCAGGTGTGGGACGCCACGGGAATTTTTGGGATTCCCGGCGAGGCCGGATTGACGACGAGGGATAGCAGCCGCAACTTCGGTGTCGGATGGAGCGAACTGGTGCCTGGTCTTCCCACCCTTTCGATTTCCTATGCGCACGGTTCCGCCTCGAGTTCCCTGCCGGGCAGCGATGCGAGCAATGAGGTCAAGACAAATAGCTTTGGGATCCACAGCGGCTATCGGCTCGCAGGCTGGAACCTGGGTGCGGGCTTCGCTCACCTGACCTCGGACAGCAACTCCACCGGGATACTGGGAGGCGCAGATACGGAAGTTACCAATATCTCCACCAATACTTATTCGGTGAATGCCGGGCATAGCCTACCGCTGAGTGGTGGCTTTGGCGTCGGTTTCAGCAGAAGCGATTACAGCTCCAGCTATTCGGGCCAGACGAGTGGGACGAGTAATGGCACGACGGACACTGCTTATGGAGATGCCAGCATCAAGGTCTGGAGGTTGCCCGTAACTGCAACCGCCGCCTATACCGACAACCTTTACGGCAGTTTCGAACAGCAGGTGCTGAGCAGCGGCGGAACATTGGAGTTCAACAGTTTAAGTCCTGAATCACGCTCGCTGCTGATGAACGTGAGTACCGGGTATCGGGTGCTGCCGCATGTGTTTGTCAACGGTTACGTAAACCGTCAGGAACTATGGCTTGGGGGAACGGCATACGGTCTGACGCAACTCGGCGCCAATGTCAATATGAACCTTGGCAAATTCTTCAAGGGCTTGACCGTGACTGTCGGGATGAACGACACCGCCAACAAGCAGGGTAATGCGGGGGCGGGATTGGTAGCGAACGCGAATTACACCCGGAATGTTGGCCATTGGGAACTCGGAGCGAATTACAACTACAACCAGAACGTGGAAACGCTGCTCGCGATCTACCAGACATCCAGCATGAGCTATGGCGGTCAGATCCATCGCCGGTTCGCCGACGGCTTTTCCTGGAGCCTTTCCGGCGGCGGCGGCCGAACGGCCTTTGAACAGACGGCGGGGAATGAAAGTCATTCGGAGAATATCAACAGCGGTGTGTCGTGGCACCGGACGACGGTGTCGGGCAATTATTCGCAGTCTTACGGAACTTCCATCCTCACGCCGAACGGCCTGGTTCCGGTGCCGGTACCAATCATTACCAACAATCTGGTGGTCTTCAACGGCAAGAGCCACGGTATCAACTTCGCCACAAGTCCGCAGCGGAATCTGACGCTTGCCCTGACCTACTCGAAGGCGAACAGCAACACGCTGGCGCCAGACGGGTCAGCCAGTTCGGCCTCCAACAATGAAACTCAGTTGTATACTGGTACCTTAACGTACCGTCTCAGGAAATTGAATTTCAACGCCTCGGCTGTTCAGTTCCGGCAAAGTATCAGCGCCGGGGGCATTCCCCCGAGTAACGTAACGACATATTTTTTCGGGATTTCCAGGTGGTTCAAAGCGTTTTAGGCCGGCGGCGGAACGGAGATCCTAGCATGTACCGAAAAGCCGCCTGCATCGTCTTGCTGCTGCTCGCCCCCTTTCTAACGGCCGCGGGAAAGACGAAAGATAATCCCAAGGTACTCCTGCCACCCGACCTGCTGCTGCCCGAGGGGCGAAAACTTACCTACGAGCGAAGCTTCCGCGCCGAGAAGGATGTGCGGAAGGAGCCCGGGTTCTGGGGCAAGGTGCTGAACGTGGTGGCCGGGGAACCGGAATACCGGGAGCTGATCCGTCCTTACGGGATTGCCGTGGATTCGCACGGGCGGGCGATCATCACGGACCCGGGGGCGCGTGGCATTCACATCTTTGACTTCGAGCAGCGCAAATATAAATTCATCGAGCGGGCGGATAAAAATCGCGATCCGATGGTGGCGCCGCAGTGCGTGGCGGTCGATGCCGAGGACAATTTTTATGTCACGGATTCGCAGTCGGGGAAGATTTTTGTCTTCGAAGCGAGTGGGAAGTTCAAGCATGTGCTGGGCAGTCTGAAGGGCGGAGAAGGGTACTTCAAGCGGCCGACGGGGATTGCCGTGGATTCGGCGGCGCAGAGAATCTACGTCACCGACACGTTGCGGGACAAGATTTTCGTGCTGGATATGCAAGGCTCGGTGATGCAGACCATTGGGAAGCACGGCACCGGCAAGGACGAATTTTACTATCCTACCGAGCTGCGGCTGGATGAGCAGAATACGGACGGGCATGGCGGGGAGAAGCACGACCTGATGGTGGTCGACGCCATGAACTTCCGGGTGCAGCGGGTCGGCCGGGACGGCGCGTTTGAGGGAGCCATCGGGCAAGTTGGAGATTCGGTGGGCAGCCTGTTTCGTCCGAAAGGAATTGGAATCGACTCGGAAGGGCATTTGTACGTTGTGGATGGGCTGTCGGGCGTGGTGCAGGTGTACGATCGCGAGGGCCGCTTACTGTACTCCTTCGGCGGACGCGGGCAAGGGCTGGGAGAGTTTCAGTTGCCGATGGGATTGTTCATCGATCGTCACGACCGGATCTTTGTGGTGGATTCTTTTAACCGGCGGGTCCAGGTGTATCGCTATTACGGGCTGTCGAAACAGGCGAGAGGAGCGACACCTTGAGCCGGGTTGCGATTTTCAGCGCGGTGTTGATTGCGACGGTGGTGGCGGCGACGCTGGCCGGAGCGCAGGTTCCCACAACCGACGTAATCGGCGTTCATGATATGGGGGCATTTGGCCAGTCGCCAACCAGGGGGGGCCTGACCACGTGCATGTACTGTCATGCGCCGCACTCCGCGCACCCCGACCAGACGCCTTTGTGGAGCCAGAAACTTTCGATCGTAACCAATTACTCGCTGTATACAGATCCGAGTATGGTGAACCAGCCGCAGGAGCCGGCAATCGGATCGGCCAGTAATCTCTGCCTGAGCTGCCATGATGGCACGGTTGCACCCGGGTCGACCTCGCCCTACGGCAACATTCAAATGAGCGGGTCGATGAGCAGCCAGGATGTGTTTGGCACGGACTTGCAAGGGGTGCATCCTTTTAATTTCAAGCTGCCATTGCAGAGCTCGCCCAACCTGCTCCCCAGCCTGGTTTCTGGCGGTGTGACCGGCAACCCTGCGGTGAAGCTGATTAATGGCAACGTGGAGTGCACGAGTTGTCACGATCCGCACGTGCAGTCGATCGATCCGGTTGCCCAGAACTTCCTGGTGATGAACAACGCGAATTCAGGGTTGTGTCTGGCCTGCCATGTGTCGGATCCGGGTCAGGTACTCAATGCGACGCGGCGTCCCATTCGAACCGAGAGCGGAATCATAGGAAGTTTGTCGCGCGCGCCGACCAATAAGTTCAACCCGCTCACCCACTGGGCCAAGAGTGCACATGAGGGGCTAACCTACAAAGTGTCCAAGACAGCAAGGCTTGGACCTTACGGCAACACGAAGCAGAATGGATGTCTTTCCTGCCACGCGCCCCACAATGCTCCGGGCGCGGAGTCGATACTTACGGGACCGGCTCAATCGGTCCCGAATATGGACAAGACGACGCAGAACTGCATGAGTTGCCACAATGGCGGCTCAACCATATCGCCTGCGATTCCCAATGTGTTTGCCGAGTTTGCCAAAACAACCGGGCATCCTTTTCCGGTAGGACACAATCAGCATTCAGTGAATGAGGGTGAAGTGCTGAACAAGAACCGGCACGCGACCTGCGTGGATTGCCATGACCCGCACGCCGCAAACCAGACTCCTACCTTTGCACTGACCACAATTCGTGGTTCCCAGTACGGCGCGATCGGGGTCAGCGCCGCGGACGGCACCACGGTTAAAAGTCCCGCGGAAAATCAATTCGAAACCTGCCTCCGTTGTCACGGAACAAGTGCCGGGAAGCAAATTCTAGCCGTCTACGGATACCTGCCAACGCGAATTGTCAGCGCTGGAGACCCGCTGAACATAATCACGCAGTTCAGCGCCACGGCGAGGTCGAGTCATCCGGTGATGCATGACAGCAACAGTCCGTTCCCCCAGCCCAGCCTGCTGAAATTCATGTGGAATCTGGATGGGCATACTCAAGGACGCTCCATCAACACGCGCATTCTCTGTACCGACTGCCACAACAGCGACGACAATCGGGAATTCGGCGGCAGTGGACCGAATGGACCACACGGTTCGCTCTTCTCGCATATCCTGGAGCGGCGCTACGAATTCAGTCAGGTGGCTCCGGGTTTCCCGCCGGCCGCCGGACCGGGAACGACTATCCAAAACCTCTTTCCTCCGATCGTCGACGCCTCGGCAGGCGGCCCCTATTCGCTCTGCGCCAAGTGTCACAATCTCTCCAGCATCATGGCGAATGCCAGCTTCAGTAAGCACGCTCTGCACATCAACGCCGGGTTCTCCTGCTCCGTCTGTCACACCGCGCATGGAATCGGTTCCTCCTCTGCCAGTGTCACCGGGGAACGCCTGGTGAATTTCGACATGGCGGTGGTCGCCCCGAATGATAAGGCGAGAGTCCCCATCTCTTACATCCGCAGCACGGGTACCTGCGCTCTCAAGTGCCACAATGTCAATCACAACGCCGACGGTACAATTGCATCTCCGGTCAACCCGAAGGGAGGACCGGGGAAGAGCATACGTTAGAGTATTCATGGCGATTTCATCGCAGGCCTGAAGTCGCCTGCGCCATCCGAAGTTCGGCGTATTGGGACAGCCCGGAGACCGTGAAAAAATGCCGAACGAGACCATTCGGGAAAATCCTGCCGTGCGCACGTGGGGCAGCATCTTCGACACTACGCCTGTACGCATATTTGCCTTGCTGATATTGCTGACCGCCGCACCTGTCTACGCGGCTCTTTCTATTACCCCTCTGTTGAATGGCGACATCTGGTGGCATCTGAGTTCGGGACTCTGGATTCTTCAGAACCACGCCTTTCCCCGCAGCGGTCTGTTTTCGCAGTATGCCAATAGGCCCTGGGCGGACTCCAGTTGGGGCTTCGATGTCTTAACGGCTGGCGCCTACAAGTTGCTGGGGTTGAGAGCCTTCGCCGTGCTCCTCATGGGTTTCAAGTTAGCCCTGGCCGCGGTGACCTTTCTGCTGGCGCGCGGCCGGCGCGGAAATTTCTGGTGCGCCATCCTGCTTTCCGCGATCGCGCAGTATGTCATTGTCGATTTGCTGCCGCTCCCCATACTTTTTTCGATTGTGTTCTTTGCCCTTGAGCTGCTCCTGTTACTGGAAAGCCGCCGCGGCGGTGATATGCGGGCGCTCTACTGGCTGCCCGTGCTCTTTTTCTTTTGGGCGAACGTGCACGGACAGTTTCTGAACGGACTGCTCTTGCTGGGTTTGTTTCTGGTGGCGGAGGTTACGGAATTTCTCTTGCATTCCTCTGGCGTACGCTCGTTCCCGGCGCCTACCCACTCTTTGGCGAAGGTCTCCGCGATCGCTGGGTTGTCGGTAATCGCAACGCTGGTTACGCCCTACCCATTTGAGATTTTCCAGAGTGCGTACCAGACTGCCTACAGCAAAGTGTTGTTCGAGAATTTTCAGGAGATGCAGGCCATGGCGTTCCGCCGGCCGCAGCATTTTGTACTGATGTTGCTGGTCATGGCGGCATTTCTTGCGCTCGGGCGGCAACGCTCACGCGATTTGTTCAAACTCGGCGTCCTGGCGATCTTTCTGATGCTTGCCTTCCGGTTCCAACGGGATGGGTGGTGCGTGGTCCTCCCGGCAACTGCTGTAATCGCGGACGCTCTGGCGGATTGGCAGCGCGAACCCGAGCCGCGCCATAGCAGCACCCGATGGAAATTCGAAAGGCCATTGCTCGCGGCCCTCGTTCTGGTGGTCCTACTCGCGGCGATCATCCGCATGCCCAGTAGCGCCACGTCGATGAAACTGGTCAGTCGAGCTTTCCCCGTGAAAGCTTGCGATTTGATCCGCACCAATCAGCTTACCGGCCCCCTCTTCAACACATATTATTGGGGTGGTTTCCTGACGTGGTATCTGCCCGAATATCCAGTCTCGATTGATGGCCGTGTGAATCTGTACGGCGATGAAATCACCGGCAGATATTTCATGGTGAGCGACGGCACCGAGCGGCTTGAAACCGATCCGAGTTTCGCCGGCGCCCGCACGATTCTACTGGAGCGGAATTCCGGCATGCTGAAAGCGCTGACCACGCTCCCGGTTTTGCGCGACCAATTCCGGGTGGCCTATCAGGACGATGTGGCTACCGTCCTTGTGCGGCAATAATGAAGAGCAGGTCTAAGCTTCCACTCGGAAACCGTACTGCGTAACTTCCGCGGCGGTATTTCGAACACCTTGCTAATTGCGCGCAAACACCATGGCAATCGGATCCTGATACACCAGGCGGAATCGTGAATCAATGGTCAGGAGTTTTGCCAGGGGAAGTTTTTTCGGCAGCAATACCAGTCCAGCCTCATTCAGATAGGGATCCGAAGTATACCCTTCACCTTCCGAGCTGTTATAGGTCAGCTGATCGAGTTCATCCCCGTAGAGATCGTTTCGGCCGTCGACGGCCACCGGGTACTGTGGCATGTACCAGATCAGGAAGCCGCCCCAGTCGAGATTGTTGTAGAGCGGTCCTGGAAAAGAGTTCTGACGCACAAAGTTGATGGCATTCACCGGATACTCCCGGCTGATGGCGCGGTCCAGGTCGCGAGTATTAAAGCCGGTGTTGCCCGCCACCAGGTACAGCATGATCGCCAGAAAGACTCCCACGGCAGCGAACTCCGGAAGCTTCAGTGCCGGTGCCGGCGCGCTTTCCTCCGCGCCCGCGCTTTCCCCGGTGCCCAGGTCGGCGATGAAGGCCGCGGCGGTAATGCCCAGGAACCACGCATCGCGCTGGGTGCGAAAGGCAATGACGCTCGTGACGATGAGCAGGGCGAGCTTGAACGGGTCCAGTTTCTTTCGCCATCCTACGGCGAAATACGCGGCTGGAGCTAATAACAGCAGCACGTAGTGAGTGAAGGTCTTGAAGTTGAAGGAGGACAATTCCTGAATCGTGGAATAGGGCACATGCGAGCCGGAATAAGCCGCGACCACGTGATAGAGGTGATACGTGTAGGGCCCGAAGAAGGTCGCCGCGAAACAGGCGAACAAAACACCGATCAGGCCGGAAAGAGGAAGAGTGGGAGCCTGCACAAATTCAGGCTCGATTCCTATCCGGCTGGCCACGCGCTGAACCAGGTTGATCCCCATGAACAGTCCCAACACGGCCAGTCCGTAGATGAACTGGATGTGGATGTTCGCCCAGAGGACAAAAACCAATGGCAACCACCACAGCAGCCGCATTCTGCCGGTGCGCTGGGCTTCCAGCAGAAAGGTGAGCACGACCGCGAACAGGATCATCGTCACAAACACAGGCCTGGGCATCAGGCTGAACAAAAACGCGAAGCTGCCGACCAGCGCAAGAAGCCACGCCACCCAGAAGCTTCGGGAAAGGCGGTGGAGCATCCAGAAGAGTGCGAACGTGACCGCCATGGTCAGCAGGATTCCGAACATCGCGAATCCAATCAGCCCGAACCACGAATACGCGAAGGACATCAGGACTTCATAGCCCCAGCTATAGGCGATCCAGGGGCGGGATGCGGCCGTGCGCGAGAAGATGCCGATGTAAGGAACCGCATGGTGTTGCACGATCCAGTCGCCGGTTTTGAGATGCCACCAGATATCCGGGTCGCGGACGGTTGTCCTGGAGACGAAGGCGATGGCCGCCACCAGAATCAACAAAAACGAAAGGGCAAACAGCTGGACCCCGCGCAGCCGCAAGAGGCCGCGCAACTCCTGGTGCGTACTCATTTCTTTCAGACCACCTCGATCTTCAAACTCATAAACCCGGTTCTTAGCTCTCAGTTCTCAGTTCTCAGTCAAAGCAAAAGCCTTTGCTGATGGCTGGTAATTGAGCTTACAGACCTCTTCTAACGGTGATCGCCAGTCGCAGACCTGCCGCAGCGAAATGCCCGGACATAATCGTTGGCGACTGCCGGAGTCCGGTTCCAAATCCAGGATGCCGACTGCTTCCACACGGGATCTGCGTTCTCGACCACCACCGCGTCGATACCATACTGGCGGCAGATCGCGTCTAAGTTGCTTCCATCGGGAAACTCGAATAATTCCAGAAGCTTCTGCACGCGCATAACACAGAGGACAGGGTCTCCACCAAAGGCTGTCCCGCACGGGGGATCGCCTTTGGGGGTAGCGGCGGCGGAGTCATGACCGGAATATAGCATGTGCAGAACGGAATGCAGTGTAGCGGGATTGCTCTGCAGGACTGCGGAAGAAGGCAGTTGCGCATCGAGAACGTCATAGGCCGATCGTAGCGCGTAAGCCCGTTTGCCGAATTGCCGATCTTGATCCACCCAGCTTACTCCCCTAAGCACGCCGCGATCTGTAAGGATCGGAAACATGCGCAGCACGAACACCTGATATGCGGTTCCGACCATGCCTGGAATCAGAAGTGTGGCCAACGCCCCTCGAATCCACAAATGTCTCGACGGCGGTGGCGCGACAGAGGGAGTGGAGCTCTGAAACCAACAATCATGAACCAGAGTTGCTCCCCATAGCAGAAGGATCAGTTGCGCCGGAAGAAAGCATCTCCATCCCAAGTCATTCGTGCCGGTGGTACTTGAACGCAGGAACGTGCCGATCAGGAAACTGGTCATGACCAGCGTCCAGGCTGCAAGTTCATTGGCACTCGCCTCGATCCGGCCACGCACAA
>OBLU010004713.1_pt1 | contig 12254 bp, 6 predicted proteins | sample 1518681 | NCBI WGS metagenome assembly OBLU01 (sample SAMEA3539304, study PRJEB22396) | soil metagenome | biome: tundra; feature: field; material: soil | place: USA | collected 2010-05 | depth 0.15 m | reverse complement strand
CCTACACGACGCTCTTCCGATCTGCTTTACGTTGAACCACCGAGAAGTAGATTTCGATTTGATTGAGCCAACTGGCATGGACGGGACCATGGACCAGGATCAGATTGGGATACTGGTCTTGAAGGCGCTTGATGGAGCGGGCGCCGCGATGGGAAGAGCCGTTGTCCACGATCCAGAAAACCCGTTTGGCGGTTTTGTAGGGGGGCTGGCTCATAACCTGAGCGATCAACGCGTCAAAGGGGACTATGCCGGTGGTGTGGTCGCATCGGCCAAAGAGCTTCATGCGATGGACATCCATGGCCGCCAGGTAAGCCCAGGCACCGCCCCGTTGGTATTCGTGTTCGACTTTCATCGGGGAACCGGGTCGTGCGGGCAGGGTGGGATGACACCGCGCACGGGCCTGGATGCTGGTTTTTTCATCGGCCGACAAGACAAAGTCGTCGTCCGTCAGGGGGCATCCTTCCCAGACGTGCTCGTACAAATCCAAGATTCTCCCGGCTTTGGCGGCAAAGTCGGGGTCTCGCGGGAAGATCCAGCAGCGATGCTGCCAGGGGCGGATCGCGTCTTCATGAAGCCATCGCCATACGGTACTGTCGCTGAGGGTCGCGACCAGGCCCGAGCGGCAAGCCTCTCGGGCGACATCCGCTACGCTCCAGCGCGACAAAGGAACCTGCCGTGTGGCCGGCAACTCACAGGCGATGGCCTTGACCTGAACGACGAGTTCTGGGGGAAAAAACCCGAGGCCGACCGGACCGGGGGAGTTCTTCCAAACCTGCAAGGCGCTGTTCGGAAAACCGTTTTCGCCACATGCTGACGATTTCACGGCGAGTATCCAAACGGGACGCGATGAGATGGTTGCCCAACCCTTCCGCCGCCATTAGGATCATTTTGGCACGAAGGACCTGGAAGTACGGTAACGTATATTTCACGGCGCGGCGAAGCAGTTCGGACTTTTCGGTTTGGGACAGAATAATGGAATGCGGACTCGTTCGTGCCATGGATCGGATCCTCCATGCCAGATAAAAGCATTTTTAGCGGATGAATAATACGTTATTATATTTATGAAGAGGAGTACTAAGCTAGCCAAAGGCTAGCCCTGCCCATACCCCACAATTATTACTGGACATTTAATTCCGTATTCTGTATACCGTAGGGGTGCAGAAGAATTCAGAGACGATCAAGGCGCGGCTCTGCCGGCCGGCGAGCCTGTCGGTGATCAAGGGCAGGCTGAGCTCCGGGGAGCAATCTCGGACGCGTCTGGCGGCCTGGGTCTGTCGACGATGGAGGTTGCGTGATGCGCGTGGGAGGTTGCGCGTTTCTTCCTGTTTAAAGGTTTTGCGGGATTTGGAACGGCAAGGGCATTGGAAACTTCCCCCGCCAGTCCTTCAGAGCGTATCCCACTGGCGGGCGCGGCGTCACGCGGGGCCGGTTCCCGCGCCAAAGAATGTGCCCGAAGATCTTAAGCAGGTGGAGAATCTTCAACTGATTTTGGTGAAACCGGAAGACGGGGAAGGGGCGCGGACCTGGAATGAGCTGATGGCGCGTGAGCATCCGCAAGGGGAGCGGCGGCTGGTGGGACGGCAATTGAGGTATCTGGTGGGCTCGGCGCATGGATGGCTGGGCGCGGTAGGGTTCAGCGCGTCGGCGTTATATTTAGAGGCGCGAGATCGATGGATTGGTTGGGATGCGCAGGAGCGCCGGAGGCATGAGGGCCGGGTCGTGAATCTGAGCCGTTTGTTGATCCGTCCGAGTGTTCGGTGTCGGAATCTGGCGTCTCATGTGCTGGGGGCCTGCGTCCGTCGGGTCAAGAAGGATTTCCAAGTACGGTATGGCTATGAGCCGTGGCTTTTAGAAAGCTTTGTGGACCGGGACAAGTACAAGGGGACTTGTTTTCAGGCCGCGAATTGGGAGCGGATCGGACAAACCAAGGGACGCGGACGGAACGATCGTGCGAACCAATCGTCGGAGAGCATCAAGGACATTTATGTTTATCCGTTGACGGCTGATTTTCGCCGGAAAATGGGCGTGAGCGCCCAGCGCGGCGGGGATCTTCGGCCGTTGGCGGTGGAGGAGGGTCTGGGCTCAGACGAGTGGGCGAAGCAGGAATTTGGCGCCGTTGAGCTGGGAGACAAGCGTTTAAGGGATCGTTTGATTTCGATTGTGGAAGACCGGTCCGATCATCCGGCCGCATCGTATCTGGAGGCGGCCGGAGGTGACCGCTATGCGGCCAAGGGCTATTACACGTTCATCGACAATCCGCGGGGGACGCTGAATCCGGAGGCAATGCTCTCGACGCATCGGAAACGAACGATCGAGCGGATGATGAGTCATAAAACAGTGCTGGTGGTGCAGGACACGACCGACTTGAATTTTTCCAAGCGTCCGCACACGCAAGGGCTGGGATTGGTCGGGACCAACCAGACGGGGGCCGAGTCGTTGGGGCTGAAGCTTCATTCGTCGGTGGTCCTGACCCCTGACGGATTGCCGCTGGGGGTTTTGCGGGCGATGATGTACGCGCCGGAGAAGAAGGGAAAAGCAGGCAAGCAATCTGTCGGACGCCCGATTGAGGATAAGAAATCGTTTCGTTGGCTGGAAGGGTACCGGGATTGTGTCGCCGTTGCCAAAAAGATGCCGAAGACGCGGCTGATCACGGTGATGGACCGGGAAGGCGATATTTTCGAATTGTTTGAAGACGCCGAAGCGACGCGCAAACGAGTCGGTGTGTTGGTGCGAGCTCGGCATAATCGGCGGCTGGAGGGGAGGGAACGCAAGCTTTTTGAGACGTTGAAAGCGAGTAAGAGCAGGACGCGCATCGGAGTTGTGATTCCCCGGCAACGCTGGAAGCAGGCGAAACGGGGTGAGCCGGAACAAAAAGGGCTGCCGGATCGCCAGGCCACTTTAACCATTTGCTTTCAGAAAGTCACAGTCGCTTCGACGCGAAGCGATTTGCGGTTGGCGTCGCCCATCACCCTCTGGGGCGTCTATGCGCGGGAAGAGAATCCTCCGGCGCACGCCAAGGCGATTGAATGGTTCTTGCTGACGACAGAGGAGGTCCAGACGGTGGAGCAGGCCACCCGCATCGTGGCCCTGTACTGCCGGCGTTGGCGCATTGAGGAATGGCACAGGGTTTTAAAAAGCGGATGCAAGGTGCAGGAGCATCAACACCAAAGCGCCGAACGCCTCAAGCGGGCCATCGCCATCGATGTCGTTCTGGCATGGCGCATCCAGTTGATGGCCTTGCTGGGTCGTGAAGTTCCCTCGCTCCCCTGCGACGTTTTTTTCGAGAACTGGGAAGTGAAGGTCCTGGAAGCTCTTCAGGAACAACGACCCCAAGCCAAAGCAGAACGTCCGCTTCGGTTGGGTACGGCCATTACGCTGGTCGCCCAGTTGGGAGGGTACCTCGCCAGAGGTTGCGACGCGCCTCCAGGGACAGAATGTCTTTGGAAGGGAATGATCCGGCTATCAGGAATGGCCGAAGGGTATCGTTTGTCCGAAACCAAGGCGGCCAGCCCATGACAAGTGTCCAGTAAGATTTGTGGGGCAAGGGCAGGGCTAGCCACCGCGTCGGGCAGCGCCTGGCTACTCGCTCAACGTCTATCCACGCCGGGCTGCCGACTTCTCAGTCGCCGCGGCGGCCGCATAATCCGCTTCACTGAGCTTGTTCGCAGCGACCGGCTAACGCAACTGCGTCGGCGGGCCCTTTTATTGGGCTGCGTCCATAAAGGCTCGCGCTGTCTCTTTCAGGTCCCCTACGCGGAACCGCGTGGTCCTGCTTCCCCGCCACACGTTGGGGGGGCGCCTCTGTGTGGCACTCCGCGGGCAACCGCTCTGCCGAAGGCCGTCGGGTAGTGTCCTGCTTTCCTTGCTCGCCAACAGCTGGGCTTAATGGGACGCTACTACGGTTTCAAGGCCCTTCATTCAAGATCCGGCAACACGCGGGGATGCCGTCCTGCGCCAGACGACACTCTCCCGCAAGACTTCTCAGACTCTCATTGTTGACACCTGCAACCTGCACTTCCAGCTTGGTCGTCAACGTGCCACGAGAAGCAGAGCAAATTGTGTCATGCATCCGTGAAACCTAGTTTCACACCTAGGTATTGTTGATCGAACGTGTCACTGTTACAAGATGTCGCGTCTTCGCAACTACGAACATCGCTCTTCCCTTCCCGCAAAGCACGCAGCACTCTGTTGTACTCCCCGGTGTCAAGACATTATTCTGAGGTGTTTAAGATGAAGCCTTCCTTGCCGTTGACGTCCCGTCCCGCAATTTTTTAGTTTCGACTTTCACTGTCACGCCGCCCGCAAAAGCTGCGGCTCGCCCTGCTCGTAAATTTCTTGGGGCGTCTTGTAATCCAGCGATTGATGCTGCCGCTCCGTGTTGTAGAACACGAAGTATATTTTGAGCGCCTCGATCGCCTCCTTGACTGTCGCGTAGTCGTGCAAATATACTTCCTCGTATTTGACGGTCCGCCAGAGCCGCTCGACGAAAACGTTGTCCAGCGCCCTTCCCCGACCGTCCATGCTGATCCGAGCACCGACCCGCTTCAACAGGTCGGTAAAGGCCGCGCACGTGAACTGCGGTCCCTGGTCCGTGTTGAAAATATCCGGCACCCCGTATTTTCGAATCGCCTGCTCCAGGGCCTCCACGCAGAAGTTGCTTTCCATCGTCACCGAGACGCCCCAGCTCAGCACGTAGCGGCTGTGCCAGTCGATCACGGCCACCAGATACACAAATCCCTGCTTTAATCGAATGTAGGTGATGTCCGTGCTCCACACGTGGTTCGGGCGAAGGATTGCCAGACCTCTGAGCAGGTACGGGTAGATCTTGTGCCCCGGCGCCGGCTTGCTCAGGTTCCGTTTCGGGAACAGCGCCATCAGCCCCATTTTCCGCAGGAGCCGCCGCACATGCTTGGGGTTGATCTTTTCCTTGAGCTTTTTCTTCAGCCATTCGGTCATCCGTAGGACCCCGAAATAAGGCCTCTCCATGTATTTCTCGTCGAGAAGCCTCATTAGTCGCTGATCCTCCGGACTCTCCGGTTTGGGCTCGTAGTACCACATGGACCGCACCAGCCCGATGAGCTCGCACTGCCGCTGAATGCTGATCTCGTCATGCTCCGGTTCAATGAGCGTTCTCAAGAGATCATTCCCAGCTGGAAGCTTTTTTTTTAAGCCAGTCCAGTTCCACCTTCAGTTGTCCAATCTGCTGGTAAAGGGTAGCCGTCAAATCCTCCTGCGCGCGCACCGCAGAACTTCGGCGACTCGTGAATAATTGCGCCACTTCCTCCAGCACCTGTTTCTTCCACATCCCAATCTGCGTGGCGTGCACCCCGTACATCGAGGCCAGCTCGCTGGCCGTGTGCTGGGCTTTGATCGCCGCAATCGCCACTTTGGCCTTCAATTCCGCGCTGTGCTGCTTGCGTCCGTTTATAGTTCCCATGGTGCTCATCTTAGCTCCTTTGGCAGGAGGTTTGTCGTCAGTCAGAAAAACTTACTCTTAAGCCACTGTCCTGTTTTCAGGGAGTATTTTACTCGTCGCTACCTAAGTGAGGTCAATCGCCGCAACGCCACATCTTACCGAGCACAACACGCACCACCCCGACGAATCATTTACCGGGCCGATCACTTATCAAGTAGGCGTTCCTTGAATAACTCACACTCCCATTTGGACTTGGCTTTTGTCCACCCATAGCAATACGGTGCAGACCAGGCTAGCCAACGAAATAAATACTGACTCGGCGCCGAGATGCTTGATCACATACAACGCCTCACCGATATCTCGCGCAAACCAGACCGTCATAATAACCGGCAGGCCGACATTCATAAACATTAAGAGACAATTCCACGAGAGCGCCAGTGAGTGTCCCCATGTTCGCTGAAACCAAAGACCGACTATTACGCCAACTGTATAAGAGATGATGACCGGTGTCATAACCTCGTTATAATATAACCGGATGGCCGGCATTTGCAGCCACATTGTGCTCGTTGCTCTCCATACCGCACGCCTCAATGTTGCTGTGATAACATAGAGACACAATATGATGTTAACGTACTCCCAAACCCTAAGCTTTATCAAATATAACTTCATTTCTCCTTTTTTTGTGGTGTGTGGTTCATCAATCGTTACAACGAACGCCAGGTGAATTCAGCGATAGTCCGACCGAAATAGATTCTGCTAATAGAGCAACATTGTTAGCATTCGCCCCATTATCTGGGCTTAAGTTCCCCTAAGCCCTCTCCACCAATTTCGCCTCCAGCCACGGCAGTTTCTTCGTAACCACCTACCTTACATGCGAGCGCCGCTGGCACGCAACCTTGGGCACATAGAGAATACCGCCTTACATAAAGATTATAGTAATTTGGATCTTCTAGGTTATTAAAGTGTTCGTACCCACTTAGGCATTTCGAAAAGCACAATGCAAATCCGCCGATCGCTACGGCAGCAGCCCCGATGACCACCACTCCCACTATCACACTGGTATTTCCAGTGGGATCTGTTGCAATTGTAGGTCGATTGCCAGCATAAGTATACAAGTTTATGCCCGCAGACCCTCCGATCGGATCTTCACTGACGAAGCGACTGGCAATCGTACTGTAAACTCTGGCGCGGTAGTAGTAGGCGCCGCTCGTTACCGGCTCGCGGCCTGTAAATTGAAAAGGATAGGTGCTAGGTGAGGTCGTTTGTCCGTAGGGTTCATAGAAAAGGCGCGACTTTATTGCACCGGTCTGATCTGTGGTCAACACAGTACTGTTGATCGCATCAGGCAAACCATATTCAATCTGGCCGCTCGCGTGTACAACTGAAATATGCTGGTCGATCGAGCGGCCCACCAACACGGAGTACTGATCGCCGTCGCTGCGGGACACAAACGCGACATTGGTGAGGTCATCCAAGACAATGCTCTGGGTAAGCTGCAGGCTCGGGCCTGAGTCCAACTGCTGAATCAGGTGTCCGGCAAAATCATAAGTGAATTTGGTCGTCTGCCCTGTGGACGCCGAGATGACAGCGAGCCGGTTCCTTGAATCCCACATGTATGTGGTGCTGCCTGTGGTGCTTGTGGCCGACAGCAGGTTTCCGTTGGCATCAAAGCTGTTCGTTGTTGAACCGAACTGGTTTTGTTGGCTATTGACGTCGTACGAGGCCGCTGCGACTGCCTGCGTGACGAGGGTCTGCGCGACGTTCGTCATCGAGCTGGTCCGATTGCCGACAGCGTCATAGCCGTACGCCTGGCTGGCTAATGCGCCCGCTGGTCCGGTGTGATTTAAAGAAAGCAGCCGCTGATCGCCGTCGTAGGTGTACTGGCTATTGACGGTGTTGGCCCGGCTCGCAGTAACCATCAGATTACGGGGGTCATACGTCCAGGTGATACTTGCGGCCGGACTCGACGCCGTCAGCAGGTTGGTCGCCGCGTCATACGTGTATCCCACCGGGGCTTGTCCAGTAACCTGTCGGCTCGTAACTCTGCTGGCGTTATCGTAGAGGTATTGGACTTGGCCGTCCGGCGTGGTCGATTCCGTCAGCCGCCCGTCGAGGTCATAGGAGAACGTGAAGAGCCCCGCCGCGGAGTCATTGGCTTGCAGCAGTCGGCCGTTGGCGTCGTACGAGCGATTCACCGTGCTGTCGGAATACGTTTCGGTCACAAGGCGATTGAGGCTGTCGTAAGCGTAGGTGCCGGTCTGTCCACGGCGGTCGGTAAAGCTGGTCAGGCTGCTGTTGAAATCATACAGCCGAGAATCGGATGTCCCCAGGGGGGTGGTGCGCGTGAGTAGGCGGTTCAATCCGTTGTAAGTGAACGAGGTCGTATTGTTTCTGGCGTCCGTCAACGACAAGAGATTGCTGACGGGATCGTACGTGAAGGACGTTTTGTTGTTCTGGGCGTTCGTTTGCGAGGTGATCCGGCTCAGGGCGTCGTAGGCCGTCTCCCTTCGGCGGCCGAGAGCGTCAATCGTCTGGATGGGCCGCGAGATGGCGTCATACGTCGTTGTGGTCGTGTTTTCCAGGGCATCCGTAAAGGTGGTGAGGTTTCCGAATGAATCGTAGGCGAATGTCATTTTCTGATTGGTCGGGTCCGTGATCTGGGTGACTTGGCCGAATGAATTGTATGTGTAGGAAGTGACGTTGCCGTTCGGATCCTTCCGCGTCAGCATGTTGCCGAAGGAATCATAGGTAAAGGTGGTTACGTCTCCCAAGGGATCGGTGGTGGAGGTAACTTTGTTGTAGACCGGTTCATACGTGTACGTGGTCGTGTTCCCTAAGGCGTCGGTCTGTGTCAATACGTTTCCGTTGGCGTCGTACGTGAAGCTCTGATCCCCAGCAGCCGCGGAGCCGCAGATGGAGCATTCGCCGGATCCCTGAATCGCCTGAGTAACGTTGGTTCCAGGGGCCCGAACAAATGAACGTGTCTGGCCCGACGCGTCCGTGCCGTCGGTCATGAATCCCACGCTGTTGAAGCGATAGGTAGTCTGGTTTTGGAGAGGGTCGACCACGAGCGTGCTGAGAATCGGGCTCAGAGTGGGAGCGGTGTTGTTCATGAAGGTGTAGGAAAACTGATAGACGCCACCGTCCGCCTGGGTCTGGTGAATGAGTCGACCGCTAACGGGGTCATACACATTTTGCTCGGTGAGGATACCACGTGCGTCGGTCACGCTGGTCAGATTGTTTTGCGAATCGTAGGCGTATTGGGTGAGGCCGCGAGCGGGATCGGTTACGGTAGCGAGCGTCCCTTGCGAGTTGTAGGTGTACTGCACGGTTCGTCCGATCGGGTCCGTTACGGAGGTAATCCGGTTGGAGCTATCGTACGCCAAGGTCAAGCTCCGCCCGACGGGGTCGGCGATCTGTGTGATCTGTATCAAGTTCGAGGGATTCCGCGTGAGGGTCACCGCATTGCGATTGGAATCCGTGATGCTGGCCAACAACGATCCAAGCTGGAATCCGGACGGCACAAAGCGGTAGATCGTACCGTCCTTGTACCGCAAATCAACCGAGCCGTCGCCCTGGATTGTCATGGTCGCGCCGAGGAAGTAGGGGATCGTCGAGTTGACGAACAGGCCCGCACTCTGGAGATTGAACGGAATTCGATTCCCGTCCGGCATGATGAGATTGATAATCGAAGCCAATTGAGGGGACACCGTATCAAGCGCGTAGCTGTAATTATGATTGGTGCCGATGCCAAACGGTCCGGCCTGGGCTGTGAGGCCCCGGTAATAACGGTTAATCGAAATGCTGCCGCGCGGGCCATTCACTTGGATATCGGTTACATGGAGCGTGTCCTTGCCGGCGGCCAGATCTACCGGCCCGCACACGGCCTGGGGTGGACAACTGTTGGGCGGACTATTTGGCGGCTCCTGCGGCGGACTTGGCATTGCCCCGTGCCAGTCGAAGTGTACAAGTCCGAAGCGATGCCCCGGATGGGCGGGGTCGAGATCGGGCACGATCTGGGTTCCATCTCCAGAAACAGTCCCGGTTCCATAGGGCACCATCTGGCCGAATATGGGACTTAGCGTCATCAGCGGAATGCCTGTTGTCCCCGCTGCTGTGTTCAGGGTATTTGGAAAGGTGACGGCGACCGGCTGGCTGGCGCTCGCGTTGGCGGGCTGGAAGGCCACAATGAACGCCCTCAGCATGGTCGGCACGTTGGGCTTGGCATCGGGTAGTCGGTCCACTGGAACCTGAACGGCAGCTAGCGGAAACGGATTTGGCTTTGTCCCGTCTTGCAGGGTGAGCGTGGTACCCACATAAACCGTCACCGAGAGGCCTGGGATGCTTGTATACGAATAGGTCTGATCCGTCGAGGCGTTCTGCTGTACATTGAACGTCTCTACGTTGTTAATCTGCGGAAGATGGACCAGCACGGGCGAGGCCGTGACCTGCCCAGCCACGAGCGTGAACACTAAGTTCACGCCGGCATACTGTCCGGGCGGCGCGGTGGCGGTGGTGCCGTTGAATCCCACCAACTGCGGGCCTACGCACATGCCCGACAGGTTGACTAGCGCAAAATTCCCTGCCGCGTCGGACACCGTACTGCCCGCGCAGTTGGTCGTATTGCCGTTGCCGTCCATCCCCGTCATGCTGACCGTTACGCCTGCGATCGGCGTTTCCTTCGTATTGGAAACCACAGTCCGTCCGATAAACGACGTCGTGGGCGCCTGTACCGCCAGGTTCAGATTGGCGGAACCCATGACGGAGATTCCGTTTACAGTTGCGGAGGCTGTGACCGAAAGCATCGCTGAGCCAATTGGCTGGCTCGCCGGCGCGACAAGTGTAAGAATGGAGGTCTGGCCCGCCGTGATTTGAGTTGGATTAAGGGTGGCTGTGACGCCTCCGGGCACGCCCGAGACGTTCAGCCCCGCGAGTTGGGTGAAGCCGTTGCTGCTGGAGAGCGTGATCGCATAGGCGACGGATTGTCCCTGGATCAGACTGGCGCTGCTGGGCGCCGCCGTCATCGTGAAGGTCGTGCCCGCGGTGACCGTCAGCGGCGTGGCGGAGGTGGCCGAGCCACCGTTTTCCATAACGGTGAAGGGGCCGGTAGCCGCACCGGCTGGGATCACGAAGGTCAGCTTTGTCGCTGTGGTGGACGAGGCGGGCGCCGTGATGGTACCGCCACTCTGGCTGGCGAGCGTCACCTCTGCTGCCGTGCCTGAGCTTGGCTGAAGGTTCGAGCCTCTAACAGTGATCGGTGTGCCGATCGCTCCGGAATGAGGAGTGAAACTCGTGATGGTCGGCGGAGGAAAACTCGTCACGGTCAGATTAGTCGAGCCTGTAACGGAGGCTGGTCCGGCGGCCGTGATCGTCGTGCTTCCCGCCTTCAGAGCAGTCGCCAGGCCCTGGGTGCCTGATGCATTGCTGATGCTTGCCACAGTCGCCGCGCTCGAGCTCCACGTCGCGGTCTTGGTCAGATCCTGCGTCCTTGCATCGGTGTACACTCCACTGGCCGTATATTGCTGCGTCGCGTTGACCTGTAGGAAGTCGTTTGCCGGAGCGACGACGATGGCCGTCAGCTGGGCCGCCCCGACGGTCAAGCCTGTAGATCCAGTAATAGTACTTCCCGAGGACAAGGTAGAGCTCGCCGTGATAGTGGTCGTACCGATCGAGTCGGCTTCGGCCAAGCCGACACTCACGGGTGCGACCGTGGACGCCGAAGAACTCCACGTCACAAAGGCGGTGACGTCCTGCGTGCTGTGATCGGTATACGTGCCGGTGGCCTCGAGCTGCTCCGTGACGCCCAAGGGAATCGTGGAGTTGGCCGGCGTGATGGCGATGGACACCAGAACAGCCGGTGTTACTGTCAGCGTTGCCGAGCCGGAGACGGACGAGGAAAAGACGGCGCCAATATTGGCGGTTCCAGGCGTCAAGCCTTGCGCGATCCCCTCTTTTCCCGCAGCATTGCTGACCGTCGCAATGGTTGGGGCCGACGAAGTCCAGTGAACGGATAGCGTAAAGTTCTCGGTCGAGCTGTCCGTGAAAGTGCCGGTGGCGGTGAACGCCTGCGTGATTCCGGCTGGGATAGACGTATTGGACGCCTGGACGGCTATCGATGCCACTGTTAGCTGCTTCACAGCGAGCGTTGCCGAGCCCGATTTGGGGCCTAAGGCGGCGGTGATCGTCGTCGAACCGGCCTTCAAGGCCGTGGCACGACCCAGGTTGTCCATGGTGACCACGTTCGGACTAGCGGAAGTCCAGCTCACCGAGCTCGTTAGGGTTTGCTTGCTGCCATCACTGAACTTGCCCGTCGCCTGGACTTGCTGCTTTGTTCCTGCGGCAAACGGCGGCGGGGGCAGAACTACCGTGATCGACGTGAGGGATACGGAAGTGACAGTGATTTTCTTGGAACCCGAAACGGACCCCAGCGTAGCCTTGATCGTTGATGATCCTTGCGCGAGCGCGAAGATCAGGCCGGAGGTGCTGACGCTCATGACCGTTGGCGCCGAAGAACTCCAATTCACGGAGTTCGAGATGTTCTGGCTAGTCCCGTCGCTGAACTTTCCCGTGGCGGTCAACTGTTCGGTAATCCCTTGCGCCAGGGTCGCATGCTGGACCGTAATATAAATCGAGGTCAGGGTAGCTGAGCTTACCGTGACCTTCGTCGAGCCGGATATCGACCCAGAGGTCGCCGTGATTGTGGCGGGACCCGGAGCAACGCCGGTCACCGTGCCGGAGGTGTCCACGGTCGCGATGGTGGGGGCAGACGATGTCCATTGGACTGATGACGAGATGTTGCGCGTGCTGCCGTCGTCGTAAGATCCGGTGGCCTGCAAGG
>OBLU010004712.1_pt1 | contig 12257 bp, 13 predicted proteins | sample 1518681 | NCBI WGS metagenome assembly OBLU01 (sample SAMEA3539304, study PRJEB22396) | soil metagenome | biome: tundra; feature: field; material: soil | place: USA | collected 2010-05 | depth 0.15 m | reverse complement strand
GAGGTGGTAGTGGAGTAATCCGTGCAGGTTCAAGTCCTGCTATGCGCACCACTTTTCCTCAGGAAAATGGTGAATCGGCGACCGTAACCAAAGATTCCCCAAACATTCCGGGGCAGTTAGAGAGCGAAAGCGAGCAAGACGTGAAGTATCCCAAACGGCTGCGGCACCGGGGTAAAGGCAAGGTCTTGGCCACCATTTACAAGCGCCCAGACTATTACCGCGTTTATTGGCGGGCGCGGGTGGACGGAAAGCCCCGGAGCCAGTTCCAAGACTTCCGCACCTACTCTGAGGCGAAGCGTAAGGGCGACAAGGTCGTTGCTGACTTGGTCAAGGGCTCACAAGTGGCCACGCTGACTCCCGGTCAAGCCCGCGATACTTTGGCCTCGCTTGAGCGACTGCAAGGCTTCTACCAGTCCACCGGGCGCCGGGTGTCTCTGCTGGCCGCCGTGTCCGAGTTTTCCGAAGCCGCAGAGAAGGTGCGCGGGCGGGGCCTAGTGGAGGTCGCGGAAGCCTACTTGTCCACCGTGGCGGTCGTGAGACGGACGGACTTTGCGCAAGCCGTCGAAGAGTTCATCGCAGCCGACGAGCCTCGCACCAGAGCCGGCGATGGCGAACGGGCGGAACTCTGCGCCAAGTATGCCGGCGGGCGAGCGACCATGCTGCGTCGCTTCGCCGCCATGTTCCAGAACACCGCAGTCTGCGACCTTGGCAAGCCCCTTGTGGACCAGTTTTTCAAGGACCTCGGGAAGATCCCTTCCCAATCCCGCAATCGCAAAGCGGCAACTTCCGCCAAGAGCCGCAACCACTACCGCGCCGCCATTCGACAGTTCCTGGCATGGTCCGTGCGTAAAGACTACATCGCCGCCAACCACCGCCTGCTCGAAGCTGACTCCCTACGGCCACAGAAAGGGAACGACGCAAAGATTCAGTTTTACACCGCGCCAGAACTTAAGGCCCTGCTGGAAGCCGCCAAGGGGCCGATGCGGGCTATCGTGGCCATTGGCGGGCTGGCCGGGCTCAGGACTGCCGAACTGTTGCGCCTGGACTGGGAGGACACCCGCCGCTGCGAGGGGCACATTGAAGTCACTTCCGGCAAAGCGAAGACACGCGCGCGCCGGCTCGTGGAGATCGTGCCCGCCTTGGCACAGTGGCTCGCTCCGTACGGCGAACTGAGCGGCAGAATCTGGCAGGGTCACGAAGTCACTTTCCAGCAGCACTTCAACAAGCTGTGCGACGAAGCGAAGTTTGAAACCAAGGGACACAAGGTCACGGTGAAGCGCAAGCCGAATGGGCTGCGCCACAGCTTCTGCACTTACCACATGGCGGCACATGGCAGCGAGGGCGAAACCGCTCTCCAAGCCGGCAACAGCCCGCAGATGCTGTTCGCGCATTACCGGGGGCTGGCCACTAAGACGGAAGGGCAAGCGTGGTTCGCCGTGGCACCAGCGCAGCCCAACAACGTCATCCAGCTTGGAACGGTCGTAGCGGAATGAGGAACGAGCGGCGTTCAACGCGATGCCGACATGAAAGCGGAAAGTTCTAGTCCAACTCAGCAGCGCAAAGCAGACCGTTACCTGTGGTACTGGAAGCCGCCATTCAACGACCCGAAATCACAGCACTGCTTCAACCGGGAAAACTGGTGGAAGAAATCCCCCAAGGAGGTATTCCATGACGCCGCGCTTTTCGAGTTGCTTAGAAGGCACCCCGCAGTCGGGGAGCTTCAGCGCAAAATACTTCACATGAGTCATGAGCCCTGGCCTACCACCGTTGCGAATGAGCTGGTTTTGAAAGGTCCTGTCCCCCAGGTGGTACGGCTCGAAAACGACTCTCTTTATCACGTTTTGAGCCAGGTGGTCCTGAACCGATCCTTCCTGCGCACTTGGCGCGAACTCTCAGAGGGGCAGCGCGCCGAGTTCCAGAACAGCCTCAAAGCCGCTTACCCTGGCAAGGGGCGAGATTTAACGAAGGGCGTTTTTGATCTTACAGAGGCGGCACAAGCATGGGCAAAATCTGAGAAAAATGTTGGTGGACCTTCCTTCGATGAATGCATTGCAGAATTGGTTGAAGCCTACACTTTGGACGGGCCGCGAATGCGCCCGGCGAAACTCAAAAGGGTCCTTGCAAGCATAGCGAAAACCTGCACTTCGGACGCGCGACTCATGCGCCCCGCGAAATTCAAAGAGTTCATTGAGAACTTGGCAAGGGAGCATGCTTCGCATGAGCGGCTCATTTTGGCCGTGGATACCGAGTTCGGCTCGAAAAAAGAGGCGAAGGCCGCGTTACAACAAATGGCCGGTATCTTTTGGAAGCACCAGCACAAGCCCGCTACGCTAGTGCGTGCCCGCTCGGAGGACTGGCTCTTGGTGATCGAAGCTTTTGAAACGGAGTTCGCTAAGGATGGAGACACAAAGTTCAAGCTGGGGTATCCGCCGAAGTTCAAGAAGTTCCTCGCTCTCTTCGAGAGCGATGAGGCTCGCCGACTATGCGCCTGGTGGCAGCGACGGGGGCGGTCGGATTGGGCTGCCGAGCTAAATTCAAAAAGCTCATAGCCCCCTTTAGCAGGGTTTCAAACCGCACGTTCCTGCCACGTCAGAATAAGAGCGCCAAAATCGCTCTCTTATCCTGACGCGGGTTTGCTGGCTGCATTTGTAACTGTGGGCGAAAATGGCCGCAGATATGGACAACATCGTAGAACCAGCGGCATCGCCGACTAAGGCGGAGATCATAGACGAAAGCCAAGGTCAAACGCGGCGGAAGTTTCTTGTGGCACATCCACCGCCCGGCGAGCCGGCGGGCTTCATCGACAACGGCGAAATGCTCAGGCGCGTTCCCGTGAGCCTCGGCACTCTCCAAAACTGGAGGCGTGCGGGAAAGATTCCCTACATTAAGGGACCCGGTCGCCGAATTTTTTGGCACTGGCCTACGGTTGAGCAGGCTCTACTGCGGATGCAACGCGGCGGTGTCCTGTGACGCTAAGCAAGCTCCCATCATTCCTCCACGACCTGCTGGCCGCGCCGCCGCGAGCCGGTGAGGGTGTTCACCCGTGGCTGTTCCGGGTAGCCCGCCAGCTTCACGCCCACCTACCTGCCGGGGAAATCTTCGCCTTATTGAAATCCCTCGTTGCGAACTGCGGGCGCCACGTTTCGGATGCTGAAATCTGGGGCGCGATAAGAGGTTCGCTTGCGTGCGCTTGGCAGCCGAGCGGCAAGGCTGCTCCGGTTCGCCCCGTCAGCAAGTGGCCCCCTGTGAACCAAGAGCAACGCGAGGCCATTATTCGCGACAGCGGCGGCCTGGCAGACCTTTGGGAATTGTCGCCCGTGCGGATTGAGGATAACCGACAACGCACCGAAGAAATCATTGACCGACTGTTTCCGCCCGATGCGCTGTTGTGTTGCGGCGCGACACAATCAGCTTTCGACACCCGCCCGCGCGAGCAGTGGCGCGGTGAACTCGCCAAGCTGCAATTCATCGTTCCATCGCCCATGTCCGCCGTTGAAGGCGTGACAAAGGAAGGCAAGGCAAGCCGCCACACACTGAGCAACACCGGGCCGCGTCGCTTCCTCATTTGCGAGTTCGACACCGGCGCGACTGACGATCAGGCCGCGCTCTTGCTTCACCTTGGCAAGTTCGCGCCTCTGGTTTGTGCCGTTCACAGCGGCGGCAAGAGTCTGCACGGCTGGTTCTACGTTCACGGCCAGCCCGACGACAAGGTTGCCAAGTTCTTCCGCTACGCCGTCAGCCTGGGGGCAGACCATGCGACGTGGACGCGGTTGCAGTTCGTGCGGATGCCCGACGGCACGCGCGACAACGGCAACCGGCAGACGGTCTATTTCCTGAGCTTCAAACCAGTGGAGGCAAAGCGATGAACGAACTCTTGGAGTCGCCTGAAATTCTGGACGTGCCCAACGTGCCGGAAGTGGCTGCCGAAATACAAGCTGCTGACTCTTTGCCGCCAATCGTGGACGCGGCCGAATTTCTGGTTAGCGAGGTCGCGCTGCCGCGTGAACTGGTTTGCGGGCTTCTCCACCAAGGCAGCAAAATGGTTTTGGGAGGCGGCTCGAAAACTTTCAAGACCTGGACGCTGCTGGACTTGGCCGTTGCCGTCGCCGCTGGCGAGCCGTGGCTTTCGTTCAAAACCGCCAGAGGCCGCGTGTTGTTTCTGAACTTTGAGATTCAACCTGGATTCTTTCAACAGAGGCTCCTTGCCGTCGCCAAAGAAAAAGGCGTGGCGCTCGCAAAGGGGCAGATTGACCTTTGGAATCTCAGGGGACACGCGGCCAGCTACAACCAGCTTTTGCCGCTCATCTGTGAGCGTGTCAAAGAATCAGGCTATGCGCTCATCGTGCTGGACCCAGTTTACAAGCTTTACGGGAGCACTGACGAAAACTCTGCCGGCGCAGTCGCACAACTCTTGAACGCGATTGAGTCGCTGGCCGTGGAAACGGGCGCGGCGGTCGCGTTCGGCGCGCACTACTCGAAAGGCAATCAGGCGGGCAAAGAAGCGATTGACCGAATCAGCGGCAGCGGCGTGTTTGCGCGTGACCCGGATTCGATTCTGAATTTCACGCGCCATAAAGAGGAGGACGCCTTCACAGTCGAGGCCACGCTCCGCAACTTCAAGCCGCTCAAGCCGCTCGTTGTGCGCTGGCAATACCCGCTCATGCGCCCGGATGATTCGCTTGACCCGACGCTCCTAAAAAAACCCGCTGGCCGGCAGCCGGAGCACGACCCGGCAGACCTGCTTAAAGCACTCCCGGACGGCGGGCTGAGTTTGAAGGATTGGAACAGCGCGGCAGACGAGCAGTACGGGATTCGTGGCAGCACGTTTCACCGACTCCGCCACGCGCTCTTGAAGCAAGGCAAGGTCTTGAAATCCGAAGCGACGCACAAATGGCAACCCATCAAGCCAAAGCAGTGAGTGCCAGAAATGCCACAAGTGCCAAAATGGATTCTGGCATTATGGCAGTGCCAGAGTGCCATATCCCTTTAGGGTATGGCACTGGCACCAGCTCCGCACAACCCCGTACGGTGTCCAAGCGCAAGGCCAAGGCTGGCGCAGTGACGGCCAACGGCGACGGCCTGACCGACCGGCAACGTGCGTTCGTAGCCGCCTACCTGACCAATGGCTACAACGCCACGCGCGCGGCGATGGCGGCAGGGCACAAGTGCAACAGCGATAGTGCATTCGCAGTTACGGGCAGCACTCACTTAAGAAACCTTTAGGTTCGGGCTGCGATTGAGGAGCATTTCCGGCAGGCTGGAATATCGGCGGAAGAAGTCGTGGCGCGGCTGATTGAGCAGGCCACCGCCAACCCCGTCCAGTTCTTCGACAAGCGGTGGCGGCTCAAGCGCGACCAACTCGACCGGAACGGACACCTCGTCAAGAAGCTCAAGGTACCGAGCCGTGGCAAGCCGGCGGAAATCGAGCTGCACGACGGCCAGGCTGCGCTGGTCAAGCTCGGCATCCACTTCGGGCTGTTCAGCGAGAAGGTGGAGCATGTGGGGGATGCGGGCGGCCCGATATGCCACGAGTTCACAGTCCACGCGATGCCAGAGGCACTGGTCGCCATAGGCCCGAAGCAGATTATCCCGTTGACTCACCCAGGCGCACAAGGGGGGATGGTCGCTAACAAAGCTAACGCGCTATGCCGGTCGCCAAAAATCCACAGTGGTCGGAAAGCAAGGGTGTTTGCAATATGCCGATGATTTTGGAAAATCCTGGGGGCCGAATGTCTGACCGGGACCACATGGCCGTGCTGAAGGCCGCCGCCGATCCTGACCGGGTCGCCGCCGCCTGGGTCCGCTCGGACAAGCCGGACTTCGACAGGGCCTTCCCGTCCCCGTTGCCCTGAAGACAAGGGGGCGATCATGGGCGGCTATGGCAGCGGATGGGCGCGGGAGAAGAAGACACCCGTCGAAGCCTGCTGGGTCTTGTCGGTCGGGAAGTTGCAACGGGACAAGCTGCTTCGGCAAGGTCTTCGTTCTCACGGGTCCCTGACCTGGACCAACACCGCCACGGGGGACAAGGTGGCTTCCATCGCATACGAAGTGAACACCCTGGACGCCGACGCTTGGCTTCGCCTTCACTACACCTGGAAGCGATCCGGGGAAGTCGCTGACGTTGACTATCGGGTCCCCCTAACCACAACGCCGCTTCCTTGGGGCGGGGTCCGCTGGGGCTTCCTGTGCCCTGGCCGGAACTGTGGCCGGACCTGCCGCAAGCTGTATCTGCCGAACGGGGGCCGATACTTTTTGTGCCGCGTATGCTATTGCCTGACCTATACGTCAGCGCAAGAAGCGCATAAATATGACAGCATGTTTTGCGACTTAGCTGCCGAGTTCGGAATCACGCCTGGACAAGTTAACCGCCTGTTGAGCCGACCCTGAAGCCGTCCGGGGGCAACGTGTCACCCATGATCCTGCCGCCGCGCGGGAAAAGCCCTGCTCCCGCTCTCAATTCAGGATTGCATAATTCTCTCAACAGGGTAAAACGGCGGCAGAGGGTTATGGAAACGACGCAGCCTGATTTGGTTACATGCAGTTGCAATGTTTGCGAGGGGCATCTGCAATTTGATGGGCAACACGCTGGAGAGCGGGTCAATTGTCCCCACTGCGGCATGGAGACTTTGCTTTACGTGCCGCAAGGTGCCCCGAAACGTATCGCCGGTCTGCCGTCGGCTCCGCCAAGTTCGACCGTGGCGGAGGCTCCACCAGTCATTCAGCGGACAGCCGCGACCAAGACACCTCCGAGGGAACAACTGACTAGGCTCTACTACTACAGAATCAAGGACGAGACCAAGGGGCCTTACACCATTGAGCAACTGCGCGGTCTTTGGATGAACGGACAAATTACAGCAGACGCGCTCTATAGAAGTGAGGATTCTTCTCAATGGCTTCCATTGCGAGACAGCCTGGTTCTTTCCGCTGGCGAATCGGGAGGCCAAATCTTAACACCCGTTCCGCCGCTCATTCCGCCGCCGCTGCGCACAGTTCATAGCTCGGCCCCCAACGCGATGAACGCGATACAAAAGCAGGTGCTGGTGGGCGGGGTCGCCGTGATGCTCGTGATGGGGCTTTTCCCACCGTGGGCCATGAGGTTACACACCAGCTCGCCTTACGAAGTCGGGAACGCAGTCGAAGCGGGATACCACTTCGTTTTGACCCCGCCGAAACACGTGAGGCTTGAGGCATGGGATTCCATGCACAAGCAGCGCACGTCGTACTACCATGCCGGAGATGCTTGGATCGAATACGGGCAACTGGTGTTTCAGTGGGCAATCACGGCGCTGGCCACCGCCGTGGGAGTAGGGCTCTGCGGGTTGAAGAAAAATCTTAGAAATCAGTTGTGACCTCTGTTCTGCCGAGGGGCTGAGGGGACATTGCAAACTCTGTGATTGTTGCGGGGGGCTTAGCGTAGTCTCGCCCCTTCGGATAGAGATAAAACGAGCCAGAAATCCACTGACTCCCGAGCGAGCTTATGAGCGAGTTCATCTACGTTCTGGAAAATCCTTCGATGCCAGGTATGGTCAAGATTGGCAGGACGGACCGAAGTGTATTGGAGCGTGTGAACGAACTTTCCTCGGCCACAGGAGTGCCAACCGGGTTCGCCGTGGTGAAGGAATACGCCGTCACAAACTCTGTCGAAGCGGAGAGAATAATCCATGAGCGGCTGTCTGATTACCGTGTTGCGGAGAATCGCGAGTTCTTCAAAATGGAGGGCGAGGATGTCACGGACATCATCGAGTCGTTGCTGGAAATGTCAAAACCCGTGCGCCGGGATTTCGAGCGGGAGGATGAATTGGTCGCCAGGGCCATCCCGATTGTTTTTGAACGAGGCACCGCGCGCCCTCGGATGCTTGAAGAACTGCTCGGCATTTCCTACGAAGAAGCGTTGTCTGTAATTCGCGTTTTGCGCGGACGCGGTGTAATTGGCGAACACAACGAGTCCACATGGAAGGTTGCGCCTCATCCGCCCGCCGTTGCGTCCAGTGCTGTGCCCCCGGTCATTTCGCCCGTGCCCGAGCCCGAATCCGTGGCGCGAATTTCGTGGCTGCCCAACGACCCCGCCGCGCCTTCCAAACTGGAGCCGCCCCGGAAACTCAGGCCCATGACCGTTGCCTCCACGCCCATGATCGGCAACTACCAGTTGCCGCCGCTGGATTTCCTCCAGCATTCCAGCCCGACGCTTAAGCTGCCCGAGGCGCTGAAAGAGGAGTTGCTTGCCAATGCGCGGCTCATGCAGCAGACGCTCGCCCAGTTTGACATCGAGGTTGCGCCCGCTGACATCCACCGAGGCCACACCATCACCAGCTACAAACTGCATTTAGCCCCCGGCGAGCTAGCGGAAAAAGTTTTTCAATGCTCAAGCCAACTTGCTGATGCGCTCAAGGTCGAAAGTGTTCGTATCACTGGGCTCAAGGATGAAATTGTGACCTTGGCGGGAAGTCAAACTGTCCTTTGCTTTGTCAGAGTCGAGGTGCCCAACCAGATCAAGACTTCCGTGAGCATGCGCGACCTCCTGGAGTCCGAGGAATGGCGCAACAGCAAAGCCCGCATCCCGCTGGCACTGGGCAAAGACGTGTACGGCCACCCCATCGTTGCCGACCTCGCGGAGATGCCGCACCTGCTGATCGCCGGTGGCCTTGGTTCTGGGAAGTCTGTTTTTCTGGATGCGATTATCACTTCGCTGCTTTACCGCTTTTCGCCCGACCAACTCCGATTTGTGATGATTGACCCGAATGGTATCGAGTTGCAGCTTTACAACGCACTGCCCCATCTCGTCGTGCCGGTTGTCACCGACCCTCAGAAAGCTATTCTCGCACTGCGCTGGGCGGTCAACGAGATGGAGAAGCGCTACCAGATTTTCATGCGTGTTGGTGTACGCAATGTCCTTTCCTTCAACACGCGCCCCAAGACCAAGCCCCTGCCGCCCCGGGAACCGGAACTGCCGCTGCTGAAGGAGAAAGTGGAGCCCGGCGCCGACGGCTTCGCCGTGGAAGTGGACGAGCAGATCGTCGTCCCGTGCGAGGAGGACATCATCATTCCCGAAAAGCTTTCCTACGTCGTCGTCATTGTTGAAAACGTGGAAGACTTGATGCAGGCCGCCAAGGCGGATGCTGAATTGGCACTGGAGCACTTAGCTCGAAACGCCCGCGCCACGGGTATTCACCTTGTCCTGAGCACGCGGCAGCCGAGCCGAAACACACTCTCGGAGAGCATTAAAGCCGAGCTTCCGGCTCGCATCGCGTTCCGCTGTGAGTCACGAATCGAATCGCGCTCAATCATTGGTGGGGTGGGCGCTGACAAGCTGCTCGGCAAAGGCGACCTCCTCTACCTGCCGCCCGGCTCCGCCAAGTTGATCCGGTCACAAGGCGCGTATATCACCGAACAGGAAATTCAGAGTGTTGTGGGTTTCATCGCCAAGCAGGCCAAGCCCAGCTACGAGCTGGAAATCCACCAGCAGCTCTCCCGTTCCAACATCAGCCTCGATGAGGAGAGCGGCATCGACGAGGACGAAGAGATCATCCAGGATTGCATCGAAATCATCCGTAGTGAGCAAAAGGCCGGCGTCTCCCTCCTCCAGCGCCGCTTGCGCCTCGGCTATGGGCGCGCCGCGCGCATCATGGACGAGCTGGAGAACCGTGGCATTGTCGGCCCCAGCAACGGTGCCGAACCGCGCGAGATCCTGATCGATCTGGATGGCCGTGGCGCCGATGGCCGCCCACCTCAAGGCGTGGGGATTGATCTGGAACCGCGACCCCCGGAACAAACGCCCGACGAACAACCGCTTGTCACTCAGCCGCGTTTGGTTGTTTGCCTGTGCCAGCATTGCAGCGGCAAGATCGAATTTGACGCAAATGAGCTTGGCGATAGACAAAGCGTTTCTGTCCCATGCCCTCATTGCGGGATTGAAACATCTGTGGCAAACCCCTCTTGAAGTGCGCGGGCAGGGACATAATTTACGTTAAACGCGCGAAGCAGGGGACCGACCCCCGCGCGCGCCAGGGGGGAAGTGTTAATTTTGTTAATGCCCTTCGTATTGGCTACGGGCGCGGCACGCCCGCGTGGAAGAAGGGAAACGCCTTAGCAACTTTAGTCCCTAAAAAGGCTGGGCGGTCCACATACGCAGGGGAAGGGCCGCCTTAATACTTTTAGCCCTAAAAGGCACCGGAGTCGTTCACCTGCGCACGGAGGAAGAGAGGTTTCCGACTTTTCTGGCGGCTATAAAAAGGGGAGTTCACTCCCTCGGTCTGCTATGTACCGCTCACGCGCGCGAGGGAAGCTTTCGTTCGATTCAACGGTTGAACGCCACGACCAAATCGCTCGCTCCCGCGCACGCGCGCGAGGGAAGAGTTGATCCCATTAAATGGGATGAACGGATTGGCATCGCTCGCGCACGCGGAGGAAAGGGGGTGACTCGATTTATGTCAAACGCGCGGAGGGAGGGGAATCTCCGGCATTAAGTTCCAAATCAAAACCAGAGCCCACCATCGAACGTAGTCCAGACCCCGACTATTTCTTCTTGGGTGATCCCAACGGCTTGGACGGTTTTTGAGGCTCCATTTGTTGTGCGCGCTTTTCGGCAAGCTCTTTTCTGGATTGCCGATTGGAATAAACGAATGTGCCGACCAGACTGACCAACGTGGTGCCTGCAATTACCCCACCAAACCACGGCTGTCCGTTGAGCGCTGCGTATAGGCCGCAAGCTCCAAAAAACAAGGCAATTATGAAACCGAACCACTGGCCGCGCGATTCCGTTTTTTGCTGGCTCCCAACGACAGATCTTTCCAAATCGATTCGATGGGCAGACTGCGCCTCGGCCATTTTCATTATTCTGTCCGCCCCTTGCGGAATTATTGCATTGTAGGCTGCCAATTCGGAGGGTTCTGGAAGCATCCCGGATCGATAAGACACCCGGGTCTCCTCATAGGTCACTTTGGCCAGTTTTGTCCTGTCGCCAGGAGGAATGGCTTTTAGGGCTTCTGGCGCTACCTCTTGGATCAATTCCGCAAGGGTTTTTGGTTGCTCCTTTTGAGGAGTTGCCGGGAGAGCAACAGGAACAAGGGTGGCAGCGGAATCAGGCGGCTTGCTTTCGCTCATGCGCAGCCGTTGAACGCTCGGTGGTCTCGATCTCGGCGTTCGCCCTGTCCAAAGCGTTCCGGATGTCCTGCCCGATCATACACCAATCGTTTGCGATGGCGATTGCGTCAGGATGATCACTGGTATTATAATCGTGAAGATGGCCGCCGAGGTTCAAAACACTCCCTACGCCCATCCAAAATGAGGAAGATGCCACCAGGAAATCTGTTTTGCGCTGGTTCATATTCGATTCATTTACGTTCGGTTTTCGTTTCGTTCGTCGTTGCAGCATCGTGTGGCAAGTTGCACCACTTTGCCCCACACACCTAACGCTGCCTTGAATGCCAGAGGGTGTCAAATACTATTAAAACCTGCTGCATCTGCAACATGCCGCCTGCTGACACAGCATAAACCTTGCCCGAACATGGTTCAATTAAGCGTAGGGCCGGCACCACCCGCTCCGCTCCGCTGCACTCCCCGCGCTCTCTCGCGCCAAGCGCAAGCCGTGGCGACCATCGGCATTTCAGGAGCGACAACATGTAGATATATAATTCGCGTGAGGCGCGCCGCCGTTTCTTGAGGTTCTTTATGCCACCCTGCGTGTTCTGACCGCCCCATAAAGCGGCTCGATTGGCGCGCCGGTTGGCCTGGGGCCGCCCTTGGATAGTCGGGCTGTGGCAACCAATGCTGCGGACGCCAACCTGCCGTTTGCCAAGGTAACGCCGTGGCGGGCAGCGGCAGTTCACGTGCCACTGCATATACATGCTTCGCGCGAAGAGTAAGCCGTGGCGCGCGGCCAGCTTGGCGGAATTGTACGGCGCGCCAGAGTCGGGCAGTCGCACGCAAAGGGGTCGCTTTCGCGCTTGGCTGGGCTACGGCGCGCCGGAAAGGCAAGGGTGGGGGTCCAGGCCCCCAAAGAACACCCAAAGATTCGAGGCGCTTTCAGCAGTACCAAACATTCCCCAAACACACCCAACCGCCCAAACTTCCCCAAAGCTTTTTCTGGCCGTAGTTGGCGCTAGATGTGCGAATACGCTTGCATTTACGGTGTCGAAGTCGCATATTGCCAACCATGAACGCAGAACTAGACGCAACTAGAGCTAATGAGGCGGACACCCTGTCAGCAGGTTCAAGTCCTGCTATGCGCACCACTTTCAAGACCCCAAGAGGAGGTCCAA
>OBLU010004711.1_pt1 | contig 12259 bp, 21 predicted proteins | sample 1518681 | NCBI WGS metagenome assembly OBLU01 (sample SAMEA3539304, study PRJEB22396) | soil metagenome | biome: tundra; feature: field; material: soil | place: USA | collected 2010-05 | depth 0.15 m | reverse complement strand
CAGTTCAGGAGAAAGAGGCTCAGGGGACATCAAAGCCAAGTATAAGCCTTCGAGCGCGTCATGGGGTAGCAGATTCGCGTGACTCGGCAATGCAAAGCAGTACCCGCTTGGTACTGAAAGGACTGATCTAAACGGCACGGCTGGGACTATTCTAAAGGAGCACAACTTGGCGCGGCATGGCGCGGCGAGGCAAGCTCAGGTCTGGTGCGGTCGGGCACGCTAAGGCGAGGCAAGGTTGGGCGAGGCATGGCATGGCCAGGCGCGGTTAGGCCCGGTATGGTGTGGTCCGGCATGGCGAGCCGAGGTAAGGCAAGGAGAAAAGACGAATGACGAAGACGATTAGAGTAAAAATCACGGGGTTAAGTCCGTTGCTGATGCACTGTTACCCGCTGACGCCGGTTGAGGCGATTGAAAAGAAACTGCCGGAACAACAGGCCGAACATGCGGCCTATCGCATCCCGGCAAACGCGGAACACGCGGGGGAATTATACATTCCCTCCACAGCCATGCAGCGCGCGCTAGTTGGCGGCGCGGCCTACTCCAAAGGAAAAGGGCGGGCGAGCTTACAGAAGCCCGCCGCAGCCTGTTTGCTGGTTGAGGACATTTATCTCCTACTCGGCCAAACGAAATTCGAGGTTGATGCCCGCCCGGTTGTCATCCCCGCGACCAAAGGCCGGATCGTGCGGTACCGGCCCCGGCTGGACACTTGGGCTACCGAATTCACGCTGAACTACGACGACTCGCTGCTGAGCGCAAAGCAGGTCCGTCAGATCGTGGACGATACCGGAAAGAACGTCGGACTGCTGGATTTCCGGCCCGAGAAGAAAGGCCCGTTCGGACGGTTCATCGTAGACGGATGGCAGGAAGAAAATTAGAGGCGTGGCACGGTGTGGCTTGGCAAGGTTGGGCAGGGCTTGGCTAGGTGGGGTACGGTGTGGCAGTCCAAGGCGCGGTTAGGCATGGCACGGTGATGCGGGGCGAGGCAAGGCAAGGTACGCTCTGGTGCGGCCAGGCGAGGCAAGGCAAGGTTTTCTATGGACTCACAAGCATCAAATCCACCATCAGGAATCCGCCCGGTGGACACAAAATCTCCGGTTCAAATACAACCGGCAATCTCCCGATGGGTGCAGCGCCATTTTCGGTGCCTGAATATCCCCGGTCTGCCTCCACCAACGTCTGCGACAATTCGGTATCGTGCGCGTCATAAAGCCGCATGAGGAGGTTTCCGACGTTCCCCGATATCTGAATCCCCCGCAGTTTGAAAGGCGCATCGGCCTGGAGTTGCAGGACGATTTTAGAAAGCGGAGTGTTGATCGGCACTTGTCCGAGAATCGGCACATTCACCGAATCAAAAAAATAAACGAAATCCTCTTCCTGCCAGCCCGGAGGCGGTTCAGGGTAGGCGTATTGAGGCCGGTAGGACAATCAGTTCACATGCGGCACAGCGCCGCTCCACACCACTTCAGGCCGGTTCGCAAAGTCGAAGTACTCCAAGCGTTCCATTGCCAGCCACCGGGTTAGTGCAATCGAGAGATTGCACCCGTACAGCCTTTCAGCCATTGCCAGCACTTCCAACTGTTCAGGGCTTGCCATGTTCCGCCTGTAGGCCCCTGAACCGTCGATAGCATCCACCACCAGGGCCGCGTTGAAAAGCTCCTGCACAAATTCGGCCCGGACCTTCGTACCGTTCGACATCTCACCCACGATTTTATGTTTCCAGGCAGGATGTAGGGAGCAGACCACGAACGGGAGCCCTACCAGAGATTCTAGAATTCTCTGCTGTTCAGCAGTGGGAGCGGTAGCGCCAAGGGGCATGGCTGAATTGTACAACGGATGAAAGAGAATAGAAAGCGGGTTAGGGAAGCTCGGCCCCAGCCCGCCCTCAACCGCGTTTTCCGGGGACTCTAAACGTTAAGCTGCGTTCAGAAACTCGACCCCGCGAAGGTTAGCGGCGAACATCCCAAGTATACTACTGCGCGTCCGGTACTTCAATGGTTGGCACCAGCCAGCCGCCAAAATAGGCACCGAAGTACGTACCGGTACCGACACCGGCCCCGACGTTCGTCACCTTGACTTGTAGGAGGTCTGTTGGCGCAATCAGTTCCGTTCGCGGTAGCTGAACCGGCCCGTTCAGGAATGACCCAAACGGGAAGGCCACGTTGTTGAGGTCCGTCAAGACGGAGCCCTGTACAGGCGATCCCAAGGGTGCATTGCGATCCACCGTGAACAGGAAGTCTCCAGGGTTCGCCGGCGCCCCCGAATAGTACAAGCCCAATTGCTGAAGGTAGAACCAGAACCCCGAAGGAACTGAAAACGCAAGGACCACCGCTTGAGCAGCTATCGCAGGCGATTGAATGAAGCCCGTGGGGTTGCGCCGTTGCGAGTTCACCGGAGGGTAGACATGCACGAACGGCCACGCATCCCGGTTCTTTTCGGCACGTCGAACCGCTTCACCGGCCCTGATGAGGTCTGGACCGTTTGCGATGCGCTGGGAACGCGTGAAAGGCGCGATATCGGGTATAGTTCGCAGACGCGGCGGATTGAAAGCTCCTAGCATAAATCTGTCACCTCCAGCACGCCGATAACAAGCTCGATCCTCTGCGCCACTCCCGACGTTTCCCAAATCTGAACCATGAACAGCCCATCACCCACCACAGGGTACGGGCAATTCAGCAGATTTGGGAATGAGCCGATACCGCCGGTCGCTAAAAGCGGGTTTGCACTCAAGGCCGTGGGCTTGAAGTTGGCAAGGAAAAGGCTCTGCACCGGCTCATCCCAAAACTTGTGCCGTAAACTTTGGTCGATAATCTGCACGCTGAACAGAGGCGGTGCAGTTGTTGCGACCAGACCCGGCAAAAAGAAACCATAGATCAAAGAGCCCGGCGTAATCTTCAGGCCGTACGAGGCCATGCCGAAGGGTTGAATGACTTCATCCACCGAGGCCGGCGCTTTGTAAAACTTCGGCTGGTAGCACTGGTTTTCAGCCAGGGGTGCGAGTTGCGAGATTACCCATGCGTCATAGTGGCCCCAGTAGTCACGGGTCAAGCCGTCGAGTTGCAAGGGAGACATGGCAAGAGCGCTCATCCGATCACCAGTTGAACCATCTTAATGAACGTCGCAGGACTGACGAGTTTGATGCAACCCGCCGCATGTTCGCCTATGCCAAACACGCATTTCAAGCACGTACCCGGCATGGCCTTGACCGCCCCCAGTTCTTCAAACGGTTTCGGGGTCCAGTCCGCGTTATGCAGGTACGCCAGCTTTCCCGGATCGCCTTCGGCCGTAGTGGGTTGGAAGTCCCGCAACTGTTGAGAGCCTGTCATCTCGCGTACACCCTTGCTCCAAGAACCATGTTGATTGGGAAGTTTGGAATTGTCGCCGCGCCTAGATATCCCGAATCGAGCCGCACGATGTCATAGTACAACAGGTGCGCGGCCGGAATATAGAGTTCCGGGTAGACGATGCTGGGCGCCGAGTTGCCCGTGCCAATCGCCGTCATTGAGCCGCCCGCGCCTGTCTGGTAGTTCCCAATGGACGGCCCGGCCAAGACTTCAAAGTGAACCGGCGCGTTCGAGTACGCCTTCCTGTTTTCATCTCGCAGTGTAATGAAGACTTCCAGGCCGAAGGGAGCGTAGGACGGCCCGGCTTGCAGAGCGCGCAGCACGAACGCTGAATCCGGTTGATTCTGCCACGTGAGAAGCTGCCGGGAATCCGCCGCCAGAAGGTTCTGAACCGAGCCTTGCGGGTTTGCAGGATCATTCGGATTGCCGATTGGATACACGTACGGGAGCAGAGCGGACTTCGCAGGCCGTTCCGGGTAAGTGTAGCCGGGATTCGTGCCCCACGGGAACAGTTTCACCCCTCGGAAATAAAGCGTCAAATTCGTCAAGGCTGTGGCTCCCGTGTTCAGCACGTCAATGAACATGGTGGACCGTGCCGGGTAGAGGATCTGAGGATACACCGGCTTCCAGGCACCGGATTGCCCACCGTAGGGCATGAGCAGCCCTTGAGGCACCAGGACGTTAGAGCGGAAGTCCTGATCCGGCCCGGAGTATCGAAGCGAGAGGTTCTGAAGCCCCACTTGCGTACGTGAATCCAAATTATTGTACGACACTCGATAGGCCCGGCCCCGAAGCAGGAACGGCGCGTCCGGTTCCATCGTTAGCTCGATACCTTCGACCAGGGCACCGGCCGCGACGGATGCTAGTCTCCCGTCCTGATTCAGCCCCGGAGGTTGCCCGGCTGGGGGAGGTCCGACTACGTAATCCTGATGGCGCTCTTGAAATTGAGGTTTCATGCCTTCACCGCCTGAACCGGCCTTAACTCATCGGCGAACACATCCGGCAGAAACTTTGCGACAGTCCGCTGATCCTGCGATGAAAGCGTGCCGCGTTTGATCGCATCCCGCACCGCGAAAACATTAATAATCACGCGCTTTCGGTCACGCATCACAGGAGGTTTCATGCGGCACACTCCAGAGGCCACCGCTTGACCCCGAAAAACGAGAACGAAGGCGGGGTAACACTGCCGGTAGTCGGATTGCGTAAGAACGCCGTGAAGAAGGACCCGGCAGGGCAGGAAATCTCAGGCTCGAATACGACCGTCATTCTGCCGCAGATCGCAGCCCCGGCGCCCGTCAAGTACGTCGCCAAGGGGATGTACGTTTGCGAGAGGTAGCTTCCAAACGGTTCTTTCAGCCACAGCTGAAGATCGGACGGCGCGGTATTCAATTGGACCCGGATGCCCCGGCAGATAAACTCCGCGTCATTCTGCAACTGGAGGTAGATATCATTGACCACCTGCCCGGCGAGGATTGCGACCCCGAGAATCGCCACATTCGATGAGTCGAAGGAGTAGCGGAACTCTTCATCTCGGAAGCCGGGCAATGCGGTGTAAGCCATCTGGGGGCGATAGAGGTTCATGCCGCGATCCTCCGCTTTTCAAAGACCGCGATCAAACCCGGCAAAAACTTCTCAACCGTTTTGCGGTCTGCGGCAGAAAGCGCCCCCGCATGGATAGCCTTTTCCACCGCAAGAACATTCACGCGAGTATTTCCGGACTTCAAATGCTCCACGGGAGGCTTCATGCCGCGATCCTCCACCGCTTCACACCTTCCATGTACGTCTGAATCGAAATCAGCCCCGTACCTGTCTGATCGACCAATTGGAGGTCCGCATACACGTTGTCCGCTTTGTTGATCCTCCACGGAATCGGGAACGGTGCGGAGTTGATGTACGTCGCAACGTCGATGTAGTCATCCGTCAAAGAGTAGCCGGAGCCCGTGCGGAGCTTCACCAAGAACGTGCCAGCCGTGACGGTGTTTGCGGCCGTGATTGCGAAGAACAGTTTGCGACACCGGAAGTCGGAGCCTTGGTCAATCGGAATGGTCTGAATCCCTGTGAAAGGCCCCGCCGCTACGTCGATTGAAGTCGGGAGGATCGAGCCGTACACAAATTCCTGATCCTGGAAGCCCGCTGGAGTCGGACAGCCGATACCCTGCTGCCAAGCCGGCGCCATGATGTTCTGATTCGGAGATCCGAAGACTCGCGGAAGCCGAGCCGCCAAGTCTTGCACCGGGCAGAGTTGCGAAGCTCCCGACTTCATGAAGTACTTGTAGGCCCCACCGAACAGCATCGAGAGCGGCTGAGCTACGCCCGTGTTCGTGTCCTGGAAGGTCACTTGAATCTTGGAACCGGGAGGACATTCCAGTTCTTTCGTGAACAGGTAGCGATAGGAGCCGTACCCCGCGATTTGCAAAACGTCCTGAAGGTTGGAAATCAGGAAGCGGCCATTGGGCAAAAGAATCTGAATTGACTGCGCCGTAGTGGTTGCGCTCAAGATTTGGATTTCCCGAAGGCACCAGTCCGTGTCGCCCGTAATTTCTTTCGTGACGGTCTGGGTGGGAGTGCCCGGTGTGACGGCGAAGAAATTGTTGACCGTGAATCCCTTGGGGATGTAGACCACCGAGAGGCCGGATGGTGCAGTCGGACGCCCGCACGCGCTCAGAATGAAATCGGCTTGGGTTAAGAGTTGAATGTCCATTTCCCGTCCTTTGTCGCCGAATCGTCCTTGTGCATCAGTTCATCGTCACGCTTCACGTCTTGCTGCTCGTCGATCCGGCCCTGTGCCTTTGACGCATTGATGAGTGCATCCAGGCGGCCATCGAGTTGCAGCTTGACCTCGACTAGCGCCGAACCCACATCTTTGATTGCGGTGTGGTTCTTTTTTGCCATCCCTCCCGTTTTGACGACCGCAATCACAGCCGCTATGCCCGTCAGAGACGCAGGAATAGCCGCGATTGCCGCAATCATCACACCGTCACTGAATACCATGCGTTCGCTCCCCGTCGTGCATGTCGCGTTCATTTCTTGGCTACCGAATACACAATAACAGAAAGCCCGCCCGCAATGAAGAGGGCCGCCAGAGGATTCGCCTTGAGCATCGCTGCAAACGAGCAGGAGCCCGTAGGCGCGCACTGTGGCGAAATGGTGGGAAGGCCGCCCCACTGAACGCCCTGAGAGCGCGGATTATTCGACGAGCGCTGCCGCTTCTGCCTTCGCATTTGCGGAGTTTGGACCATATCCGGCGTGAGGTTCATCGGCACGATATCCGGCGCGTTCGAGAAATCCCCGATGCAAGCACCCGCACCGCCCTGCAACTGGACTTGAGGGGCAAGGCTCGAATTCTGATGAAGCGCTTGCGCGCCGGGCTGCTGTGCCTGATAAATCTGAGCGGCCACCGGAAGCGGCACCGTCGCGTCAATCCCCGGCCCATACGTCCCAGGCGCTACGCCCGGCCCCGTGAACAGATTGAACGGAGTTGGGAAGAACGCGGGCATCGAGTTTGCAGACAACAGGGACGGATTCGGCGGCACCGGCATATTGACCGGCAAGCCATCGGAGCCGATAGCAGAAGCGCACGTCGCCGCGCGGTTCATCAAGCCCAAACTGATAACCTGCACTGCACGCCGCGCCTTCGCATTCAGACGAGAGCGCCGGTAGTTCGGCGGGATGGGAGAACCAGGAGCGGTCAACATTGTTATCTCTCCACAAACACAACCACAGCCACCATAAACGCCGCCGCTAGAGCCAGCAGGAGGTACGGCATGACGACAATTCCCAAAACCCTGAGCAAGTGCCGTCGTGCCATTCCTCAATTGTACGACGAAGGGGAAGCCGCAGCGGACGAAACTTCCCCTTGTCAGACTCCGCACTGCCGAGAAGCGCGGAGAGAGCGAGACTACTGGACAGCGCGATCGGTCAAACCGCTGATGTTCGCCACCAGCCAGAAACCGACACCGCCGGCAGTCGTAGACAAGGAAACCGCGGACGCGCCCGCCGGGCCGGAGCCGGACGGGAAGTAGATGACGAGCGACCACTGCATCAGCGGCGCCAAATACTTCGAGAAGTTGTTCATTCTCATCTTGGCGTGCGGATTGGCGGTTCCCAGCGTCCAGATACCCGTCTGAACCTGAGTGGACATGCCGGTGAAGCCGGAGCCCGAGGGGTTGAGTTCCAAGTATCCCTCGATAAATACCTTATCAATGATCTTGAACTCAAAATACGAGTACTGGCAGAACGTGATGAGATCCGCGGGCTGCGCGAACGTCCCAACGCCCTGCGAAGCGAGGCCGCAGCCGCCCGGCTTGAAGTAGTAGCCGAGGTTGTCCATGATCAGATCCCGCGGAGCGCTGAAACCGTTCGATGCCGGTGAAGGCATGTTGGTTTCGACGTGCGAAAGGACCTGATTCGCCGTGATGGCGTACGTGTCCTGATTGCCGGCCACCTGGTTGAACAGGGTGTAGCTTGCGGCGTACGTGGTGCCGGCCGCGATTTTCAGCGTCGAATAATACGTCCAGATGTCCCTGGACACCATCGACGCCATGAGGGCGTTGATGTTCACGCCGCCATTCGCGAATGTGGGGACCGCATTACCGGCACCCGTTTTGATACCCGAATACATCGTAGAATTCGCTGCCATTGCTGTTTTCTCCGTGGCCCTTCTGCTCAGTCAGGCCACCTGTTGAACTTCGTTGAGATTTGGAGCCGCCCCGAAATTGGTACGCGGCCCCGATCTGGTTGCCTAATACAGCGCCGCGCCAGTGATGCCCGCGAGACTGCCGACGCTCGCGCCCGGCATCGCCACAGGTGCAGAGGCACCGGGCCGGTTCAGGTTCGCGTTGTGCAAACCATCGGTCAAATACTGCGGAGTCAACCAGTCGCTCATGAGGTAATCGCCCAGGCCGACCTGAGACGAATAGGACCCCAGGAGCGAATAGTCCTGAATCACCCGCGAAATGATCGAGGCCGCGCCGCCTGCAAGAACCGAGGCCGTGAGGACCTTGTTCTTGGAGGCCATGTGCGCCGCGAAGGTCAGCAGGCCGGTAGCCGCCGCGTTCGCGAGATAGCCCATGATGCCGGTATTCGAGGCCCCAAGCAGGAGTTGCGGAAGTGCCCGAGTGCCGACGACACCGGCAATGACGCCGACGCCCCCGTATACCCAGTCCTTCGCCTGTCCGAGTCCCATACCGGGATTGCCGCGCCGACGATGATGCCGGACCGGGTTACTACGCCGTTTGGCAGATCCAGCGCGACGATGATGTTTCGGATTGCTGGACTTGCGTGTTCTCTTTCTTGCCATGCTTTTGCTCCTTTTTGCTGGATTTGCCAAGGCGAAGATGCCGCCGAGGTTTCGTTTACGCGCCGGCTTGGTGCGCTTCGCCTTGCGGCGATGCTTCGGATTCGCGCGCTTGCCTTTGTTGAAGACCACGTTGGTTTTCCCGGGATTCATGACGGTGGAGCCGTACCCGGTAATCACCTTTCTCGCGGCATTCTTGCGACGGGCTTTGGTGCGCGGCCGGTGCGAGGATTTCCGTTTGGTCCGAAGGGCCGCTTTCTGGCGCTTCGTCCCGAAATACTTGATCTGTTTCGCGCTCAGGCGTTTGCTTGCCATGCGACCTCTCTTCTTTCCAGGATTTGCGATGTACGTTTCACGGGTTGCGGTTGCCATCGGTCACACCGCCTCTTAAGTGAGGGCAGCCGGCCGCAGCAGGATGATGCTCACGACCTGCCCCGAGCCGGTTTGCTGAACCTTCGTGAACGTGACGAGGTTCGTGTTCGACGTGACGTTGACGGCGATTTGCGGGTACCCAGCTACCGCGATAGCCTGCTGGCCGCTCGCGAGATTGATCACCACGTAGGGCTGTAGCGCCGCAGCTTGCGCCGCAGTCAACCCCCAATTGTGAGTGAATACCCAGGTGGTATCCGTATCGGTGAATCCGACCAGGGCCGCCATGCTCACTGCCTGCTGGGCTTGAGCCGCCGTTGGTGCTACCGCTGAACCGCCCGCGAATCCACCGCCGTAAGTCCCGGTCTGGAAACTTTCGTAAGTGAACGTGACGGTTCCCGCCATCAACAGGCCGACTCCGAGCGCCGCCGTGATGACATGAACCACATTGATATGCGCGAGGATTGCGGCCACTGGCAAAATGCAGAGGGCAAGTGCAATCAGCACCGCGCCGATTTTTAACTTCTGTTTCATCGTCTTTTTCTCCCTTTGGGCCGCAGCCCGTCGTTTTTCTCTTCCGCAAAAGCAAAAGGGGCTGGATATCCGAGTACTAGTCGGACATCGCAGCCCCTTCTAGAAGGCTTGCTTTCGCGGTTTACTACTCCACCCGAACGCTGGCCGGCGCCACGGGCGAACCCTTCAAACTCTTAGGTCACGATAGAACCTCTTCGTAGTTCACAGGCGCGGGAATTGCTTTCCCGTTCACCTGTTCGCGCCATTGCTTTGTTTCTTCCGGCGTGTCCCTGAACAATTGAACATCCGGTTCTTGCGAAATGAATTTCAGATGCGCAACCTTGCAGGCTGGGTCTACCCAAATCTGCATACCTGCTTTGCGCGCATTGAGAAAGAACGAAATGTCCTCACCCGAGAACCAAGCGTCTGTCGGTTCGCAGGTGCGTTGCAGATCCCCGAGGAGGTCTGGTAAATCCGCCTTGGTCACAGGCTGGAACGCTTTAGGGCCGAGCTTTTCGATGACTTCGTAGCGCATGAGAATTGAGGGGAAGCCGCCGACCTCCATCGGTCGAGGCTTGCCGGTTTCAAATAATTGCGGAAGTTCAAAGAGCGCCATGTGCACCTGATCGTCAGGCGAGAACATGCCGCAACTGATCCCCCAGCGCGCCTTCTGGCGAATCCAGCACCAGCCTGAAATCGCATCCGCTTCCGGGTGAAGGTCGAGAAAGGAAACCAAGGCCATGAGCGAATCGTACCGGAGCAGATTATCATCGTCGATCCACAACACGTATTCGGGCGTGTAGCCCGCAGCCGCCACGTCAAGAACGTCTTGAGCAAGATTGATGCGCGTGTGGTACGGCGAAGTCGTGTAGCCGAAGCACAGTTTCACAAACCAGTTCTCATTGCTCAACCGGGTATACGTGTCGAAGATTTCTTTCAACCATTCAAAACGGAATGTTTCGCCCGGCAGACAAATACTGATCCGACGAGGCGTGCGCGCAGGGACCATAGCCGACACCGATGCCGCTTTCGGGAAGCCGGGGAGATCGACGCGCGGGAAGCCCAGCGCCATGCGCTTTTGAAACACCCGCCGCCCCACGTCGTACGCTTCGCGCCGATTTTGAAGCTCGTACACCTCGTCCGTTTTTGCAGTCCCGAAGATCGGATGCCGATGCTCGAACATGAGCCCGGTTTCAACCACTTTGCCGTACTGCCGGATCTTCAGGGTGTACTCGTCATCCACAAACATGCTTTCATATTCGGGTGAGATAGGACCCATCAAATCGCTCAAGACTTTGGTGTGGCAGCCAGGATTGAAGATCTGGTTGTCACGCTTCGATCCCGTCAAGCAGTGGAGCGCGACGGGTTGCGAGGTGTCCGGGATGAAGGCTGCAAGCTGTGTGTCCCAACCTTGCGGCGCGAACAGATCGTCCATTGTGCCGATGAGGATTTCACCCGTCGCCGCTTTCAATCCTTCGTTGGACTGATCGACTACGCAATCCCGCAAGTGGTTGACGACGACGGTGAAGCGGCCCCAGGTGCGTGAGACGTTTGTATATTCATCATTGAGGGCCGAACTTTGGAAGTTCTCCCAGAATTCATTGATGCGCGATTCGTGAACGATCACGATGTATTCAACGTCTTGCGGATTGCAGCAGGTTGTGAGCCAGTGGGCCATTGCTTCAGTCCAGCCGTAGTGCGGGAACCCTGCCGTGCTTTTCACCCTTGCCGTCGGATGTATGACAGAGAACTTCATTCGTACACCCCCACCAGAGCATCGGAGCCGTCAACCAGGCCGAAGTTATTCCGATACCAAAGAGCCAGCGCCAGCCGGCCGCGAATTCTCAAACGTCCGAAGCATTCGGAGATGTAGATTTTGATTGTGCCCTCCGATAGCTTGAGCCGTTTCGCAATGTCTTTATTCGAGAAGCCGCAGGACACGAACGAAGCGCACTCCATGAGGCGCCCGGTCAAGGCTATCGGCTGAGACGGTCTGGCATACGAAGCCCGCGGCCGTTGGACACGTTGCGCCCTTTTCTGGCTGTGCGCCAGCGATGAGCCGAACCGGATTTGAGAATTCTCGATCATGCCGTTAGTCTACCGTCTCCGCCGCTTCGTTGCCCGCCGGCGCCGGGGATTCATGGTAGTGGAGCCATAGCCCGAGATGACCTTGCCATTCCCGCGTACTGGAGTGATCGTTACCCCACCTGTCTTCAGCTTCTTCACCCGCACGTGCGAGACGCCCCGCATCTTCGCCGGATTCGATTTCTTCAGAAACCTCGTCAATGCCGCGCTGATACGCTTCGATGCACTCGCCTTCTTTCGTCGTTTCGCCATTTTATTTGTCGATCCCTTCCGCGAGTACCACGTACGACCCGCCTGAGAATGCAAGCTGCTGATCCAACGTGTGATAAATCAGCGTTGGATACGGCTTGTGAAACTTGTGAACGTACACCGCCCGCCCGCCGTCCTTGCCCAAGTGATCCTTGATCGTGAAATACTCGATCACCCGGACCTCGCCCAGCGTTTCCGTTTCGTGCGGCGTCTTGATCCCGAACTGTTTCAGGTCTACCGATTGATCGCCGCCTTCGATGAATAGCTGAGTCCGCTTCTCGTTGAACGCGAGCAGAGCCTTTTTGAAACCGGCGAGCGTGACGCTGAACACCTTGCCTACGGGCTTGACTACCAGTTTCCGAAGCTCCCCGCAGGCCGCCAGGTGCTTGTGATAATGCACTTCGGT
>OBLU010004707.1_pt1 | contig 12267 bp, 9 predicted proteins | sample 1518681 | NCBI WGS metagenome assembly OBLU01 (sample SAMEA3539304, study PRJEB22396) | soil metagenome | biome: tundra; feature: field; material: soil | place: USA | collected 2010-05 | depth 0.15 m | reverse complement strand
CCATCATGGAAGTGCAACGCCTGGTCACGAGGGGAGAACTCGACGTGGATGGTGCAATGCACCACCTCGTTGAGGCTGCCCGAAACGTCGCCGACGCCACAGCGGTCGCCATCGGCCTGCTCAAAGGGGACAAACTAACCTATCGGGCTGGAAGCGGAAGTGCCGCCTCCTATATAGGGCGTCAGGTAACCGCCTCCCTGACCGTATCAGCGGACAATCGGACCAAGCGCGAGATTCTTCGCGTCGAGAATGCCCTGGCAGACCCGCGGATTGACGCCGCGATTTGTCGGCAGTTCGGAGCCCAGTCCCTATTAATTTTGCCGATTTATCACGCCGGCGCCCTGGCGGGAGTGCTGGAAGTCCTGTTCAGCGAAGCGCACACCTTCCAGGATTCCGAGGTACGCACCTACCGATTGATGACCCGACAGATCGAGGCGGCCATGCTTCAAGCCGACCAGTTTGAACAAGAAAAGAGCCGGACGGAAGAACTTCCGACTATCCCACACGCTGTTCAGCGGATTGCATCTCAAGGAGGAACGCCTCTCAACCACTCTGAATCCCTACCCGGCCTTCTCTCCAGGCATTCCATCGACGAACCACACCGAGCCGCATTGGCAGCGGACATGAAGTTGCCAACACTCCAACGGCCCGTCTTCGTGACGCAGGGCATCCACCGCGCCCAGGAAGTCCGCTGGCCCGGGCACAAACGGACCTTGGCCCTGGCAGCAGTTGCAACGGCGCTAGGGATAGCTGGCTGGCTCGCCTACAACAGTCTGCTCCCGGGTTCGCCGCTGGACTCTTCGGCTCGACCGACATCGATCGTCACAGGGCAGCAGGCGCGCCCCTACGCCCCGGAAGGACTGCCGGGGAAAACGGCGACCGCAATCCAGCCTGCTCCCGTTCCCGCGAAGGAAGTAAGGCCCGGGCTCCGGCGCGTGCGCGTAAGCAAGAATGAAGTCGATTACATTGGAGAAGACGTTACGGTGCGACTTTTCACGTACCAGCCTCCCCCGCAACGAAGGCCCGCCGGGAATAGTCGGGTTCAATATATCGGAGATGATGTTACGGTGCGTTACTTCCCACCCAGCCCGACAGCCAAGTCTGGCACTCGGTAAGGTCCTGACTGGTGTGCGGCCTTTAACTCCTCGACTCGAAACGCTTGTCGGACCTCTCCGTCTGGGGATATGCCGCTCACGACCCCAACGGCTTCCGCTACCGATGCGAATACGCCCACCGCGAAGGACCATCTCGTGCATCGCAGAACGGGGGCGCATGAGTAGTCCACCGATGAGAACTGCTCAGAATGGGCTTTTTGCGGCTGGTTTGCGGTAGGCGGATTCGGGACAATACCTACACTCCAAGAACCTTTGCTGCCATCGCTGTTCCCTCGACGCGGCTCTTCACCTTTGCAAAGGCCGTCACCCGGGACGTTGATACGTCATCGGCGAAGGGCGAGAAGCCGCAATCATCGGTTGTTTCCAGCGTCTCCAGAGGAATGAATTTTGCTGCTGCGAGCACGCGATCGCGTACCGCTTCCGGACTCTCGATCTTAGGATCGATGGGATCCGTGACACCAACAAAGAGGATCTGACCTGGCTTCAATAAGTTTCGGATCGCACTCAGCACACGCCCGGGGTTCGCCTCGCTGGCCATTTGAACATAAAAACGGCCGACCTTCAGATTGAATAGTGCAGGCAGCAGGCTCGTATAGTCCACGTCAGCGCTGTGCGTGGAGTCTCGATCGCCACCCGGACACGTGTGGACTCCAATTCGCTTTCGTTCCGCATCCGTGAATCGCTCCAGCACCACATTGTTTAATTCAATGAAACTCCTCAACAATCCGCCAGAGGGATCGAGTTTGAGCGCCAATCGTCCTTCCGTGAAATCGATTTGCACACAAGCGGCATTGGCCTCGATACACTCCCGAATGTCCCGTTCCGCTTCATCGACCAGATCTTTCAGAAATGCTTCGCGCGGATATCCCGTCAACCCACTCTGGGGATAAAGCAAGCTGAGTGCCGACGCCGAAATCACAGCCTGTTTCACCGGCCGGTGCGCATGGCGCTGCGCTTCTTTCAGATAAGACACAGCATGAACGCCGTACCGGAACGGACCTGCCGTCAACCTGGGCAGCTGCCGGGTGTGCCCGTCAGCAAAAGGAATTGTGACCCCGTCGCCCGCGAGATTTCCGAGACCTGTAAGTGGATACGTCGCAAAACTCGGCTTGGTCTGCTCCCCGTCCGTTATCACGGGCGATCCAGTTTCTTCCATGCGCCGGATTGTGTCACTCAGGGCCGCCTCTTCCGCAGCGTGAAACTTCTCATCCGATATCTCATGCGCAGAATGGGCCCGCATCGCTGCCAGCAACTCAGCAGGACGCGGGATGCTCCCAATCGGTTCGGTCGGAATCGGCATCGTGGTCCCTTCTGCGGACTTCCACTAGAAACTCAATCGCATGGCGCCCGGAAACGGGGGACACTTTAACTTCGTTCACCAAACCCCAGCAATAGCAGAAAAAGACTAGAGATTGTTGCGCATCCCTCCGTATACGATTCCACTCCTGCTCGGAAGCCCCAAGGGGACAACTGGCAATCCGTGACCGGAAACCCATCTACTTCAGATGGGAAACAACTTGCAAAGAAGGACGAAGGACGACAATTGCCATGCCCACCTCCGAACCCTCGCCCGGCCTCACTGAATTCGATCTGGGCTACTATGGCTGGCGCGTCGTCCTTGCGGCATGCTTCGGTACGATGGCGGGCTTCGGCTCGCTGTTCGTCTATACCTTCTCGGTCTTTGTGAAGCCTCTGTCCGCCGAATTCGGCTGGAGCCGCGAAGCCATCTCCACCGGTTTCGCAATCGCGGCGGTCACGCTAGGCCTCGCCTCCCCCCTGCTGGGCCGGTGGATCGATCGTTTCGGCCCCCGTCGCATCATTCTTGTCTGCATGACCGTGTTCGGATGCGGCATCGCCTCCCTGGCACTGCTGCGCTCCGGATTGTGGCAGTTATATGTGACCTGCTTCGTTCTCGGCGTCGTGGGCAACGGTGCCGCTCATCTCGCGTACTCACGATCCATCTCTACCTGGTTTCAACAACGCCTGGGCACGGCTCTTGCCTTCGTCATGGTTGGGGCGGGTTTGGGAGCCATGATCCTGCCTGTGGTTACTCAGGCGATCATCAGTGGGGCGGGCTGGCGGGCAGCGTATGGGTCCCTCGGCGGTCTCGCACTGTTACTCGGGCTGCCCCTGAGCTGGCGCTACATCCGCGAACGTGAAAGGATCGCACACAAATCCTCCGTCGCTACGCATTCTGGAACCACATGGCAGCAAGGCCTGCGCTCTTTTGCCTTCTGGGTCATCACCGCAATCCTGTTCGTAAGTTCGATCAGCATGAACGGCGCCATCACTCACCTGTCAGCGCTGCTTACCGATCGAGGAATCACATCCACAGACGCTGCCCTGTGCGCTTCCATGCTTGGCGCCTCAAGCTTGCTGGGCCGGATCGCGGTGGGCTGGCTGCTCGATCGATTCTTCGGAGCACACGTGGCCTTTGCCGTGAACCTGATTACCGCCTTAGGCGTTTTCCTTCTCGCTCGGGCCAGTAGTTTTCCTGCAGGCTGCCTTGCGGCTGCGCTCATCGGCGTCGGTGCGGGCGGCGAGGCCGCGATTACACCGTACTTGCTGACCCGCTACTTTGGGCTGCGCGGCTTTTCCACGCTCTACGGTCTTACCTGGACGTTCTACGCCGCCGCGGCCGCCATCGGCCCGGTAATCCTGGGGCGCGCCTTTGATGCGACTGGCTCGTATGCGTCTTTGCTGGTCCTTCTGGCCGCCGCGCTAGGGTCGGCGGCCGCCATGAACCTGTTGCTTCCGCGCTATTCTGATTTCGCACCTGAACTTGCCTGAGCGAACCGTTCCTCGCTCCGGCCCGGCGTTTTCCACAGAGGCCGTTGTGACATCCAACCTTGACCTCGACATTCAAAGAGCAGATGATTCCAAAGGCAAAGGCGGTATACGCGGAACCCGTGAGCAACGCGCTAACCCCTTTGTTGTCAAGATTTTGACCTTTAAACCCTTGGGGCTCAAGATTTTGCAGAGCATTTTTGCGGAACCCGCGCCAGTCAAGGCTTTCAGAGGGGTGGGGGAGGGGGTACCCCCTCAAACCGGGGCTTTTCCCAAAATGAAACAGCCCGAAAACCGCTTTTCAGAGCCAGTTGTCGGAAAAAAATTCGTCAGATTTCCACGGCGTGGGAATAAGCGTTACGCGTTCGGTCGGATCAGATCTGCCTCGTCGGATACTTCGTGCCCTTCCGTTCCGTCTTCAGCATTTTGTTCTGCGCTTTTCGTTGTGCCTTCGCGTATTTCTTCTGCGCCTTCTGCTGCTTCTTCGCAGCCTTCCGTTCCTCGCGGCTCGGAGGAACGCCGTTGGCGCGCATCTGCGCCATCGCAGGAATCGAGGAGCCAAGACTCAAGAGGCCAAGCAACAGAAAAGCGGCAAGTTTCTTCATGACGTCTCCGCAAAATCAAGTCTTGCAGTGATTTTACAACAGAGTCGCAGGCAGGTTCCCGGTTCGTGCCACTACGACACGAACCTTCGACGTGGACCTTCCGGCAATTTGCGGGCCATCGAGAAGCTAGTCCTTTACCGCCTTGTCGGTGATCTCGAGCCCCTTGTCGATGATGGCGAACGCCTCCCGCAATTGCTGTTCGTTAATGCACAGCGGAGGATTCGTATAGAACGAGTTCCAGCGCACGATCGTATAAAGTCCCTGCTCGCGGAAGAAGCGCCCAAGCGCACCCATCTCATCAGAAGTCCCGTTGAACGGAGCCATCGGCTGCCGCGTCTTCTGGCTTCGCACCAGCTCCATAATGCCGAACAGCCCAATCGACCGCACCGCCCCGACCGAAGGATGCTTGGCCTGTAACTCGGCTCCGAGCTGCTTCATGATCGCGCCCATCTTCCTCGTGTTTTCGATGAGATGGTCTTCTTCGTAGACGCGAATCGTGGCTAACGCCGCCGCGCATCCCATCGGATGCGAGTTGTAAGTCAGCCCTCCGTAGAACACCTTGTCCTGAAAGTGCTGCGCGATGTGATGCCGCATGCCCACTGCTCCCAGCGGCAGATAGCTCGCCGTTAGTCCTTTGGCCATGCAAATCAAATCCGGCACAACCTTCCAGTGATCGATGGCAAACCACTCGCCCGTGCGTCCGAAGCCCGCCATAACTTCGTCGGCAATCATCAGGATGCCGTACTTGTCGCAAAGCTTGCGCACGCCCTGCATGTACCCATCAGGAGGAATGAGGATGCCGTTGGTGCCGACCACGGTCTCGAGAATGAACGCCGCAATCGTCTGCGGACCTTCGAGTTGGATCGTCTCTTCGATCATGGCCAGCGAAGTCTCGGCCGACTCCCATCCGCGCTCGATGCCATGATAAGGATCCAGCACCCGCACCACGCCCGGAATGCCAGGCTCAGCGGCCCAACGCCGCGGATCACCCGTCAACGAGATCGCGCCCGCAGTCGCGCCGTGATACGAGCGGTAGCGCGCCATGATCTTGTGCCGTCCGGTGAAGAAGCGCGAGATCTTGATCGCATTCTCATTGGCCTCGGCGCCGCCATTGGTAAAGAAGAACGTGTCGATGTCACCCGGAGTAATCTCCGCAAGCTTCGCCCCCAGCCGCGCCCGCGGCTCAGTCGCCATGAACGGATTCGCGTAGCAGAGCGTCTGCGCCTGCTCGTGAATCGCGGCAATGACGCGCTCGTCCCCGTGTCCGATGTTCACCGACATCAACTGGCTGTTGAAGTCGATGAAGCGCTTCCCCTCAGGCGTCCAGAAGTAAATGCCCTTGGCCTTCGCAACAGGAATGGGATCGACCTTCGACTGCGCCGACCACTCAAACAACGTGTGCTTCTTGGTGAGATCGACAATTTCCTGACCAGTCATCGCAGGATTAACAGTAGTTGTAGTCATAAGCTTCTTTCTGGACTAGATGTGCGTCCGTGGAACGGGCAAGCCGTTCAGAATGGCGAGTGTTCTGTCTGCATTTTTTCGGACAACTGGGTCCGCTATCTCATCTCGCTTCTCAGTTAGGAACCGAATCGCTGCTTCACGGGAGGCCAAGCGGACGTTCAGAACACCTTCCATCCTCCACTCCTCCGGTCCGTTAATTTCCTTTTCGGACTTCCCGTCCGAGGCAAGTTCCCAATGCTTATCTGTGAGCACCAATCGGAAGATTCGAATAGTACCTTCGACTTGGAGACTCTCCTTGGGAGGCGGATGATAGCGGAAGGCAGAATCTATGCTGCCAATATCATCGACCCACTTCTGATAAGCGACCGCGTGGTCCCCGTTCACGTCCATCGGTCCATTTCCCAAGGGGAACTTCGTTGTCACGAAAATGAGTTCGTCATTCGGTTCCGGATTTTGCCGTACGAATAACTTGGCTGCATCTGCCCAGCCCTCGGACGTGAGCAAGACACCGTCGTTAACCATCTTGTAGTACCTATCTAGGACTTCCTCTGGGGATCCCTTCTTGTCCGTGACGCCAAGAGTAGAGGCATGGGTTCCCACTAACAAAAACGCGGCCAGTATCGCTTTCAGCCGACACGTTGCTCGCCTAGCGTTTGTCATCGTTCAATTTGGGGAAACGCATAGAGTTACCCAGCCATTCAGAATCAACTCTAGAACTTTCTGCTGTGCTCTTTCGCCCAGCGTTCGACAACGACTTTCTTGTCGGTATAGAACTCGATCGCGTCGCGTCCCTGGCCGTGCAGGTCGCCGAAGAAGCTGTTCTTCCATCCGCTGAACGGAAAATAGGCCATGGGCGCGGCGACCCCAATGTTGATGCCGATATTCCCTGCCGGCGCTTCGTAGCGGAAGCGGCGCGCCGCCGATCCGCTTGAGGTGAACAGAGACGCCTGGTTCCCATAAGCGCTGCGTTCGAGAAAGGCCAGCGCTTCGTCCATACTGTCGGCGTGAACGAGGCTGAGCACAGGTCCGAAGATTTCGGTATCAGCAATATCACTCGTCGGCGGAACGTCGTCGAGAATCGTGGGCTTTACGAAGTTGCCCGATTCGTATTTCGGAATCTTCGAGTTGCGCCCGTCGAGCAGGACTTTAGCGCCTTGCTTTTCTCCCACACCAATGAGCGACTCGACGCGTTCCTTGCTCTGCGGCGTGATCACGGGACCCATCTGCACACCGTCTTCAAGGCCGTTGCCGACTTTGAGTTTTGAGGCCGCCTCGGCGATGGAGTCGCGAAACGTTTTCTGCGCTTCGCCGATCGTGATCGCAGTCGAGACGGCAAGACATCGTTGTCCAGCGCAGCCGAAGGCGCTGTCGCTGATGATCTGCGTCGCCATCGGCATGTCGGCGTCGGGAAGAACCACGACGTGATTCTTGGCGCCGCCCTGACACTGACAACGCTTCCCTTGCTCCCCCGAGCGCGCATAGATGTAACGCGCCACCGGAGTCGAGCCGACAAAACTGATCGCTCGCACCTTCGGATGGTCGATCAACGCGTCGACTACACCCTTCCCGCCGTTCACCAGATTGACCACACCCTTCGGCAATCCAGTCTTCTCCAACAACTCATACACATAGCGCATGGTAAGCGGCACGCGCTCGCTGGGTTTAAGGATGAACGTATTTCCCGTGGCGATCGCGTAAGGCAGATACCAGAACGCGATCATGCCCGGAAAGTTGAAGGGCACGATCGCCGCAGCCACGCCGAGCGGTTGACGGATCATCATCTCGTCGATGCCGCGCGCAACGTCTTCGAGGTTGTACCCTTGCATCATCATCGGTATGCCGCAGGCCACTTCCACGTTCTCGATCGCGCGGCGCATCTCGGCTTTGGCTTCGGTGAAGGTCTTGCCGTTCTCCGTCGTGATGATGCGCGCGATGTCGTCGATGTGCTCTTCGAGCAGCATCTTGAGCTTGAACAACGGCTGGATGCGGTCTTCAGGCGGAGTGCGTCGCCATTCAGGGAAGGCTGCGGCTGCTGCGTCCACAGCAGTAGCAACTTCCGCAGCATCCGCGAGAGGAACGCTGGCCAAGACTTCACCCGTGGCAGGATTGATGACGTCGCGCCACTCGGAACTCCGCGAGTCGGCCCACTGGCCGTTGATGTAGTTCGTGAGCTTGGTGATGGGAGGTGCGGCTACGCTCATGGTAATGCCTCTGCTATCGCGAAGAATGTCGTGCGCTAAAGCGATTCTACAAATCTCGCAGTCTGCACTGCGTATGTGCTCTGCTTTCCTTTGTTGACTTCCCTTAGCCTAGAAGCCTCTTGCTCAGCCAGTTCTTTCGATGGAAAAACCTTGACGACAGTAGCACCGTTCTCGCCGCTGAGATAAGGATCGAATCTCACGATCGCGTATAGGTGCAGATACTTGGAGTGTGGCTTGTCCATTGATCCATTCAGCCCCGCGCTTATGCCAACTCAAAAGCCTCATGCATCGTGAGAACGCCTCGAGACAGGAATAATGATACAGCTTTACAGGGATCCTTCGACTGCGGTTGGGCTTCGCGCTTAGCGCGCGAAGCCCAATCCTCGCTCAGGATGACAAATACCTAAACAAACTGCGCAACTGCGCCCTTCTGGTCGCACACCGCGGCGATCGCGGACTCTAGCACACTGAGTGCTTCGTCCATCTGCTCGTTGGAGATCACCAGCGGGACCAGGAGACGGATGACGTTCGAGTACGTACCAGCGGTGATGGTGATCAAACCGTGCTCGTAGCAGTATTGCGTGATCTTCTTGGTTTCGTCGGTTGCCGGAATCTTTGTTTCTTGCGATTGCACCAGTTCGATGGCCTGCATGCCGCCCAGACCACGGATGTCACCGATGATGGACCAGCGGCGCTGCCACTCGCGGGCTCGACGCTGGAAGCGCTCACCAATTTCATTCGCGCGGTTGAGCAGGTTCTCGCGCTCGAATAGGTCGAGCACAGCCAGAGCTGCAGCGCAGGAGAGCGGGTTCCCGGCGAAAGTGCCACCAAGACCTCCTGGTCCAGGTGCGTCCATGATTTCGGCGCGTCCGGTGACAGCAGCGAGCGGCAATCCTCCGCCCATGGATTTGGCCGTGACGATAAGATCCGGCTCGATGCCGTAACGCTCGCTGGCGAAGAGAGCACCCGTGCGTCCGAAGCCGGACTGAACTTCGTCCGCAATGAACAGGATGCCATGCTTCTGGCAAAGCTCGGTCAGCACCTTGAAGTAGCCCGGAGGTGGTGCGATGAATCCGCCTTCTCCAAGCACCGGCTCAGCAATCACCGCGGCAACCTCCTCGTTCGCCACCACACGTTTGAATGTGTCTTCGAGGTGACGTGCACAGTACAAGTCGCACGACGGGTACTTCAGGTTGTAGGAGCAGCGATAGCAGTAGGCAAACGGAACGCGGTAGACCTCGCTGGGGAACGGCGCGAATCCGGCCTTATAAGGATGTGTCTTGCTGGTGAGCGCCAGCGTCATCATCGTGCGGCCGTGAAAAGCGTCTTCAAAGGCAATGATGCCGGGTCGCTTGGTGTAGGCGCGCGCAATCTTGACCGCATTCTCGACGGCCTCGGCGCCGCTGTTGACGAAGATGGTCTTCTTCAAGAACTTTCCCGGCGTGACTTCGTTCATGCGCTCGGCGAGGCGGACATAGCTCTCGTATGGCGTGACCTGCACGCAGGTGTGCAGGAAACGGTCGAGCTGGTCTTTCACTGCTTCGACAACAGCTTCGTGGCGATGGCCGACGTTGAGGCAGCCGATGCCGCCGGCGAAGTCGAGGTAGCGGTTGCCGTCCACGTCTTCGAGCCAGGCATCTTCGGCCTTGGCAACATAGATGGGCGTGCCGTGAGAAAGGCCGCGGGGCACGGCTTTGGCGCGCCGCTCGGAGAGGGCCTTAGATTTCGGGCCCGGAATGGATGTGCGGAGTTGAATAGTAGACATCTTAAGTTCTCAGTTCTCGGTTCTCAGTTAACGGCTTCCGGCTTCCGTGTCCTCAGCGGCTAAAAAGCCGCGCTATCTTTGTGACTGTAACGACACGACTAAAGTCGTGCCCTTCCACGTTTCCTTCAGTACCAGCCGATCGGCGATTCGTTCAAGTTGATGTGGACCTGCTTGGTTTCGAGATATTCTTCGATGCCCCATGGGCCGAGTTCGCGGCCGAAGCCGGACTGCTTGTAGCCTCCCCACGGCGCTTCGACGTATGTGGGTTGCATGTGGTTGACCCAGACGATTCCGGCCCGCAGAGCTTTCACGGAGCGCATGGCTTTGAAAATGTCGCGGGTCCAGACTGCGGCCGCTAAGCCGTAGGGAGAATCGTTGGCGATCTTGAGCGCGTCCTTTTCATCCTCGAACGGAATCACGGCAGCGACCGGGCCGAAGATTTCTTCGCGGGCAATGCGGTCACTATTTTTGACGTCGTAGAAGATCGTCGGCTGCACGTAGTAGCCCTTGGCGAACTTCTCGGGGCGTCCGCCACCAGAAGCGAGCTTGGCCTCTTTCTTGCCGATTTCCACGTACGAATTGACGCGGTCGTATTGCTCTTTGCTGATTAGCGCGCCCATCTTGGTCTCGCGATCGAGCGGCGGGCCGATTTTGATCTTCTTCGCTTTCTCCGCCATCGCGTCGACGAAGTTTTTGTAGATCGATTTCTGTACGAGAATGCGGCTGCCGGCGGAGCAGACTTCGCCTTGATTGATGAAGACGCCGAAGAGCGCACCGTCGATGGCAGCTTCGAAATCGGCGTCGGCGAAAAAGATATTCGGAGACTTGCCTCCGAGTTCTAGAGTCACGCGCTTCACGGTGTCGGCGGCTTGTTTCACGATGATCTTGCCGACTGCGGCGCTGCCGGTGAACGCAATCTTGTTGACGTCGGGATGCTGTACGAGCGGGGCTCCGCAGGACTCACCAAAACCAGTGATGACGTTGACTACGCCCGAAGGCAGTCCGCAATCGGCGAAATGTTTGGCGAGTTCAAGCGCCGTGAGCGGCGTCTGCTCGGCGGGCTTGAGCACGCAGGTGCAGCCCGCAGCGATCGCGGGTGCGAGTTTCCATGCGGCCATCAGCAGCGGATAGTTCCAGGGAATAATTTGTCCGGCAACGCCGACGGGCTCTTTGAGCGTGAGGGACATCGCGTTGTCGGGGACCGGATTCACGTAGCCGACGACTTTGGTGGCGAGTCCGCCGTAATATTCGAAACAGGTTGCGGCGTCAGTAATGTCGTACTCGGCTTCGACAATGGGCTTGCCCGTGTTACGGCATTCGAGTTCGGCGAGCGCGGGCAGGTTCTGACGAATTTTGTCGGCGAGGCGGAACAGGACGCGGCCTCGTTCCTGCGCAGTAGTGGTCGCCCACGGACCTTCTTCGAACGCGGCCTTGGCGGCGGCAACGGCACGGTTCACGTCGTCGGCTGAGGCGTCAGGGACCTGCGCGATTACCTCTTCGGTCGAGGGATCATAGACGGGGAAGGTCTTCGAGGACTTGCTTGCGACCCATTCGCCGTTGATGAACATCTGGTAGGGTTTCACGTCGGCTTGGACTCCGCTGGGCATCGTGGCCTCCTGGTTGTTAAGGGGCAGCATCCTCCGGCGAATTCAATCACACGGAAATTGTGCCGTCCCTACGGGACTCGGTTCTTTTCTTTACCGCGCACCCAGGACTTCCGTCCTGGGCTAACATATGGCGCCCCTTCGGGCTGGAACTTCGTTCTCGATCGTCCATCGCCAGCGCGATTTGCTGGGTCTTTCTTTACGATCAATTGCGAGCTAGCAGCTGCGAGCTACGCTCGCAGGACAGCCGAAGGCGGCTGTCCCCACATGAATCAAAAACAAATCAGCATCAACGCCGGACTTCGCTTGCCGGAACTGGCGTGGCGATTGCAGCGAGTTGAATCTTCTGTGACGCTTTGCGGCGCCCGTAGACAAAAAAGAAAAACGCGGCCAGGCCGACGAAGAATGCTGTGCCGCCGAACATCCACAGCTCGTAAGACCACAGCGACGTGATCTGCTGCGCCGGGAAGAAAACCAAGGCGATGCCGAGGACCGTGGTCAGGAACCCGCTCGTCCCGGCAAGAAACAGCGTGATCCGGCCGTATTGGCCTTTCGGAGCTGACTCCGTTACCGCAAACTTTACCAATGCTCCGAACATGTAGACGAAGGGAACAAGCTGCAGCACGACCGCCAGCGACAGCAACTTCTGAAACGTTTCCTGCACGCCCGCACCGGCGAAATTCAGGATTACCAAAACCCCGGAGACAATGGCCTGCACAATCAGCG
>OBLU010004703.1_pt1 | contig 12280 bp, 15 predicted proteins | sample 1518681 | NCBI WGS metagenome assembly OBLU01 (sample SAMEA3539304, study PRJEB22396) | soil metagenome | biome: tundra; feature: field; material: soil | place: USA | collected 2010-05 | depth 0.15 m | reverse complement strand
TCTTCGATGGATCTTCGAAGGTTCTTCGAAGGAATTCAGGGGTTTTTGCCTCTTTTCCTCCAATCTCGGCTGCCCGCCCACCGTGCCATCCCCCGTTTCCGCATTCCTCCTTGTACCCTTATAGACCCTGCCGCTCCCAAAAAGCTACACCCCATTTGCGGCGCAGACACCGCCCCACTACCGCTGCCGCTCTCGGTCGCCAGGTTGCCCACCACCATAGCGGAAGAAAAACTGTCCCTCACATATAGACGCTCCTGCTGTCGCTTTCGTTATGCTGGCGGGCCGCTTGGTCGTGTCCAATCGGTCGGAGCGCGTGCAAAGGAACCGCAGAGGCGCGATGACCGCGGAGACCCGTCCTCCGTAGCAGAACTGCGGAGGGTGGAAAAGAGCGCGGGAGAGGGCGCCTAAACCAACCACCTTTCAGTGACAGATTCTCAGGTGGCTGAGAATGGCCGGCCTCCGCGTCCATCGCGTCTCTGCGGTTTGACAGGGCTTCCTTCGGCTGCCGGGATACGGCTTGGCACTGGAAGCCCGGCTCGTCCGCAGGTCTAGTTGTGGGTTCCAGATGGCCACCCGGCGAGGCGTGCGATAGCAGACTGACCCACCGGTCAATGCATGCTCAAGGCTCCACGCGTAATGAAGGGCATAGTCCACCATGGCTGTCATTTTTCTAGGATCGACCCTTTCTGTATCCGTTTGTGGTTGACCACCGGCAGCCTCTTTGATGAAATTCCCTTCATGTCACGTTATGGGCGCTATCAAAGACATCGTTGACCTCGCCAAGGACCTTGAGTCCCGTGCGAAAGACCGGCAGGATATGGAGCTGATTCACAAGATTCAGGCACTCTCACTTTCGCTTCAGTCGCATGAGGTGGAAGTTGTTGAGCGCGATATCCGCCTTATGGAGGAGAATGCGGAGCTTAAGCGGCAATTGTCGGAGTTGCAGTCGGAGGAGATTCGTATTCATCGGTTGATTGAGTTTAGACGAGGGAAGCGGACGAGTGAGAAATGGGATTCGTTTTGCCCCAAGTGCCACCTGCCAGCAGGTGGAAACAGGGCACCGGGCGGGTCGCCGCAGGTTTACTGCTCTGGAAATTGCGGTTGGGTGGTATATCCCCCGATGATGTTGGAGGCAATTCTTGCGGAGCTTTCTTGACTGAACCCGACCATGAAAGAATGACTGTGCGGGTTCCGATTGACTGCCGGTAGTGTCTTCGATACAATCTCAAAGAAGGACATCAAATGAATGGTGACATTGAAAAGGCAGCTAAAGTGCAAGAACTACTGAAAAGATGGTCAGAACTCATAGAGCGAAAGCGACTGCTTGGTTGGCCCCATCTTGGAAGCAATGAGCAAATAATAGAAGAAACGCAGATTCTGCAAGCGCTTGTTGATTCGGGCTATACCCAGATCATTCCAGACGGAGATAGCTCGGTTCCTGACATGTTGGAAGCCCGTAAGCGGGTGTTGCAAGAACGGAGAGACAAATACTCATAGACCCCAGGCCAGGTCCCGCGCGGGTCCGCTGTGGCTCTCATTCCGGGTCCTTCCGTGTGGAGGCGGTGGGTGGCTCGAAGAGGCGGTTGACGGCAAACATTGTTTGATGTACACAGCCGGGATGAACATGACCCTCAGCCAGATTCTCGCCCTTGTTGGCCAACTTGATGATTCGCCTGGCAACGAGACTCCACGGGAACGGTTCCGCCGTTTCCTAAAAGACAATGCCAAAGATGTCGGTCAGCTTCGAGACTAAATTCAGGAATGCCTGAAAACCACCGGCCCCAACTATAACCGCGCTCTTCAAGATTTGGTCAACTACATCGGGTCGTTCCTTGAATTTGAGGTGGTCTTTGGCGGGTATCAGGGCGTTCCTGGACAGAAGGGGTTCGACGGTCATTGGAAGTCGCCTAAGGGTTTCCATATCGTTACGGAGACGAAGACAACAGATGTTTATGCAATCAATACGGCGAAGTTGCTGGGTTACATTGATAACCTGATTTCTGAGAAGAAAATCCCCAGTTGGGAAAACGCCCTCGGTCTCTACGTCGTTGGTCGCCCTGACGCCGAACTCAAGCAACTGGAGAATGCTATCATCGCTGAGAAGCGAACCCACCAGCTTCGGGTCATATCTGTGGAATCCCTGCTCTCTCTGGCGGAAATGATGACCCAGTATGACATAGTTCACTCGGATATACTGGACGTTCTACGTCCTTCCGGTCCAAGGATTGATCCAGTCGTTGAGCTCATGACTCGGCTGGTTGCGCAATCTCAAGACGAGACGCCACCAATTCTAAAGCCGCAGCCTGTTGCAACATCGCAGAAAGATAAGACGCCACCGTTACCTGATGAATATCCTAAAACGGGCGAGGTAGTATTTTGGCTCTCGCCAGTTAGATCGGAGGATGACGCGACAGCGGAGGAATGCATCGAAGAATTGGTCGGCAAAGGGCATTACTACGCTTTTGGTGAACGGACTCCCGGACGAAAGCACATGAAAACAGGCGACCGCATTGCCTTCTACGCCACAACAAAAGGTGTTGTTGCCGATGCAACCTTTTCATTAGCGCCGCAAAAAAAGCCGCGGCCAGATGGCTCAACCTTTGAAGAATATCCTTGGGTCTGTTCACTGAAGGACGCCCGTTTGTATCTGGATGCTCCGGTCGCCATTGACGCCAAGCTGAGGCAGCAATTGGAGGCGTTCAATGGGCGAAATCCTGAACAAAGCTGGGCGTGGTTCGTTCAGGCAACCCACAAAGTCAGCCTCCATGATTTCCAGCTATTGACCGGGAAGACGAAACACTGATCTCTCGGCGGGCTGCGGAGCCTCAAGTTATTCACCGGGGTGAGAAGGAACAGGGCTCACGCCGTTTGCACAGTCTCAGGAAGTCTGAGGCTGACCCGAGCGCAGTTCTATGAATGTCTTGCCTATTACGAGGACCATCAAAGCGAGATTGACCCGCTGGTGGCTGGGCAAACGGGGCATGTGGACGAGTGAGATTCCTGGTGGACAAGGACATGGCCGGTGAAGCAGCCAGGTTTCAAAGAAAGCTTCCGTTGTATCCCGGCATCGCCTGATCGCGGGTGACAACCCGGGAGTCATACTCTAGCGTAATGGCTGTTATGAACCGGCGCGCGCTTGGGGCTTTCATCGCGTGGTTGGCCTGGGCGGCTTCGGCGGCGCCTGGCCAGCCGGACGCCCATTCGCTGACACACCGGCAGTGGTTCGAGGCCCGCACGGCGTACTTCCACATCTATAGCTGTGGCTCCACACAGGAGGTCGCCAGGCTCGCGGCGCGGCTCGAGCAGTTTCGCGACGCTTATTCACTGCTGGCCGGGTCCCAGGCGGTGGCCTCGCCCCCGATCACCGTCATGGCGTTTCCCGACCGTGCCTCGATGCAGCCATTTCTGCCGATCTACCAGGGCAAGCCCGCCAACTTGACCGCCTTCTTCACCCGCGGCAGCGACCAGAACCTCATTGTGCTGCCGCTGTCCGGCTCTGACACGGGCTCGCTCAAGATCATCTTTCACGAATACACCCATCTGCTGCTGCGGCACAACCAGCCCTTCTGGCCGATGTGGCTTACCGAGGGGATGGCCGAGATTTACGCCACCTTCGAAGTGAGCGGCGGCTATCACGCCCGCATCGGCAATCCAATTGATCACCACTTGCGCCTGCTGGAGCAGAAACCGCTCATGCCGCTCGGAGAGTTGTTCGCCGTTACTCGCGAGTCGCCGGAATACAACGAACGCGAACACCAGGGCATCTTCTATTCTGAGTCGTGGCTGCTGACGCATTACCTGATGTTGGGCGGCAACCCCGCGCACAAAGCCAATTTCCGGCAACTGACCCCTCTGCTCCGCCAGGGGCAATCGCCCGAGCAAGCCTTCACCAACGCGCTCCGCACGACGCTGCCGGCGATGGAAGCCGAACTCCGTCGCTACCTGGCGCGCGGCAAGTTCGAGCCGCTCGAACTGACGGTGAGCGCCAGCCTCGAGACGCCCCGAGCCTTCGCCACGCGTGGCCTGACGCCGACGGAAGTCTGGTATCGTCTCGGCGACGAACTCCTGCACATCGGCCGGTTCGACACTGCCGAATCGTACTTCCTGCAGGCCAGGAAACTCGCTCCCGGGAGTCCCCTGCCCTACGAGGGTCTGGGGCTGTTGGCGGCCACACGTGGGCAGTCCAACGACGCCGTGAGCTGGCTCCACCAAGCCATGCAGCTCGGTCCGCTTAATTTCCACGCCCACTATATTTACGCCCGGGAGAAGTACCTGCTGACGGCCAACGGCCCAAGCATGCACCCACTCGGAAAGGAGCCGGCAGCGGAGATCAGGGGTGAACTCCAGAAGTCGCTGGCCCTGATGCCGGACTTCGGACCGGCTCATCATCTGCTGGGATTCTTCGAAATGGTGCAGGGAGAGGACCTCACCGCGGCGGAGAAACAGATCGAGAGAGCCATTCAATTGGAACCGGAAAACCAATCCTATCTCCTTTCGCTGGCCCAGGTCCAACTGGCCAGGAGAGAGCCCGACGCCGCGCGCCACACCTTGGAACCTTTGCGCCTGCCATACGTAGAACCCCAGATCCGCGCCCACGCCGAGGAAATGATCAAGGCCCTCGGCCAGTCCAACGGACGCGGCACATAGCTGTGGCAGCCCGCTTTGCGTTGCGTTGCGTTGTGGGAGAGCCTTGGCTCTTGCCCCGCAGCCTTGCAATGCCACCCGGCGTTCGCCTGCCCCCTCCCGAATCGCCCACCACGCGCAAAACCCCTGTCGCAAGGGCGCGCGAAAAAGGGCGGAAAAGGGTTGCGTCCGGGGTTGGAATTATGGCTTTATCCCTCCTGTCTAGACCGACGGGGCGGTAATATTGCTCCCGGAGGCGGGCCGATTGTGGCACATTAGCGCGGGTCAATACTGTGAATCGCAGGCGAATGCAGGTTATTTACTCGGGCCAGGTGCAGGGTGTCGGATTTCGCTATAGCGTGAAATCCGTCGCCACCGGCTTTGATCTGACGGGCTCGGTCCGCAACCTGCCCGGCGGCGAGGTGGAGTTGCTCGCGGAAGGGTCCAAAGACGAACTGGAAGCGTTTCGGCAGGCGATTCGCGAGTCGGGTTTGGACCATTTTATCAGGCAGGAAGATGTATCCTGGCAGGAAGCCAGCAGCGAGTTTCGCGGGTTTGAAATTGTAAGGTAGAAACTACATGAAGTTTGCAATCATAGCCGACATTCACGCCAATCTGGAGGCGTTCACGGTCGTTTTGGAGGACATCAAACAGCAGAAGTGCACCCATTTCGCCTGCCTGGGCGATGTCGTCGGCTATAACGCCAATCCCAAGGAATGCCTCGAAATCGTCCGCAAGATGAACATCCCCGTCGTCAAGGGAAACCACGACGAGTATTGTTCCACCGACGGGCCGCTGGATGGCTTCAACCCCGCCGCCGCCGAGGCCGTGAACTGGACACGCAAGCAGTTGAGCACGGAAGACCGCCAGTGGCTGCGGGATTTGAAATACGTCCGGATGGTCACCAACTTCACCATCGTCCACGCCACCCTCGATGGTCCGCAGCGCTGGGGCTATGTCTTCGACAAGCTCGCCGCCGCCGCCAGCTTCACCTACCAGAACACCGGCATCTGCTTCTTCGGCCACACGCATGTCCCGGTGGCCTTCATTCGCGACAACCTGGTGCGGGGCGGCACCTACTCAAAGTTCAAGGTCGAGGCCGGCAAGAAGTACTTTGTCAACGTCGGCGCCATCGGCCAGCCGCGCGATAACAACCCCAAAGCCGCCTACGTCGTCTATGACGCGGACGAGGGGACCATCGAGCTGCGGCGCCTGGAATATGATATCGCCGCCGCCCAAAAGAAGATCCTGGATGCGGGCCTGCCGCCGCGCCTGGCCGAGCGCCTCGCCTTCGGCCGTTAAGGCCGTGAAGCCCTTAGTCTTTTGTGCGGTTGGACCCAGTGTGTCCGCTGTCAGCAACGATTCTCCCCACTGCGCTCCTGGCACTGTCGCTGCTCCTCGCGTACGGCTTGGCGCCCGGTGAAGATCCTCATTCTCAAGCCCAGTTCGCTTGGCGATGTGGTGCAGGCGCTGCCGGTCCTGCGCTTGCTCAAGCGTCACCTTCCCAGCAGCGAAATCCACTGGTGGATCGACTCCAGTTTGGCGCCATTATTGGAGGGCGACCCGGACCTGGCGAGCGTGGTTCTGTTTGAGCGCCAGCGTTGGGCCTCGATCCGGCACTGGCCCGAAATGTGGCGCAGCATTCGGTGGCTGCGGCAGCAGGCCTTTGACCGGGTAATTGATTTACAGTGCCTCTTGCGCAGCGGCGTGTTCGCCTGGGTCACCAATGGCAAGCTATCCATCGGCCTCGATGATCCTCGAGAAGGCGCGCGCGGATTCTACGATATCATCGTCCGGCGGCCTTCCGCCCTCACGCACGCCGTGGATTGGTACCTGGGCGTGCTGCCGCCACTGGGAGTGCCGGTCGATGGGGATTTCCGATGGATCCCGGAGCGCCCTGCGCTGGCCGAATCGGTGCGGCGGAAGTGGCCGGTCGGAAAAGCGCAGTGGATTGCCATTCAGCCCGGGGCGCGTTGGCCCAACAAACGCTGGCCCGCGGAATCTTACGCGGAGTTGGTCCGGCTGTTGGCCGCGGCGAACCCGGACCTTCATTTTGTCATCCTCGGCGACGCGGAAGATTGTTCACTGGGCGAGGTTATTGCCGGGGTCAATGACGCGCGGTGTCTCGATTTGACGGGCAAAGTTTCCCTGCCGGAAATGGTCGAGTGGATTCGGCTCAGCAAGCTCATGGTGACCAATGACACCGGCCCAATGCACATCGCCGCCGCGCTGGGCACACCCGTGGTCGCTCTGTTCGGCCCCACGGAACCGCGCCGCACCGGCCCTTACCGCCAGCTCGAGCACGTCGTGAGAATCGACCTCCCCTGTGCTCCCTGCATGAGCCCGCGCTGCCGATATGTCAAACCGCTGGAATGTCTCCGGGCCATCCCGCCTGCGGCAGTCCTCGACGCCGTCCACCGGCGCCTGGGTTGCCTTTGAGCCCGATTGGGCTTTGGGTATTCCCGACTTTTACAGCTTGCCACTCTGCCCGCCGCGCCTAAAGTGAACGTATGAAAGCATTGGGCTTATGGATCGGTCTTTGGGCCGTCGCCCTGTTGCCGGTTTCGGCGCAGGTTACGGTGGAAGTCACCCAGGACCAGGACCAGTTCCTTCCCGGCGAGACCATGCCAACGGCGGTTCGCATCACCAACCGATCCGGGCAAAGCATCCACCTGGGACAGGAGCAGGATTGGCTGACCTTCTCTGTGCAAGGCCATGGCGATGAGGTTGTGTCCAAAATCGCAGATGTCCCCGTGGTGGGCGAATTTGTCTTGGAGTCGTCCAGGGTCGCCACCAAGCGTGTGGACCTCGCACCCTACTTTTCCCTGGACCATTCGGGTCGCTATGCCATCAATGCTACCGTCCGAATCAAAGATTGGAACCGGGAAATTACCAGCCCGCCCAGGCACTTCGATATTATCGAAGGAGCCAAGTTGTGGGAGCAGGAAATCGGGGTCCCTAATTCCGCTGCCCAAACCAACGCCACCCCGGAAGTCCGGAAGTTCGTCCTGCAGCAGGCTAATTACATCAAGGCGCAGCTTCGGCTGTACGCGCGTGTGACCGATGCCTCTGGCAACAGGACCATTCGTGTCTTTCCCATCGGGCCGATGGTTTCCTTCGGTCGCCCGGAAGCGCAGGTGGACAAGTTCAGCAACCTGCACGTCCTCTGTCAGGAGGGGTTCCATGCGTTCCGCTACACCGTCATCAATCCGGACGGCGAGATCATCGTCCGCCGGATCTACGATTACGTGGATAAGCGCCCCCGGCTCGAGCCTGATACGGATGGAAAGGTTCTGGTCGCCGGCGGGGTCCGCCGTGTCACTCCGAGCGATATCCCACCGTCCGTGCCGGCAACCCCGGTCGAGGATGTGCCCAAGCCTCTGCCTTCGCCGGGTGAGATGATGCCGCCCGCCCAATGATGCCTAAGCAGCCACCGGCCGGCCGGCCAACCGCAATCGGAGAATCTTGTCCACGATGGCGTCCAGGTTGGGCAGAACAAAATCATGATGCACATCCCCTACCCAGGCTGATTCCAGCAGCAGTGAGGTGCATCCCGCCGTCCGAGCGGCTTGCGCATCCTGCCACTTGTCGCTGATGACAAACGAATGGTCCAGGTCCAGGTGCCATTTGAAGGCCGCCTCCGCCAAGAGTCCAGGCTTGGGTTTGCGGCACGGACAACGATCGGTCTCATCGTGCGGGCAAACGAGGATGTCATCGAGCGGAAGAGTGCGGCGCAGCAAATCGTGCATCCGATCCAACTCGCGGCGGGATTGATACCCGCGCGACAAGCCGGGTTGACTGGTGGTGGCGATGAGCACGAGCCCCTCAGCCTTCAGTTTGCCCAATAATGGTCCCATCGCCTGGTCCACATGGAATTCTTCCAGCGTCAGGGGGCTCACCTGATGCTGGCCGTCCACGCGAACCCGGTTCAATACTCCGTCCCGCTCAATAAAAACGCCCTGCTTCATGCTTCCGCCAGAGCATAAAGCCCGCCCAAGCAGGCTCCGGGCCTTAAAAATGGGCCGAATCCCTTCAGATGGCTGCTTAACCCCCTCAAAACGTTCTCAAAAATGAGAATGCCAGTGTCCCGCATACTCTCCGGCGCGAATCTAAGACCAAATGGTTCTCAAAAATGAGAATGGGGTGCGACCAACTTGATTTGGACCCATTGCCGGTGCGCTCGACAAATCGGTTGGTTGGTGGATTCAAGCAACCGCTTGCAAGCGGATAGGGTTTAGGCGTATTGTTGCTGCGGCAAGTGAGGTGGGTCGGTCCGCAACAGGAAAACTCCTGTATTTTGAGACCTAGCGGACATTTCTATGCAAGTTTTCGCAACCGGCAAGCGCCAGTTCTGGCAGGGTGTGGCACCTGTCGGGAAAGCTGCGCAGGCTATACCCCGGAGACGCTGTGCCAATCATGAACCATGAAGATGAGCCCTGTTTGAATTCGCTTATGAACGAGAATTCCTGCAACCTCGATGAGATTCGCGCCTTCAACCGCCGCGGATTGTTTCTGGGAGGCGCTCCGAAGTCGGGCACGTCCCTTTTGCTCTCCCTGTTGGACGGCCATCCGGAGCTGGTAGTCCTGCCGGAGGAGACCCATTTCTTGGAAGAACGCGCGGCCTATTCGGCGTTGGATGGTTGTCAGGCCAGGTTGCGCCGTCTCCTGGAGAAGTCCGAACTCAGGCTGCTTGGACGACGGATAGTTTCGCAAACGCGTGAAGCCCCCAGTGCCGATGTGCGAAACTACAGCGGTGTCGATCACCAACGCTTTACCCGGCTGGCGGCACATTTTGTAACGCAGCCCTGGACAGATGATTCCCTGCTGTTTTCGGAAACGCTTAGGGCCTACGCGATCGCTACCGGGTCCAATTGGCGGGATTGTGTTCGCTGGGTCGAGAAAAGCCCGGGCAATGAGACTTGCGCCGATACTCTGTTCGGGTTATTCCCCAACGCCAAATTGCTCCAGGTGGTTCGCGACCCGCGGGCAGTGTTTGCCAGCCGAAAGCAGCGTCTATTGAACCGTTACGGCCGCTATACCAAAGCGCACCGCCTGGTTCGGGAATGGAACCAAAGTTCCCGACAAATCCCAAAGTTGATCGGCCGTCGTGATCAGTATCTGGCGATCCGATACGAGGATCTTGTCCAAGCTCCCCGGGAAACCCTGGAAAGAGCCTGTCACTTTATCGGTATCAAGCTGCTTCCGGAACTATTTGCGCCGACGCGCGCGGGCGGTCAATGGCAGGGAAACTCGGCTTTTCATAAAGCGTTTAGCGGCATCAGTAAGCAGTCGGTTGTCCATTGGAAAAAAGAGCTGACTGAGCATGAAATCTGGTGGGTTGAAATGCATTGCCGCAAAGGGATGTTGATTGCCGGCTATCAACTGCAAACCGATGGCGGGTTTTCTTTGATCCGGTGGTTGAAACGGCTTCCGGGCGAGTCATGGGGCGGCTATGTGCGTGCGCGGCGGGCCTCCCTCTGCCAGCTAGCCGGCCTATTAGAACACTGCCGGTATGATGCAACCCCGACAACGGAGCCGACCGCCATGCTCTCCGGCTGGAGCCGGCGGCCTGTCGCGAATTGAACAGCCCCGCCGCCAGCGCCGACAACGCTCTCCAGCCATTTTCTGTGGGGTTGGACCTCTAGTTCACATTCTAAATCTCAGGCGCAGTTCCGACAAAAGGGTGCCCTCCCACGAACTCACATGTGTGTCGGTGGTCATGATTTGTTGAACCGCCGCATAAACCTGCTTCTGCTGATTGCGCGTGGTGAAAGCCTCTACCAGCAATATGGCTTGATCCTTGGCTTTCTGGATGGATTGAACGAATGGCCGCATACGGGTCACTGCGGCATCAAATTCACGCTGCCGATCGGATTCTTCGGTGTGTCCCATTGCCGTGAGCAACTGCTGTAACTGCTCGTCTTCAACCGTTGTCAGATGGCCGTCGGCATACATCGCCAGAACCAAAAGATCAAATAGTGCCCCTTGCTGGGAGGCCGAAAAGTCAGTCAGGTCTATGTGCATGTGGAGAAGTTGCCAGATGGTGGGGCTGATTTCAAGGTCTCCCAATTATTCGTTCGATCACAAGCAGGCCGCCACAGTTTGATCCTGATGGCTGAAATAATAGTCGGGAGCAGCTACTTCCGGTGGCGGAGGACGAGGATCATGGCGGCGCCGCTTGCCAGCAGCGCCACGGTCGAAGGCTCCGGCACGCCCGGGAAGCCAAACGCCGGAAACACCGGTCCTTTGCCGCTCAATCCTGAGGCGGCGGGCGCACCAAGATCGTTGCCAGTGAAATCAAACTCCCCAACAGTGTCGCCGTCGTCATTGGCCGCGTCGAGAATGCCGCGGTTATCAAAGGCCAGGCCAACAGGACATTTCACGCCCGAGTTCGCGAACACACCGGGGTAGTTGTCAAGGGAATCAAACCTCTCGATCGTGTTGGCGAAACGATTGGCCGCGTAGCGATTGCCGCAATTGTCAAAGGCCAGCCCCTCAGGACTGTCCAAGCCCCCGCTGGCGAAGGCCGTGGACCTGCTGTCGGGAGCAAATTCTGTAATCTTGATGTCGGCGCAAGTCCCGACGTACAGGCTATCGGCCCGGGCGGCGGCGAGGCCCAGCAGCAATCCGGCGAGGAAGATCGGAAACCGCGCGCTCATTCGGTGTTTCTTATCGATTTGTTAGTGGTTTTGTTCTTCTTAACCAGCAGCTAGCGTACCCTGACCTGCCGTGAGGCAAAGTGGAGTGTCTTAAGCAGGGTGGTTTTCGCAGACAGCGCAGTGCGGCACCAAGGAGGGGAAGGTGTCCCCCACAGTTTGGCTGGTTTTTGTTCGTTGCATTTGCCCCATAAGCGTTAGGCGCAGTTGCAGGATGGACCTCTGTTGTCTGGCCCACTCGAGATCAACCCGCAGCTTGTTCAAGAAAGCCGGGACAAGGCCGCCCGGGCTGGTGTCGCTGATCGTGTCCAGTTTATGTACAGCGGCCTGTGCACAAAAATGACGTCAGTCCCGCCAGCGTCGTGGCACTCTAATTTGTCCACAGGACCACCTTGGGGCGGCTGCTTTAGCGCGTGCTTGCAATCGTGCCACAAGCGCGCCATGCTTTTGGCATGACTGCTACCGTAAAACTGGATGCTTCGAACCGAGTCGTGCTTTCTCGCGATCTGCGACGGGCTGCTGGCATACCGCGGGGCCAACGGCTTAAAGTCTCGGCCACACCCGGGCGCTTGGTGCTGGAAGTAGAGCCCAATCCGGGCAAGGTAGTAAGCCGGGGGAAGCTAAAAACGTGGACCGGGCAGGTTCCGTCCACGCCGCTTGAGGAAGCGGTTGACGTCGTGCGCCACTACGAGAGATGACCTTTCTGGACACCTCCACGCTCGTCGGAGCGCTGCTGGCAAACCATCCGCAGCACGCCGCTTGTCTGCGTGCTTTGCAGGATTCCTCAAATCCAATCAGCGACGCCCATGCGCTAGCGGAGACTTTTGCCACGCTCACAGGTTTCTATAAGGTCCCGAGCGAGGCGGCTGCTGAGCTGACGCTAGGCGTGAAAGCAGTCGTCCAGGTTGACCCCTTGTCGTTGACGGATTACGAGACCGCGATATCTGAGGCGCGGCGGCGTGGCATCATGGGAGGCGGCATTTACGATTCGCTCCATGCGA
>OBLU010004701.1_pt1 | contig 12282 bp, 12 predicted proteins | sample 1518681 | NCBI WGS metagenome assembly OBLU01 (sample SAMEA3539304, study PRJEB22396) | soil metagenome | biome: tundra; feature: field; material: soil | place: USA | collected 2010-05 | depth 0.15 m | reverse complement strand
ACTCCCCGGGTGGTGAACATTTGTCCCGGGTACGGATCGCCACGGCGCAACCCTCGTGTTGTGCCTTGGGCGGGGCCAACGGCACCACGTTGTACGTGACTACGGCGCAAGAGAACATGTCGGCGGCGGCGCTCGCCAGCCAACCTGACGCCGGACGATTATTTTGTGTGGACGTGCAAGTGGCGGGACAGTCGATCGATGCCTATTGCCCCGCGCCCCGCGCGGTGAACGAGCACGTGGATCCCCGTCGGGTCGATCAGTGAGTGGAAGTGACCGCGTTCGCGCCATGGGACCGATTGAACTTTAGACCAAAACCGGGCCCGTGATCGCTAGCTGGTCGCCGGTCCGCGCCACAGATTGATGTTGCCTTCAACGGCGTGCAGGTCAATTTGCGCCAACTCTTCGTCGGAAAAATCCATCCGGTCGAGCGAGGCCAAGTTCTCTTCTAACTGGTGGACGCTGCTGGCGCCAAGGAGCACGGAGGTCACTCGAGGGTCTCGTAAGGCCCACGAGATGGCGAGCTGGGAGACTCGTTGACCCCGCTCGCGGGCAATGTCGCGCAACGCTCGCACGTGGTTCAGATTCTCCTCGTTGAGCATGTCGCGCGAGAGTGACGACTCCTTGGAAGCCCGAGAATCCGAGGGTATTCCGTCGAGGTAGCGGTCCGTTAAGAGACCCTGGGCCAGGGGCGAGAAGGCTATGCAGCCTATGCCGTGGTCACCGAGCACATCGAGGAGTTTTTCTTCTATCCACCGGTTAAGCATCGAATACGACGGTTGGTGGATCAGCAAGGGTGTCCCCAAGCTTCGCAAAATGGCGATGGCCTCGGCCGTACGTTGGTCGGAGTACGAGGAGATGCCGACGTAGAGAGCTTTGCCTTGACGAACCGCGGTGTCGAGTGCTCCGAGCGACTCTTCGAGAGGGGTGTCGGGATCGAAGCGGTGATGGTAGAAAATGTCGACGTAGTCGAGTCCCAAGCGACCAAGGCTCTGGTCCAGGCTGGCCAGGAGGTATTTGCGTGATCCGAGGTCGCCGTAGGGACCGGGCCACATGTCCCATCCGGCCTTGGTGGAGATGATGAGTTCGTCGCGCAACGACGTGAAGTCCTCGCGCAGTATCTGTCCGAAGTTGATTTCGGCGCTCCCGTAGGGCGGCCCGTAGTTGTTGGCGAGGTCGAAGTGCGTGACGCCCAGATCAAAGGCCCGGCGCAGGATGGCGCGCTGGGTGTCGGTCGGGTTTTCCCCACCGAAGTTTTGCCATAGCCCGAGTGAGATGGCGGGCAAGTGCAGCCCACTGCGGCCGCATCGCCGGTACTGCATAGCGTCGTAACGACTCGACGATGGTTCGTACGTGTTCATGAGAAAAGAATAATCTAAAAGAGCGGAGGGTCATCTCGAACGGGCCACGACGCTGGTTCCCGCCTCGGTGCGCATCTCTCGAAAATTCTTCAGGACCTGGCACGTTGGACGTCGGGCGCGGGTCGTGGTGTCCGATGGTCAACTGCTGCCTTTAACCGCGGGCGGAGGTCGAACCGTCGCGTTTTCTCCCAACTTCATTACGCCAACGAGAGAAATCCTGACGTGATGCACAACCCGAACGCGTCAATGACCAGGAAGCCCACAATGATGAGGACGATGGTCAATTGTGTGGCGCGTCCGTGTCGAACGGCCATGGGACTGGGCATGTACCAGTCCGGCAGCAGACTCTGGGGTGAACTAGAGCCGCCATGCCAGGGCACCGCGTTGGGATCCAATGGGGCGTGGGGATCGGCGGCCAAAGCGAGCGAGGTCAACTCTTCGTCGGTAAAAAACGGCGAGACTGCTAGATCGTTGGTCGGACTGGTCACGCTAATGCCCACCATTTCCTCCCGCATCGCCCTCGCGAATGGGTCGATCTGCCAACGAACCGCACATGAATTGCCCCGAGTTCCGTATTGTATTCCCCGAAAGTTTAGGTGTTCTGGCCTCCGGTGACCTTAGATAATCAGGATTCTTAAGCTATCCTTTCGTAGACGTCACCCGGTCACGATTACTCTCTTGGCTATTCGGAGTGAAGAAGTGACCGTTCCGCTACCTGACTGAAAATTGCCCACAGGAAAAGTCGAACCTACTGGAAAGGCACTGTTGAAAACGTGAAGCGAAAACTCCACGTCGCCTTGATTGCCATCGCCCTCGCGAGTGGACTCCCTGGCTTGACGGTCGCGTCCGGTGCCGGAGCCTCAACCTTGCCCACGGCCTTTTACCTGGACATCGGAGGTTCGGCCTCGATTGGCTATCAACCAACGCCCTTCGCTCGCCACGGACAACCTACGGACAGTGGCTACGCCAACTACTTGGTGGCAAGGGAGGCCGGCAAAGGCATCTCGCTCCAATTGGACGAAATTGGTTGCGCGGGCGAGACCACCGCGACCATGCTCAACGGCGGCGACACGTGTTATCCGTCGCCCGATTCGCAATTGTCAGAAGCCATCAAATTTCTCAGCGCGCATCATGACGAGAGCGGTCTGGTGACCGTCGATCTCGGATTTAATGACCTCCGTCCTTGCCTGCAGAATCAGAGGGTGGATCAATCATGCGTGGAGCAACGCATTGATCTCGTACGCGTGCAGCTGCCGCAGATTCTTGGCGAACTCAAAGCGGTCGCGGGACCCGACGTCCTATTTATCGGCGTTGGGCACTACGATCCCTATCTCGCTGACGCACTTGAGGGCGCCGCGGGCAAGACCTTCGCATACCAGAGCCGTTTCGCGATCGAACACCTCGACCAAGCCCTTTCCGGCGTTTATGGTGCGTCGGCCATACCCATGGCCAACGTGGGGTTGGCCTTCAACGCCGACGACAACGACCCCGTCACGTTCCCGGGCTTAGGCATGGTGCCCGAAAACGTGGCCGCAGTCTGTGCAATGACGTGGATGTGTCAGACGTTTCCCTACGGCCGCAATATGCATCCAAACGACGCCGGTTATCAGGCCATCGCCGACGCCATCGCTGAGCAGTTGCCGTCGCCGTGGTGAGGCGAGACCGGCGCCCGCACTGAGTAATAACCACGCGGTGGACGTAGGTGAGCACCGCTACCTCACGTACACGCGGGGCTACTTCGAACCGCGTGCACGGGCGATCAGGAGGTCTTTGTTCATCACGTACTGTGTAGATGGTGTCAGCCATTCATTCGACTCACCAACCACTCGTGCTCGTGCGTCACGGGGAAAGCACCTGGAACGAATTGAAACTGGTGCAGGGCCAAAACAACGAGGCGCAACTCAATGGCCGCGGTAGAGAGCAGGCGAACGCCGCCGTCACTTCGTTGCGCGCATACGACTTTGACGTAATTCTTTCGAGCGACCTCACCCGGGCGTTGCAGACGGCGCAGGTCTTCGCGCACGCATTGGACCTGGAGATCGTCACCGCCGCGGCGCTTCGAGAACGCTCCTTCGGCGATCTGGAGGGTCGCGGGCTCAGCGAACTTACCTCTTCACTTTCCGGGATAGCGGACCACGTGGTAATTGATGATGAGGTACACCCACCGGGGGGAGAGTCGTTGCGTGATCTTCACCAGCGGGTCGGCGAATTCATCGAAACCATCCGCGACCAACGCCCTGGCGAACGACTCTTGCTGGTCACTCACGGCGGGACCATTCATGCCATTCGAGCCTTTTGTGTCGGCCTCACCATGCAGCACCTGGACTGGGACCGCGTGGCCAATTGCAGCATTTGGACCGTGTAGTTCGTTGAGTTATCCCACATCTCGTAACGACGAAAAGACGGCTATTCAGTGACGACGTCGAGCGGACCCTCTCCCGTGTCGCCACGAAGCACCTCGGGGGTTTCGTGGCGCCGGGGCAGGAGCGATCTCCAGGAAGCTTGACTTCGTCCGGTGAGCGCTTTCGATAAGGGCGTTCGCGCCGCCAAGGCGGTGAACAGCATTCCGGCGGCGTAGACGGTGACCAGCGCCAGGGGAACACCGATCTGCCAGTGGACGTGCAATCCCAAGTGATTGCGAGATCGCAGCAGGAAGGGAATCCACAGCATCTGGGATAGATAGACCCCGTACGAATTGTCCGAGCCGGATTGCACGGCGGCTCGGGTGCGAAGAGATCGCTTGGGGTCGACCAAATAGACGCCCAGCAGGTAGACGCACAGTATCGCCCCGAAGTTGAAGGGCAGTATCGCCGGCGCAAAGACCAACGTGCCGGTCTTCAGGTAGTTGGGCAGCCAGTGGTAGCGACCACAGTAACTGAGTACCTCCGCGCCGACCGCGCTCAGTATGGTCAAGGCCACTATCCAGCGGGCCTTGTCGCAAATCCATTGATGGACCTCATCGAGGTGCAGCGCGACGATCATTCCTCCCAGGAGATAGACGACGTAGGCAAAGAGGTAGCGACTTTGCACGATCTGGTTGAGCTTGATGCCGAAGGGATGGGAATCGACGAGCACTCCGTACGCGATCTGCCAGACCACCGCGACGACCATGATGTGCAAGTGCCACTTGGAGAACTTGCGAATGAACTTAAGTAGAAGTGGAAACAGAAGATAGAACTCCATGATGATGATCAAGTAGTAAAGGTGGTAGTACCCGGTCCGCAGCAGATGGGCGAAATAATGGAATCCGGCGTCCGTGAAGGCAATCGAGTGTTCAAAGGAATAGAAAGGGAAACCTTTGACAGTGTGCGCGGTGGTGTAGAAGTAGTAAATCACCGTCCAGGCGAGATAGGGCACGCCCACCGAAATGAAACGCCGTTTCCAGTAGTGATTCAGTTTTAGCTTTTCGGTGCCTCGGTAGCTGAACGTGAGCATGCAGGCCGAGACGAAGAGAAAAGCCTCCCGAGAGAACCGCGTCAGCATGATCAAACCAATCACCGTGGTATTGGTGGCGATCGGGGCAAAGAAGATCAGCGTGTGCGTAGAGACGACGGCGGCCTGCTTGACCGGGCGCATGGCGTCGATGTGATCCAGCCGTTTCCGGGTTCCTTCGGCCGGCGGCGCCGAACTCATTACCTCTCCCACCCATTCAGTGGAACTCGCACGAAATGGCAAATCTTACAAAATGTCACCAATCTCACGATACGTATTCTTGAAAGAGAACGGGAACCGATCCCTCTCCCAGGACCGTTTTTAGAATCTTGCCCGTCGCATGCTCCGGCAGTTGAGCCACCACATTGATCGTGACGGGACGATGGGCTCTGGAGAAGGCGGCGACCAGCGCGTCGTGAATTTCCTTGGTGGCAATCCGCAGTTCCTCCACCGGGGTCGACGCAGAGATCCCGTCAAGTTGTACGTAGGAGGTGGGCACCTGGCCGAACACGTCGTCGGCGACACCAATGACGGCCGCGCCAATGACGCCCGGCACACCGAGGATGACGTCTTCGATTTCACGGGGAAAGATCTTCTCGCCACCTCGATTGATGACGTCGTCGCTGCGGCCCACCAGAAAGAGATAGCTGTCGTCATCGAAGTAACCGAGATCACCCGTGTCAAGCCAGCCGTCGGGGTTGATGCGGTCTTCGTAGCCCGCTCCTTCGTACCGACGAATAACCGAAGGGCCCTTGATTTCCACCCGACCCACTTCGTTGGTCAGCGCCAACTGACCCGACGGGCCGTTATCCATGGCTACCACGCGAATGTCGACGCCCACCGCTTGACCCACCGAGCCACTCTTTCGCGGCCCACCTAACGGATTGGCACTGATTTGGCTGGCCGCCTCGGTCATGCCGTACGACTCAATGACGGGGACGCCAATGACCTCCTCAAACTGGGCCAGCAACGTCGGCGACAGGGGAGCCGAGGCCGATCGAACGAACCTGATGCGAGCGGGAACCGACTCGCCTTCGCGCAAGAGCGAAAGACGTGAGATTATCGCCGGCACCGCGTTGATCCACGTTATGTTGGCGCGTTCGACTAGGGACCAGAATCCGGTCCGGTGAAAACGCTCGTCTAGAGCGAGCGACCCTCCCGAAACCAGGGTGGCCAAGAGACCCACCACTTCGGCGTTGATATGCCACAGGGGTAATGGATTGAGACCTCGGTCGGAGCGGTCTAGTCCGTTGTGCACCGCGATCAGGTTGGCGGTATGGAGGAGTTGCGAGGTGGGCAGCGCCATTATCTTGGGCGTGCCCGTGGTACCCGATGAGGCCAGTATCACGCCGCCCTCCGCTCGGTCGCCCCGCGCGTTCGTCGGTTCTACCTCGCCGTCCGTCAACGTCGGCACCGAGGAAAGTTGACGCCACTCGGCACTGGTCTCGAAGGGTGCCGGTCGGTCACTGAGCATGTAGGTCAGCCGCAAATTGGCGATGCGTCCGTTGAGTTGCGACTCGCTCGCGTAGGTGATGGTCGGGTCTAGCGGCGCGATCCACACGCCGGCGGCGAGCAGCGCAATGAAGCAAAGGGAAAAGTCGAGGGGATCGGAGACCAGCAGGCCGACGCGGTCGCCGTCGGTCAGGCGCCACGAACTGGCGACCTGACGCCACGTGGCGACTTGCTCTTCTAACGCTGCGTAGCTGATCGAACGCTCGCCGTGGGCGGCGAGTAAATAGGGCGAGTCGGCGAGGACCACTGACTGTCGCTCGATGAGCGCACGAAGTGGTGTGCCGCGGTGGTGGGAGAGGGCGCTTTCAGCGGGCACGGTGCAAACCGTCAGTACATCATTCGTGAGTCGGCGTAGTGCTTGAACTCGAGCAGATTCGACGAGGGGTCGCAGATGACAAACGTCTGGTGCACCTCCGCCGTGCCCTCGAATCTGGTACTCACGTCGCTAAAGAAGGGCACTTCTCGTTGACGGCACAGTTGATAAAGGCCGTCGAAGTCACTGCTCTCGCGAAACGTTACGCCGAAATGACGCGGGTACATTTCCAATTCGGCGATCGGTGTTTTCGTCGCCGGGGCGGCCGACAGGTGACAGACCAATTGGTCGCCAAAGAAATCGAGCGTTACCCGGTCGTCGTAGCGGCGAGCCAATTTGCAGCCGAGCTTGGTCACGTAGAAGTCGACCGTGCCGTCAAGGTCGTAGACGGGTATCGCCAGGTGGAAGACGTCGCGGCTCTCTCTCATAGACCCTCTCGCTTCGACGTCGCACCCTCGGGTTCGAAGGCCATGAGCGTATCGCTGCGCAGTCCCAAGCGAATTGTTTCCAAGCCCACGATGTCCGAGGGAGCGATATTGCCCAGGTTGACGTCGGGACCGAGCCGTTGCACGAAGTAACTCTGCAACTCCGTGGTCGGCGATTCGAATAACAGAGCGTTACTGTCGATGCCGCAGGTGAGAATCTCTTCGATGAGCCCGTAGCGCAGTTCACCGTCGGCGCGACAGATGCCGCCGTGACCGCTCTCTCTGGTTTCGAGCGTCACCAGCACCGCGCCGGCGCTGATGTCGTCGTTTATATAGTCAATCCACTTGTTGGGGGCCATATTTTCGGACTGAATTCGATTCTTGGAACCGACCTCCGAGATCACCTTGAAATCCTTGCCCAATTCGGCCACGTACTCTGATTTCTTGGCGTCGCTGAGATCGATGGTGCCATTGGACACCTCGACGAATTCGCAGCCGTAGCCCTGGCATAACTCGCGAAACTGGTCAAAGCGGTTCTGGACTACGTATTTTTCGAAGAGAGTGCCGCCCAGATAAAAGGAGATCTTTTCCTCTGCCAGGACGCTCATTTTCTCCTTCATGTCCATGGCCACCACGGACGTTCCCCAACCGAACTTCACGAAGTCCACGTAGTCTCTGGCACTCTGGATGAGATCGGAGAAATACCGAAGAGGGATTCCATTGTCAATCACCATGGTGAAACCGGACTTGCGCGGCTTCACGCTTCGACTGGGCAGTTCGAGGTGGGTGTGTTCCATAAATATGTTCGGCCCTATCGGTATGACACTGCTGAGCCATAATTCTCAACGGTGGTGAAGCATCGTGATTAAGAATAGTGATTCGATGTGGCCGATTCCTGCAGCTCGCCTTAGAGATGGCTAAGAGTTAGTGGGGAAAACGTACAGAAACGGCAAATTTGTCTCCACTTTCCACACATTGGCCCTGACCGAAGGGGCGACGCGGCGAGGAAGGTTCCACTGCTCCTCTTCGGGCCGCGGCCATTTTTCGAGAAATCAAGTCGTGGGGTCCCGCCACCACTCCGGTTCGGGCGACCGAAAAATTATGATCGCCCCGTGGTTGGCAAGTGGTTGCTATTCATCTCGACTTGAGCGAGCGACGAACTGCGTGGGCGCTGACGCCGTCGGCAGTCTCGCTTCAGGGGTCACCATTTTGTGGGAAGGGTGGCGATGATTGTTCGCGCAATGATCATGTAACCCGCGTTGTTAGCGTGATCGTCCGGCCCGAAGGGCGGTGGCGTGCACATCCACGTCCACAAACAGGCGGTGTCGACATTCTGCGGAATCGTTCCCACTTTGGCGAGCGCCCGAGGGCTCTTGTTATCGCTTTTGTAGGCCCCGGGGACGTTGGCGACCGCAATATTCGCGGCGGTATAGACCTGATTAAGGGTGACGTTCATAAGATTCATGGCCGTAAGCGTTTCGGTCGCAAGCGCCGGACCGGTCGGTCCTTTGAGGTAGTAACCCAGGAAGGGGTCGGCGTACTCCAGTCCCACAAAATGAACGTTCGGTCCGGCGGCCCCCTCTAATGCCTTCAATGTTCTGGGCAAATACTGGCGAACCAGGGCTACCGCCTGATTGACGCAGGACTGCTCGACCTTGGTTGGCAAAATGCAGGGCCGAATATTGTTAAATCCCAAGTCAATGGTCACCAGCCCCGGCTCGTCGCTATCGGCGGTGAGCACCTGGACCGAAAGCATCAACTGCGTAACCGGGAGGTGGTAGCAGGTGTTTTTCAGGAGCCCGAGCATTGACTGGACGGTCTCTCCCGGACATCCCACTTGGTGCAGGGTCAACGTGACTTCTGGGGCTTCCAGGTCCTTGACGTCGTTGGCGTAGCCCTCGTTGGTGCGATGACCATTGTGATGGGCCACCCCGTCAGGCTGAAACCCGAGCGAGGCGGAACCGCCAATGTCTAGATAGAAGCCCGCCACGGGTGGCGTCGACGGTAGCGTGGTCGTGGTCGTGGTCGTGGTCGTGGTCGTGTGGCTGGCGCCGGCGCGCGGGGGAGACGGCGAAGGTCCAATCAGAAAGACCGACAGCGCCAGTGCAATTACGGCGACGGCCATTGCCGAATACGTCACTCGCCGCTGCATTGGATCCTCCACGTTTTGCCAATAACTTACAACTTCCCTCCAAGTCTGTCATTGTCCCGATTGGCTTGACGGTCGGGACCATCCGGAGGCGGGAGGGTGCGAGGAATTTGACGACGTTTTTCGGCACTTCGTCGAGCTACTTCCTTCGACCGACTTTTCCGGTACTTCGAAGCAAATCGTGTGTACTGTGACCTTCACCACGTCAAACTTTCTCACCATTTTTCGGAGTTTTTTGAAACTACGTCGGACTTCTATTTTCGCGATGGTCGCCGGTATCCTTCTAACGCTGTCGGGCATTGCGGCCTCTGGGACCGATTCGCCGAGGGATTCTTCTACGACCACCTCATCCACGTCGAGTACCACTACCACGTCGAGCACGACAACAACTTTGGTTGCCACGACCACCACCACGCAGCCACCCTCGGTGAACCCTTTCACCGTGCAGGCGGTGGCGGCCTATCTGAAGAATCGAACAAACCTGGTCACCGCGGCGGTGTACGACGTTCGCTCGGGCCGGACCTACCTGTACAACGGGGACGTGCACGAGCAGACGGCCTCGATGGTCAAGATCGACATTCTCGCCGACCTTCTCTACGAGACCCAGCGAGCTCATCGGTCGCTGACCACCCGGGAGAATCTGCTCTCCACCAAGATGATTGAGTTTTCCAACAACCGAGCCGCCAATCAGCTGTGGACCGACATCGGTGGTCGCGATTCAATCGATTCGTTCGATACCTTGATTGGCTTCAAGCAGACCTTCCCGAGCTACGACTGGGGCCGGATTGAAACGACGTCGCGCGACCAAGTGCAACTCCTCAAGGCAATCGTCCTTCCCAATACCATTCTGACGGCCCCCTCTCGGACTTACGAGATGGAACTGATGGAGGACGTCACGCCCGGCCAACAATTCGGACTCGGTTGGGGATCGCCCGCCAGGGTGAACGTGGGACTCAAAGATGGTTGGTATCTCGAATCCGGCACCGGATGGCAGATCAATACGTCGGGCTACGTGCAGTACAAAGGGCGGCTCTATCTCGCGACCATCATGCGCACGAATAACCCCGACGAGACGTACGGCGTCAGTACGGTAACCACTCTTTCCCGCCTGATCTGGGAAAATCTGAGACCGTAGGAAACTGGGCGCGGTTAGTAAGTGCTCGTGGTCTCGAAGTGGCGCTTGAGTTCGTTGGCGTAGGTGAGTCCCAGCGTCGGTCCACTGCTGACCAGCCAGTCCGAGAGGGCGGTGGTCCCAGTGGCGGGTCCCTCCGTGTCAGCCAGGCCGTTGGCCATGGCTCGGTATTCGTCACGAGTCAGCAACACGTCGCCGAGAGCGGCTCCGACCACCCGGGAGAAGAGAGGAAGGACTCGTCCGGGAACACGGACCAACAGCGAACGACTTTCGACGACCTTCTTGATGGAAGTGACCAGCTCAATGAAGGCGGGCCGCTCGGGTCCCACGGCGTCGCTCACGCTATTAAGGCCTTCGGAACCCTTTTTAAGACAGAGTTGGGCAAGATCGTCAACGTGGATTGCTCGAATTCGGTAGTCACCTCGATCGCCGATAGCGAACACGGGAAAATGGCGGAGCAGCCAGGCGATGTTGTTGATCAAGACGCCGTTGCCGCCGAAGAGGATGGCCGGACGCAGCACCGCGTAGGACACGCCAGTCTCGGCCAAGGCCCGTTCGACCAGAGCTTTGCCCCGAAAGTAGGGAAGCGGAGAGTCCGCACTGGGATGGGTAATGCTGACGTGCACGATGCGCTGGACGCCGGCGAGCCGCGCGGCTTGGAAGATCGCGCGCGAGTTGTTGACCGCTAGTTCGTGGTCAATTCGCTTATGTGCGAAACGCACCCAGTAGGTGTTGTAAAGAGTGGCGACGCCTTCAAGTGACGCGACCAAGCCGATCGGGTCGTCAAAGTCGAGCGGACGTGCTTTGATTGGGGAATCGTCGGGTGCGCGGTTGGGATGCCCCGTCAAAGTGCGGACCTGGCGGCCCGAGTTGAGAAGAGCTTCGGCAATGGCCTGGCCGGAATAACTAAAGGCCCCGGTGACGGCGTCGAGGCCGGTGTCGCTAATTCGGCGAGGCACATCGTCGCGCGTGAGGTCGTTTGTCATGAGGTCGCCGGCGGCGATGGCGTAAAGGCGCTGAGAGCGCCGAGCAGCACCACGAGTTGCTGGGCGTGGGCAAAAAGTCTGAGAGCCGGTTCGCGGTCTCCGTTTAGGCGGGTCAGCATTTCGAGACCTAGGTAGAGCGCCACGACGGTGTAGGCGACGTCGCTTGAGGGGAGCAACGTAGCGATTGGGGAGTCGCCGAAGGTCTTGTCGAGTGCGTCCTTGGCGAAGGTGAACCACGGGCCAATTCGAGTGGCGACTTCAGCGCCCAGGCCTGGGGTCGATGAGGCACCGGCAATCATCTCGACCAGCACGGTGACGTAGCCAGTGTCGAGATCATCTTTAAATATTTGTGTAGCGATGTTCATGATCTCGGAGGGGGAGGAAACCTGTTCAATGGCAGCGCTGTATTTCTTCATTCGGATTTCACTGACCGTATCGAGGGCAGCCAGTAGAAGATTGACTACCGAGCCGAAATGATAAAAGACGAGTCCTTGATTTAGCCCCGCCCGGTCGGAAATTGCCCGTGCGCTAGCCCCTGAGAACCCCCCTTCTCTGAGGGTCTCTATGGTTGAATCGACCAGGGCCTTTCGAGTGTTGGCCGATCGTTTCGTTCCGGAGGCTGTGACTTTACTGGTGGCACCCGCTTTGGCCATCTCTCTCCTAGATTTGAGTGATTGCTCAAAGTATACACTCATATATGGATAGTTCGAGGAATTGGTGGGTTAATCTGCCCGATTGAGCAGTAATCGGCGTTCTAGAAAGTGGTTGGCTTGGTTTGCAAGCTGTTTGGGCGTCGTTAGTTGGTACGAGCTGGAATTTTGATGGACTTAACGACAGAAATTGAGCGAATGGACGATTTGATCAGCGAGAGCGATCTATCCGTCGCCAGATTCGGGTGCCGGGCAACGCGCCATGGAAGGCGTTGAACAGGGAGCGCTCGGATATTGGATCGCCCCGCGGCGCCGTGAGACGTGG